>JAABUY010005781.1_pt1 | contig 12309 bp, 14 predicted proteins | sample 5560271 | NCBI WGS metagenome assembly JAABUY01 (sample SAMN10711886, study PRJNA513374) | rock metagenome | isolation source: Antarctica rocks | place: Antarctica: Victoria Land, University Valley
GCGGTGCAGAACGACACGACCACCAGGGCCACCGGTCGGAACTGGGCCTGGACCATCGGACAGAGATACACACGACTCGACCGCCTGCGCAGCGGGGCGAAAGTCACGAGCGAGCTGTAAGTCTCAAGAGCCTGTACCTGGTCAAACGTAATGTGTGCGCGATACACCGTCCCTAGAACTGAACCACCAGCTCCGGTTAGCGCGTCCAGTTTTGCTAGTCCCAGACGAGAGAGACGCTGCTGCCGCAGAACCCCGCCATCGCTGCTCTGCCTTGCCTATGGGCAGTGTGCTGCCGATGTTGCCCCTGGTTACGCTTGTCAAATATTTGGCCGTACTGACGGCGTGCCGTCACACCGTTACGCCGTCACCACGTTACGGTGCTAACCATGATCTTGACCCTTGGCAACAAAAAGGGCGGCGTCGGCAAGTCCACGAGCGCCGTCTATTTGGCATGCCTGCTGGCTCGTAGTAGCCGCACGCTCATCGTCGACGCCGATCCTCAAGGCTCAATCTTGAGTTGGTCCGAAGAGGCGGGCGAGCAGTTCCCGGCCGCGGTCGTCCAGTGGGCGACTCGAGATCTCGCTAAACGGGTCAAGGAGGTCTCCTGCGACTACACCCACATCGTCATCGATACCGGTCGCTCGTCCGTTGAGGACGACCCAATCCTGCGCCAAGCGCTCACCGTCACCGATCACCTGATAGTGCCCTTCGCTCCGAGTCTCATGGACGTGCGTGAGTTGGGCCGGGTCTTGCAGATGGTCGACGACCTGGCCGCTATCCACCCCGTGGCCACACACCTACTGCTGACCAAGGTCCGGGTCGGGACCACCTCGGCTCGGGACGCTCGGGCCGGGTTGACCGAGCAGGGTCTACCGCTGCTCGAATCGCAGGTAAGCCTCCGCGAGGCCTACGCCAACGTGTGGGGGACCGTCATCCGAGACTTCGGCGAGTACGCCGATGTGCTGGGCGAGCTAAGCGGAAGCCGCGTGTGATGGCAACTGGGGAAGTGAAGCCCAATCGGTTTGCCTTGCAGGTCGACAAACGCACTGGGCCGACTCCGCCGCCAGGCTCGGCGGGTGAGCGGATGAGTAAATACACCGTGCTCCTTAGCGCCCGAGTCGCCATGGAGCTGGACGAAGACGTTCTGCGGCTGCGGCGAGAGGCCGCTCGTAAAGTCGACAAGAGCGAAGTCATCCGGACGCTCGTGGACCTACTCCATACCGACACCACCCTGTTCGACCAGGTAAAGAAGCGGATCGCTTCGGTATAACGGTGTGACGGCAGGCCGTCACACCGTTATACCGTCATTAATCGACTGGTACTTCCCGGCGAATGACGACGACTTGCACCCCGAGCTGTGCAGCCCAGTTCTTCCACAAGCGATCGGCAGTGTAGGCAGGGCTGGCGACGCTGCGGGCGAGTGCAAGACACACCCGGTCGGCAAGACTCAGGCCGGAGCGGTGGCGGTAGAACGACGCGGTGAGGCGGGCATCGAGGCGGTTGAACGGACTCACTGTGACGCCGAGGGCGTCCATCTGCGAGTCGATCTTCTCGGCGGCGATGCCCACACGGTCTGCTTTTTGCAGGACTTCGGCATAGTTAACGGCACTGATGGTGCTGTCCTGGTCGACCACATGGCGAGCAACAAGTTCCCAGCCGGGCTCCTTATTAACCAGCACCAGAAAGGCCGAGGCGTCAAGGACAATCAACGCAGCGAAACCCGACGATCCTCGGCTTCAGCCTCGGCTCGCCGTTCGCTGATCAACTCATCACTCAGGCTCGTTTCTCCCGCGCCGGCGCTAGAGAAGGCGTCCCACAATCGCTCAAGGGCTTCCCGTCGCCGGGGGTCCCACCCCGCCAGCGGGTCGTTAAGAGGCGAAACTTCACTCATATCTCCAACGGTAGCCCCACCTGTCACCCACCGATGAGTTCGCGCAGGTAGGGGACCAAAGCGTTGAGCCCGCTGATCAATCCAGTATTGACTGGTGTAACGGCATGACGGCGTGCCGTCGCGCCGTTACTGGTTACAGCTCAGTCGACCTCCATTGACCGATTTACTGCCAGCGTCATCTGCGTTCGCTCGCACGTTGCCGGCGGCGTTGTGCCCGTTGCGCTGCCCCCGCAGCGATGGCCAGCACTTGAGCTCGCGCCGGCCCGTTGAGTGCGGCGATCGCCGACTCCCGCGCCTGGTGGTGCTCGACGCGGCGTTGCGGGGCTTGGGCGGCCCGTTGGCGGGCTTCGGCGAGTTCTTCGGCTGCTTGGGCGTCGAGGCGGATGGTTGGGCGTTCTTCGATGTTGCTGCGCCGCAGCAACATCAGCAGGTAGGGGATGGGGCGGCGCGGGTCGTCATAGATCCGGATCCCCATCGCGGCGACGTCGTTGAGTGCTTGGGTGAGGTCGCGTTCGGTCCACCCGTGGGCGGCGTAGGCCGCTAGTGGCCGTGACCAGGTTTCCGCGCTGAACCGTCTGGCCCATCCGGGACAGTTCGGCTGTGCCCGCCACCGCTTCGCTAGGGCTAGCCCCGGACCGTCTGGAGCGGTCCGACCCGGTTTCCAACCTCTTCTGGTCGTGGCGCGGCGCGGAGCGCCGTCCTCGTTGCCCGCAGGGCGGGATTGTTGGCGGGAAGAAACCAAATTTCTTACTGAAGGGGAGGTCCCTACGGGACCGTTACCGGATGGGGTTCCAGTTTGTTGAATCAACGCTATGACCTGGGGATGGCTGTCCACAGGGGGGTCGCCGGGTTGGGGTCGGCGGGGGTGCAACGCCCACACCGATGCCCACCCTCGGGCTTTGTCGCCGACCCGCCAGGACGCCATCCGCTCATCCCGGGTGCGTTGCCGACCCCGCAGCACCTCCGTACCGAGCCCTAACACCCCGAGGTAGCGGCGGGCACGTTGCACCACGGACTCACTAAATCCCGCTCGCATGGCGATGGTGGCGACGGCTTGGCGGGCATCACGTCCGGTGGCCGGGTCTATCCGCCCTGGGGTGCTCATCGCCGCACCCACCGCCAGGAACGCTTTGAGAGACAGCTCGTCGCCTTCACGACGGACGGTGGGGTAATGGGTGCGGAACACGGTGGCGGCGTGCGTCAGCCAGCCTGTGCGCCCGTTCCAGCAGGGGATCCCGGCGTAAGCGCCTTGCTCAGGGTCCAGCCTCACTGAGCACGTCAACCAGCACGGTGCAGCCCCGTTCGCCACAGCGTGGACGCGCCGTTGAAACCGCCGTGCCCGGGAGCTGTATCCGCCCTTGGCATCAGCGCCGGTGCACTGATGCCCGGGCAGTGAGCGCGTCGTGAGACGCGGCGGAGTCCGGGCAGCACCACGCAGCCGACGACACGAGGACGCCGTAGACCGGGTCTGGACCGAGGGATGCTGGGTATCGGAAGTGGTTGCGGGGGAAGGGCGATCACGGGTGACCGCCGGACCGGTCACCGTCGAAGACGGCGCCGGCCATGCGCAGAACGGTAAGCGAGGTCATCCGGGCATGCCAAAGACACGGCATGTCGGGGATGACCGCCCAACGGGGGCGGTGTAATGTCTCCTCCAGTAGTTCTCTACGAAACCTCGTACCCAATACACCGGCCAAAGTGACTTCGGGTGCGGGGTTTCGTGCTGTCCGAGTCAGCCGGTTGGCTGGCCCGGTCGTGCAGTCTTAGGCGGCGTCATGCCGCTCCATCCCCGGTAGGGGGACAGTTCGCGCGGTGACCGCCTCGTCTGCCCACAAAGGTCGCCCGTGAGCATCGAGCACGTCACGCTCGATAAGAAGCTCGAGATAACGGGCCATGGTGATGCCGAGTGTTTCGGCGACACCATGCGCTTTCCCGCGTGTGCCAGCAGGAACCAGTCCCTTCATGGGAACGAGGTCAGTTCTACCGGTGACCCGTGATCGTCCTGGTCCTCCTCGTGGCATGTGTGCACTATGCCTGCTTAAAGGAACTACTGCGGGGAGATCAGCGCGGCGTGTCGCAGGGGGTCGTATAGCAATGGGACGAGGAATGGCTGGGAAAACTCAATGAGGGGTACTTCCAACGGTCAGCGTCTGCCCAGTGTCCGAATTATCCGGCGGCAAGTCCGCGCGGAGCGGGGACGCGGCAGCACCGCCCTTGGCTGGTACGCAGGCGCGGTCAGCGCCCGTAGCCGCGGCCTCGGTCTTGGTTGCGGCTGATGGTGGGTGGGGGAGTGGTTCGGGTGGTGTTGGTGGTGCGGGGTGTGGTCCGCGTCGGTGCGGGTGGTGGGGTGCGTTGGTGTTGGTAGGCGCGGAGGGTGTTGAGGTTGTCCTGCAGGCGTTGTTGGCGTTGTTGCCGCAGCTGGGGGTGGGCGAGGTCGGTGAGGATGGCAGCTCCGGCGGGGTTGGGTTCGCGTTCGGGGTACACCGCGGGTGCGGGTAGTGCGGTGAGGTAGTCGCGGTACGCCTGCAGTGCTGCGGTGTTCCCTCCGCTGTGGAACTGAAGGGCCAACCGCACGGCCGGGGCCCCATGCGCCCCGTAGTCGGGGTTGTCGGCCTGGATCGTCTCCCACACCCCCAGCTGACGGGCGGCGGTGGTGGCGGTGGCCGCCCAGCGGTCTCGCTGGGCGAGTTGGTTTCCGTGTCGGGCGTGCAGGACGTCGTCGCGGATGAGGGCGTAGCTGCGTTGGCGCCCATTAGCCCCGGTGACCGGGACCCCCAACTGTTCGCTGTGGGTGGCGGCGAGGCGGTCGAAGCGGTGTTGGGCGCGCCTCCTGCCTAACCGGCCGGCGCTGCTGATCGCCTGTTGGGCGGTGTGCAGCTGGGAGGCAGCGACCCCCACTTGGTGCTCCACCACAGTCCGGGCAGCGGCCAGCTCGGTGTCCAGGGTGTCCAGGTGGGTACGGGCCTCGGTGAGGGTGGCGCTCACCTCGGCCACCGGCGGGTGCCCGGTCTCCGCCCACCGCTCGGCGATCCGTTTTGCCCGCGCCTCGTGCGCTGCCCGGTCCAGGGCGGCGTCGTACTCGGTGGTGAACTCCCGCTCACCCCGCACCTGCGGAAGCGGTTCGAGGACTTTGGCGAGTTGGCGCCAGGCGAGTTTCTTGTCCAACTGCGACGCTTTGAACCACACCAGCTCGTTGTTGTCGTCGGTGTGCGCGGCGAACCGGTAGCCGGACACCGTGCCCGTCTGGGCTTGGTTGACCACGAAGTGGATGCCGCGGTCGGTGAGTTCGGCTTCGAACGCGGCCCTACCTTGGCCGGCGGTGGTGTTCGCCGCCGCCAACACCGACTCCGCCAACACCACCCGCGGCGCGGCATGCCCCGCCTCGGTATACATCCGGTACTCACCCGGTTTCACCTGAGTGATCAGTGTCCGTTCGGAGGCCACGGTGCGGCGGGTGACGGTCTGCTCCAACCCGTAGGTGACCTCAAGCTCGCGGCGCGCGGTCTGGGCGTGGCGGTAATCATGGCGGCCATGCCACACCCGCCCGTCATGAGCGACCCGGGACACGGCGAGGTGGATGTGGTCGTCGGCGTGGCGCACCGCCACCCACGGGTGCTCCTCAAACCCCAAGCGTTCCGCAAAGGTCTGGGCGGCATCAGCCCACTCCGCGTCCGACAATCTGCGGTCTTCGGGGGCAGTGCGCAGCGAGCACTGCCACACCGGACGGGACACATCATCCCGGCCCCGATACGCCCGACGCATGTTCGCCACCCACTGCCCCGGCTTCGTGGGGTCGCTCACGGCGACGGAGCCGGCGATCACCATGCCATGCACCCGGTTGTTGTAGGCATGCTCGTTGTGCCGACCCGGACCGTGCAGATACATCCCCAACGCCCCGGCGTCTTTGCCGCGGGTGATCGACGCAATCACCGCAGCACCTGCCGCCCGGTCATCGCCGGCTCATGTCCTCGAGGCGCCCGTCTAGGGCGGCGATCGTCGCCCTGGTTTGGTCGATCCCCGACACCACCCGGGCCATCGTCGCCGCCTCCACCCCACCCGTGCGGGCTTCGGTGTGCGCGAGGCGGGTCACCTGGTTCAGCAGGTTGCCCACCCGCACCAACTGCTGGTTCAGCTCCCGCACCACCGACTCGTTCAACACCACCACCGCACCACCAGCAAGGTTCTCCGGGGCGGTGTCGGGAACATCCGCACCATGGCGGCGGGCGATCTCCGCGGCCACCACCGACCGAGTCCACGCCCCCAACTGACCCCGCTTGTCCGCCGCCGCCTCCCCCCGCCACACCAAATGTTCGACCTCCGACAACCGCACCGCCACCACCCGACGCCGCTTCGCCAATTCCGCGTCCACCGCCGCCTCCAGGGGATCCCGAGCCGAACGCGGTCGCCGAGCGTCGCTGACATCGGTGGGGGAGTCGGTGGAGTCAGTCGAGTCGGTGTCGGTGGCCGTGGTGGCGTCCGACTCCTCGGCTCCGCCGTGGGCGGCGGGCTGCTGCGCCGTTGGCTCGGTCGAGTCCTCGCCCGAGACCGGGCGGGGGTGCGTGGGGTCGTCGGCCACGACGCACCACCCCTCTCTTCGGTCGGCGAGCACAGCGAGCCCGACTGGTTCTCCGCTCCCGCAGCGCAGCGAGGACAGCGGCGAGGCCGGGAAGCCGTAACGCGCTAGCGTTACGCTAGTCATACCTTGCACTGGTTTCGGCGGGCGGGCGTGGCCTCAGCGTAGCCGCGAGGAACGAGCGGCGGAAGAGGACCACACCACGCACGCACGACGACACCAGGTGGCGCGGGGTGGGGTGCAAGCTCGGCGCTGTTGAGCGAGGTGCGCTAGCACCTGGTCAATCAGCCGGCGACGCACCACACCCCGCGCCACAGCGACCCGCAGGGTCGTGAGCGGGCGCCCCGGCGCCCGTGCCCGAACCGCATACCGCCGCGCGCTCATTGGTGCCCCGGCACCTTCCTGATAGCGAGCGCGACGCCGCGCTCGCTCACGCGTCAGCTAACGGGCCGCGACACTCAACGTGGGTGCGTTGGGGCCTGCAGGAGGCTATAGCGACCGCCACCCGTCACGGGACGGGTGGCGGTCGCTCTTGAAGCGGTGGATGTCGGTTGCGGGTGCTAGTCGCGCGAACCCGCCGATACCAGGTTATGGGTTCGAGCGAACCGCCGAAGCATGAGATCGTGGATACGTGCCTGAAGGACGCCCTGCCATATCAGCGGATCTACGCCGCCAGGTTTTGATCGAGGTTGGGTACGGATGTGCGATCCCTGCGTGCCGCGAGACGGAGTTGGAGATCGCGCACATCGTCCCGTGGGCAGAGGTCAAGGTGCATGAGTTTCACAATCTCATAGCCCTATGCGCAAACCATCACCGCAGGCAGGAACGCGGCGAGATTGATCGCAAGGCGATTCGCCAGATCAAGGAGAATCTGTCGCTCAGCGGCAGCCGGTACACGGAGCTGGAGCGGCGCATCATCGCCGAGATCGCCCGGACACGCCAGAACGCCATTGCGCTCGACTGGTCGATGGAGTTGATGTACCGAGGCTTGATTGAGGACGGCGTACTCGCCGACGCGGTCGACGGCACCAAAGATGAGATCCGTGGAGCGTCGATCGCTCAGGTATTTACGGATGCAGACACAGGGGAGGAGACTCGCATCCCTATGGGAGCGAGACTCTTGATGGTGACCGATCAGGGCCATGAATTTGCCAGACGGTGGGCCGCTGGAGAGCCGATGCGGGACTTGCTCGATACCGGTGAGCGGTGACGACGGCACGTTGCAAGCCGAGTTCGTCGGTGACACCAAGCTGAAGTCGACCTGCGCGATGCCGCCCCCTCCGCGACCGGGTCCGGGTGGATGCGCTGCTCTCGGTAGAGCTTGAGGCAGGAGTGGTCGGTGAGGCCCTGGCCGGGAGACCATCCTCGACGGGGTCCCCGAAGGAGGGCGCCGCTACGACAACGGTCGCCTGGTGCGGACCGGGTTCGCCAGCGACCTGGCTCACCTCACCCCCCAGACAGCACCAGCACAACCACCGCCGGCTGGCCGTCCGGTGAGCTCCTCGCCGCCCAGCGGGCAAGCGGGGCACTGATCGTGGTCGCCGCCTCCAGCGAGATGCCCACCGCCCCCGCCGTCCGCGCGGCCCTCCCGCTCGCAACCGCATTGCTGTCCATCACGCCACTGCGCAACCTCGCTAAGCGTCGGCTCGCCCGCGTGAAAATCGCGCCTCGCGAAAGTCCCCGAGAGCGCTCTTGGGGACATGCGCACGTGCAGTGGGCCGATGGCACCGTCCGGGAGGGATGGCAGCGCGTCGGCGACGCTTCGAGCTTCACCGCCGCCGTCGCGGCCCGCCTGGCTGACCGTCCAGGACGCCCCGGCGCCTACACCCCGGCAGTCGCCTTCGCCCCCGACCTCGCTACAGACGCCGGCAACCACTTCACCCTCGACTGATGTCGCCGGACGGTCCCGTAAGACGAACCCTCTACGGCAACGACAGTCTTAGACGAACAGCGCACCGTTTCCCCCGCTCAGGTCGCGACGAACTCTCCCGCATGACCTGCCCGTTTTAATGCCCGATGACCGGGGCTCAACCGGTTACGCTCCCGGCCATGGCTGAACTGCTCGTCGGATACGCGCGATGTTCCACCGACAGCCAAGACCTCACCACGCAACGCAACGTGCTGACCGGCCTCGGTGTGGCCCCGGACCGAATCTACGTCGATCACGGTTTGACCGGCACCAACCGTGACCGCCCAGGGTTGCGGGAAGCCCTCGCCGCCTGCCACAAAGGCGACACCCTGGTCGTCGCGAAACTCGACCGGTTAGCTCGATCCCTGCCCGATGCCCGCGACATCGTCGACGAACTCACCCACCGCGGGGTGAAGCTCAACCTCGGCGGCTCCGTGCACGACCCGACCGACCCCATCGGCCGGTTGCTGTTCAACGTGCTGGCCATGGTCGCCGAATTCGAAGCAGACCTAGCCCGCATGCGCACCCGAGAAGGCATGAAACTCGCCAAAGCCAAAGGCCGCCTGCGCGGCAAGCCACCCAAGCTCAAACCCAGCCAAGAAGCCCACCTCGTGCAACTGTGGGAAGCTGGCCGACACACCAGCGCCGAGCTCGCCGAACTGTTCAGCGTCGCCCGCTCCACCGTCTACCGCGCCATCCAACGCGCAGAGCGGCCCCGCACGGGCACGGACGCGTGAGTGGGCACGTCTTCGTCGACGAAACCAAGCACCGTGGCTACCTGCTCGTCGCCAGTGCGGTGCCCCACGGGGACCTCGACCCGCTGCGCAAACTGATCCGCGGACTGATCCTGCCCGGCCAGCGACGACTGCACATGAAAAACGAGAACGACCAACGAAAACGATCCATCACCGCAGCAATCACCAACTCCGACGTTCGGGCGACGATCTACACCGCCGAGCGCCGCTACCGCACCGAACGCGACAGCCGCGCCGCCTGCCTCCAGGCACTCGTCGCCGACATCGCGACACGCGGCGACACGATCCTGGTCCTCGAACAAGACGACTCACTCATCCCCTGGGACCGACGCCACCTCTACGACCTCGCACGGCAATCCGGCTGCGCCGAAACACTGCGCTACCAACACCAGCGGGCCTCGGCAGAAATCTTGCTCGCAATCCCCGACGCCATCGCCTGGTGCTGGGCGAAAGGCGGCGACTGGCAGCGGCGCGTAGAACCCGTCGTTGCTGACGTCCAGCGGGTCTGACCCCGGGCCCAGAAAAACGCGAGACCCGAGCGCCACGGTCGTCCGGCCGGGTCTCGGGTCCACTTCCACGCAGCTACTGCCACGGGCACTCATGAGTATAGATCACCCCGGTCATGTCGTCATCCGCGCCGTAAGACGCCGTCCTGCGCGGCGGCCGAACCCAAAACCGTCTCACTACTTACCAGCAGGGCAGTTCGTGACACAAGTTTCGAACAATGGTTGTGAAACACCTCCTCAGCCCCGCCCAGCCGATCGAGGCCCCACCCGCCCGGATACGACCTTCTGAGCCACTGCCAACAAGACCAACCCCTAGCCTCGACGCTTCTATGTGTTGTCAAGCTCTGGTGGGTGCGAGAGGGCGCGGTAGAGCTCGCGGGTGATGTAGCGCTTGAGTATGCGGCGGATCTCGCGGGTGGTCTTGCCCTCGGCGGTGCGCCGCGCGACGTAGCTGCGGGTGCGTGGGCAGCTGCGCATGCGGGTCAGGGTGATGGTGTGTACGGCCCTGTTCAGTGCTCGGTCGCCGCCGCGGTTGAGCCGGTGCCGGGTCCGTTGGCCGCTGCTGGCTGCCAGCGGGCTGGTACCGGCGAGGGCGGCGAAGGCGGCGTCGTTGCGCACTCTGCCGGGGTGGGAGAAGCTGACCACGGTCTGGGCGGCGCTGACAGGTCCGACGCCGGGGCGGTCAGTGAGGCCTGGAGCGATCTCGTGCAGGAGCTCCAGCATCTGGGCGCGGTTGGCCTTCAGCGCCCTGGAGGCTTCGCGCAGGGCGACGGCGAGCCGGCGGAGCTCACCGTGGCGGACTCGCTCGTGTGGGTGGGTCGCGGTTGGGCGCCGGCGACGCGCGAGCCCCGCCAGGGCCGTGTCGGTGAGGGCGCGGCGGGCGGTGTCACGATCCTCGTCGTCGCCGGTGAGCAGCAGCGCACGTAGCCGGTTGGTTTGCGCGGTGGAGGTCGTGGTGAGTTCGGACCTGGCCGACAGCAGTATTCGCAGTCCTTCTCGTATGCCGTCGGCGCGTGGGGTGGGTAGGTGGCGGTCGTCTTGGCGCAGGACGAACAGCGCAGCCAGGTGTGCGTCGATGGCGTCGGTCTTGCCCTTGCCTCGACGGGCCGTGCTGGTTGGCTGCTCGCACTCCAACACCGTCAGACCGGCGGCGGTAAGCGAGCGGGTGAGGCCGATGCCGTAACTCCGGGTGCCCTCGACGGCGACGACGACGTTCGGGCCTGGGGCGTGCTCGGTGATCCAGTCCAGCAGCCGGATGAACCCAGCGCTGGTGTTCGGGACCTGTGTGGTGGCAAGGACGGCACCGGTGGGACTGGTGATCTCCGCCTCGTGGGTGTCGCGGTGGGTGTCGACGCCTACCGCTGCGTCGATGATCTGCGCCAGTATGGTCACTGGCCTCTCCCTTCGGGTCGGGTCAAGGTCGGCACCGGCCTGGATGGAATCACCGAGCGGCATATCTGTGACGGGTCACGCCCGTAGACGGACAGGCTTCTGATCAGGCCAGCTGGTGGGCCAGGTCGGTGCCGGTGACCGTGGTGGACGCGTCGAGGCAAGGGCACGCCGAGCGGCCAGATCTTTCGTGAGTCACACCAGGTCACCGGCACCGACCGTGCCAGCACTCCATCCAGAAGCGCTATCGACACACTCACAGATCTTTCGCGGGGTACTGGTGGTGGCTTGATGGGGTGGCCGGGGCCGGTTTTGGGTGTCCTTTCTGGTGTCGGGCATGGTCGGTTCCCCCGGGGTCAGTCGGGTGGTCTGCCGGGTTCCACTGCCCGGGGGGCCTTTCGGTTCGTGGTGGCTGGTTTGTGCTGGTCAGCATGGGTTGGGTAGGGCGGCGATGCGGGCGAGGGCGGTCTCTATGAGGGTGACCCAGGGGGCGTCGGTCGCCAGGCGCAGATGAGTTCGTCTGGCATGGTGGGCGATGCGGGCGCCGACGGAAAACAGTCGGAGCCGCAACCGTTTCGGCTCCCATCGTCGGGCGTCGTGGTCGGTCAGGGCGAGCATCTGCCAGCCAGGCGGTGAGTTCCATGGCCAGGGCGACGATGGCTAACCAGATCTGGTTTTGGGCGAAGCCGTGCAGGGGGAGGTTGGACATCCCGGTGTCTTTGGCGACGCGGATGCGGTCCTCGCAGCGGGCGCGGCGGCGGTGCCGCAGCTCCAGGTCGGCGAGTTGCCCACCGCGGGTGTTGGTGACGAACGCGGTCAACCGCAGCCCGTCGGCGTCGGTGAACCGTAGCTGCGCCCCGGGGTGCGGGCGTTCCTTGCGCAGGATCAGCCGCATCCCGCCCGGCCAGGAGGTCAGGTCCACCAGGTCGGTGAGCTCGGCGATCCACGCTCCCTCGCGCGGGGTCTGTTCGGCGTCGTAGGCCGGGGTCCACACCGAGGCCGGGATCAAGGGCAGTACGGCGGTGATGGTCTCGGTCAACCCGAAGCCCACCGAGTAGGACAGGTGCTGGGTGGTGAGGAACTCCAGGAGTTTGTGGGTGCCCCCGGCCCCGTCGGTGCGGATCAACACCGTGCGCCCGAGCTGGCCCCCTTGGGCGGCACACGGCAACTGCGCCAACGCATCCGCCGATCACGCTGATGTGATCGGTGGCGGTGTTGGACCCAGCATTTCCCGGCCGGAGCAGGAACGACAGCGGTTCCCCGGTGCCCCCGGGGCCATGGTCAAC
>JAABUY010005782.1_pt1 | contig 12306 bp, 12 predicted proteins | sample 5560271 | NCBI WGS metagenome assembly JAABUY01 (sample SAMN10711886, study PRJNA513374) | rock metagenome | isolation source: Antarctica rocks | place: Antarctica: Victoria Land, University Valley
TTGCGGGCCAGACATGACAGGCACTCCCTCCGTGGGCGACAGGATGCACACGGGGAGACAGGATAAACCGACGGGCCACTTCTGCCAAGCAGCACTAGTCGTGCTCTCACAACACGAATGATCGCTTCAAGCGGCTCGGTCATCGCCTCGGTCACTTCATTAGCGTGCATCTGGATCGTGCGTGGCAGACCGACGGCTTGATCTCTCCCGCGCACATCCATAATCACATTTTCATCGAGCGGCATCGCGCTTCACATCAAGAGTCTGATTTCTTCGGCAGTGCGCGGCGATGGTAATGTCGTATTTCCGCTTGATGTAGCGCGCGATTGCCTCATCGAGCGCTTCTTCGCTGCCAACATTAATAACGAGTGCGGGCATGGAATCGTCCTCCTATGCGGTGGCGTACCTTTCGGCGAAGGCTTCGCCGCGTTGGATGCGTTCGGCGAGGGGCGGGTGGCTGTAAAAGAGGAGGACGACCCAGCGAGGCGGGTCCATCTCCGCAAGGTTCTGGTTTGCCAATCGCTGCATGGCGGTGACGAAAGCAGGCGCATTGCCGGTCAGTGTCAGGGCATACGCATCGGCGGCACGCTCGCGGGCACGGCTATACGCATTCGTCAGGGGCATCGTCGCTAAACCGAAGCCGGAGAGGATGAGCGCAAAGAGCGGAAAGGCCGCGACATCGGCTACACCGCGATAGCCGAACGCATCCACGCCCGCGTGGAGGAGGAGATTCGCGATGAACAGTCCGACCAGCGTTACGGCAGTATCGAAGGCCAGGCCGCGCCAGATGTCGCCGTGGACATGGTGGCCGAGTTCGTGCGCCATCACGACTTCAACTTCCTCCGGCATATAGTTGGCGATCAACGTATCGCCGAGGACGATGCGGCGCGTACTGCCGACGCCGGTGACGAAGGCATTGGCAGCGCTCGTGCGACGGCTAAAATCCATCGTGAAGACGCCGCGCACGCGCGTCCCGGCCCGCTCCGCGAGACGGAGCATCCGCTCTCGCAGCATTACATCCTCGATTGGCGTGAATGTGTTGAAGAGCGGCATGATGAGCACTGGCGCGAGGTTCGACAGCACGACACTGAAGAGAAGATACACCGCGCCGCCCGCCAGCCACCACCAGTCCGGCAGCCGCCGCAACCCCCAATAAAGCAACTCGACCATTCCCAGTCCGATGCTGCCGCCGATTACGGAGCCTTTTGCGAGGTCTGTCAGCCAGTCGCGGAGCGTCTGATGCGAGAGGCCGTATTTCCTGGGCAGATGCCAGCCGCTATAGACCCCGAGCGGAAAGGTGACGATTTCGGACGCCAGCCCGAAAATCAGTATGTAAACGAGCACAACGAGCCATTGATTCGTCATGCGATCCTCAATCGCCGTTCGCACCGCCTTCGAGAGCGGCGTGACAACGAGCAGCGCCAGCACGATAAACGTCGCCACCGTCCGCGCGAAATACAGTCGCCGCCGAATGCCAGCGTACTCCTTCGCCCGCGCCTGCCGCTCCGCACTCATCTCCGTCGAAACCGCCATACCAATCCCTTCTGAACCGCGGAGACGCAGAGAACGCAGAGAAATACTGAGAAAGAGCAGGACAAGTCAAGGCGAATCCTCTCGGTCAAGTCTACTCTTCTTTTCTCCTCTTTCCCCTCTCTCCGGTCTCTGCATCTCTGCGGTTCAATCGGTTTCCAAGCGGTGGAGGGCAGGGCCGCCTTCGGCGGCGGCGCGGGTGGCGGGGTCGAGTTGGAGACCGAGGCCGTCAGCGAGGCGGGTGAGGTAGTTGAAGATGCCGACGATGTGCGCCACTTCGAGGCAGGCACGGTCATCGAAGCCGAGGTCACGCAAGGGTTGCCAGTCCGCCGCGACCATGCGGGTCGGCGTCGCGCTCATTTTCTCCGCGATGACGCAAAGGGCGCGCTGGCGGTCGGCCAGGTCAGGCACGTCACGCCATCGCCGCCCCTTAATCGCCTCGACAAGTGCCGGATCACCATCTTCGACACGCAGAAACTCCGCGTGGGAAGATGTTCAGTAGTAACAATCCTGCGCGGCAGCGGCGACGCCCGCAACCATCTCCCGCTCTTGCCGCGTCAATGCGCCCGGCGCGAACATGATCTGCGCGAAGAGCGCGGAGAATTTCGGCCCGATCGCCGGGTGCGCCTGCGTCAGCCGAGACATTGGCGCGAGGAAACCGAAGTCGTACGGATGACGGGGCGCGTCCGCCGGTATCCGTGCCCGAATCTGCTCCTCCGTCGCCAGCCTCACCCATGCTTCGGGAACGGTCTGCTGGTCCACTGTGCCTCCCTGTCTGCTATAAGAGCAATGCGGATTCCACGCGTATCATCCGCTAGTTCCGATTCGCATTCAAGTCAGCAAAAGGAGGCATCCATGTACATGAGTGTGCGGCGCTACACGACGAGCGGGCCGACCGCCGTTATTGAGAGAATCGTCACCGAAGGGTTCGTGCCGATCATCCGCGACGCACCAGGCTTCATTGCCTTTTACGTCGTGGCTGGCGGCAATGGCAGCCTCGCCTCCGTCAGCATCTTCGCCGACGAAGCTGGAGCGGAGGCATCAAACCGCATGGCGGCAGGCTACATCGCCGAACACCTCGCGAGCCGCCTCACGCTGCAAGACGTTGTTGCGGGTGAGATGGTTGTTGAAGCAATCGGGTGATCGCCATTCGCTCGAACACCGGGATTACGTCACGTTCCCGCCCGCATTACCCGGATACGCTCGTTAATGAAGGGTGAGAAGTGACCCTGATACCGCTCCTGCAACTTGGCTCGCTGCCAATCATCCCCGGTGATGATGTGGCGACAGTGCGGGGAGTCACATCGGCAGATCATGCGCCATGATGAACTGACCGTGTACGTTGCATAATCAATCGTCAGTTCTTCGTTCGATGCGATGTCCCGCCGCGCCACGACCGTTGTCGCGTCGCCCATCTAAAGTTTCGGATCACACGAATGATTGCCGAATCCGATTGGATCATCGAGATCGAGAAGCACATTGTCCCTCTCGCCAATGGCCGCTGAATTGTATTTGCGTATCCGACGCGCAATGGTATCGAGTTCGTTGTCCGTGATACGGATGCCACCTCAGACTTCGATGACTTCGCCTTCCCGTATCGCATCGCGTGCGAAGAGACCACGACCCTCGCTAGATGACGGGTGACTCGCAACACGCGGATCAAGCTATGACAGGGGGATCGGTCGTTCCATCGTTTCTTCCCTATCCTGCAACGCGTATTGCGCGCTGGGGCGAGAGCCAGAACGGTGGCAGGTAGGCGGGGATGTTGGAGAACGGCAGCACTTCCGGCTTGAGGCGGATGCCGAGCATATCCAGCATGAATGCCCGTCGCTGTTGGATGCGCTCCCACGCTTCCGGGTATTTTGCCGCGAAGGATGCACGAAGTGGTTCGTCCGCGAGGGCGATGCCGTCCTCGATATTCGTCGTGAAATAGGGCGAATGGGTCGCGGGGATGATATCCACCTGCAACGCCATGCCAGAGCGAAGTTGCTGCCGCGAGTCCCGGAAGATCGGTGAGTTGAGCCACTCGTCTAAGTGAATCAAATGGCCGGGGTTGAGGCCAACGCCGAAGAAGGGATCGCCGAGGTGTCGGTCAATGATCGCGAACAGTTCGCCACCCGTCACGCCGATGCCGATTGCCTCGTACCACGCGACGACGGCGCGGAAGTAGGGCGCGACGAGTTTGTCCACGTAATCGCGGATGCCGCTCGGCAGTCCTTCCGCATCACGCACGAGAAAGCCCGCGCGGGCATTGAGCGCACCCCAGAGACCGAGCGCAACAGTGACCGGATCGCCTTCGCGCAGCACGCGGCTGGACGGGCTGGGCAATCCGGCCGACGCCCGCTCACCTGCCGAACACATCGGGTGGCAGGCAAGTGGGAAGCCATTGAGGCCCATCAGCCGCACGGCATCGTATTCGGTCATCCCCGGTTGCACATGAAACAGAACGTTTTTGATCGCCTCAGAACTGAGCGTTGCGGCATATTCAAAGCGGGCGAGTTGGTCCACCTCGTTGATGGCGCGGAGGCCGTGCGCCGGGTCCATGAAAAGGGCGGTCGCGTTCAGCGCGGCGCAGCGCATCTCGCGCACTGTGTCCACAAGATAGGCCGGGGCTTCGATCCAGGTGGCGGGTGTCACCGTTTCGACCGGCAGAAAATACTTCCACCCTGCAATGCCGATCTTCGATCCCGGCACGACCCCGGCCTCGCGCAGGATCATCGCGAGTGGCTTGCTCGCGCCGCGCGGCTGCCCCGGCAGGCTGAAACTCTGATAGAGCACATGTTCCACTGGCACGGGGCTGAGGGCGGCATACGCCACTCCCTCGTTACCGACGAGCAGGGTTGGCAGGCGACCGGGTGCAAGGATCAGTAACGCCTCCTCGAAGCGCGGGTCATATCCCGTCAGATAGGTAATGTTCGCGAAGTGCTCGCGGTCGCCGTAAACAAGGAGCGCGTCGTAGCCAGAGTAGGCGGATCGCTCCCGCGTCTCCCGCAACCGCGCCTCGTAGATAGCGACGGGAATTTCCGGTTCCATCTGCGGCGATCCGAAGTCCGGTAACGGTATCTCCGTATATTCGACGTGCGACACGGCGTGCGGCTCCTTCCTTCATGGCGAATGCATTCGACGCGAAACGATACCCGAGCAACGCGTAACGAGCAATGAGTGATGAGCGCGAAGCGCTGGCTTGCATGCGGAGGCGAAAGCGGTGATGCTTCGGCGACGTGATGAACCGACGATCAGGGAAAAGGGAATGCCGATGCCCGCCGATGAGATGACCCCCGAAGAGACGCTGCTCGCGTTCAGCCGCGCCTTCCGCCGCATGGACCTCGATGCGATGATGGCACATATTGCGGAGGACGCGACAGCCTTCTGGCCCGCCAAAGCGGGTCTGACCCGCCTCGACAAAGCCGGGATGCGCGCGCAGTTCGCCGCCACGATTGCCGCCGTCCGTGCGGCGGGCGGCACCGAAGTTGTCCGCACGCAATCCGACATGCGCACGCAACAGCTTGGCGATGTTGCGATCGTCACCTTCCACCTCCAAGATGAGCCGTTCGGCAGGCGCACCTTCGTCCTCAACTGGCGATGGGATCGCTGGCTGGTCGTCCACATTCATGGTTCGAGCGCGTGATAGAATCCTTGGTATCGGGACGCATATCGTACGGCACTAACGAGGAGCGCAGGAATAATGGCCGCACCGACACTGCATCGCACCTTCACCGCAGCGGAATACGAGCGCATGGTGGAGATCGGCATCCTGTCCGAAGACGAGAATATCGAACTACTCGGTGGGGAGATTAACGCAATGAGTCCGATTGGCGTCCACCATGCGTACGCGGTGCGAACGCTGACGAATCTGTTTGTCAAACAGATCGGACATGTCGCGATTATTGACGTGCAAAACCCGATCCGGTTGGACGACGACAGCATGCCACTCCCGGATATCGCCGTCTTGCGCCTACGGAACTACTCATCCGCGCTGCCCACGCCCGCCGATGTTCTGCTGGTGATCGAGGTCGCGGATTCATCCCTCGCGTACGATCGGGGGATGAAGTTTCCGCGCTATGCGGCGGCGGGCATTACCGAGGCATGGCTGATAGACCTTGCTGCCGAGATTGTGGAACGGCACACTGAGCCGCGCGACGGCTTGTACCGTCAGATCACCCTCGCCCGCGTCGGCGACACCCTCGCCTCAACCGTCCTCACGGAACTGACGATCCCGGTAGATGTGATACTTGGCGCCAGCGATACACCATAGCGGCGTCGCACGATTCAACGAAAGGAAGAGGATGTAACTCAGCGAAGCCCTGATCTTGCGCGCCGGCATCCAAAAGCGTGTCGAGCAGTTGCGCGCCCGGCTTCAGGCGAGCGTCATGGTTCAGGAGAGTGAGCAACCGCCGGAAGATCCACAAGCCCTCTTTGCCGAATTAGACCTTGCGGGACGGCGCTCCATTCCGCTACCTCCGATGGTGTATACACAACGACATGTGCTTCGACTGGGACCGTAGCGCGCGGCGTAGAGCCAGGCGGAACGGCGATACCGGGGTTCGTCCGACTCCGCGATGACGAGCAGATCGAAATCGCTGTCGGGTCGCGCTTCCCCACGCGCGACTCCCGAACAAGATTACGCGCTCTGGGTGCGCAATCGCTTCGATGCGTTCGACTATGGCATTGAGGATTTGCTCAGAATCCGGCATCCGTTCCTGCGTCGTTGGTTGCGTCCGTCGACACTCTACCAGAAAATGAGGCAATCTGTGTTGACGTGTCCGCACACCCGACCGTACCATCGTGATCGTTCCCGTTGGCAAGAGATGTCCGCGCGATAGAGGGATGCGATGAAAGTTACCAGCATCGAGACGCATTATGCGGCGGCGCAGGGTCGTCCGTGGATTCTCATTAAAGTGATGACGGATGAGGGCATCTACGGCTGGGGCGAGGCGACGTTGGAGGGCAAGGAGCGGGCAGTCATCGCGGCCGTCGGCGAGCTGGCGCGCTACCTCGAAGGCAAGGACGCCTCCCGCATCGAGCAGCACTGGCACGAGATGTATCGTGGCGCGTTCTGGGTCGGCGGCCCTGTGCTCAACACAGCGATCAGCGCGGTGGATCACGCGCTGTGGGACATCAAGGGCAAGGCGCTCGGCGTGCCGGTCTACGAACTGCTCGGCGGCAAGTGCCGCGACCGCATCCGCGCCTACGCGAATGGCTGGTCGCGCGGCGCGCAGTCGCCTGAGGAGTTCGCGGAGCACGCCGCCGAAGTCGTCGCAATGGGTTACACGGCGATTAAGTGGGACCCGTTCAAGCAGGCGGGCTTGTTCATTGATACCGAGACGGCGAATGCCGCTGTCGCCAATGTCCGCGCCGTGCGCGAGGCGGTCGGGCCGAACGTAGATCTCTGCATCGAAGTCCATGGTCGTCTCTCACCCGCGAACGCGATCCGTGTCGGCAAGCGTCTGGAGGAATTCAACCCCTTCTTCTACGAGGAGCCGATCCCGCCAGAGAATATGGACTCGCTCGCCCTCGTCGCCCGTGCCGTCAACATCCCGATCGCGACGGGCGAGCGGCTCTTCACAAAGTGGGGCTTCAAAGACCTCTTCGAGCGGCAGGCCGCCGCCATTATCCAGCCGGACATCTGCCACGCGGGCGGCATTCTGGAGTTGAAGAAGATCGCCGCGATGGCCGAGACGTACTACATCGGCTTCGCGCCACACAATCCGAACGGCCCGATCTGCACCGCTGCCAGCATCCAGGTGGACGCCGCGACGCCGAACTTCCTCATCCAGGAGTTCGTGATCAGCGACGAACCGCTTCGCAGCCAGTTGCAGCAGGAGCCGTATATGGTCGTGGACGGCCACTTCGAGATCCCCAACCGCCCCGGCCTCGGCGTCGAGATTAATGAGGAGTACCTGGATCGCGACGACCTCGTACCGCGCGACATGTACTCGATGATCCAGCCGAAGATGTAGAGCAAATCGGACGAAGCTGATTGAACCACGAAGACACGAAGAGCACGAAGGAAAAAGAAAATATGATCCTCTTCTCCCTTCTTCGTGTCTTCGTGGTTCGATTCCCTTCTCCCAAGGTTCGATTACTCGATCAGTAAGCGGCGTAGTTCGACGACCTGATCGCGGAGGAGGGCGGCTTTCTCGAACTCGAAGTTCTTCGCGGCGGCTTTCATCTGCGCCTCCAAATCCTTGACCATGCGCGTCAGTTCTTCCTTTGGCACGTCGGCGATCACGCCGTCCTCGGCGACGAGACCCTTCTCCGCCGCCACCGCTTTAACACGGTCCGTGAGGTCGCGGATTTCCTTCGTAATGCCGCGCGGGATGATGCCGTGCTCCTGGTTGTAGGCGGCCTGAATCGTACGACGGCGCTCCGTCTCGCTGATGGCGAACTTCATCGAATCGGTGTAGCGATCCGCATACATGATGACGAGGCCGTCTACATGGCGGGCGGCGCGGCCGCTGACCTGAATCAGCGAGCGGTTCGAGCGCAGAAAACCCTCTTTATCTGCGTCGAGAATTGCGACGAGCGAGACTTCCGGCAGGTCCAACCCCTCGCGCAGCAGGTTGATGCCGACGATCACGTCGTAGACACCGAGGCGGAGCGAGCGCAGAATGTCCACCCGTTCCAATGTCTCGATGTCGTGATGGAGGTATTGCGTCTTGACGCCCATCTCTTTCAGATAGTCCGTCAAATCCTCGGCCATCCGTTTGGTGAGGGTTGTGATCAGGGCGCGCTGTCCCTTGCTGACGCGGACGCGCACCTCTTCGAGCAGATCGTCAATCTGCCCATCGGTCGGGCGGACGGAGATGATCGGGTCGAGCAGCCCCGTTGGGCGAATCACTTGCTCCACAATCTGCGCGCCGCCTTCTTTCGTGTGGATGATCTCGTAGTCGGCGGGCGTGGCGGAGACGTAGACCGCTTGGTTGATATGCCGCTCAAACTCATCGAACCGGAGTGGGCGGTTGTCGAGGGCGCTCGGCAGGCGGAAGCCGAACTGCACGAGTTGCTCCTTGCGGGAGCGGTCGCCACCGTACATGCCACGCACCTGCGGCAGGGAAATGTGCGACTCGTCCACGATCAGCAGATAATCGTCCGGGAAGTAATCGAGGAGCGTCCACGGCTGATCGCCCGCGCCGCGCCGCGCCAGGTGGCGGCTGTAGTTCTCAATACCGGCACAGTAGCCGACCTCCGAAAGCATCTCCAAATCGTACATCGTCCGCTGCTTGATGCGCTGCGCTTCGAGCAGTTTCCCTTGCTGCTCGAAGAGTTTGACTTGCGCCTGCATCTCCTCCTCGATGTCCCGCATCGCTGCCTGCAACTTTTCCTGGCTGGTGACGAAGTGCTTCGCGGGGTAGATATCCATCGCAGTGTGCTCGCCGAGCACTTCGCCGGTCAGGGGGTCCACCGAGACGATGCGCTCCACTTCGTCGCCCCACAGTTCGATCCGCAGCGCGATCTCCTCATATGCCGGGAAGACCTCCAGGGTGTCGCCGCGTACGCGGAAGGTGCCGCGCACAAGCGTCGAATCATTGCGCTCATACTGGACATCCACGAGGTGCCGCAGGACGCGCTCGCGCCGGATGCTGCCCCCTTTGCGGAACGAGACAACCGTTTTGCCGTACTCCTCCGGCGCGCCGATGCCATAGATGCACGAAACGGACGCGACGATCACGACATCTCGCCGCTCGAACAAGGCGCGCGTCGCGGCGTGGCGGAGGCGATCAATCTCCTCGTTGACCTCAGATTCCTTCTCGATGTAGGTGTCTGAGCGGGCGATATACGCTTCCGGCTGGTAGTAGTCGTAGTAGGAGACGAAATACTCGACGGCGTTGTTCGGCAGGAACTCCTTGAACTCGCTGTACAACTGCGCCGCGAGCGTCTTGTTGTGCGAGAGAATGAGCGTCGGCTTCTGGACGCGCTCGATCACCTTCGCCATCGTGTACGTCTTGCCGCTGCCTGTCACACCGAGCAAGGTCTGATGATGGAACCCTTCCTGGATGCCGCGCGACAGTTTCTCAATCGCCTGCGGCTGGTCACCCGTTGGCTCGAACGGCGACACGACGCTGAACTTCGTATCAATCACCGGGGTGGGTCGGACCCACTCCTGCGGCTCTTCGATCTGTGTTTCGACACGTTCTGCCATCGACTGTGACCCTCCTGTAGACCTGGAATCGCGCGCAATTACGCGGGCGTGTAACAACCGATTATACCAGAACGGGCGTACCAAAACGAGGGGGGGAAGCAATGAACAATGAGGAAAACGGGGCCATCTCATCACTCATTGCTCATTGTTTCGGGCTGGGACGGCGGGGAGGGTGAGGGTGAAGGTGCTGCCGACGCCGAGGGCGCTTTGGAGGGTGATTGTGCCACCCATGAGTTCGACGAGTTGCTTGGTGAGGGCGAGGCCGAGGCCAGTGCCTTGCTGGGTTCGCGCGTAGCCGGATTCCACCTGCTGGAACGCCTCGAAGACGATGATTTGATGCTCCGGGGCAATGCCGATGCCGGTATCCTCAACAGTGACCCGAACGGTTTCCGGCCCTGTGCGGCTGGCCGTGAGGGTGATCGTACCGCCTGGCGGAGTGAATTTGTGCGCGTTCGAGAGCAGATTGAGCAGCACCTGACGCAGTCGGTCTCGATCCGCAATCACATCCGGCACATCATCGGGGAGCGTGAGGAAGAGGCCCTGCTCTTTGGTCGCAATCAGTGGTGCGAGCATCCGCTCAATCGCCGCAACTTCCGGGGCGAGGGGGAAGGCGACGCGGTCGAGTATCTGGTGGCCCGCCTCGATCCGCGCGACATCGAGGATATTGTTGACCGTCAGCAGCAGATGCTTGCCGCTCTCCAGAATATCCTGATACGCCAGTTCCTGCTCGTCCGCAGTGAGGATGACCCGATCGGCGAGCAGTTCGGCGAAGCCGATGATTGCGTTCAAGGGCGTACGCAGTTCATGGCTGACGTTGGCGAGGAAGGCGCTTTTGTGCCGGTTTGCGGCGACGAGCGCGGCGTTCTGCTCCTGCAACTGCGTGGTGAAAATTGCCCGTTCCATGCTGGTGGCGGCCTGCCGAGCGAAGAGTCGCGCGCGGGCGAACTCCTCTTCGGTATAGGCTGATGCATCCCTGCGGATGAAGGTCAGCGCGCCGGTAGCCTGGCCAGCAACGATAAGCGGGAGGACCATAATATGCTCGCGCAAGGTGACATGGTTCTCGTCAAAGAAAAAGACCGAGCGCGCATCGTTCTGGGAATCATTGACGAGCAGCGGTTCCTGATGCTGCACGGCCCAGCCAGTCAATCCCTCGCCAACCGCGAGAGAAAGAGCGAGCGGTTCCACTGCACCGTTCCTGAGGAAGACGAGGCACTGCAACCGGCTACCTTCCGGATCGAGCCGCCAGAGGGCAGTGTGGGAATGCGGGAGAATCACTACCGCTTCCTCGGCGATGACGCGTGCCATTTCGACAAGCGGATTCTCCTGATCGTGGGTTGCGTAGCCCGCGAACCGCTCGCTGACGCGGAGGAGGGACTGTAGACCGTTCGCCTGCTCCTGCGCCGATGCATACCGTCGCGCATTCGTCACTGCTATAGCGACCTGCGGCGCGAAGAGTTTCAGCAGGTAGAGGTCGTCCGGTGTAAAGGCGTTCATGCCGGGCCGTGCGAGGTAGAACGCGCCAATCGGACGCTCGGCAATCAGCGGGACCATCAGCGCGCTCCGATAGTGTTCGTGATGGTCGGGATGATTGGTCGGTAGATACAAGTCGTCACGCCACTGCGGCGCGAGCAAATCGTTGATCAAAAACGACTCGCCCGTCCGATAGGCACGCCCGGTCAGGCTACCGTGGATGGCACGCTCCTGACCGAGGAGTTGCGTCACATAGTCCGTGTCGCCACGGATACATGCGATCTTCAGGACGTCACGACCTGGCACATCGAGGGTAACTGACGCGCGCTCGGATGGGACGAGGCGCCCAACCGCCGCAAGGATTTGATCGAGGAGCGCGTCAAGATCGAGCGAGGCGGCGACAGCGGCGCTCGTTTCCAGAAGTGTCGCCATCGCAGCCGCCTGCCGCTCTGGCGAGAGCGCCGTGACTTGGGGCGGGACGATACGCTGTACGGTTCGATCCATCGTTCATCTCGTCTATTTCCTGCATGTCTGCAATGGGAAACACGGTAGCAGACTGGCGCGAGAAACGCAAAATCAGGAGACAGTAGTTGGTAGTCGGTAGTCAGAACGGGAAACGATCCCTCTGACTACTGACTACTGTCTACTCAATTGACATGGCCCATGCGCGGGAGTACATTTCCAATACTGTGCAGGATATGGGCGCGGATCGTATGGATTAAGGTAGTACAGAGATGGTTGTCGTCTTCAATATTCTTTCGTTCCTTCTGGTCGCCATGCAGTTCGCGATTATCGGTCGCGCGCTCTTTTCCTGGTTTGATCCGACGGGGCGGACCCCGATCGGTGCCATCCTCATCAAGATCACCGATCCAATGATTGTGCCGATCCGCCGCCTGCTACCGTCGGCGGGCTTCATGGATTTCTCCCCGCTCGTCGCGCTGCTAATCATCTTTATTCTCCAGAAACTCCTTAGCAGCACATTCCCGACCTAAAAACCTCATCGCTCTCTCACTAATAAGGAAGGGGGAGAAGACAAAAAGGCCGGGCATTGCGCCCGGCCTTCGGTCTCTTTAGTAGTGGATCGTGCTAGTGGCCTGTCAAGGCTCAATAGACGGATAGAGATGCTTGAGTGTGATGCGCGCATCGCCCGTGGTGAAGCGCCA
>JAABUY010005784.1_pt1 | contig 12302 bp, 6 predicted proteins | sample 5560271 | NCBI WGS metagenome assembly JAABUY01 (sample SAMN10711886, study PRJNA513374) | rock metagenome | isolation source: Antarctica rocks | place: Antarctica: Victoria Land, University Valley
AAATGGTTTAGTACGCGACCTCTTCAGCTCAGCCACCAAATCTCGATCAAGAAGGCGGATTAATCACTTTCTACCTCAAAGGCCTGACAGATACTATTGCAGCCATGCGGGCACCTGGCCTCCTAACGGTCATGGGAGAGCAGCGAACCGTGCACATGTTCCATGACGACTACAGAACGAAGTTATCAAACTTCATCTTTTCGTAATTCTGTCAAGGAACACATGCTTGAAGAATGCCCTATTTTTATTCTTCATTAAGTGCATGCAGCCTATGGCTATGGCACTATCTAGGCGCTGTGTCTATGCTAAATTACATGTAATTTGGCCCAAATCGATGCTTTATATCTTCCCGTTGAGCAGTCACACCGATAAAATGCGCATACGAGCGCGGTAAAGAATGCCCTTTAAACTTCGTCAACTCACCGGAAAAAATACAGTACAACCGTTCGTTCGAAAGCTTACCTGACATCGGATCGTGGTAAGATCGTTCTGCGCCCATAGGCTTTGAAGAATTTTCAGAGTGGGGATGCCTGTGTGATGGACATTGAGTATATTAATTCCATTGGGACTGAGTCTTACTCAGTCTCTATAAAGCATTCTCTACGGCTCAATGGCGAACTTTTAACTACAGGAGCGAATCTACCGTGTTACTACCCGAGGAACAATAAGAAGAGTACGGCGCCCATACAGGCACAACGTGTCAAGCACGTTGTAGGGAATAGCCAATGGAAATGTATAATGAACGCTTACGCCACGTTTTATTAAGAATGTTGACTTTAACAGATAATTTTCACTCTGTTTAATGATTCATAAATAAATTTTTCATCAGCAGAAATTGAATTCAAATTCATCTCACTTGATGAATTTTCTTTTACTTTACAAATTTCTTCTCAAGTTCGTGAGAAACGACTTTGGCACAAGTTGCATGCCGCAATCTGCACCAGTACCTTGTTCAGACGCAGTGGAAGCTTAGGGTGAACAGATTTTAGCCATGATTCTCGAGGGTTTACTGTCCTAGGTCGTGTTCGCTGTGTTATCAAAGTAGGCTTCACTATTCTTACTAGTTTTTCGTTACGAACCTTTACAAAATATAGTCTCTGAGACTACCCGGCATTAATTGCTGCAAGAAAATCTACTACGAAGCTCGGTTTCCTACTACAACCAGGTCAGTCCTTGTATCCTTCTCCAGCCTAAACTAGTGATCTTCAAAACTTGGATCAACTCAACATCGACAAGCTTCTCGGCAAGTCCTCACGCTGTTGAACATCCACGAGGTCAGTTGAAGAGCTAGAGGATGCGGTAAAAAGTGTTCGGAGAGACCAATATACTCTGTTTCTGTGTGTGAGGTGGTCGCACGTTCTTTCGCTAGACAACTTCTTGGGTTTAGATCAACTAACGGTGCATCATTGACATCAGACCCAGAACCAACTTGAAAGATCTGGTAGATCCTGCGGAAATAAGCTGTTACCAACAACAATGTGAGGTGAAGGAGCTATGTGAAGAAGTTGCTTATTCTCTTCGAGAACACCTGACTGCTCGGTTTTATCTCGTGAAAAAGATCATGGACCTTCCGCACCTACAATATGTTTGAACGCAGCGTCTTTGACCTTTGCAACGTCCTTCATTTAGCGCTTCAGCGGCGCAATGAAGAAAGCTCCTGACTCGTCGATATTTAGTGGAATCGAACTTGATGTCGAAGATGGGCATGCCTTAGGGCGCAAGGTCCATTTCAGACCTTACATCAACCGTTACAACGCACAACAGAAGATATTCCGCCACGCTTATGCTAAGCTGCCTAAAGAGTTCTCAGGTCTTAAATTCGCTAACAAGAAGGGACGTGACTGTGTGACGCAAACTAGTGAAGAGGACTTCATAACTGCCGTTGGTAATCCTACCAATCTCCGAACCAACAATATTCGCAACGGTCCAGTTCTAAAGCAAGGCTTTAATAGTACCTTATACTTCTTTCCTAAACCCTTCCGCATATGAAGGCTATGGATTTGAAAGAATCGTCACAATAACCATGCGTTAGCTTCTCTACCTGGAAAATAATCATTGATAATTTCTTAGATGCTGTTGAAGGCCTCACTCTCATGATATACTAGCCGCTATCCTAAAGTATTATGGTCTTCTCTGTGTGGTATGGTTAGCGACTCACTTCGTCACATTAGCATCTTCAATTCGCGTTTACTCAATACTACGTTACTTTGCAGCTCATGGTCATATTTTCTTTTTCAATTTAGTCGAGACTTACAGATGAAGAAGAGATTAAATTGTAAAAATCTTGTGCAAAAGATGAATACTAGCGCTTCGAAATACTTAAGTATCCTTCTATACAGGGCGCTGAATCCACAGCCTTCAGAGTCTACTTCTTACCCCACGTCCGCAAGATTGATCAAAACAATCGCTCCTACTAACATGCTTCTATCGGAGCCGTGGGTAGGTGGGATTGTCAGTCAATTCTGCGCTCATAGACACCGCACATAACGTCGATTACTCCATCACTCTTTTTGTCACCTCAGCCTTCAAACGCTCTCTCAATGTATCGCGCGAGAAGCGGTTCGAGTCGATTAGACATTTATGAATAGACATGAAAATATATATGTATATGGCGGTCCTGACAAAGTAAATGCCTACAGAATCGTGGGCATTGATCCTGCCAAGAAAAACCTCTACTCTGGATGTCGCCTTGACGGGGAGGCTCACCACTGGCATTCAGAGCATAATGCACAATGTCAGAGAGAAAGTTGTGTTACCAATGAGTTTAGTATACAGCGGCCTCAGGGTTCCCTACGTCACCACAATCAAGGTCAGAGTTGGGGAGATCGACTGCAACAACCATGAAGGCTGCAATCGGTGATCGAAAGTCGAAGGAATATATGCACGCCACCATAAACACTGCCTACAGGCCCGCCCTAATCGTTCTTTGTACCCGCTTCTTCAATCACTAATGGTCAACTTTCTTGTGTGATTCAAGAATACATCTACCCTCAATGAAGACTATACCTATCGCAAGACTTGTTTTCTGCTGTTGCCGTTTTGATCCTCGTCTTCCGTTTTAAAATATACCTACGGTGCAAGAATAGAACACTTCTTCATTTTCCTTCCTTCATTTGTGAAGGTCGTCGTCAAAATCGGTAACGTATTCGGAGTTTTCTTAGAGGTCCACGACAGGGGACTATTGGTTCGAAAAATGGTTATGTTGAGCTGGTGTCGAAGAAGTCCATGAAGAGACTACAAGAGCAGAAGTCAGGGTTGTTGTGAGAGGGGATATCGAGAGGCGAAAGATCTGAAAGAAGGGAACGAAGGAATTCGAGGCTTGAAGATGTCCGGTTTAATCACCATTTGCCCAGGGCCATTGGAACGGTATTCCACAGGAGAGTAAATTCGAAGGAGGTTATTTGGGAGACGATATGGGGCTCGGAAAGGTACATACTCTTCGGTGTTCCCCTGCGGATGAGCTCAGGCTGACAAGAGCTAATTTTCTAGCCCGTCACCAGTCTCCTTCACGTCTATATTGAATGTTGTCTGCACAAAGCCTGGGCCTCGATTGACAGATTGCGAACAGAAGGCAGCGCAACCGCTTACATATCTGCTATCTCCACTTACAACTCGTCAACAAACGTGTGACGATATATTTCCGAGCCAAGACTAGCTGCCGCTTACTTGTCCTTGCGTCCAGCGGTCGCCGATATCGAATTTTGGATGCAAAGTAGTACTTCGCTGCTCATTGTGCCATCTAATAACGTTTCAGACGGGGTAAATAGAATCATAAATTCTTCTGGTGAGGACAGTGAATCTTCAAAAATCGAATCATGAAAACCTGAGACTGGGCGGACGACTCCTTTCGATGATACTAGTCACGAACGACTATCTAGATCTTAGAGTTCACGATTTATGATGGCCCACGGCGTGCCAGGAGATTTTCGCCAATACAATACGTCGCAGAGAAGAGTCAAGCTCGACATTATAATAATATTAGCATATCAGTGATGGTATGAGCATTTTTGAATCATTTGAACAATGTCCTTCAATTTGATCAATAAAGCCGTATAGATGATGTTTTCGCATCGTCAAGAGTGTCAAGTCCGGGCCACCTATATCTTGCTTTGAAAGAATACTTACTTAGGGTTTCGTCTTCAAACCACCTCGAATTAGACAAAGCCTTAAGAACGGTTTTAGATGTGATTCTCCGTTCGTTCCACCGGCCCAAGGTTCATCTCTATTATTCAACAAAGATAGAGTTGCTGGTTTATTCGTACCTTCAAAAAACAAACCTTACGATGAACTTTCATGATCAAAGCATCACACCCGAGGCTCTCAACACAGATACCAAGAACTTATCGACGACGTCAATAACGAAACTCATAAAATTTGTTTTATACTCCTTAGTGATATTTCAGAGTGACAGCGAGCCAGACGAAAGCCAGCAGGCGGCCAAGAGATGGAGCAACTCTTGCTCAGGCGTCAGAAATAAATCGACATGGGTATAAGAAACAGAATACAATTATGGTCTCGAATCAACGACGAAACTCTCGATCACGCCGAGCTCAAGAATTGTTGCCGTACCATTGGGGACGAAAGGACAATGCCATAGCATTGTTCTCCGCAACAAACATCTGAGTTGACCATCTCAAAGCAATTGAATGTATGTGGGGAAATCCGCGACATTATCTATTTTCCGAATTTCGCCTGAAGCAGAAGCCACAGAGAGATATAGAACCGGCCTACGATGCTTTCATCAGAGATGAATTTACTGGCAATTCGTCTAGTTTGCCCCACCTAATTGTTTCTTAGATTATCATCGGGACTGCGAACGGGTTCCACAAGGTTCAGCGAATCCCTCAACCAACTAATGGGCGAAAGCTAGAATTCAGAGCCATGAATCGAATCAGGAATGGCCTAATGTTGGACTTGTATACACCTGTTCTTCCTGGTACACTTACTTGTGTGGCTAGCCCTACTGAACTACGTTTAAAGTGCAACGGCAATCGAAACACTGAGTACCGCGGCCACAGATACTCCGACACCACTTGATAGCCACCCTCCATCATGAGTTATCCGAGACGATGCTTCTATCCCTGGAAATTACGGGTTGACCAGGGTCATCTCAGAGAACAATGACATCAACTCACTAACGACTCAATCAATAAAAACATTGAAAAATGGATTCAACAACTGACACTGCTCTTTCTAACCCAGCTGAACCTGATATCACTTCTGCAGCACCATTAGACGTTTGTTACATTATAGTAGTTGACCTCGGCCAACTCGGATGGCTAATGAGTTATGTAGGGGCCCCTGGATCAAGCTCTGAAAATTCATTTATGTCGGCATGGAAAATTTTATCTATATCGACCTGGCTACTTCTTCGGTCCTTTCGCTGAGCTTCTATACAAGAGCACTCTACAGCGAGCAGTAGCAGAACAGAGACCGAGCAATATTTCTGAACATCTTTTCAATCGAAAACAACAAAAGCAAAGCGCACGACGATTCCCTGAAATCGGACAACTCAGTTGAGGACGTGTCGAGCTCCTCACTTTTAGGCCTAGCACCTAGCATTCGAACAAAGCATGGTAAATTCACTCTCACTCTTAGCTTCCTCATTGAGCTTTGAGGAAGACAATTTTTCTCAATGAGGGTTGCGTTGTGTGGGTTCCCTTGAAAGCGACTTCGCTTCAAAGACGAGTGTCTACTTCTTCTTCTCTGTCGCACATTCTAACAAATAGTATTCCATTCCGTCAGACGTATCGAGCATGGGCACAACCATACGTTATTCCAACATTGCACGATGAAATCCCTCAGAACCTATGGGAAAACCCACGAGCGAATTGTGAATATGACCGAGCGTGATTCATCGCTAGAGCCAATCATCTTCGTATTCTAACTTCGATATTCAGTACATTGTGGCTAAGACGCGACATATCGAGCATGAGCACAATCGTAATTTACGGCATCGAATTTGAAGATAGCTTTCAACCAGAATGTGCTACTATCAGGTTCTGCTATTCTCGTGAGATCAGAAGAACCCCTATATTGTATTTTCTCAGGTGTATAAGAGTTTCTCCTCAACAAGTCGGATATTACATTGCTTTATTCAACAATTTGGTTATTTATAAGATGTCAACTCGTTGCCGTTTTGAGTGGGAAGAATCATTGCTAAAGGCTTTGTGCGAGGGTAAAATTGCAACAGATGTCTGATGTAGATCGTAGATTCTTTGAGAAATATAGAAGAAGATTGATTGGGTGAAAACTCGCTGAAACAACATCTCTTTGCTTCGATAGACATGTCATAGAACATATCGTGGCACAGATGATCAGCAAGACTTGACTCATTGAACGATTCGAGCTCTCGTGGAATGATTCTTGCCACGTTACAATACCGGAAGGGGGAATTCCCAGCATGGCTTTCACTACGGCTTATATTCGAAAATAGAAAGCTTGAGACTTTTCTAAAGATATCATTAAGATGTCTTACTTTTTTACTGAAGACAGCGATTCGCTGTTCTCAGTTTACGTTTCGTTGCTGATTAAGAGTGCATTGAAATTAAGATCACTACTAAAGACATAAACTGATTATATGATTCAAAAGCAGTTCACTGCTACAGACTTCACCCACATTCGAAACGACGAAGCTGAGATGACGACGAGACTTTCAAGGCCTCGTTACATATGTCGCTTCAGACTGAAGAACATCGTAGTCTAGATTCTCAAAATCAATGTTAATCTGACAGATATTTATCAATCGCGAGATTTCGCTTCAACAATGCACTTCGACCAAGACTATGTACCAATGCGAAAAACAGGGCAAGACTAAGTATGAGTGATATAAGACATTTTCACAAATATTTGTGTGATTTCTTTTTATGCCTCGCATAAAAACAAGAGGAGAAAGTATTGGTATATGAGGGTCAGAGCGAATATGTGCATGTAGATATATTGACTATCTAGTAGGTAGAACATATGGTAGAGCATACAGATGAAGGAAGAAGTGGGAGGACGGATAAATACCCCTAGCGCCAAGCCGCTTCGGCCGGAGCGGAAATAACTAACCGCCGGGGTATACGTATGAGCATACGTATGTTCATACGTATGTGCATACGTACCCCGTTTCCAACAGAAAGAATGAAGTTTCAAGATAGTGATGACTGAACCACTAGCTGATGCTAACTTTACACATGCTGATAATGTGCTGAATCCAAACTCGGATCTCATCTGACTTTTTGTCAGCTAGGTTTCTTCTAAACTTCAATTTATTTTTCAAGAACCAGCATTCTTTTCGAGTTCAGATTCAATCTTCAACCATTACACAGCTATTCTATCTTGCTTCACTATCAAAATGAAAAATGGCATTGTCGCAGGCATGAATCTTACAGACGCAGTACTAGTGTTTTAGTTTTGCATGCTTCTTCTGCAGAAAGCCGGTCCGGAACCACTGCTGAGTGTCGCGAGAGATGCTCAATACTTCGAGTTGGGATAAGAGATGTTAGCATCATAGTCGAGTCGTCAGACGATGAGTCACGAATCATCGAAGCAAATGACTTCCCTCATATGAAAGATGGTTGACACTGACAACAGAATCAACAGTATGGGTAACAACATCATATTTGAAGTGAATTCGCGAGGTCGTGAGTATTTTCAGGTCTTGATGCCTGACTCGACGCGCTTCGACGCCTTTAGACGTCTGCCGACCGAGTATGATAACTTGGTTCCTCGCGCTGATATGATTAATGATCTTCGAAATGCTGAACAGATAGAAGTCATGATGACATTGTTGACAAAAGACCAGATAATGTGATGATTCATGCACAAGCAGAGAAACGTTCGATTTTTTCTCATTTAGTTTAGTTAACTCTTTGACTCAATCAAATTTTATTCTCTTCGTGACTCGATAATGCTTGAAAGGGTGTATTTCTTTACGTCGTGATTATAAAGCTATGCTGTTTCTTAAATTATACTTGAAATAATATTTGTTAGGCAAGAGACGTCGTACTGACTCAAGACAAATGATGTTACGATCCTAGCCTTCGCCTGGTTCCATTCTAATCGGGCCTAGCGGGAACCTGACCTAGCCATGTTGTTATCGAGACTCTGCTTCATATGTGTAAGGCGCCAACCCCTTCGGGCCTAGCACAGAGCTAGAGCACACACATATAACAGCGAGTTCTTTCCTGTAGATACTTTCCTTCCTTAGTATTTATTTATTAGTTAAATGACACCCATATGACTCGCTCTATGCCGACCCCTAACATTAGATAAATACTCACCAACCCTACTATCGACGTGTAGACGATACGAAACAACCTACTCCGTTTGTTCAGAAATTCGCAAGGAATTCTTCGGATTTGTATCACTTTTTATTCGCAAGAAATTCTTCGAATATTTAAATGAGCTAAGAACAGTCGCCCATAGAATCAACGATAAAGAATCTTCGTTGATTGCTTGAGAATCAACCCGAGCTCGTGAATCAGGCGAGTCAAAACAATCTGTGCCGTTCGATCAGGTTAGTGAGCCTGCTTCAAAGGCACGATCCGAACCGACCTCTTCGATGAGCAAGTCGGCTAGTGAGTCTGCTTCAAAGGCGCTGTCAATGCGATGATCTACCTACTCACATCGCTCTACCAATCAGTGAATCGACCTACCTCGAGTTTCTGTTCAACTAGTGAGCCTGCTACAAAGACGCTGTCAATGCGATGATCTATCTATTCACATCGCTCTACCTCTTAGTGAGCCTGCTTCAATGACGCGATCCGAACCGACCTCTTCGATGAGCTAGTCGACTAGTGAGCCTGCTTCAATGGCCGTTCTTTCCCTCTCATAGTGAGCCTGCTACAAAAGACCGTCACCCTACTACTCGTTCATCTTCAACTAGTGAGCCTGCTTCAAAGGCATCGTCAATGCGATGATCTATCTACTCACATCGCTCTACCTATCAGTGAACCGGCCTACCTCGAGTTCCTGTTCAACTAGTGAGCCTGCTACAAAGGCGCTGTCAATGCGATGATCTATCTATTCACATCGCTCTATCTCTTAGTGAGTCTGCTTCAATGGCGCGATCCGAACCGACCTCTTCGATGAGCTAGTCGACTAGTGAGCCTGCTTCAATGGCCGTCCTTTTCCTCTCATAGTGAGCCTGCTACAAAAGGCCGCCACCCTATTTCTCTATTTCCTACATAGTGAGCCGGCTACAATAGGCATTTCGATGGTCTGGAAGGTCAATAGGAAGATTGGTAGAAAGCGCACTAAGGAACAACATTCATGCGGACATGAATAGTCAAGGGGGGGGGGTAATGTTACGATCCTAGCCTTCGCCTGGTTCCATTCTAATCGGGCCTAGCGGGAATCTGACCTAGCCATGTTGTCATCGAGACTCTGCTTCATATGTGTAAGGCGCCAACCCCTTCGGGCCTAGCACAGGGCTAGGGCACACACATATAACAGCGAGTTCTTTCCTGTAGATACTTTCCTTCCTTAGTATTTATCTATTAGTTAAATGACACCCATATGACTCGCTCTATGCCGGCCCCTAACAAATGAGTTACTGACACGTAACAGATCTTTCTCGTCGTCGTCGCTGTTTCATCACTGCTTCAGCAACAAGATCACAAGACTTGAATTCTAATGAGAAAGTCTGAAGACTGAAGTACATTTCTCAAACTCAGAGATCAATGTAAAAACAAGCAAGGAAAAGACGACGGCATAAAAACAAGAGATCAAGGGGGAAAAAAGTCTCGCATTTCAAGTTTATCAGATACAAATATTTCAACGTGTTTATTTCTACATAGAGTCGCTCGATGATGAGTCGCGAATCACGAAGGCAAATGATTTTTTCAATGTGAAGGTGGTCGACGGACGACAGAAGACCGCTTGGATAAAGAATTACACACTCTGGCAGACTTTTCCTTTGAGTCTGCTTTGATGATGAATCTTTCAGCCTATTAATCGCAATGAAACGATCTCTGGCTTGCAAACAAATTCGAATTCCGAGATACTTTCAAGAGCCAGGTCGAGGCTAAAAAGCAACTCGAGTACAGGAGGTAGAGAACTCTGACCGACCTATCTTTCACGGAACGAAAGAGAACTACTGGGCGTGTCTTAGATTTTATAGCTATGAAGCCAGAAAAGATCGCGCCCAGGGTACTGGGTTATCAAAGGATGAGCAGAACTGTGAGGACGCACCTCACCGGCTATGAACGATGCGTGCCTGCGAGGCTAGCCCGCGAGGTTAGGCCGAAGGGGCTAACGGGTGAATAGGGGTAGCGGCTTGGCAGAAGATGAAAACTCTGCGAGCCCTCGCTTTCGTTCCTTAGCAATTAGTTCTACCATCAATAGAGTGCTACCTTATTATCTTCTACTACGCAGTTTCACGTAAAGAGGCCTCGCCGCCTCACAAGAACATAGTAGAGCCGATATTTTACGAATGCAGTGGCTCACAAAAATATCTATGTCAGATCTGTTAATATGAACCGTACATCCGCAAGGAAGGACGATGCGTTCTTTGTAACCAATGTCTGAAATGTTGTGATACATACCTGCATTAAAGTAGGTTATCGCGACGACGTGCACATCAGATCTGAAGAGCAGATGAAAGAATCTCTCAAACATCTGACTACATGATATCGAATCGAGTTCTCTAAGAAGTCTTTACACTCAAAAACCTCGACAGAAGTGAGCTGTTGATTACACACATTTTTAAAAACTTAATTTCTAAAATATTCAACAATTTCAAGAAATCTGTCACGATCCTAGCCTTGCCAGGCTCAGCCTTCTAGCCTTGCCAGGCCTATCCTCGCTCCGTCACCTTGACTAGTCCCTATTGGGCCTAGCGTCGGCTGAGGAACACACATATGTAGCCAGCTTCTTTCCTGTAGCTACCTTTCTTCCTTAGCATTTATCTTCTAGTTAAATTACATCCATATGACTCGCTCTATGCTGGCTTCTAACATTAGATAAATGCTCACCATCTACTACCCTGCTATCGACGAATAGACGATACGAAACAACCTATTCAGTAAGGAAAATTTGCAAGGGATTCTTCAAATTTGCACCACCATTTTAGGTCGCAAGGGATTCTTCGGTTCTACACCCATTTTCACCATTCTATCCGCAAGGGATTCTTCGAATAAAGCACTCAATTATTACCTGAAATTCACAAGGGATTCTTTGAATTTTCACTCACCAAAAAACATCAATCCAAAACATCAACCCCTCACCTACCCTTACCTCAACAACTTCTACCTTCTCTCATCATGGCACGCGACGCCGAGCCAGTTGGGCTTCGAACAACTCGCCTGCTTAGAAGCACTGTCAATAGAAGAGTTTCACTTCTACTCATCGATGCTTCAGCCGAAGCTGAGAAAGCTGCCATCCCATGAAACATAAACATCGAAGAACAACTGTTTCATTGAGTCAGCAATCAATTCGACGAAGTCATCAATATGCTGAACAAGCTTCGAAGCCAGCGAGACTTGGCTCTACAACTCAATGAACACTGACTTCTCGTACAAGACGATCACAAAAAGAGAGCGAAACAACTAGAAGTCGCTTTTGATAAAAACGATGAGCTAGAGGAAAAGATCAATCAGCTACAAGGCGAGCGGTTGAACTTCAGAGCGGAACAACGTCAAGCTGATCGATCTATGCCTCGTCAAGATACTCAGCCAGCTGAACAACGAGCCAATCAGAAAGAAGCTTCGATTTGTCGCTCTGAAGTTGAACGAAGCTCGACTTCCGAAGCTCGCTCTCAACGAGAATCTTCTACTCTATCTGGTAACGAAAACGAGAACGATCATCACAAGTTCGTCAAGCTTCCGGATTCACTCATCTTCATCGAAACAGGTGACTCTACCTGAAAGACATGAAACATCAAAATAGCTGACAAGCTCGATGTCAACGCGAATCATTACTCTACTGAAAAGATTCGTATTGCCTATGTGGTTTTCAGGCTAGGAGGCGATGCTGATCAGCAAACCTATGCAAAGCGTCATGTTGATGCTTTCTCATTCTATCAATCACTATCAGAGCTACTGAAACATCTGAAAGAAATTTACGAAGATCAGAACCTGATTCGAAAGTGTCGTCGCGAATACGTCGCTCTGAAGCAGCTCAACAAGCTCTTCAGCTCTTTCTATTCAGAATTCACTAGAATATTCAGCTTTCTGAACTACGACAATACCATTCTGATGAACGACATTCAGGATAAAATCAACAATCGCCTTCAGAACGCGTTGTCAGTTTGTCTCATAGAGTTTAGCTCGCTTGATAAGCTCAAGATCTTTCTTCAAGATGTGAATAACAAACAA
>JAABUY010005785.1_pt1 | contig 12302 bp, 15 predicted proteins | sample 5560271 | NCBI WGS metagenome assembly JAABUY01 (sample SAMN10711886, study PRJNA513374) | rock metagenome | isolation source: Antarctica rocks | place: Antarctica: Victoria Land, University Valley
GCGGCGGCGGAGGCGCGCGGCCGGTCCGAGGGCCTGGAGGCGCGCGTGGCCACGCTCGAGGGCTGGCTGCGCGGCGTGGAGGCGGGCGCGCGCCCCGCCTTCCCGCGGCCGGCACCGGGGGCGCACAAGTCGCAGTGTTTCTCTGTTCACACGATAAAAACCATTGGTAGGGTTTTTTGGGGGAACGCGTTTCGGTACACAGTGGACGACTCTCAAGCAGGGATGTCCGCGGCGAATATCCCTGCGCAGCGCCCGGGGCGTTCGTCATCGCTTGCTCTGCGCCAGGCTGCAGGCTCCCGCATGCAGCCCGCGCCTGACCAGAGCCCGCCGCCGGCCGCAGGCAAGGTCGAGACGGAACGCCGCAGTGCGCGGCAGCTGGCGGACGCAGCGGCGGCGGTCGACCGCGAGCGCGCGCACCGCACAGCGCTCGCCGAGCGCCTGAACAGGCAGGGCGACGCGGTCGTCGCGCGCCTGGGCGGCCTGGCCGCCGCGCTGCGCGCGCGGCCGCGCGCCGCGGCGGGGTGATGGGGCGGATGTCGGCGGCGCGCGGCGGCCGGCACGCACGCAGTTGCGCCGCTCAGCCGTGGACGCAAATGTCACGCCGTCAAGCGTCTGGGCAGTGCCCTGCCAGTGTGCGGCGGGGTGTGGGGCAGGGTGTGCCGTGCGCCGCAGGGGCTGCCAATGCCTGCGTCGGCGGCGGTGCGACGGTGCTTGCGTGCGCAGCTCAGAGCGGCGACTAGAGCCAGTGAGACGCTGCGGCACTTATGAAGGCCGGAGTCGATTTGTCGATTTCGTTCATGCACACGTTAGCATTCTTAGCCGAATACCCTGCGTGTTGTGAGCTTGCGGCATGCATGCAGCTTTGAGAGGAGCATCAGTGTGCCTTTTTTAATGGTTGGAATGGCGTGACTGTGTGAGCGCACTTGATAATTGTGATATATGGTGGTGGCGAAAGGCTGCGGACTATTTTTCATATGAATGGTGAGTGGGATGCGGAGGGGCACATTGCCTCTGCGCTCGCGATGTTTGCGCTATCCCAGTGGCGCATTGTGAGCCTGAGAAGTTTCGCTAGAGGTTTGAGCTGGAATGCTGTTTGTCCCATATGTCTGTCTACGATGATGAATTGCTGCGATATGTGTGTGTGATGGCTTGGGACACAAAAATAACTGAGGAGCGCGCACTGTGATGTGAGAGCCCAGTGGGCAGTTGTCAACGTTACAGTGTAAGAGCCTAACCATACATCAGCGCGCACGGCAGAGCTCTGCTCATGACAGGTGCATGAGTGCATGTGTCTCGAGCGTCCAACGCACCATACCTATGCAGTGGCCCATAGCGAATGAAGGCTCCTAGCGCCATCGACGAGTGCAAGGAAAACAGCAATCTCGCAGTAAACTACTCAAATACCTGACCTGAGGGAACATGCGCTCAGCAAAACCTGGCTACGACACTACCATGCGAAGTGCAGCCTTCAAAGCAGTTCTGCAGAGTTGGGGCGTGTGGGGTGGCCGGGGCGCAGCGCGCGACGCAGCCAAAGCGGTCGCAGGGAGCCGCCATACGGGCAGTCGCCCGGCCCTAGGGTTCATGCTCGCCGCTGCTGTACATGTTGCACATACAAAATGCTCCAAACACTGAAATGCCTGCCCCATGCGCTTGAAAAACCCTGGAAACCCTTACATCTCTCCCTCCCGAACAGCCCGGGAGCCGCACATGCTTGCACAGTGCCGTTGGCAAGGAACACATGTGCGCACGGTATGCTCACCAACGGCCGCCCTCGCAGCTGGGCGTCGCGTATGCATGCCGGCAACATGGTGCGCTGCGAGGGGGGCTACGGGCAGCCTGTGTGCGCATGCGCACTCGGCCCATGCATTGTTAGCACGTGTTTGGGGCGCTACCATGAGGCCAAGCGCTCATTGCAAGACATCCCTCGGCGTTTCGTAGTGTTCTTGGCTCAGCCCTAGCATTCACTACCTTCTTCATGCCATGCGCGGGCGCCCTACCGCATTGTGTCCGTCCATACGGCCGTGCTCTCCCGCCCCTCCCCCCCGGGTAGTGAGCCAGCGCATGCTGTGTAAAGCCCAGGCAGCACGCAGAGGGCGCGTTCTCCGGAGGCGCGCATATGCAGCAGCCGCAACCCTCGCAGGAGTGCCCCAACTGCGCGCGCAGGGCAGGGCGGGCACAGGCGCCTGCCACGAGAGTCCAGGTGCTGCGCAGGGGCAGCCCACGTGCGCGCCGTGCGCGGCCGCTGCGCGCGCCTCAGCGCCCCAGACGCGAGCCCGCCACTGCATGCTTCCCGAGAAGCCCGAACCCTCACAGCAGCACCTCGAGGGTTTTCCCGCCGAGCGCGGGCACCAGGTGCTTGTGCGCTTCGAAGAGCTGCGCCAGCGCGGCCAGCACCTGGCCGTGCAGCGCATCCACCTCCGCCTGCAAGGGCTCCTCCCGCTGCGCGACTGCCGCCGCGGGCGCGCGCGCGAGTCAGCGCCCCCGGCGCCCAGAAGCTTCCTGGCAGGGTTTGTGGACCTATTGACATGCAAGCGAGTTGCTTGGGAGCGAGTCAGCCTCCCCGGCGCGCTCCACGCCGACGCAGGAGCCGGCTGTGACCGCACCGATGCGGGCACTGCCAGCGAGTGCCGCAACAGGCGCGGCCGGTCCAGACCGGCACGCAAGTGCCACTGCGGACATCACGGTGAATGAAAGGAGGCGACTTCAGCAGAATGCGAGCGTGCGCGCGCTCCCGGTGCCAGGGCATCCCAGGGCGGCTGCGCGGGCCCGCCCGCGCACGGCGCTCTGCTCGCGCAGCGCATGCGCTGGTCATTCGAGCTAGGGCTGTGCAGATTCCCTGAGATGACATGATGCTCCCAGGCAGCCGCACTCGTGCAGGCGCCCAGGGCCGCGCCGTCGTGCCGCGCAGGGGCGGGCGCGGCGCGCACCGGGAATGGGCGCGCCCACGACGGAGACGATCTGGGTGGGGTGCGGCAGCGGCAGCCCGTACCGCCCGAAGAACAGGCCGCAGGCCGTGCGGATCTTGCGCGACAGCGACAGCGACAGCGGCAGGAATGACAGCACCTGCGCCGTGCGCAGTGGGCGCTCGGTATGGCAGGTGGAGCAACAGGTCTGTGAGCACCCTTGAACGTTCCACATAAGCCCGATACGGCGCAGGGGCAAGGACATGAACGCGGCAGGCGCAAGCGCAGCACGCTTCCTTACGCTGCGTGCGTCAGCACAAGCAGAGCTCCAGATAGACATCCTAGAATACAATTGGCGGACACGGCCTGGTTTGCTGACGGGGCCGGCGCGGACCTGGCTGTTGCCGAGGTGGTAGACGGGCACCACAGGGCAGCCGGCCTGCAAGGCCAGGCGCGCATAGCCTTTATGCCGCCCGAAGATGCACTCCCGGTGCCGCGTCGCTGTGAAGATGCCCGCGATGCCCTGCCGGTGACGGGCTTGGCCGTTGGGCGGCAGTGCCGGTTGGGCAGGCCAAAAGGCCTCCACACAATTTCACAGACGGATATTTGCCGGCACACGAGCGTGCCGTGAGGCCGAGCACTGGGCCTGCTGCAGAGCGTGCAGGGTGAGCAGAGCTTTCAAGCAGGCAGTCCGCCAGCCGCAGCCGCTGCGCTCCCGCCAAGGTCGGCTGCGGGCGGGCGGGGGCGGCGTGGCGCGGCGCGCGCGCCTCAGGCATGACGCCCAGCGAGCAGCCGGCCCGCAGCGCGCCCAGCATGGCGTGCCGGTCGGCCGGCAGGCAGCCCATCCACGTGAACAGGTGCTTGACGACCGGCAGCCGGAACAGGATGCTGGCGACCGCGCCCCGGGCGCGCGCGGGCAGGCCTGCGGCGGCGCGGGCCGGGGACAACAGGGTTCAGGGGTCAGGGGCGTTGACCCAGGCAGGGCGGCGGCGCGCCGGCATGCGCGCGGCGCAGAGCGCGACGCACAGACGCAAGCGTAGCGTGCGCAGCAGGCAGCAGGATGACTGCGGGAACGCACACTCCAAACGTTCCATATGCATGGCACACTTGGTGCAGGGGTTGCATAACACTTGCTGGGGGCGCTGCTGGCCAAGTGCTCCACACATAATGGCACCTTTGGCAAGGAGCCGCATATCACCCGCCGAGGGCGCTGCGGGAGATGTCCCCTACCCTACCCTACCCAACCCCGCGCGGCGCACCCGTCTCCGGCACGCCGCACAGCGGCATGGACAGCCAGGCGCCCATGGGGAACGTGGCGTGCGGCCAGTGCACGAAGAGGTAGGGCCGGCCGGCCTCCAGGTACGGCAGCGGCGGCACGATGAGGCGCATGCGGTGGTAACGCCGCCACGTGTCAAAGACGCGCCAGTCCCGGAATGCTGGCCACTCCTGCGCCGGATCATGGTCCTCAAGATGGCTCCGCATTCACAGGGTGCGGCACTGCCTGTAGAGGAAGTGCACGCTGTGCTGCAGCACCGCGTCACCTGACACCCCTACAAATGGTGAGACGCACGCACTCCCGTGGCATGTGGCAGCACCCCCAACAGACAGGGCAGAAAGGCCAGCCTGAAGGCTTTTTGGCTTGACACAGCAATAACACGTCAGGCTTGCTTGTAGAGACAAGCGACCAGGTGCTATGCATCTGCTCGAGCCAAGCCTATACGCGCGACTCTGGCACGGTGGCAACCAGCACCGCGGCCAAGGTCAGGCCAAGCCCGGTTGCAACAGAAACGCACTACACGACCTCCGCTCTGGGCGTCACCGTCACACCACAGTTCGACGTGTGTAGCATGCCAGGCAGGCTGCAGCTCAAGCAAGCACCCGTGCAGCCGCCGCTCAGCGAGCGCGCTCGAGCGGCCGCCAGGCGCCGGGGCGCACCCCCTGCGCCGGGAGCAGCGCCGCGCCGACCACCGCGGTGAAGAAGAGCAGCGCGAGCCGGTGGCCGCAGAGCGCCAGGTACAGCGCCGCCAGCGTCAGCCACGGCCCGAAGAACACCCACCTGCTCTCTTGCACGCTTCAGGCGGGTGGTCTCCTAGGTGAGCGTATTCACAAGCAGCCCTTGAAGTCAGGTGGGAGGTCGGGACTCGCCAAGCGCGGGCTGGCGGAACAGGGGAGGCAGGCGCACCCGAACAGCAGCGCCATTGTCACAACAGCGACGCGTCAGGTGGGTGGTCACGTCAAGTTCACCAGGCGCGGCCGGCGGAACGGGGAGAGGCAGGCGCACCCGAAGAGCAGCGCCATCGTGACAACGGCGACCAGGTCCTCGGCCGCGGTGTTGCCGCGCGGCTGCACCGCAACCTCGCCGGAGCCGTAGGACACGGCGACGCTCCCGCGCGCAGGCAGGCCGTGTTGCGCCTCGGTGATCACACTTTTTGGCTTGATTGGCGCTGACTTGGACCTGCAAAACACAATGCAGACGCATTCAGCGCGCCTCGGGAGCAGCACGGCACACAGCTGGTGTTGCTGACGCTTATCATAAGTCTGTGCGGAGCTACGTTATGAAAAGGACACGAGCATCACAACGTTGTGCTGGAAGCCAGGACAGTTGGCTGCTAGTGCACGGTCTGTGACTTGCGCAGATCACTGGGCCACGCACAATAGCGCGTCCAGACGCGCATGCTGCATACACCCGATCTTGAACAGATCGGCCCCCGCCATCCGGAGCAACGGCTTACTCCTGCCGCGCTCGCTCTGAGCGTGACCTGTGTGTGCGATCTGTCGTCCAAATGGACCTCCAATAGGAGTTACAACTGTCACCCTACCCTGCATAGGGCCTGTTATGTCAGAGGATGCTCACTGCGAGCACAGCGGGAAGTGCTTGCCTCCGCTTGGCCGTAGCGTACCTGAGTGCTTTTCTCGTGGACCTCAAGATGCGTTTCACCAACGTCAACCAGCGCACAGCACTGTGCTGCACATCCACATTTCCTCTGCAGCGCCACAGGTGCCAGGTCTCCAAAAATGCAGGACTTTCAGCGCAGCCCACGCAGGTATGCCCTCACACTTGGCACACTACAATTGCACACATGGAGTGAGCTGGAGGCGACTGAAGATCCTTGGACTGTCGCGACAGGGGCGTCCGGGAGTGTGCGCCGCCAACGGCCGCTCCGTAAACGCTGCAGCTGTGGAAGTGAACGTCGCCGAAGCGCGCGCCAGCCCCGTGGCCTTGGAGGAGCCAGCTGCTGTGCAGGTGGGCGTGCTGTTGCACTGCAGGCTTGTAACAAGGAACACCGGTGAGTGCGGCTGCAAGCGTGAGCGGCCGCGCAGACGGAGGAGCGCTTCAACTGGCAGAAGCAGTGGTACCCGCTCGCCGTGGCCGATGACCTGGACCCCAGCAGGCCGCACGCCAGGCAGCTGCTCGGCGAGCGCCTGGTGCTGTGGCGCTCCCGCGCGGGCGCCTGGCAGTGCTTCGAGGACCGCTGCCCGCACCGCCTGGCGCCGCTGTCCGGTGCGCAGGCTCCTTCCACTGTTTATAACAACCTGATGTGGACTATGAAGTTGTGCTGTGGCCAAGAAGGCTCCCAATTGCAACTTTGTATGTCGTCAGCAGTCATGTTTGCTTTGCGTGTGCATGCCGTGTTGCGTCTGGCACGCAGTCATCCACTGTCGGTCTGCTAACAGCGCTCGGCCCTGCGGCTTGCAGAAGGGCGCATAGAGCCGTCGGACGGGACGCTGATGTGTTCGTACCATGTGCGCAGCCCAGCACTCTGCTACAAGTGTGCGTAGCGTGATGAAGTCGCGTATGAGCACCTGCCGTGGTGCACGCCCCGTGTTGCCCGGGCCATTACCCACACCCTGCCACGCCCTGCTGTGTGCCTGCTGTTGTTCAGCAGATGCATGTGATGCGGGCCACCTCCGCTGACCAGTCAGCTCTGCGCACAGGGCTGGCGCTTTGCTGCCGACGGCAAGTGCACCGACGTTCCCCAGGCCTTGGACGCCCAGGCCAACGCGCAGGTGACCGCTGACAAGCACATCGTGTGCTTGACCCTCGGGGAATGCACGTTGACATGTGTCCCTGCGGCTTTCCAGCATGTTGCATCATGTAAAGCTGCAAGCTAGCGGCGAGCTTCAGGGCACTTTATACGTTCTCTTTGGTTGCAGGCCTGTGCGAGCGTCCGGTCCTGTGCGACTCCCAGACCTACTCAGGTATGCACGCCCCCCCAATGGTCTGTCAGCGACTTGACAAAATTTGTTGTCAGTGCAATGCTGTGCAAAACATCATATGAGAGTCCAGTGTCACACTGAATTGGAGTCACTGGTCAACTTTCAGTACGCCTGCTTAGTAAGCGCAGCATTTCGGCATCCGTACATATCCGGGCGCGTTCTTGCGCGTGCGTGACAGGTGCGGCAGGGGCTCGTGTGGGTCTGGGCCGGCGGCGGCGGCGCGGCGGCGGCCGCCGAGGCGGCCGCGACGCCGCCGGTGCTGGCGCATGAGCTGGACCAGGAGGCCGAGGGGCTGCCCACGCGCACGCGCGACGGCCACCCGGCAACTGCGCGCACCTACCACTACCGCGAGCTGTGCGCGCCCCCTGCTTGGCGCCGGGCGCAGCTCCTGATGGTGCCCAGCCTGATCAGGCGCACGGCACGCTTGCCGCTTGTCATGTGCCCAGAGATCTGGCCGCCGCATAAACGAACCTGCAGTCGCCACGATGCTGAGTTTGCCACCATGCTGTGCCTGTGTGCTCACAGGCCAGGGCCCGGAGGGCTGCGGTTGGTTAGGTGGGGCGCATGCAGGCCGTCCTGCTACCTGCATGTGCGGCTGGGGGCAACTCCTGTGTGCACTGTGCGCGTGAGCCTGGCGCGTCTGAAGTGTGCGGCTGACCTTCGCTCGCCTGGCAGCGTGCCTGAGTAGGCGCGGGTGCTGGTGCGCTGCCACGTGCCCGGCACGCCTGGCACCTACCGGGCGTTCGGTGACGGGTCGGTTGGCCGCCTGCGCAGGCCGTACGGGTGGGATACCCTGGTGGAGAACCTGACAGACCCGTCGCACCTCCCGTTCAGCCACCACAACGTGCTGGGCGACAGGCGCGCCGCTCGCGCTCTCCCAGACCGCTGCTGTGGCTTGCATCGTGAGCCGATCCACGACGTGGGTGTACACTGGCCCCTAGCGCCTGCATCTGCCGGCCAATGCACTGCCCTGTGCTGCCTTCCCGACCGCTCCTCCGGGACTCGCACAATGAGCCGAGTGACGGCATGGGTGTGCGAGGTCCCGGAGAAGCGGACATGAAATAATTTAAGAGCAGTGCATTGGCCGGCGCATGCACGCGCTAGGGGCTGGTGTATGCGCTGGTATGCGCGCGCGTTTTAGAGTGACGCCGAAATTGGCCAGCAAACCAGGGATTGTGCGGCGGCGGGGCGCGCTCGGGCGCCGCTGGGCCGGCCGGCCGCGCCTGATTAGAGCGCGCGCCGCGCCGGCCAGGTACCATGAGCTGGCAGGGCGCGTGGAGATGTCGCTGCTGGAGCGCGCGCCGGGCGCCAGCCTGGACCGCGTGGGCGTGGAGGGGCGCACAAGCATGGCCGTGCGCATGCGCTCGGACGAGCTGCAGACGCGGCGTTTCGAGTTCTTCGCGCCCTCGCACATCAGCTGGCCTGTGGTCGACGACAAGGCGCGCCCGTGCACTGACCTCTCTCTAGTGCGGTGCGGTGATATTGAGCAGTTAATGTTGAGCGGTCGACGCACCTGTGCCTACATCACACACTTGGGTGAGCGTATTTCTCTGACACCAGTGTGATATTACAGACCAACTCTCTGCATGTGTATATGTTGTGTACGGTAATGTGCTCACGGCACATTACGCACAGCAATGCATGTTGAGTGCCAGTAGTTGAGCACTGGGTCGTCGCCGCCCATGCAGTTCAGGGTCGGCGCCTGCGCGCCCTGACCTCGTGACACAGTGCACGTGCTGAGCCTGGGGGCAACTTGCGGCACTGCCGCCACTGCCCGTCGATGCGCCCCGCCTGGCGTTGACCGGGCTGCCAGGGCAGGAGACCTGCATACCCTCTGCATGGCCGACGCCGCCGCGCAGGGCGACTTCACCATCGTGCTGGTCACGTTCGTCACGCCCATCGCGCCGGGGCGCTCGGCGGTCTTCCTCACGCTCGCCATGCGCGGCGACACCGTGCCGCTGCCGCTGCGCATCGAGCGCCAGCTGCCAGCGTGGGTCAACCACCTGCGCTCCAACACGGTGCAGGCCTTGGCTTTTCCGTCGCGGCGCTCGCTGCGACCGCGCTGCTGCTCGCCTCTCACATGGCCCGATCACCTGCGCGGGCGCCACGCGCCTGCCGCCGTGAGGTGCTCTGCAGCGTTGTCTCGTCTGGGAAGGCGCGGCGGTGTCCTGTGAGGAGAGTCCTGCAGGTACGGCACCACAAATGCAATAGTAAACTACCAACAGTGCACTTGTTCCTGTTGCTGACTCTGCAGCCGCTGCGGTTATCCGCCATCGCCCATGCGAACGGGGGACGGTGGTGTAAGCTGACGCGAGGAACGCGCCCAGGTGCTGGACGGCGACTCGGCGCTGCTGGCAGAGCAGGAGCGGATCATCCACGCGCGCATCGCGCAGACCGGCAGTGGCTGGCGCGGGCCGGGCGGCTACTACATGCCCGCGCCCGCCGACCGGCTGGCACGGGCCCTGCCCTGTTCCTATCCTGACTCTACCCCATTGCCTGCTTCAGGCTCCTCCCCATGTCCCCATGGCATGGCAACGGGTGCCACCTGTATGACTTGGCAATGGGTGCAATCTGACAAGAGTTTTATCAATAGCTATTATACATGCCCGTTGCGCGCTTCCCGGGCGCTCGCGCAAGCGGCGTGGTGGGTACGAGGCTCATCGGCCCCGCGCCGCGCAGCCCTCTGGCCAGCAGCCGGGCGCTCGTGGCGCCTGCAGCCGCCGCGCTCGCCGCTGGCGCGGGCGCGGCCGCCCGGGGGGGCTCTGCGCGCCCGTACACCGGGAGTGGCAGCCTTCAGGGTGGGCCGGCGCGTGCCCGGGCGGGCATGCAAGAGCACGACAGCTGAGCACACATGTAAGCTAGCTTGCGGGGCGCCGCAGGTGGCCGCCTTCCGCACCTGGCTGGACAAGCGCGGCGGCGGCGGGCCCACGCCGCTGGCGGCCGGCCCGCTGCCGCCGGCGCCCAGCAAGGCGGAGATCTTCGACCGCTACACGCAGCACACGCAGTTCTGCCCCAGCTGCATGGCGGTGCGCGCACCCTGGGCAGAGTGTGCTGCTGCGCGTGCCTGTGCCTGCGTGCTCACATGCCATTGCGCTCTGCTGACCACTCCAGTTCCTCGGGATTACGAGGCAGCGCGTGCTCGTGCCAGGCTGGAGGCGGCAGTGCATGTCCCTACGCTGGTCGCGGCAGTCCATGCGGCTACGCTGCGCTGCAGCGATGTGGTGAGGCGGAAAGTGAAGGCCCGTGCGCGTGCGGGGCTGGTGCTGGTTCCGGGCACGGCCACGGCCACGGGCCTGCGCGAGCTGTGTGGGCGCGCGCCCGCAGGCGCTCCGCACGTTCCGCGCGCTGCGCGTGGTCGCGGCGGGCGCCGCGGCCGCGTGCCTGCTGGGCCTGGCGGCGGCGCTCGGCGGCGGCGCCGCGCCGCTTTCGCGAGCGGGCGCGGGGCTGGCGGCGGCCGCGGCGCTGTGCGGCGCGCTCAGCGTCTGGGCCGGCCGCTTCGCGCGGAACTTTGTATACGTCGGCTGGGACCACTCCGCAAACCACTGAGCGGGGCGCGCGCACGGCGCACGCCGGCGGGCCCATGTAGGGCGGGCTATCACAGGGGGGCGCGGGGGCGGCTGGGGCCGCGGGGGCTTTGCTGCCTGTCACGCTGTTGCGCTCGTGCGCTGAGCGCACGACGTGCGTACCCGTTTTGTGTTTGGTTCATTCTGGGACCTCTGTTGCCTACACGGCGCCGGCTGTACACTGCAGTCAATTGTGTCCTGTCCGCCTGAAGTGGTGTTGTAAACAGGTCAGGCTTGTGCTGGACGGTCTGCATTAGCAGGTTCCCATCCTGCGCGGTGTGGCGTTCGGTTGAACGGTGCAGGAGGTGCAGGCTTGCTGGCGTTGAATCATGCGCAATGCTCCCGGTTATGTGTACCATGTCTGCTTGTTTGCCAGGGTGCGTTCTGCGCTCGTAGAGGCTCCATGTCAAAGTGCAAGTCACAGGTTCGTTGCTCATATGTCCAAGTACGAGTCCCCGGCGATGAGCACGACCAGCGCGGTCCAGCCCGTGAACGGGTGCGAGCCGCGCCCGCGGCCGGTGCCCTCGTCGTAGCTCTCCCACAGGTAGCCGCTGCGGCCGGCCTCCCCCACGACCGTGCGCAGCAGGTTGCTGCGCAGCTCGGCGTGCAGCCGCTCAGCCTGCTTCCTGTGCGGCCCGCTCGCCTGTGCGCACGCATGGGACACAGTCAGGTCTCAGCGATTGCTAGTGGCACAAAGCCTGGGGGCACCCGGCACAAGCCTGAAGGGCGGCGGGCGCTCGGAATGGCCTCGCTCTGCTGCACTCCTTGCTTGCACATACAGAAGGGATTAGGGTGCAACCATATACCCTAACCCTAACCCTAGCAACCCGCAGCAGCGCACCCGCGCGTAGTGCTCCAGCGCGGCGAGCGCGAGGAAGTTGACGTTGAGCCAGACGGGGCCGCGCCAGTACGGCGCGTCGTGCTCCGTGTTGCGCGCGCGGTACAGTGAGCTGGCCGCGCTCAGCGAGCGCAGCCCCGCCGCGCTCCAGAGCTGGCCCGGGTCGCCCAGCGCGGCGAGCGTGGCGCCCAGCGCGGGCGACTCCGGCGGCAGCAGCCGCATCAGCAGCGGGAAGAGGCTCACGTACCTGCGCGCGGCGGGGCCGCGCCTCGCTCCTGCCGCCCGGCACGCTGCTGCCTGGCAAGCAAGGCGAGCTTGCGGGTCGGCGCTGCGGAGCCCGCCCGCCGCGGACGCGCGGCCTGGCGCTGCCGCCGCCGCCAGCGGCGGCCGCGTCGGCAGTGGGCAGGGCCTGACGCGTGTGGCCACAAGTACGCTTGCCGTCCGCCGCGCTGGACGGCAAACTTTGACGGCAATCCCTCTGGCAGCGCTGGGATAAAGCAGAGGCTGGGTCGCCAACACCGCACAGGCACGCCGTGCGACTGCGTGCGCATGACCTAGCCAGCCGCAGGCAAGCACCCCTGCCATGCAGCAGATGCGTGCTGCATATACTCATAGATGGAGGCACTCACAGAGCGGTCGCGCACAATTAAACGTGCGGCAGATGCATGATGCATCTACCCATAGCTGGGCTGGTTCAAGCTCTGAGGCAGCGGGCGCGCACCCAAAGTGCGGCACGAAGCCCGGCGCGGGCGGCGGGCCGTCCTCCACGCGCACGAGCTC
>JAABUY010005788.1_pt1 | contig 12297 bp, 14 predicted proteins | sample 5560271 | NCBI WGS metagenome assembly JAABUY01 (sample SAMN10711886, study PRJNA513374) | rock metagenome | isolation source: Antarctica rocks | place: Antarctica: Victoria Land, University Valley
AGCCAACCACAGCTTCTCCAAGTTTGCCTCTCTTGCCTCTGTCAAAGTGAAATATGACAGCAAGGAGCATGTGAACCTTAGAAGGACCCACACTGAGAAAAACCTAGCAGACGGCTATAAGTTTGCAAGCCAGCAATGGAAGCGGCCAAGAAGGAGTGCCGAGCTGAACAGGCCAGCCAACAAGAGCTACAAAGAGGTATTTGCTTTTGGGGTTGCTTCTTCATGACATGCACACCCCAAATCATGTGCGTACTTGCCTCAAAACGGTCAGTATGTCTTTCTGACAACAACGTCTTGTGTACATGCAGGGGCTTGTGATTGTGGACTAGTCAAGTGTTGAAGAGCATTGAAACATGCTTTGATGAGATTGATGACCATCTTCGGTGTATACATAACAGTGGGTTTTTGAGCTTCCTTAGGCCGTTGGGCACCGAAATAGCGTTGGAATGTGTTCTTTGTCACAATCCGACGCATTCATGCAAAAGTTAACAAAAATACAGGACCCAGTTTTATTGTACACGCGCGCGCGTGGCGGGATTTACTACAAAGTCACCATTTTACCTATGCATTTGCTGGCATATCATGTAAAATTGGACAAGCAGGAAAAATCAGGAGCTGTGGCAATTGTGGCACAGTCACACAGTCTTGTCCCTGAGACTGCACTATCAAAATAACGCTTGCTTTGCGCATAATGAATTATCAAACATCATCTCATTCAACGCTGGGAAACTTGTGTTTGTGGCCAGTTGTGGCAAATCAATTTCTACGACTATAACACACACAAAACGATGGAGCGCCTAGTGCCGGCAGGTTGAGAAGCTAGCATGCTCATCTTCATCCTCAATTCCGTCAGTTCTACGCAATCCGTATCTGCAGCGCCGCGTTCCGTACCGGCTGCGGTGCTACCTGATGACTAAAAACCTCAATGTGGCTGCAATAGATTCCGCCCAATTTGCAAGGTGGCTGGTTAGCCATTTATAGGGGAATCTGTATACACGAGGAACACAAAATTTGAAGTGGTAGGTCTGGACCAGCAGGCGCCCGTGGTCAGGCCTATGATGCAACTGCCTGGTGGCAGGTGCGCATAGTACCTGCGATTGCCATGCTTTCACGCACGCTAGGCAACATCAACTGCTGTCCACACACTTGCACCGGTAAAGTCATCAGTGCCTCTAGTACTATAAGTCTTGAAGGCACAGCCTTGCAATTGCATATGTGTACATGGATCATTGCTCCGTTCACGGATGGAGAGTTGACATGCACGCAAGATTGCACGCAAGATTACACGCGTAGCCCAAGGTGAAGATGTTGATGCGCAGCCTCCATGCGTATCATCATGCATTGAAGCAAAATTTGATACCATAACATAAGCAACATAAGCACAAGTCGCTTGCAGCTGTGCTTAGACTTGTCATGATTCACACAGTCATTATTCAAATTTTGTCATTGTTGTTACCTAAGAAAATGACTTTCCTGCCCTGGTGTCTCTGGCAGCTTCGCTCTGTGCAGTATTGTTAGCATATCGCTCCAGAATCTGCCGGTAGTGCTCTGCTTCACTGGTCGTCTCAATGACACTGGGCCTCTGCTTGACAGCTTCCAGCCACTTTGACCATCTGTCCCATACCTTAGACCCACTAGAAGGAATCTCGAAGTCCTTGTACTCCTTCAGGATCAGAGGCTGCCGGAGTAGCCAGGGTGTGAGCATGATGTCGACCAAGCTGAAGAACATGCCAAAGAAGTAGGGACCTGACTCATCCATTGCCTCCACAAAAGTGCTGATGGCTTTCAGGAGTTCTTCTTCTGCTTCCTTTTGCTTTGGCTTCTCTTGTGCTAGAATCACACGGAAAAACGCTGGACAGATCTTCTTGGATACATGGTCCATCCACAAGCGTGCGATGGCTTTGTCAAAGGGATCTTTGGGGAACAGCGAATGCTGTGGGAAGACGTCTTCTAGGTACTCTACAATGACTTGGCTCTCATTGAGAGCACGGCCATGGTGGACTAAGGCAGGGACAAGCCCCTTTGGGTTGATAGCTAGATACTCTTTGTCCTTCTTGTAAGGGTTAACCTCCTTCCACTGATACTTGATCCCCTTCTCTTGCAAAGCAATCCACCCTCTCTGCAAATTGACACATTCTTTTTTGACAATGCTGATACTTTTACTACAACCACCAAGGGGTGCAAAAGCTCAAGCTGTCCCTCAGGTCTGCAGCGAGCAGCACATGCCTGTGCTGCTCAGGGAGATTGTATCTGAGTGCCGGCAAGCAGTGATACCTGGACAAAAGGACAGAACCAACTGCCATGATATACTAAGTCGCAAGGCTCCTGATGATCAGCGACCGTCTTTTCAGCAGCACCGGTAGCATGTGGAAAGATCTCCTCGTCAGGCATCGGAGCCATGACTCCCTCTGAATACTGAGCCGACCAAGAAAAAGGACTTGACAGGCAGGACGAACAACTCAGCACCTATTTGAGACAGCTGGTTGCTGTTGTTCTGGACTAATCGCCAAGGTCAGGCACGAGCATGCATGCATGTCGTAAGGCTTGAGACCATGTGGTAGTGATCTCCGTCATCTGTCATCTTTTTTGTCTGATTCTTTCACACCTGCTAGATCACGACCAAGTGTCCGCTTGGATAGCCGCAGCAGCCTGCTTTGAGCTGTAAGATGTCGGCAATGCCCACGAATCGAGATCAAAAGGATCTGATGTATGACACTGATCACCCGTGACTTGACGGGTGACGACTTGGCTTTCCTCGCAAGATACACAGGAAAAGATCCCCAGGGCCTGACGCCACATGTGATCAGCGTCTGGAAAGCAACAAAGGAACAGGTACGATCACGCCTATGCTCAAGAAACAGTGAGTCAACCACGTGCATGTGCAGACTTGGCTCTGCACCGGTGTTTTAGTCTTTTCTGTCATGTCCTGACTGGCGTTAATCAAGCACAGTGATTCAATGCAGCGTGCAATGCTGGGCTTTCAAGTGCGTCCAAGGTCTTCTGTTCCTACTCCCCAGGATATGCCTGCACCCTCGCTACCAAGCTGTCTGTGCAGCCCGTCCGCAAGCTTCTGCATATGGTGAGCTGACCTACCGTTGCTGTTGCTGTTGTTGTTCACCAAAGCAATCTGACTGTGGCAGTTGTTCCTTGTCGTACAATCATGGGCAAAGTTCCACATGAGTCAGGGCAGACGGGTTGGCTGATCTTCAGGCTGTTATGGTCAAGACACCAGGCAGCTGATTGTGGATGGATGAAAGCATGGTCAGCTGCTGGCAGCAGACCTTGTGCCAAACTACCGGTAGAAGCAATCCATCTGGACTTCATACACGCATGCATAGCTGTAGTCATGCAGTCAAAGCTCTGGCCCAGCTCCACCAAAGCCAACTTATGATGCAAATTTCTGTGTTTCATCATAAGTGTCTACAACACATCGTTGGGCATGTTTCAGCTGCTAGCTTGACCCACAATGACATCAAGAGCAACTACAACAATGATCTCTCAACAACTGTGAAGGGCGGCAAGAGCCCGCATGCAGTGGAAAACGTGAGCATCTATTAATATCACCTGCTCAACATCCTGTTCAGAAACTTCAATTTGCATGGTTAGGCATAAGGCAAAGATATCTGAAACTAGCAGTATTAGTATGTTTGCTTGCTGGCAGGCAAACGGCATCTTCATGATTTCACATGCAGGGATTTGGGCAAAACATTGTTCATGGATGAAGACCACTTGCAAGTACCCTTCTTGGCTGGCAGCATGACAGACGTGCATTTGTATCAGAAAGCCACCCTTTGGATACCACAACAGGTGCACCCTCTGCTAGCCTTTCCAGTCCCTGCCTCCCAATCCAATTGTTGCCCACCCCCCTCCCCCCCCGCCCACCCCCCCTCCTGAGTACCTGCCCTCTGCCATAGCAAAGCCCTGAGTTAGTTAGTGGCATCACTCAGCGTGGCTCATGCTTTTGCAATATCCAATCATGCGTTCACTTCAATCACTTCATGCTGTTGACTGTCATTGGCAGCTTTGGTTGGGTGCATGTGGTTGACCACTTGATATGTGTCATGTGTCCCAGCCGAGCAGTAACTGCAGTTGCATCTGGTTCGTGTGTCATGTGCCTCAGCCAAGCAGTGACTGCAATTGCACCTATGTGGCCCTGCAGAGCATCTTTTGCGCAAGATAGACTTCATCTGAGCAGGTCTTGTCCTTCACAAACTGTCCAAAGAAGATTGCAAACGGTTGCTGAGCAATGCATGCTCGCTACTGAAGCCTGGAGGCAGCTTCTACGGAGTGTGCGCCGGAATCAATGAAGCTGGGGAATCGATTGCTACTCCTGATGGGAAAGCACGCCGCTCCTTGCACTCTAAGGTAACACTTTCACAAGCCTTCAAAGAATTTCCCCGTTGCTGAAAGGCATCAGAAAGCACCACAGCTGTGCTTGGGTTGCTGCAATCCCAGAATCTTGCTGCTGTCACATGGGAGAGCCAGGACATGTGTTTACCTCACATGTAGCTTGATGCATGGCACTGTTGCACTTTCCCATTTCTTGTCAACCCAAGAGCAGCCTTACAGTGAAATGCCTCATAGCCACTTACGTTGTCACAGTTTCTGTAACAGTACTACATGCGCAATAACCTGCAGAGTTGTACAGAGGTACAGATTGTGTCATCTCAATCCTGATCAGGGAAAGAGACCCAGTGTCATCTCAATCCTGATCAGGGAAAGAGACCCAGTGTCATCTCAATCCTGATCAGGGAAAGAGACCCAAGTCTCATGTGTCCCAGATGAAATGGGGGTCCTTGTCATTGAGCAATAATGACGAAGTGCTCTGAAGTTAGTAGTATGTATAGCTTGTATGAGGTTATGCCTCACGGTGCTGACAGGATTGCTGCGTGTAATGCTCATCATGTTGTGCAGTCCTGTGGAATTCCAACTCAGAGGGGTTGTCTCCTGGGTCTGCAGGAGTGGCTAAGAGAGGCAATGTTGCATGTGGGTTTTAATGAGGCAGATGTCAGGGCGGACAACGGTTCTCAATGGGATCTTTATGATGAGACTCTAAACAGCGCTGGGATCCTCCCTCTGGTCTTTACTGCCATATAATGACATCTCAATATGAATGGTGTCTAGCACCCAGTTAACCTGATCCAATTTGACTAAGAGTCTGCCTCTCGTGCATGCACAAAGAAAGAACAGCGGACCAATACAGCTGCTGCGTGAGGTAAAACTGTAGGTATGCCCAAGTCCCCAATTGCAGTTAGGTTTTAGAGTTGCGTGTTCATGACATTTCTGCAGGCGCTGCGACGCTTGGAGATTGCAAAAGTCTGCTGCAAAGCGCTTCGCACACACTAACAGCATGGTGCGTGCATGCTGGCACGAATTGAATGCACACCAACTGTGTGAGTTGAACTGGTTCCTTCCTGCATCATCTTTGCAGTCCTGTAATTGCATCGCGCACTCAGGTGTGCAGTTGCTCACCTGCCCTGTCATAGTATTCACTGCTGCACAGAATTGCCTTGCATGAATATAGTGACGACTCGATTACGTGTTGAAAAGGACTTCAACATGACATTTTAGGCAAGAAACCCCCAGAAGTATTCGGTATCGTGTTTGCACAGCACTAGAAGAGAAACAACCTCCATCATTACTAATCATCACAGTGCATGCAGTAGTATATACTGTCTCATACATGAACACTGGTGCTCTCTGCTGCACTGAAGCTCGACTAGAGGCTTCTATTAGTCAGGCATGGCCAAATAATGGGTCAGAATGAAACAACAAAGTATGCAATGAAGAAAGCATGTATGTATAGTGGCAACCAAACATGCAGCAAGGAAAGCTACTTAACACAGCTGGCTGTCTAGAGTACAGTTCCCTTTATTGATGTTGTACAGGTGCACAAAGAGCTGCAGCCAGAGCTTGCGACAGCACAGTGCTTTTTCATTGCTGTCATCTCATGCCATCCCTGGGATGTCATCCCCATAATCGTGTCATCCCCAGGGATCTGGATGTGCGCTGTAACCTGCCGTCCCTGGAAGTCATGACTGATCAGAGTAATGTCTCGCCATCCCTTGGAGGCTAGAGTCATATCATGCCGTCCCCGGGATTCAGAGGCATCTGCATGGCTGCCATACTGGCGTGGTGATTATGCAGGTGATGATGCTGACTGGGATCCAGATTCATGCTCATGCTTCCATGACCATAGTACTCACCATTCACCTGCAGCAATTCAGATGCTGCATCCCTCAAGAGCTAATATGTTTCCCTCCTTAGGAAGGGAAAGAGGCACTTGATACTAGTCCTGAGGCTTGTCCTGAGTCTAGATCGTTGAAGCAAGACTTTCTCTCAAAATACTGACGTTTCTGTATCACCGAGTATGCCTCACTCCTGCATATATGATAAAGAGCAAACAGGGGCAAAATGACAAGAATCCTGTTGCTGTTTTCTAGGCTTGCTTCTGCATTCCTATAAACGTCTTCAAAGAGCAACCAGGAACAAGAGCAAGGACGAAAAGAATGATGTAAGAATTCATGTTGTTCCTAAAGACTATGAGATGCTTTGTAATAACAATAACAATAACAATGATAATATTCATAGAAGCAATCAAAATGCAGGCTTTTGCCAGATCCGCATGTCTGGATGCCAAGCATCTTTCCATCACCAGGAGAGGCTGCTATACGACAGTTGAGATTTGATCCTAGAAGTCTAAATGTCGAAGCAGTGTTCCTACCTGGAGAGGTTGCTGCGCTACGTAGTGTTGTGTCTGCGTAACAGCCTGCTGAGCTTGCACTGCTTGCTGTGCAGCGGCTTGTGCTGCCAGCCTGCAACAAGAGGCCAGCATGCTGAGTAGTTTGGTGCATGGAATGTCTTTGTATCTTGCTGCACAAGCATGTTGTTTTGACGGGGGGTGCAGTAGGGACTGGCACACTACATCAAGCAGTACTGTCCCTGCCTTGTGTGGAACCTTGGCATGTTGCATCCGAGAACTTGCTGCAGCAGCCTGTCCTGTTGCTTTCAGAGAGATGCGCTGAATGAACTGCAAAACCGCGGCGCATGCAGACGGCTGCTGCAAACTGCAAAGCTTTCCACTCAGTACTTCAAAGTCTGCGGTGTGAAGCCGGTGGTGACTCATCTGACGTACCAGCTCATGTATCTGATCGCATGCAGCATGCAAAGAGATCGAGAGTAAAAGGCAGTGGCATAACTGTGCTGGGCCGCAGCTATACAACGAGATTGGAAATCGCTATGTGCCAGCTGGCATCCATCAGCAGGTTTCAGACTCCTTGAGACACACGGACATGTGGACAAGATGCATGGCATGATTGTAGTTGCCATCATGATTGAACAGACGACAGACCTGAGAACCTGTTACAAAACATGCTTACATGTCCATGAAGCATACAAAGAGAATCCCACCAAAGTGTACAACTCAAAGTGTACATCTGAGAGATGATGCTCCAGAAGGGAGTGAGTCACTGGACTGAGCCCCATAACTCTGTTATCATGCATGCGTTCATTCACGAATGTAGGGTTTATCAGAGTTTTCGTCAGGGGTCTAAGCCGTGTCAACATCCCTTGTCAGGCCCTAAAGAGGCAACAATGCACACCATCAAGCGTAAACCGCATGCATGATGAACAGTTTCGGAAGGATTTTATGATGACGTTGCTCGTAAAGCTGACACATACGTGAATACCTGTAATTGTAGGCTTCCAGCTCAGCTTGGTACCTCTGCTTATCCGTATTAGACATGGCTATGTATGCCGACTTCTCTTCGTCACTTGCCTTCTGCCACATCTCACCCACCTTCATAGAAAAGTACGCAAGTCAGCTGACTTGGCAAGGCTATGTCTACTACTCTAGCAGACAGGATCATGCGCAGTGATGTGAGTGTTTGTGCCGGGAGGACAGGACTGCGTGGCTGGCATTCTCTACTTCACTTGCCTTCTGCCACATCTCCCCCACCTTCATGGAAAAACAACATGACTCAGCTGACTTGGCAAGGCAACGTCTACTACACTAGCAGACAAGACCACGTGCATTCATGTGATATTGTGTGCTAGGAGGACAGGGCCATGTGACCACCATTCTCTTCTTTGCTTGCCTTCTGCCACATGTCGCCCACCTTGACCAGGAGATCAAGAGTCCGCTGACTCTGGTAGATGCATTGTCCCCTGAATGGTAGACAGATGCATCATTGCTAGGCTGATAGACAAATGTAATGTCCCCTGGCTGGTAGACAAACGTGTTGCATGGTGACACGACTAGAGACTGCCAACTCAGTCTAGTTTCATTGTATTGAGAAGGCTTTGAGAGTTGCCTTTGCTACTTTGCCAAGTTGTCACCGTATCTCGCCCAGCTACCTCAGAGCAGCACTCACTCAGCTACCGTGTCTTTGAGAGAAAAGCTGTAAGGGGGGTGGCAGGAGAAGTTTTGGGGGGGAGGAAAGGGGTAAAACAGCAGAGCATGATGTTTGTCTGAGAATAAGCTGCAAATACTTAGTACTGGCAACAAATGACTGTCACTGTGACACACACTGATACTGGTAGTTGTGACTGGCAGCGACTAGCACCATGCCTGGCAGACCTGACAACATCGTGAAACAGCAAATTGGGTACCTTGAAAACGATGAATGGAAAGCGCAGGAAGAGTGAAAGGGTGGAGCAGAAAGCTTACCCTCTACATGATCTCTGTCTGAGTGAGGTCTGGGTGTGGCTCGCTTACGAGGGTGAAGGATTCTAGAGTTTTGCTTTTCAAAATCCTAAAATATCAAAGCTTAACCTCCTGGCCATCTTTGTCTGAGTGAGGTCTGGGTAGGACTCCGTTATAGGGTTTAGAGTCCCAGGGTTTGAACGCTGACTAGTAAAGCTTACCCTCTTGGTGATCTTTGTCTAAGTGAGGTGGTCTAAACCCTAAGCATTGCAGATGACCCTCTTGGCTCTTTATATGTGAGATCTGTGGACTCCTTTTCCAGGGTTCAGGGTTTTAGGATTCAAACCCTAATTATTGAAGCTTACCCTCTTGGTGATCTCTGCCTGGGTGAGATCTGGGTAGGACTCCTTGGCTTTCTGCCGCGCATCCACACTGAAGAAGTTGAAGGGGGTCTTGTTGGGCTTGGGTGCATTGGGGTCCTTGGGTTTATCAGCATGCATCTGCACAGACAGAGACACTGTCAGCATGCAACTGCACAGACAGACACACTGTCAGCATGCATCTGCACAGACAGACAGATACACAGTCAGCATTCACCTGCACAGACAGACAGACACACAGTCGGCATGCATCTGCACAGACAGACAGACGCACAGTCAGCATGCGTCTGCACAGACAGACAGACACACAGTCAGCATGCATCTGCACAGACAGACAGACACACAGTCAGCATGCATCTGCACAGACACACACTGTCAGCATGCATCTGCACAGACAGACAGACGCACAGTCAGCATGCATCTGCACAGGCAGATACACTGTCAGCATGCATCTGCACAGACAGACACACAGTCAAGACCAGATGCAAGCTCAGGTGCCAGAAGGGATGTATAAATGTATATACTAAAGGGTTTTGTCATCATGCGTTGTCACAGTTGCCCTCCTTAGGGAATGACCAATGCCATCAAACACAAGGGATGTATGTGTGTATGATCTACGTACATGCATATGACTGTCTCTTTGGGATGCAGGAATATGAACAGTTTTGTAGAAGTGTTTCATAGTGTGAGTGGAAACTGAGGGACACCTGAGGGTGAGCATCAGGCATTTCTACTTTAGCTCTTTTCAATCCCGAAACATCTATTTTTATCCAGAAACGTCATCCCTACACTGGAAATCTAAACACAGAAACGCCTGGGAACAGTAAAACCGCTTTCTACATTGGGGAGATACTTTAGGGAGATATCAAAGGAAACTGTTAGTTTTGAGTGAAGAGTGTGATGTTGCATTTGGTCTGTGTGATGGTCCCTGGGGTGCTAAATTTGCATTTGCAAACACATGCAACAGAGGCACATCACAAGCATACTTTAGTGCATGCGGCTGCTTAGCTGTGTCAGCATACACCTGCAGACACGTACAGGTCAATCAGGCTCACTCAACATGCTACAAACAGGTTTGCACCATATTTGAAACTTTCCCGCTGCCAAAACTGGGTTGGGAAGCTGACACTCGTATGCATGCTCAAGCCTCAGACACTTCCCTCCTCTGCGTGAGTGACAACCCCAAGTGATTGCTGTCGCAGTGCAATAAGCCTTGTTACTGTAATGAGCCTTGTTACTGTAATCAAACTTGTTACGGTAATCAGCTTTGTTACCGCAATGTACAGAGACAGCAACTCCTCTTGACTGACGCCAAAATACATTTTTGGAAAGCAGTGCAGCCATAGACGGCTTGTTGACACCCAATTTCATGCCAATTATCCTCATCTTGACCAAATAAACGAACCCATGGGGCAAATCACATCTGTTTACCCTCATGTTGACCAAACAAACGAACCCATTGTCCAAATCAGCCCTGTTTACCCTCATCTTGACCATACAAAGCTGAAACGCCCATGTGAATGTCCATCTTGGTTTTCAGCTACTGCAGGTGTTGATCATATGTCAAGCATGCATTGCATTCAACACATTAGTCAGCTTGACATGCCATCTTGGACTTTTTCTCTTGCAAACCTACAGCTTCAGGCAGGGCATCTCAGAGAGGTCATACTATCAGCAATGGCTGGTGGGGTGGTGATCACATGTTCACGCATGCGTTGTATTCATCACAGTGCAAGTTGACATGCCAGCATCAACTTTCCTCCTTGCAATCATCAGCAATGGTCCTTTTGTTCACGCACTCCTGCAACCCAGGCAAGAAGAAGAAGACGAGGAAGAAGAAAAACAAAAAAAGAGAAGGAAAAGAAGAAGAAGGGGTCGACATTGCCACATTGTGGCTTGAGCTGCAGCTGCTTGCCCTCGTCAGCAATGGTCCTTCCTTTGTGCACTCTCACAACTCAATTTTACAACCCAATGGGGTGAGCGTCTATGCCTTCATGCTTACCTCCAGGCAAGAAGAAGAAAAAGAAGAAGAACAAGAACAAGAAGAAGAGGGTGACAGCCGCAACGCTGCCTGCAGACAAAGTTGCTCACCCTCATGAGCATGTCAGCATCATTACTGTTCTCTGCTTTCCGGGGCCGGCCAGGCCGCCTGGGGATGCTGCCATTGGACAACTCTGTCGTGTGCTCAGGCGGCGGGTAGTACAACATTCCTGTGAAGCAACGCACAATCAGTCAGACAGTGGTCTAGAGTGTCTAGTGTCTGCATGCACAAGTACCTTTTTGTTTCTGTCCGCCTTGGTCAGGAACAGACACAGTCGCACTCTTCGTACAAGACATTACAACAGAGGCTACTCTAAAAGACAAGAGACACTTCGATATTTGCAACAGCTACGGCCAAGGAGTACCTTTGAACTCCAACCTGCCAACCTTGACTGTGCAGAAGTAGCCGGCATCAAAGCGCGCATCCAGCGTGACCGAGCCCTTGCAGCCCACCATCACACCCTCAGGTTGTCCTGGCACTTCACACGGACAGACACTTTCAGCCAACACCATGCTACAACCAGGCAGTGCTGGCAGGGATGGCGTTCGAGGTGTACTGCAATGTCAATGCAACACATGGCAACAGCATGTCTGATCATCATGCACAGACAAACAAAGGGTCACAGTGCGAACACTTCATGGCGTGTTCCCAAGACTTGCAAGTCCCTGGGAGCAAAACGATGTCTGTGTCTTGCACTGAAGCAGAGACAGACTCTATGCAGAGCCTGTCTGTCTGTACATCATCTTCTGCTACATCCAGCAGGTGCACACACATGCGCACATGCATGCATAAGTCTCATGACCAGACATGACCTAGGAAGGCCATGGGAAGAGATGCCTGCGCCATGAGGTATACTGGTGTCCTAGAGAGCTGCACACACACACACACACACACACACACACACACACACGCAAACACACGTGGCGACAATTTATGTTCCTTGCACGTATCAAGGCAGGCCCTGCAGCCCTCCTAGAAAGCAGGCATGTTATGATGGTGGTGATGGTGAACATGGGACAAGGTGAGAACAGCAGAACAAAGCGCCTCACATCTTGAAGACGCTACCAATCCTGTGGGCGCATTGAGTGGCAGCGCAACATAGCTGGAGGCTACATTGTCATGACTCTTCCTCTTCTTCCCTGACCTGATGCTTCCATCAGGGTTTAGCATGTCGCCGTTAGAGTCGCCGGTCCCATCTGTCCCTCTGCTGCTTTGCTGTGGGGGCATGATCT
>JAABUY010005791.1_pt1 | contig 12289 bp, 9 predicted proteins | sample 5560271 | NCBI WGS metagenome assembly JAABUY01 (sample SAMN10711886, study PRJNA513374) | rock metagenome | isolation source: Antarctica rocks | place: Antarctica: Victoria Land, University Valley
CGCGCTCATCCTCGTCCTGCTCGTCGCGCCGTGCGCGCCGTCGCGCCCGCGCGCGCTCCTCGCCGCCGTCCTCTATGGGCTCGCGCTCGGCGACCACCTGCTCTCGCTCTACCTCGCCCCTGCCCTTCTCGCGCTCCTCTACCCATGGGCGCGTCGATCCCCGCGTCGCTGGGCGGCTCTGCTGTGCCTTTTCCTGGCCGGCCTGAGCTGTTATCTGTATCTGCCGCTGCGCGCGGCCATGCAGCCTGCCGCCGATTGGGGCCATCCCGACACCCTCGCGCGCCTGCTCTGGGTGGTTAGCGGCCGCGAATACCGCTACCAGATGTTCGGCCTTGGCGGCGCCGAGTTCGCGGCGCGCACGGGGAATTCGCTTGTGGCGATCGTACAGCAACTCAACGGGGCGACGACCGCCGCGGCGATCGTGGGCCTCGCCGTCCTAGTGCGCCGGCAGACGCGCTGTGGTCTCGCCCTGGCGCTGACGTTCGTGATCGACGTGCTGGCGACGAGCGCGTATCAGGCCGACGCCGCGCCGGCCTACCTGCTGCTCGGGCTGCTGTGCGTCGCCGTCGCCGCCACCGTTGGGTTGCTCGCCGGCGGCGCGCTGGTCCTGCGTATCGCCCGCCCGCGCGGCAGGGGCGTGCGGCCCCCGCTCATCACGACCCTACTCCTCGGCAGTGTGGCCGTCTTCGTGGCCGCCGAGGGGCCGGCGGCGGGCGCCGCACGCGCGGCCGTCCGCGCGTCGTCCACGACGGCCGCGCGCGATGCGGGGGTGTCGACGCTGCGCCGGCTGCCGCCCGACGCCGTGATCTTCGCGAGCGGCGACGACGCCTCCGTGCCGCTCTGGTACGCCCAGCGCGGTCTGCGCCTGCGCCCGGATGTCACGATCGTTGCCACCGCGCTCTTGACTTTTTCCTGGTACTACGACGAGATGCGCGCTCTGCCTGCCTTCGACCGGCGCGCGCTCCCCGCGAGCGACGCGTCGATCGACGATGGGACGGATTTCTCACTCAGCGCCCAGCGTACCCTGGCCCTGGCCACGGCGGTACGGCCGGGCCACACCCTATTCGTCACGGCCCCGGACCCTAATCTCGGTCCACTCTGCCCGCAGCTACCCGACGCGGACGTCTATCGTTGCGCGCGCTGACGGCCGAGACCTGGCCTTAAAAGACCATGGTAGGGGACGGACCTTAAAAGGTCTGTGTGGGCGCGATGCGCACTCCTACCGTCGAGCGCATGGACGCTGTAGTGATCGCCGGTGGTCGCGGAGAGACCTTTCAAGGTCCGGTCCCTGCCATGACCTTTTAACGCTTGGTGTGAGTTATTTGGGCTGTTTTGAGCCTGTTTTGCCCATCGACAGGGCGTATTCGAAGCTACAATGCGCGGAGGGAAGGCGATGCGCTGCACCATCCCACCAACCTTCTACGCCGTGGCGCGAAGACACCGCTCCGAGGTGCATTCTGACCGTAAAATAGTCGCATATAGCCCATTTAATTCACACCAAGCGTTTTAAGGTCAGGCCCACGGTCCTTCAGGGCGAGATTACATTTGGACCAGCGCGGCCGGCGTCGCCATACTACCCGTGACTACCCATAATGTTCTACTGAGGTGCGCCCATGCCATCCACGACCTTCCAGCCCCGCGCCCGCCGTCCACGCCCGCGCCGCCGGCGCGCCTTGCGCTGGCTAGGCCTTATCCTGATCGCTCTGCTTTGCGTCCTCGGTGCGACGCTCTGGGCCGCGCTCCCCACGTTTGCCGCGCTGCGCGACGCGCGCATGCAACTCGGCGCTATGGAGAACACGGCCGTCCCACTGCGGCGCGATCCCTCCGCCACACGGCTCACCGACCTCGACCGCCATGACGTGCGGCTCATCGGTGACCTACGCGTCGTGGGCGCGGCGTGGGGCGTCTGGCGCGCGCCCCTGCTGTGGGCCAGCCGGCTCGCGCCCCACGTCCATGAGCAGTTGGGACAGGTGGACGCGGTGCTCGCATATGGCGGGGACATCGCGCAAGCCGCGCACCTGCTGGCGCCCAGCGCCGCTCCACTACTAGCGGCGCGCGACGGCGGCGCGACCACGCGACTGGTCGATCACCTCGCGGCTTCGCGCGCGTCGCTCAGCGCCGCCGCCGCCCTGCTCGATCAGGCCGCCGCCGTGCGCCAACGGATCGCGGCACGCGCGTTGCCCTCTATGGCCCAAACGGCCTTCGCGCGCCTGGACCCTCTCGTCGCGCCGGCCCCCGCCGCGCTGAGAGCCCTCGCCGCCCTCCCCGCCGCGCTCGGCGCCGATGGACCGCGTGACTACCTCGTGGTCCCACAGAATAGCGAGGATCTGCGCGCCAGCGGCGGGTTTATCGGCACGGTCGGCATCCTCCACGTCGTCCATGGGCAGGCGCGGCTGATCGACGCCGAGGACTCCTATGCCGTCGATGGAGGACGCCGCCCCAACGTCGATCCGCCCCTGCCGATCGGCGTCCATGGCTGGACCGCCTGGTACTTCCGCGACGCCAATTGGTCGGCCGACTTTCCCACCACGGCGCGCCTGCTCGAAATCTTCTATCGCCTGGGGACCGGCCGCCACGTCGACGGAGTGATCGCCTTCGACTCGCTCCTGACGCCGCGCCTATTGACTCTGACCGGCCCGGTCGTCGTGCCCGGCTACGGCGATATCCTGACGCCCCTGAACGCGTTCGCCCGCATCGATGCTCATGTCAATATCCTGAATGGGCCAACCAACAAAGCGTTCGCCGTCGCGGCCTACCAGGAAACGTTCACGCGCCTGCTGGCGCTGTCCGGGCCGTCAGCCAAGCTGGCCCTGACGGTCGCGACGGACAGCGTGCGCGCGCGTGACCTCCTGCTCTACGCCGACGATCCGCGGATCGAGGCCGCCGTGCGTCTCGCCGGCGCGGACGGCGCAATCGCCGCGACACGGGGAGATTATCTGTATGCCGTGGACACGAACACGAGCACGAACAAGGTCAATCAGTTCGTGCGCGAGTCGCTGTCGTACCGCGCGCACATCGCGCGCGACCGCGGCGTCGTGGCGACGGCCACACTGACGTACACGAATACGGCCGACACGACGAACCTGGCGCCGCAAAACGGCGCGCCCTTCTACAGCGACTTCGTGCGCCTGTTCGTCCCTGCTGATAGTACCCTCCTCGCGGCGACCGGGCTCAACGAGACGTGGCCGACCTACGCCGCCCACGGCAAGACGCAGTTCTCCGGCTACTTCGAGGCGCCGTCCCATCAATCACGGACCATCGTGTTCCGCTACCGCATCCCGCCCACCGTCGACGCGGGCGACCGCTACACCCTGCTCGTGCAGCGGCAGCCCGGTACCGCCGCCATGCCGCTCACCATCGACATCGCGGCGACGGAGGGTGTGCGCCTCGACGGCGGTACGCGGCGCCTGACCACGGCGCTTGGCGCCGATGTCAGTGTGGCATTCGGCCTGGCGGGCGGGACGCCGCGCCCGCAACAGGTCGCGCTCACGCCGAGCGATCCGCCGGCGTCCCCTGGTTCGCAGCCGGAGCCATGGGTGACCGTCCCCACCGGGATGACCACGCCGACGCAATAGACGATGCGAAACAGCCGGTTCAATCGGTTGCGTCAGAATTCAGAACACAAAGAGGCTGTCGGGCATATCACCCCGTGGCTCCTCAGGTTCGATCCCGCCTACGCGGCATCCAGCAGCGCGCACACGTCGCCCCAGCGCTCTTGGAACAGGCGTCGTTGGTCAGCCAGGGACACCGTTTCATTCAGGTGCTGGCGATAGCGGACATGGTCGCGCCGTTCGTCGTGGGCGGAGCAGAAGCGGGCTGCCGCGTCAAAGGAGCCGAAACCGCGCATCGGGTAATAGCGTTGTTTGATGCCCCGATGGTCCAGTAGCACCCCATGAAAGCGTGGTCATGCGGCGGGAAGCGTCAGAACTCAGAATACAATCTGTCGGACATGAAAATCCTGCGCTAGAAGTGATAACACCTATTGCTAATCAGGCCGTAGAAACGGACTATCACGACGATTAAGTGATGTGCAACGTAGTCTGGCAAGGTGATGTGAGGCGGATTTTGGCCTTGTATTCTGAGTTCTGACGCTTCCAGCTCACACCCTCGACGGTCCACGGCGACGCGCGCCTGGCGACCTGGCGCGAGATACGGGCCTTCCGCCCCAAGGATGGGGACCCCTGCGTGTTCCTGGGCCTGGCGCGGCACCGGTTCGCGCGGGCCGCCGTCGCGCTCGTCGGCGAGCAGCAGTACGTCAACACCCTGCTCGTGGGCAAGATGGGCTCGGGCAAGAGCGTCCTCATCAAGGGTAACCTGCTCCGCGAGGACGGCAGCCGCTCCGTCGTCGCCATCGACCCCAAGGGCGAGCTGTTCGCGGACACTGCCGGCGCGCTCGCCCGGCGCCACGATGTGTACCGCCTCGACTTCCGCGACGCGGCGCGCTCCTGTGGCTGGAACCCCCTGGCCATCTGCCAGGAGTATCTCTCGGCCCGGCAGTTCGCGGACGTCTGGATCGCTAACACCGGGCAGGACGTGAAGACGCCCTACTGGGCCAACACGGCGGCCCTGCTCATCACCGCGTCGGTGCTGCACCTCAACGCTGTCGCCGCACGGGAGGATCGGGTGGCGACACTGCCCGAACTGGCCGACTTCCTGACGCAGACCGACATCGACAAGATCGAGGAGACCCTGAAGAAGAGCCCCGGCCCCAAGGCGTGCGAGATCGCGGGCCAGTATCTACACAACGTGTCGGGGAACGCCATGCTGCGCGCCTCGATCAGTTCGGAGTTCCACCCGCGCTTCGCCCTGCTCAACGCCGAGAGTGTGCGCGGCGTCACGGGGCGCGACGACATACGCCCCGCCGCGCTCGTGGACACGACGCGCCGGCCGACGGCGCTCTACATCGCCCTGCCGCCTGGCCGAGATGGGCTCTTTAAGCCGCTCACGGCGGTCCTGTTCACCCAATTCTTCACGACGCTGCTGGACATCGCCAGCGTGTCGCCCGGCTCGCACCTCCCGCGCCCGGTCATGTTGAGTCTGGATGAGTTGGGGACGGTGGGCGACATCCCCGGCCTCGCCGGCATGCTGAACGTTACGCGGCAGCCGCGGATCGCCGCGCTTGGAGCCGTGCAGGTCATTGCCCAGTTCCGTGACACCTACGGCGACGGGGCCGAGGCGCTCTTGGCCGCCTTCGCGACGCAGATCGCGCTCAAGGTCAACGACAAGGATGCGGAGTATTTCAGCAAGGAGTGCGGGCAAACGACGGTGCTCCAACGCAACGCGAGTGCACAGAAGGATTACGGGCGCGGCCGGCCGGATCGCACCGCCGCCGCGATGACCGAGGTGCCGCGCCGGCTCCTCCTGCCCGACCAGATACAGCGCATGAGAAAGCGCGAGATGTTGGTGCTCACCACAGACATGCACCCCTTTAAGCTGCGGCAACAGCAGTGGTGGCGCGTCACGGCCCTACGCCGGCGCGGCAAGCTCCCCGCGCCGGGGCCGGTCCCACAGGCGCCCGCGACGCCGACGCCCATACCCACGACGGTCGGGACCGGGATCGCGGCCCTAACCGCGCCTCCGCAAGCCGCCATGGCTACAGTCCCGGCAGCTCCCGTCACGTCGCCGACGCCTGCTGCATCGCCCGCTCCGAGCACATCTAACCCCGCGAGCGCGCCGTCGGCCGGTTCGACCAAGCGCGTGAAACAGCGCAAATCCCTCGATTGGACGGTGCTACCGTGACGTGTTGCGGCACGTCTATATATGCGCGGGGCACTGACGCCTTGACAACCTCGCTAGATACATGCGTTAATAAGGCAGATCAGTTCGTTAGACTACAGGAGCGCGACACGCATGCCCAGGCACAAAACAGGTGCGACAACAGGCTTCCACTTTGCCGGTTTAGACGCGGAAGATGTGAATACTGTGCGCGCACAACTCAACACTATCGCGCGATCGTTCGGGTATGTGTCGCGTGCCCGCAGCCAACCGGGGCAGGGCAGCGCTGCGGCGCTGCTGGTTGCGATCGCGCGGGGCGAATTGAAGGTGGTTCGCCCCGACGAGTCGGAGGAAAGGGATATTCAAATAGCGCAATCGGCGTAGTCCCATGCGCCTTTAGTACCAGCACCATGCCGTCGGAGCGACGGCCCATAAATGACGAAGAGCGCGAACCCCCCTGCCGCCAAGCTAAGGGTTCACGCTCTTACGAAAGGTTTGTACGCCATGATTGTACCTTGTGGCGCGGGAGCCGTCAATACCCCGCATGTCCTACCCGTCGTCGCGCGCGTCTATAACGACCGCTACAACCCCGAGATCGCGGTCACGCCCGACGCCATCCTCGGCCCGAGTCGCGTGGCCGATGTCGCCCAGGCCCGGCATGTGTGCGTCTACGTGCTCATGGAGGACTACGGCCTCACCTGCACGGCCGCGTCCACGGCCCTGGGTCGCCGCGATCACTCGACGTCCATCAACAGCCGGACGCGAATCGCCGCCGCCCTCCCCCGCGACACCCGGCTCGCCCAGCTTATCGAGCGCGTGCGCGCGGAGTTGGCGGGGCGGACGGAGGCGCGGGCGCGACACTGGGAGCGGCGCCGGCGGGACGCCTTCGCTGGAGCCAGGCCGCGCGAATTGGCCGAGTATCGCTACTGGCGGTTGCGCTCCCTACGGATGGGGGCAGCCTGGTGAGCACACGCACAACAGCCGCGGTGGAACGGCCCGCCGTCCCGGTCCCGCGCGACGGGTGGGTGCAGGTCGCCAACGCCTTCATCGACGCGGCCCCGCTCGACAACGAGCGCCTGGCGCACGTCATCCTAATGAGCTACGCCTGGGACGATGAGAGTTGCCATCCCTATCAGGAGGAGTTGGCCGACCGCCTCGGAGTCTCGGTGCGCACGATCAAGCGGCGGGTCGGCGAGCTGCGCGCGGCGGCGCTGGTCACGGTGGAGCGCGGCGGGGGGCAGGACCACCCCAACGTCTACCATCTCCATGTCCGGCCCGTCCGCGACGACGACGACGTGCGCTTCACCACGATCCTGCACCGCGCGCTCGACGACGCGACGCTCTCGCAGGGGGCCAGGCGGGCGTACGTCGTCCTGTGCCGCCGCGCCGGCGGGAACGGGTGGTGCCCGTGCAGCCACGCGGCGCTGGGGACGGCGATCGGGGCCAGGCCGCGCGCGGTGTACAACTACGTGCGCGAGCTGGCCGACGCCGGCTACCTGCGCATCGTCGAGCGCGCGGGTCGGAGCAACCGCTACCACGTCGGCACACCGGAGCAGCGCAAGCGATCGGCGGGGTCTGATACCCTCGCTCCCTTGGCGGTCGTGCCGTCGTCCGCGCCCGCGGCGAGTGAGGCGGCCGCCGCAGACGCGCGCTGGCGGGCGCTCTACCACGAGCTGATGCGCGCGGAGCCAACCCATCAGGTCAGGCGGGGCGTGCGGACGCTGCGCGCCGACGTGGGCGAGGCCACGGTGTTGGCGGCGATCCGGGGCGGCGCGGAGTGGTGCGCCCGCGCGCAGCGGCGCACCTTGACCATCAAGATCATCCGCGTCGAGGTCGCGAAGATCAGGGACGCGGAGGGGCTGCCGGCGCTGAACGCGCGGGCCACCGTCGAGACCGAAACGGTGGAGATCGCGCCGCCGCCGCCGGGCATGGAGCCGGCATGGCGCGACACCCTGAACGAGCTGCGTGGCGAGTTCACGCCGGAGAACTACAAACGCTGGTTGGAGCCCACGACGGTCGTGGGCTTCGACGGCGGGCTGCTGCGCGTCGGCGTGCCCGACCGCGTCGACCAGCAGTGGTTAGACAAGCGATTGCGCGGGCCGATCGAGCGGGCGCTGGGCCGCGTCGCGCCAGGCGTGCGCGTCGCGTTCGAGGTGCGAGGGGAGGTTGCGGCCGGGGATGAGGCGCTGCGCGCGCCGCCGGTGTCGTCGCCGTCGCGGGCCTCGCCGACGGCCGGCGCGCGTCTGACCATCGCACGCTGCGCCCACTGCCACTATGCGCCGTGCCGCTGCCCGCGCAAGGAGCGACGGGCGCGGGAGCGCGCGGCCGAGAGGAGAACGTTGTGATCGTGGCGCAGAGGCGGGCGTCATCGTCGCCGCGTCCACGCCTCCTCTATCGACGCCTGCGATGCGGGGGCGGATGGGAGCCCGAGGGGGACGAGAGGAGGTAGCGCATGGATGACTGTGACTGGGTAGCCCGCATCCCTGTGGCAACAGATGAGGAGATGGCGACACTCATCGTTCCGTGTCGTCTGGGAAAGCGGCGCTGCCAGGCGACATGCCGCCTACACAAAGGGGCAGATGGCAAGTGGTATGCACCCAAGGGGTGGGGGTCGCGCGACCGCTATGGGTGGTGCTGCCCCGCGCACAACACCTAACGTCCCAGGGCGACGGAGAGGTCAAGGATGACGGGTATGGGTAGGGATGAACGTGACGTGTGCGCCGCGCGTGCAGCGTATGGGCGCATGTCCATGGATGGCATGACGCGATCTGAGCTAGACGTCGTATATCGCCTGCATGCACAGGGCCGCGTAGAGCGAGAGGGGCGGCCGAGTCTAACCACGACCGCAGCAATGACCGCTTACCCGGTGATTGTCGTTCAAGGCAGGTCGAACGGTAGGGAGTGGGACAAGGGAGCGCTGACTGATGGCAACAAAGGATTTTATGCCGCCCGCGATCGGCGTGCTCGACGTGGACGGTTTACACCTGCCCGAGCGACCCCTCGTGCCCATCCGGGGCGCGATCCGGCACATCGGGGACCTCTACGCGGGCGCGCGGCGGCACGGTCTGGCCCAACTATGGGTGACGGCGGCGTGGGCGCGCGCGGCGGGGCTGCCGGAGCCGGCCACGGTGGTCAGGGCGATGACCGGGACGCCCCGGCACCTGCGCCACCCCTTCGTCGGCGACGCGCGCGACGACCTGCACGCCTTCCCCGAGGGGCTGGCGCCGTGGGTCTCGCTCGACAAGAAGGGCGAGGCTGGGGCGGGGCTCGCCGTGGCGTTCCCCGGCTACGACGAGAACGCGACGTGGGGCGCGGACACGGACGCGGGCACGCTGCTGGCGGCGCTTGGCGCGTACGCCGCGGCGGTGGGCACGCCCTACGTGCGTAGCCCTGGCAAGACCGGGACGGACCTGCTGGTGACGTTGGGCCGGCGCGGGGGCCGGCGCGACGCGGTGACGGAGTGGCCGGCGCCGGCGCGGGAGACGACGACGGTGCGCGATACCGTCTGGATGCGCACGCTGGCCCCGGCCGAGCGGGGCCGGGCCTACCTGCACAGCTACGACAAGAACGCGGCGTGGCTGGGGGCCTGCGCCAACGTGGAGCTGGGTCTGGGCGACCTGGAGGAGCGGACGTCCTCCGGCGACGCGGGCGTGGGAGGCGGGGTGCCCTTCGACCCCAAGCTGCCGGGCTACTGGTGCGCGCGCGTCGCCGGCGCGGCCGAGGCGTGGTACTGCACGCCGACCCTCGTGCGGGCCTTAGAGCGGGGCCAGGCCGTCGCGATCAGCCAGGCCCACGTCTGGACGCGGCACAGTCGCGCGCTGGCGTCGTGGTACGCCCGGCTGCGCGACGCGCGGGCGGCGCTCTACGCCGACACGACGCCGGCGGGGCGGTTGGCCCTCGACGTGTTCAAGCTCACCTACGCGGTCACGATCAGCAGCATGGCGGGGCAGTGGCACCGGCGGGACAGCGCGCTCTACCGGCCCGACTGGCGGCACGCCATCCTGGCGCAGGGCGCGGCCAACCTCTCGCGGGCGATCGAACGCATGGACGCGGCCGGGTGCACGCCCGTCGCCGTCAACATCGACTGCGTGTACATCGTGTCCGACGAGCCCGACGCGGTGGCGGCGTGCCCGCCGACGATCACGCTAGGGACCGGCCTGGGCCACTTCAAGGTCCACGACGCCGGGGTGCCCCTGGCGCCGCTGCTGCCGGCGTTCGGGCTGCGCGACGACGCGCGAACGACGCTGGGCGTGGGCATGAAGCGCCTGCTCGCCCTCATCCATGAGGTCACGGGAGCCGAGGGAAACGAGGGGCCGGAGACACAGGTGCTGTCGGACGGGGAGGAGGACTGAGGTGCCGGCCCTGGCGGACCTGCTGACGGAGCGCCTGAGCGCGCTGGTGGCGGCCGAGGTGACGCTGACGCCGGCGGCGGTGCGCGCCGTGGTGGAGACGTTGGGCGGGGGCAGCGGCCGACGCGAGATCGCCGCGGGCAACCGGCTGCTCGCCGAGCAGGTCGGTGTCAATGTGCGCACGGTGCAGCGGTGGCAGAAGGAGCCGGGGGCGGGCGAGGCGCGCGACGTGACGCGGACGCGCACGGAGGGGGTGACGGCGGCGGTACAGGGGATCGCCAACGCGCAGCAGCGGGCGGCCAACGTCCAACGGCTGCGCGACGACGGTCTGACGGTGGACTACGCGGAGGGGCCGGTGCGCGTGTCCAACGACAAGGTGGCGCGGGTGCGGCGGATTAGCCAGACGGCCGAGGGGGACAGGGTCCACCTCGACGGGGCGGCGATGGGGACGGTGCTCGACGTCTGGGCCGACGGGGGGACGGCCGTGGCGCGGGCGGAGGCGGCCGACCTGTTCGGGAGTGCGGTGCTCGACCAGTACGGAATTGCGGCGAGCGCGGAGTTCACCGACATGCGCGCCCTCGACATCAGCTACTGAGGTTGCGGGGGCGTTCGGCGTGAGCTTATAAGCATGGCTGGTTTGCTCGGACCGTACGGGATCATGCAGGCTGCGAAGATCACTGACGTCGAGAGACTGACGTAGTGTACTAAATTGCTTATTCTAAGCGAAGTGAACGCTCATACTGTGTAGCAGTGAAGAAAGCTTTGGGGTCGGGCTGCATTTTTTCAAGAAACAGCACCAGGCACCATCGCTCCAAGTCATCAAGCGCGGCGGCCGAAGGAACGATAAGACCCTGCACCAAGGTCGTAATGCGATAACGCTGTGCGATGAGGCGCGCGAGGGATTTATCGAGGAAGCAGTAAGGGGGATTATCGAGCTTCAAATCGTCCCATACGTCGTTGTTACGCAGATCAACGACGCGTTCTAGCGCAAGCTCAAGGCGATAGACGGAGCGCTCAACCGCACCTGCTTTAACGGTAGGATTGCGCCTCTCGTCGTAGTGACGTCCCCATTCGGCCACAGCAATACCAATGTCGCCGGCGAGATAGAGCGTTGGTTCGCCAGCGACATTCCAACGGTTCTCATTTGATGCAGCCGCCCACTTAAAGTCCAGGACATCTTTTGCCGTTACAGGTATGTGACGGTAGGCTTCCCCAGTCCATGGGATCGCTCTGTCGTCGAGGGACACTTAATATCCCGAACCCTCGTAATCGGCGGCTAGAGCACCTAGGACAGCGTCGATTTGGCCGTTCTCGAGCAATTGCATCGCCGTGCGCTGTTCAAAAACGGGCATAGGCGTCGCAAGAAACGCAATAAAACCTTCGGGGGTGTAGACGGTTAACCCCAACTCAGCGATCTGAGCAAGATGAGCAAGCTGGGTCCGCTTCGCGGCATCGTGCGGCATCGCCTGATCCTCCTCCCATCGCTCAATCGTTTTAGCGCTCACCTTCAGTACACGTGCCATGCGCTCTCGGCTCAAGTTCATGTCAGAGCGGATCGCGCCTGTGTCAAGGTTAAATGTACGCTCGGCAATCATAACCTTTATTCTCCTAACAGGCAGGTTAGGTTTTTTCTAGACATTTGTCTATAGCCTATCCGGTCCCCAATACTATACCGTATAACGCTATTATTTACACGTTTTCGTGTGTTCTTGCGTCCGCCAGCGGGTGACCAACGTGCGGCGGCTGCGCGACGACAGGCTGAACGTGGACTGTGCGGAGGGGCCGGTGCGCGTATCGAACGACCGGGTGGCGCGAGTACGGCGGATCAACCACTTCAACTCCGGCACTCACAACATGCGTGGGGACAGTATTGTCCTCGCCCGACCGGCGCGAAGGAGATACGGTTCACCCCCACAGGCGTGGGGACGGCTCCTGTGTCTGTGGATTATCAGCCATTGTCAACGGTTCACCCCCACAGGCGTGGGGACGGCTTGTTTAAGGGGGGAGGGGGGCGAGGTACGAGCGGTTCACCCCCACAGGCGTGGGGACGGCTGCACCTTGGTAATGAGGTCCATCACGTTACCCGGTTCACCCCCACAGGCGTGGGGACGGCGTTGACACTAGTTCATCTTCAGAATAGGAGGCAGGATGTGCTCCCCCCTCCCCGTCGCCGGGGGCTTACGCGGCCAGACGCCGATCGCGGCGACCCGGACGGCAGCGCCGCG
>JAABUY010005792.1_pt1 | contig 12289 bp, 20 predicted proteins | sample 5560271 | NCBI WGS metagenome assembly JAABUY01 (sample SAMN10711886, study PRJNA513374) | rock metagenome | isolation source: Antarctica rocks | place: Antarctica: Victoria Land, University Valley
AACACAACAGAGGTGTAGATGGGAGGCAGCCATGCGTACATCACAGACCCAATATGCAATGTCATGCATGAGAGAAGCGCCAGCAAAGATACCCTAACAAGCTTGTCTAAGGCAGAGCGGGTGATGTCCTGGCGGGCTGTGCCCTGCAGGGTCTGGGCGCGCCGCAGCTCCCCATTGGCGGTGTGATACAGCTTGTCATCCTCCTTGAAATAGGATGGGCAGCCCTGCTGCAACCTACTGGACAAGCTGCTGTCCTCTAGACCTGCACAGCGAAGCTTCTGTTTTGGTCTCATATGCCTTCTCTTGTGCATGACATTGCATATTGGGTCTGTGATATACGCATGGATGCCTCCCACCTACAGTTGTGTTGTGCTGCATGGATTGCTTGTTGAATCTGGCAAGTATTCACCAACATGGTCATACACATGGTGCCAGCAATGTCCTGGAAAGGCCAGACAGGCAATTGTGCAGCAGACAGCTGGCAAGCAAGCGCAACATCAATGACATGCAGATCCATGATGCACGCCTAGCAAGCAAACAAAGGGCTGTGAGACATGTCTTGTGTCACTTGTGCTTTGCCCTGCCTGCTGCCTTCTGGTGCTCGTCTAGTAGGACTGCAATGATCTGCGTCATGGTCTCTTCCCCATCCTTGGTGCACACCAAGTCCTTCAGGCTCATGTTCTGCAAGCGCTTCCGCCAAGCATCATCTATGAGCTGAGTCAAGCGTGATAGCTGGTTGGCAATCAGTACCCTGACCAAGAAGCAGGCCTCGCTTGCTCTGCTCACCAGAGCTGTCACCTCTTGTACCCTGTAAAGCACACAGAGGAGGTGCTTGTCAACTTGATGAGCGCTGCTTGCTAGGCTAATGGCCTCCTTTGAGTGGTGCTACTCTGTGATGCAATAACTCGAGAGCTGATTCAACCCACTTGTTTGTCACTGCATGTAGTGCAGACAAAAACAAATCAGGCCTGTGACTGTGGCCTGCGGCCAACAACAGGTGCCTTTGATCATGCATCTTAAAATTAGAGCATGGTGTGGTGTGAGTCAGCCCTGGTAGTATGAAGCAGCATTTGCAGATGCAGAAACCTTTGACATACCGAGCGATGCAACAGTCTGCAGCCTCAAGTATATAGCCTGATGCAGCAGCACTGCAGCGGACAGAATAGTCAGCTTACTTGTCTGCTTCCTGAGCTGAAGGGTCATCCAGGCGCTGCCGTTTGGCCGGGGGGTTGGCCCTGCCTTTGCTGTCTGTTTGACCAAATCCTCCTCCCAGACCCACATGGCCAAAATAGCTTGCAGGTTTGGCCCGTGCCTTGCGCAGCTGTTCCAGCTTGCGTTGCTGGTAGTCTTGCAAGAAGCTGGACAGGTCGCGCAAGCGCAGTTGTAGCGCCTGCAGACAGGCGCAGGGTAGAATTGGGGTGTGCTCGCTGTTGTTTTGCTCCAAATGCCTAGCAATTCAGATTGTAGCTGCTGACAAAGCACACTACTGCAAGTGTCTTGCTTGCTTCAAACCACATATGCAACCCCTGCTGACCTTCAGAGTCTCCTCATTTAGGTTCGGCATCAGGCTGTTAGGGTCTGCTTTAGTTGGGGACACAAGTCTGGAGTCCCAGGTGGGGTGCAGAAGGCGCTGCAGGTAGGTTTGCAGGCCCCTGTGCCCTCCAGACCACTCTGGCTTGTTTGCCTCTGCCACCACCTGTTGACAAGAACAAAGAACATCAGAGCAAAAGTGCTTTAGATTTGCTTGCAAGACACTTAGGAGACACTAGGAGCTTGAGGACAAGTTGTGTGAGTTAAATCGCACTACTGAGTATGAGTATGGCTTGTTTGCTTCTGTGCCAGCCTTCACACAGCACTTGGCAACACGGTAAAAGCTGCTGTCCCTACTTGACAAGGACACAAGGCCAGACAGAAACCAGGATGATCCTGTCGTCAGGTACAGTGTATCTAATTGCAGTGCATCATACACGGTTGCAACAGCCAAGTGGCTGGATGCAGCAGAGTGTGAGTGCTGTCAAATCTGAGCCAGGGTATCTGTATATGATTTCCTTGCAAAATGGTGGGTACACATGCGTGGGAATACCTCGCCCATGTAGAAGCCTCCCTGAGCAGCGGGGTGGGAGGCACCAGCTTGATGCCCTGAGGGCAGGGCTGCCTCCCCTGTCAGGCGGGTGTCCAGCAGGGCTGCACGCGCCCTGTCCACAATTGCCTGAATGCATAAGCGGGTAAGCAATGCCCAGGTGGTCTCTTTCAGTCACAAGGCTTGCAAAATTACGCACACAACAAAGGCGCGCTTGAGCATCTCTACGCCAGGCTTTGATGTGACAAAGGGCAGAAAGCCATGGGTGAAAGCCGTGGTTTGGTTACAGCTACGGATGGGCAGCAAGATCAGGGCAAGCAGATGGCCTCTGACACCACACAGCAGACACTGCAGATGGTGGCGTTCCCCACAACGGCCACCAAAGGCAGCAATGCAGCCATACCGATGAAGCTTCCTGGGCATGAGATGTGGCCACAGCATAGCACATGGCAGATGCCTCTGTTGCACCAAACAGGCTGAAAAATTCTTCAAGTTTGCCTGGTCGGTCCTCCCTCAAAATTTTTGTCAGCACATCCACAGGTCGCAGTCTGTGAGCCTGGGTGGCCCCTATGCGTCGCACCAGGACACCAACTGTCAGCTTGCAAGTCTATGCAAATCATGTCAGGACCATGGTTGCACAACACACTGCACAACACACTTTGCACCAGCATACATCTCCCAGCTGCATGCTTGAACATGCTGATGTGCATATTTTGCAAAGATCTGAGTGGCTGCCTGAGATTGAGGTGTTCATGCATGCAGTCATACGGCCTGCCAGCTGGCTTACAAGCAACAGAAAAGAGCTAGGTCAACAAGGTAAAGCTTGCCTGCTGTTGTCATGACCATGAAGTGCTGTGCTGGAGTTACATGCTGTGTGGCCAGCTCTGACTTGATAGTATTGTCAATGACAGGAAGGAGGGGCTTGGCTTGTGGGCATACTCCAAAAGCCAGCACCTCACCTGCATGCCAAGCCACATTCTTGCACCAGTCTTTTTTTTGCAACATTGTGTCCAGAAGAATTTGTTTGTGCCCACACAAGGTCCAGAGGCACACCCCATGCTAGTCTTACCATTGGTGCACTCTGTGTTGCCAGCAGAGTTTGTATCTTTGCAGACATACATGCATAGAAAGCCCCGCAAAGCTTTCTGCACACAGCCAACATGAAGAACACAACCATGTGTGGACCTCCAGTACCTGCAGTAGGTCTAGAAAGCCGGGCAAAGCTTTCTGCACACAGCCAGTATGAAGAACACAACAAAAAAGTGTTGATATGCGGTACCTGCAGTGGGTGGAGAAATTTCACAGACAAATTCCCGCAGGCCAGGTCCAGAGCCAGTGCTGGTGCCCACAGGAGGAATTGTCAAGTCTCTGCCCACCAACAAGACTCTGCTGTTCCCCTCACTGATGGTGTCAGCTAATAGGAGGGCGCCTTGACAGTAAAGCGCCACTGTGACATTCAGACTCCTGCAAGCGGACCCAACACAAACATCAAATGAGCAAGCCCTGCTTTGATTGTGCCTTTCATATATTTTGCAGTTGCTCCTGTTCATCTTGCAGCAGCAGTCTGGCCCCTGCATTTCAGGTAACGCATGCACCATGGTAGCATGATATAAATACGAAAAAGCCAGTCTCTCTGCGATGCACATGCCCCCGTCCAAAGGTATGTCAGCAGTATGCAACATGGCTCAACAGTGCCAACAAACATGAAAGATGCAGTGTTGAGTATACCTGCTTTGGCCTTGATGGGCAGGAGGAGTTATCGCGCTCCTGCTGGTCACATTGTACAGAGCAACAGGCCGCTTGGTGACAGGAGCTGGTGGAGCATTGGCAGGCTGACTTGAAAGGTACACTCTTCTTCCGTCTGCAGTGACTGCCATGAGATGGATGAAGGAGGACTCTGATGGGGGAATAGGAGCTATCAACACTATTGTTGAGCCTGCTGGACTTTGCCCTGTGCAGATACACCAATGTGTTTCCGGCCTGCTTCTGCTTTTACCATTGGGGAAGGCACAGTGTGAAGTTGCCTGGCAAATAACAGCAACACTGCTGCTCAGCAAAGCTTGGGATGTGCACTGTACATGCCAAATGTTACATGACCTGAAATCAGAAGCCACAACCTGATATCGGAATTGAAGTGCTGATCAAATGTATGCCCATGCTGCAAAATAGTTGCATTGGATGAGCAACAAATGTACCTTTGTCAGCAGAGGGCATCACATTTGTCATCTCAGAAAGCTTCCTGACAGAACCAACCCCTGACACACCCATGTCAAACATCTGCATCAATGTCACAGACCTTGACATGGTTGTCACTCATCACGCAACCAACCTCGCTTTCACTGTCATCATACACAATCAACAAACTGTCATCATACACAATCAACAGACCGTAAGGGCAGAATAATGCACAGGCCACATACCATAATGGCTCCTGCCCGAGATCTCGTATATAGGATCTGCCTATCACAATCTATGATGATCTGCATGATCGGGCTAGCACGCCGAAAGACAGTCCAGCGAGGCAGGTATGCTGCAAATGTCCCTGTGTAGCACATCTGCATTGCAAAGGAGACATGAATCCCAAATTTCCTGCAGTTTCTAATTTTACCCATGCATGTCTGGGTTATATTGACTTTGACTTTGTATGTCATCTGAGCAGACAGGCGCAAATACAAGAGCAGTCACACAGTGCTGATACATTTGCCACATGGCTGTTATGTGAAAGTGTGTCATGCAGTGGCATCTGTGGCCATTCAGCTTTGACACTAACCACAATCTGCGCTGCTACTGTGACCACCATGTGGTATGAATGGAGTTGAGCACTTGTTACTGCTTGTGTCTCTAGGGCACCGTTGCATTCAAGTTTGCTGGCTGACCTTGTTGCATCTTCCTCTCAACCAGGAGCTCTGGTTTCTGTACTCTAGCTCATACAGATGTCCATCGTTTCCACCTAAGAAAATCCGCCCCTCAGGTGTGCTTGTGATGGTGGTCATCATGACATCATCTGAGGGTGCTCGGAAGTGCTCAAGATTTACAAGCTTCATTTCAGCATTGCCATTGGCATCTCTACTCAAATGGACTCCAACAAGGGCAATCTGCACCAGCAATGCCGCCATTCAGCGCACATCAACTAGATATCAATACTGCCCTGGCATATCGGGACAGTATTGAACAGCTCAGTGCATCAATGCAGTACGTAGATGTCAGAAGCTTAGTGGGGGAAGCAGGAGCACAACAAAAAGCTTGCCCTGGCTGCGTACCTCCACAGTTGTGCAAACCACTAGCAGATACTGTACTGCCTGCTGGAAGACATTAGGTTTAGGCCTTGTCAACCCAGCACAGCAAATGGCTTGCTCTTCTTGCCATTTGATAGGCACAGACATCCTGAAGCACGGAATTGTGGATTTGACAAGCCACCCTTGGTCAACTGTTCTGTGATCAGCCTGACTTTCACCTTGTGCTATACCTGCTGGTGTCCCAAACATACAGCACATTATCCACAGACGCCCATGCATGTTCTATCTCAGGAAATACTCCACAGAAACAAGCCGCTTGCATTTGGCGCTGACTGTCAATAACCATGTCTGGCATGGGTCTGGTGATCGATGCCTCCTGACTCAGCACAGCAGGCCACTGCAGCACACAGCAGGTGTAGGTGGCAATAGCGACACCCCTGTTGTCAGCTACGACACAAATGCATTCATCTGTGGAGCTTTCGACAGGTGTAAGGACTGCGCACCCCAGCAGGCAGCTCTGGGTATTGTGAATCTCTGCTGGAGTTGGCCAACAAGTCTTTCAGGTCAATTCGCTGGTGATCAGCGCGAGCAACATTGTTCATTTCCTTCAGAGCTCTGCTTGCAACCTCAACTTTTTGAGCCGCAGGAACGGAGTTAACTTTGACGCTCTCTGATGTTTGTACAGCAACGGAGCCATCGTACTGTGAGCGACCTGGGGGAAGTCCGTTTGGTCGTGCCATGCTGAAATGAAAACCCAACGGATCTCGAGCAGACCGGGGCCCCCTTGACCAAAGCTGTAAGCAACAATATTGCTGCAACACGACCACGACCAAGAAGAAGACTGGTAATGCCAGGCAGGTGTCAGAGTAGATGATGACTTGACCAGACTGCAGCAGCAGTACAGAACCGAACTGAACCAAGACTACAGGCAGCATAACACAAAGGGCTACAAGCTCTATTTCGGAGGCTCAGTGCTGAGCTGTGCTACACATGCAAACACACGCAGGAAGGAGAAAAGAATGTCATTTGCATAATCAGCTCACCTGTACAGGCTTTACTTGCTATATTTGTGAATCAAGACATTTCCATCTGCATCGCTCGGGATCCTTCCACAGATCTGTATTGCTGAATGTGTTGCCTGATGATTGGTACTCATTGCTTTTCGCTCTAGGACACCCTTCACTCAAGATTTCACATTGTCACACAGTTTGAACGACGTCAACAGCTCTCAAGGTTTTGTTCATTGTGACATTGCAATTTTGTCTTGATGCATTTTAGGCCAGTCGGTTCTAGCTGGCCCCTACGACGGTTGTAAGTCACCTTTGGTCACGACTATCATCCCCTGAGTGACGCCTGTGCTTGCTGCCATGCATGCCATGCACATGCATGTAGATTAGTAAACAATGCCTGCAGTGTGCACTTTAGCGCAGGCAGCAAATCGATGAGCGACGCAGAACACTGCACATGTGTCAGCTTGAGACGTATTAGCTCGAATATGTTGCGAGCGTCTGTCAAGTAAACAGAGTCTGCCACACTCTCTGTCATACCTCCTTTAGACAGTACGAGCAGGCCCATAGCTAGATGTGTTCACGGGCGTCCGCCACAAATTGTCAATGTCCCGTTCACGGACGTCAAATGCAAAAAAGTCTGCCGATCCTAAAGCTTTGCCAGTAGAAACGAAACCCAGCAGACGCTATATGTCGCTCTTCATTCCCTGCCTGCTGGTAAGTGCCAGTGGAAAGTAAGTTGAGTCCACTGACGACCGGAGGTGCATCTCGTTGCTATGATGTTCAGGGCCTTCTGGTGCTAATCGCCTGGGTGAGCACCGGAAAAGCTGCACCGCGCGTTATCACCTCTAGCCTGTCAAACTATAGTATAATACAGGTGAGTAGTGGCATTCACATGGTGCGACATGCCCATGCCAGCCACTGTTGCCCGTGTAAAGCTGGTCTGACTACTCTGTGTCCTGCAGACTTACCCTCATGATCCAAATGCATTCACACAAGGACTTGAATATGACCAGATCTGCGACTCAGCAAGTCCTGCCTCCTGTCAAGACGTTTTCTGGGAGTCAACAGGTGTGGCACGGGGCTGGGTATCTGCTGTCCAAGTCTGCCCAGCATTTGCTTTGCCTGCTGTGCATCAATGCTTGGTGTTTGCAGGCCTGTACGGACAATCCACTGTTCGGGAAGTTGATGTGGTCAGCGGGAACGTCCTACGGCAACAAGCTCTGCCAGCATCAGACTTTGGTGAGGGCCTGGTCAAATTTGGCTCCAGGTACCTTTGCATCACAGACAAAGTGACATGCATCATTGCTGCTGCCTCATGTCACAGCTCACATCTGAATGTTACCTCCTTTTCATCAGGCTATGTTACTCTGCTGATATAGGTATAACGACATTTGGCTCTCTCTTGGACTCTGTTACCTGCTGCTTGACGCTTGTGGCCAGCAGACCTATCAGCTGGCAGTCATTGTTTCAGCTTTCAGCTACAGCTCAGCCAGATGCATATTATACCCACAAGCAATGATACACACTGAATTGCACACTCAGACGTGCTCCCTGAGCCCCTGCTCACACATGATCCATCGTGATCACGCTTCAGAGTTTATTGTTCATTAGGCTATGTTGCAATGAGACATACCTCTGATCCTGGGCTTTGTCTGCAGGCTGTTTCAGCTTACCTGGCTCTCTGGCAAGACCTACTTTTATGACTTCAACAACTTTGCTAACTCAACAATGCAGTATGATCCTCTGACAGACGGCTGGGGTGCGACCACAGATGGTCGATACCTTATTGTCAGTGATGGCAGTGCAAACATCTCATTTCTGGACCCAAACACATTGCAGAAAGTCAAGTCAATTGCCGTCAACGATGATGGCAAGGCTGTACCCATGCTGAATGAGGTCAGAGCAGTAAACAGACGTCATGCTTGTACATAAATGACTGTCCATGTGGTTTGAAGAGGCTGTCTGCTGCAGTTGGAATTTATCAACAACGAGATCTGGGCGAACATCTGGATGACAGAGTGCATAGCGAAGATAGACCCACTAAGTGGCAAAGTCAGGTCATTTCTCTGCAGCTTATGTCATTTCATCTGCCACATCACTGATGCAATACCGCATGGCTGCAGTTGTAAGCAACAGTGCATGTCTGACAAGCAATTGCTTCTGCCGTACAGGGGCTGGGTATTGTTCACAGGCTTGCGGCAACAGCTCTTGGCTGAGTCACCAGCACAGCCTTTGCCCATTGATGTTTTGAACGGTGAGTCTAGCAATGCAGAGCTCCCAGGCAAAGTGTTAATGTGAACCATGGGTCTTGAATCTGTACTGCTGCAGGAATTGCGTATGACAATGCTGGCAAGCGATTGTTCATTACTGGCAAATGCTGGCCAAAGATGTATGAGGTCAAGACTGAAGTGACCAAGTTACAAATGTCCCCAGTAGAGCATCTGCAAGTGCAGCAAATGTGTGGGGTGACTCTTTGACGTATGCTGCTGCCGACGAATGCTAATCAACAGCAGGAAAGTCAATTATGCTGCAGCCAGTCCATTGGCATTTGCTGCAGTCCATGCAGCAGTGAAACACCCCATGACTGCTTTGTGACAGAATTTGCTTTGCTGCTGGCTGTGAGTATCTGGTTATTCAGTCAAATATGTGAAGAGTCTTTCAGCATGCCTTGTAGATCTTTGGTAAGATGTCTTAGTCTGTTGGTGGGCAAGCTGTTGACTAAAGCTTCTTGTTTGAAAATTTCACCCTCTGCCAGCATGCCAGCTGCAGGGCAGCAGTAAGCATTAGTCTGACAATAACTGCATGAGGAATACTTTGCAGAATAATACCTGGACTGTCACTGTGTTGGCTGAGCTACTGCCCCTGACCTCTGTCACTTTGGCACACTAATCAGCTTTGTGCAGAAGGCTTGCAATGGTGGTAGTACACTAAGGCTGTCCTTGAACAATGATTCTGAGTGCAAACAGCAAAACTGTCGGTCATAGTCAGTTGCCTATACTGTACATTTACACTGCACATCTGACCAACAACAAAGAGTTGACAGCTCACCGTTCACATTGTCTCCATGTTTGAAAGCACTAGTTTGGTCTTTTGCCCTCAAATTCTGCGCCCGAGCCAGCAGGGGCTGCAGTTGCAGAGCTGCAGTGACAATGGCTGATGCGCCTTCTGCCAAGTTTTCTTTCTCAGGTCCAGAAGCTGCAGTCACAGCAGCCAGCTGTGCAGCACCGCCTGCGATGCAAAATACACAGGTGTTTGATGGGTGTACATTGGGAAGCTTTCAAGAACACAAGACAAGGCATAGTCTGATGATATATTGTTTGGTGACACACACAATGTAAACAGCAAACTTCTTCTGTACACCAGCGTTGATGCAGGGCGTTTAAGGCATGCAGGAGTTGGCCCTCAGTGCTAGCATTTGCTGCAAATGGCCGGCATACTCCAATGCAGAAAATTGGGGTTGGAACACACCGCATGAAACAAGATCTTGATCCAACCTTGCAATTTCCTGTTTAGCCTGGCGCTGTGCTCTCTGTGTCTGCACAGAACACTCTGTTACATTTCATGCCACAGCCTTGTTACACAAGCATAGCATGGAGAACACATGCAACACACCATCAGAATTTGTTCGCGCAAACTGGCCAGCTGCATATCCAGCTCTATCTCTGACTTGTCATCGCTTTGCCCACTTGTCTGAGGCAATGTCACCTGCAACAAGGCAATCCCGGTGGGGCTGTTGACAGCTTTTCACTTGATCAAAGACAGGATATTTAGCAAAGCACAATGCTTTGGTTCACCTCTGCTTGCATTAGGCCAGCTGGTATGTGCAGGCATGTCTCCCCAGCATATTGCTCAAATGCTTGCAGCTGCTGCTTCAACTTGGTCTGAAGAATTTGATATAATTGAGCGGTGCCCTGCACAGTCCAGGCACCAGAAGCCATCAGCTGCACCATCAGCGTTTTTGGCCACCTTTGGCCTGCAGGATCAATACCTGTAACAGGCTGTCAAGCTCGGCTTGCTCCAGTGACAGTGAGGACGCAGCACACCTGCTAGCAGCACACCACAATTCTTAGACAACGCTCAAAAGCAGCACATGCATCACCGTGTTGTACGCACTCTTCCATGGCATCAAGACCCTGAGCGCAATACTCCAGGACCTGTGAAGAAGAACTGTTCAGGACTGAGCCCTGATACGTGCATTCGGCAGGAAAAGGAATGTCAGCAAATTTACAGCATTAGAGACATCGCCTATGATCTCTAGGGGTCTAAGGTTCACGGCAGGCTCGTCATTCTGGTCTGCTGGTTGTCGTTGAAGCCTTGCTTCTTGCAGGGACCTGTCCATCAAAAAGTGCGCAGCGTCAAGGCAGGCCAAGAAGTAATGCGACGGATAGTTCCTTGGGTATTGCTGCAGTGCGATTCACACAGGCTGCTGGCAAGCGACTGTATGCTTGTTGATGCGGTGTTGACTACGGTTTTGCTGCATGTATCTATCGCTCAAGATTCAAATGAGTCCAGAGAGAGAAATCCTCGGGACCGAGACCAGGATCAAGGTTTTCACAAATCATTGACTCCGATAACGAATCACCTTCTCGAACCTGTCTCAGGCCTGCACTGCTTCAGGAGATTGCCCCATTATGTCTGCAAAGGTGTGGTTTGTACGAAAACCACTTGTCTGCTGTATCTTTTTGGCTTGCATGCCGCAAAAGCCTCGATGTCATTGCATGTACATGTGGACACCACAATGAAATTGACCAAGTGAGTTCACGTCTTGCCGTATAATCATTCATGCATGGATTGATATGTTAAATGGGCAGCTATGCATTCTGGGCTGAAGTACATTTCACTGTTAGATTCCCCAGCTTCCGTCGAGCTCATCACCCCAGGCGCGCTGGTTGCAAACTCGGTTCCTGGTACGTTTGAACGCAGAAAACATCGCGCCGTTTAAACGTTTGTTGCGCGGCGCTTGTGCTTGTCGCAGCTCAGGCAGGCACCGGCTCGAGGGCTGGGGCGAGATCTTGCGTATAAAATGAGCTTGTGCAGTTGCTTCTCTCCCAGCCCTCGGCTGGGTAAAGACAATGTACTGTATGATGATGCTGAACCCCCAGAACTCATGTTCAGTGACAAACAAAATCGCTTTTCCCAAGACGTTTTGATGGGACTTCGAGGAATGTCAGCTCCAACCAACGCTGTAAGTCGGCTCCTGCTATGTTATTGTCCCTGTCATCTTCAGCTGGCATGGTGACAACTGTGTTGTGTGAAGACCTTTTGTGCATGTATCCCTGCTAGCACCCAGCCTGACGCAATATTGCTGATAGCAGTTGGTGTCAGCAGTGAGCTCTAGTTGGCTGAGCTGTACAAGTCATTCGCATTTGCTTACTGTGCTGCAGGGACGCTCCCATGCTACAGTACATTTTCGTCACCGTAGACATCACCAGCAGAATCAAGTGCAGCGTGCTCCTTCACAAAACTTCAGAAGAGTTGCGTCAGTGGCCCCTGGAGTGGACGCTCCGCAAGTCAATGGTGACCATTTGCGCCATCTGCTGTTTAGCTGTAGTGCTAGTCTGTGATCAGACCTCCCTTTTGAAGTCTCTGCACCAGTGCCTGTGCTTCATGACTTTCAACATGTGTAGCCTGCTGGGTAGCTCGTTTCTGGCTGTGATCACAGTGGTGTTATGTCAGCTGCTCACACTGACTAGTGTCCATTGTACGTCAAGGTGCCCTCAAGAAGAGTGACATATGGACACAAAGTCGGCAGAGTCTAGAAGAAGCTATAGAAGAAGAGAAGGAGAACACTGGGCACAATTGGGACTCAGACTTGCTTAGTCATGAGCAGCGGTTGGACCAGCGGCTTGACAAGCTGAAGTTAGCATGGGCTCTGATGGAGCATGTCAGGTGTGTCATCTGCCCCGCAGGCTCCTGCACCCTGTCCTGCATTTTTTAGCTGCATTCTGGAGTTGCATTCTGTA
>JAABUY010005793.1_pt1 | contig 12288 bp, 19 predicted proteins | sample 5560271 | NCBI WGS metagenome assembly JAABUY01 (sample SAMN10711886, study PRJNA513374) | rock metagenome | isolation source: Antarctica rocks | place: Antarctica: Victoria Land, University Valley
CCGAGGGCCCCGGACCTCTTGGCAGCGCGCGGCGCGCTGTCGCCGGGCGCGCCATCTGCGTCCGCGTCTGCCTCCTCCTCACCCTGCCCCCGCGCCGCCGCTGTGTGCTCGGGCGCCATGCAAGCCGTTGACGGACTGCCACAGGATAACGAAACCCCAAACCCTCACCTTCCCCGCACACAGAATATGGAAAAGTCTAACCCTGATTCGGAACTTCGGCAGACCTGCCTCGCCTTCTGGTATGGGAAGCACATGCTTCAGGACGCTGTTGGCGCGCCCCTGAGAGGGCGCAGGATCAGACTCGCCTGACCTGGCTAAAAGCCTGATCTGGCAGGAGAGCCTGATCTGGCAGGACAGACGCACCTGGTCCAGGTCGTCGTCGGCGCGCTCCTCCTCGTGGTCCCAGTCCTCCGCGCGCTCCGCGGCAGCCGTCGGCGCCGTCTGCACGGGCCCCCAGATGGCGTCTCAACACAGGCTGCAGAGGCGCGCTCCACCCTCACGCCAACACGAGGTGAGGGCCTCTCAAGCAATGCGCGTGGCAGCGCACCGCGCGCAGAGATCTTCGCTGTCACCTCTGGCGCCAAGAGTGCCGTAGGCCGAGGCGCGTGACGAGCGCAGTGCTCGGCACGCCCGCAGCCATGGCTCCATGCCGGGGCAGTGCCAGCGGACCCCCTGCGGAGGCGGCGCGCCTGCACGTCCGGCATGTCGTCGCCGCCCGCGCCGCCCGCCGCGGCGGCGTCCGCGCCGCCCGCCGCGCCGCCCGCGCGCGCGCCGCCGCCGCCGCCGCCGCCACCGCCGAGCCGTCGCCGCCGATCCTCGTCGTCGTCGCTGTCCGCGCCCGCGTCAGACGCCGCGTCATCGTCGGGCGCGTCGGCCTGCTCACCTGCTCGGCGCGAGGCGCTCAGAGTCTGCCGCGCGCGCGGCCATCACTGCAACATGCCCTGCCTGCTGTGCGCACGCGCGCTCTTCACGCCGGGCTGCTCTGCAAGGGGGTTATTTTGCTGTGCGCCTCGTGTCCCCGAGCTGACAGCAGCAGCGCCACCAGTGCCGAGCGGCAGCCGCTGCCCGGATGCCGCGCGCTTGCGGCGCACACTGCGGCCTGGCAAGTGAGCTCAGGGGCTCCTGCCTGGCGGACCTACTAGCGGCCACTGCACGTCCAAGCCCTGCATGCCGCGCGCGACGCATCGGCGTGCGGGGCGGTGGGACCGCGGGCGCGCACCCCGCGCGGCCAGCGCGGCCAGGCGCGGGTTGGCGCTGGGGAAGGCGACGCGGTCGGCACGGCCCATGCGCGCCTCGGCCTCCTCCAGGCTGTTCAGGTGGCCCCTGCCGGGCAGGCGCGCGGCCGGCTGGGCAGGTGGCCCCTGCCGGGCAGGCGCGCAGCCAGCTGGGCAGGCGCGCATGCACGCTGCCCCGCCCTCCCACAGTGACAATTCAGGTGGCCCCTGCCGGGCAGGCGCGCGGCCGGCTGGGCAGGCGCGCAGCCGGCTGAGCAGGCGCGCGTGAGCGCCGCCCCGCCCTCCCACAGCGCCTGTTCAGGCAGCCCCTGCTGGGCAGGCGCGCGACAAATTGGGCGGGCGCGCAGCTGGGCAGGCGCGCAGCCGGCTGGGCAGGCGCGCAGCTGCCTGGGCAGGCGCGCGTGAGCACCGCCGCGCCCTCCCACAGCGACCCATGCTGCTGGGAGCAGGGCTCAGGCGACTGCGGTGCGCCGGGCGACTGCGCAGCCAGGTGCGGGCCGCTGGTGGTGGGCGCAGACTGGAAGGTGGGGAAAAACACGCCCCGAGCGAAGAGGGATGGCGCTGGGCGCAGCCGGGCAGGCGAGCGCGTCCGGCGGGCGCGGGGCGCGCGGGGCGCACTGGCGCTGCGGCCGGAAGCTGATCCACTGCGCCACCGGGACGGCGACAAAGTCGGCGCCCTCGCGCGTCAGCACATAGTACGCCGCGCCGCCCAGGCTGCCCTCGCGCTGCCCGCGCAGCGCCGGGCCCCCCGGCCGCTCCTCCAGCACCCAGGTGCTGCCGGGAGCCCTGCACGGCCAGCCCGCCCGGCAGCTGAGCGCGCTGGCCGCCCTGCAAATCCGCCCCAGGCTGCCAGGGACCTGGCATGGCCACCCATGTGCAGGCGGCGCTGCGGCAGGGCCCCCTCAGCGTGCAGGCGCCCGGCAGCGGCAGGTTCGCACGGCCCGGCCGCGCAGGCGGGGCCACGCAGGTTGCAGCAGAGCTACAGAGGCGAAGGGCGCGGTGCAGCCTGGCAGGTACGTGGGTGAGCGGGTCCCCGAGGGAGCGGCGCGCCCGTCTGCGCCACTCGCGGCCCGCACGCCCTGGGTCACCTCATGCGCCAGCTGCCAGGCGGCCTCCCGGCCGCTCTTGAAGCCGGGCGGGCCCTGGGCGCGCAGAGCCAGGCCGCCGGCTGTCACAGCTGCAAGGAGGTCTCCTGCAATGTGGCTCGCAGGGGCATTGGCGCGCGGACGCACCGCAGGAAACTTGGCGATTGAATACTTGGCGCTGTCATTTGCTGGGACGTGCGCGCGCACCACAAACTCCTGCAGGCACCCGCAGCTCAGCGTCCGGATGACGAGCATCAGGATTGCTTTGCGAGCAATTGGGAGTGGGGCGGCACGCACCCGCATGTTCTGACTGCCTGACATATATTACGCTGCACTGTGTTCAGGCTCTCCAATGTAGCGCACTTTTCAATCAGAACTGGTACACTAGCCTCTCCACCTGGCATGCTACGAACACACGAGGTAGCAATCGAGTGTGCAGAGGAAAAGACACTGAGCTGTCGTAAGCATCACAATGTCAGGTCTTAATAAGATATTGGGAGGTGTGCAGGTGGACTCTACACCCCGCCACAGACCAGGCGACCCGGAACAAAGCCGGGGTACGTTCCACTCCATTTGCGTGGTCACTTTGTAGGCTGTCACGGACGCGCTCAGCTAGGTGGCTTCTTCTCCGCACCGGTATCATGCCCAGGAACTACCTTGGACAGTGCAGAGCGCGTCTGGCAGGCTCCCGCTGTCCCACTCAACCCGCGCGTGGCGCACTTGTTCATCACTGTGAGAGGCTGAGGTGTACTTCACAGTAGCACATTGGGCGCAGCATGCGGGAGTTTCACCAGCAGCAGTGAGCTGATGTAAGAGCCTGGGCAGCACCAGCGACTATTCACAGTGTCGTGGCTTCGCACGCCGCATGGCGCCGGACAATGGCCTGGCCGTCGCTGCGCTCAACGAGCTGTCTGAAGCTGTAGTCCTCTCAGGTACGAGCCACCTGCTGAAAGAGGTCTTGCGGTGCGCAAGCGGGTTGCGCCTGCGCACCACAACCTGCGGGAGGTTGGCACAAACAGTGCGTGCCAGGAGCTTGGTGGGTCCCTCCTGCTGCCCTGTGACCTCTGGAATACTGCCTGCACTGCCTGACCTCTGCTCCCCGCGCGCAGACCCGCTCGCCGTGAACCACCCCGTCGTCTACGCAAACGATGCTTTTTTCCGTCTCACAGGTGGGCGCGCCGCTGCACCTTGACTTTCCCCACTATGTAGGTTGGCTAGCACACCAAAGTGTGAGCTTGTGTAACGAGCGGCCTCGCTGGGGCGTCGGTGCAGAGGCAGGACGCGCGTGCACGCTGAGCCCGTGAGCCTCTCGTCGTGGGTTTGCTGTGCCTCTGCGCTGCTGTGCGTGCGCGCCTGCACGGGCACCTACACCCAGCGTGACCAGCGGCGGCCTGTGGAGCAGCCTGTGCGTGAGCTGCTGGTCAGGCTCGAAAGCGGACGGCGACGGCTGCGGAGGCAGCCCGAGGCGGAGGCGCTGCGCTCACGCGTGTGTGCTGTACGGATTGCCGGGGTGGCTGCTGGTGCAGTAGCTGTCTGGCGAGCTGTGCGGGTAAGCTATAAGCTGGCCGCGCGCGGCAGGCTTCAGCCGCGGCGAGGCGCTCGGCCGGCCCGTGCGCGCGCTGCTGCTGAGCCGCGAGGCGGAGCCGGCGGCGGTGGCGGAGCTGGACGCGGCGGTGGCGGACGCGCGGGGCGCCAGCGCGGAGCTGCTGTGCTGCCGCCGCGACTGCGCGCCCTTCTGGGGCCACCTCAGCGTCACGCCGGTGCGCCGCCCGGGCGTCCCCCACCTGCCCCCTGAGAGGCGCCCTGCCGCGCCTCTCCGAGCGGGACCACACACGGCGCGCCGCGTCAAGCAGCCGGCGCCGCCCTGGCGCGCGCGGCGGCGCTCCCTTTCCAAGCCACCACTGCGCCGCCGTCCAGGTGCTAGTCAAGACGGGCCGCGCGGCGAACTGCATGTAAGTAAGCGTTGAGTAAGTAAGCGTTGAGCTCGCATGACAGCCACTACTGCGCCGCGCCAGGTGCTGGATGACGCGGGCCGCGCGGCAAACTGCATGTGGGCGCTGAGCTCGCGCGAGGCGGACCGCGAGCAGCAGCACCTGCTGGAGCTGCGCGACCGCGCGCTCAACCACATGGCTGGCGGCATCTTCATTGCGGCGCGCGGCTCCGGCGCGCTGGTGTACGTGAACCAGAGCTTCGTGCGCCTGACTGGCTTCTCCGCCGACGAGGCGCTCGGGCAGCCCTGGACGTTCCTGCAGGCGCGCCCGGCGGCCTGCCCCGCACTGCAGCGGCGGCCGCGCCCGCGGCCTGGGCCCCTGCCTGGCCGGGGCGCGACTTTTGTTGCGGCGTCCTGCACGGCACTTGAACCACGAGGGCGGTGCTCACCTTTGAAGTGAGCGTGTCAGGCGGCCGGGCCGCCGCATTGAACGCGCCAGGTGAGGCCACCTGCGTTGCCGGCCTGCGGCGCAGTGCCTGGCTACCTGTGACGCCGGGCTGCAGGGCCGTGCCGTGCAGCTGGTCTGGGCAATTGTCCGCATGCTGCGAGAGAGAGCGCCCGTGCTGGGGCCGCAGGTGGAGGGGCGCGACGGCGCGGTGGCGGCGGCCGCTGAGGCGGTCGCGGATGGGCGCGAGGCCGACTTTGAGGCACAGCTGGCGACCAAGGCGGGCGAGCGGCTGTGGGTGCAGGTGCAGCTGCGGCCCGTGCGCCACGGCGGCAGCGCGTCGGCAGAGAACCTGGTGCGACCCGCGCGGCCCTGGTGGGCAAGGGTTTTTGTAGGCGCGTCCGGTAGGGCTGGCGCCCAGCCCTATCCCACCACGAAGCAGGGAGCGTGCTTGCTGCAAGGCGGTGTGGCGGGCGGTGCCGGAACGAGGGCCTCGGCGCGCCGAAGTGAGGGAGGCGCCGGGCAGGCAGCGGCGTGTTGGACTGCCGGGTCGCTGCGCCGAGCGGCCGCGGCCGCAGACGGCGCGCGCCGGCCGCGCGCAGGTGGGCGTGGTGACGGACATCCGCGGCCGGCGCTCGACCGCGGAGGCGATGCACCTGTGCGACAAGGCGCTCGCCGCGACGAGCGAGGCCATCGTCATCACCGACCCCAACATCCCCGACAACCCCATCGTCTACTGCAACGCCGGCTTCGAGAAGCTCACTGGTGCGCCCTGTGCGCGGCGGCGGCCTGTGCGCGCGGGAGGTTGCGTGCAGATTAGGCGTGTGGAGCTGCGCTGGCGCGCCTTCGGGGACCCCATGCCCTGCGAAGAGCTGGCGCGCTTGTAGGCCTTGCTTGAAGTCGCCAGGCTGACCTTCAATTTCTGCCTCCAGGCATATGCATAACTATTTATGAGCAGTGTGAAGTTGTGCGGGAGAGAGCAGAGCTGACTCGCTCGGTTGATGTCGGGGGGCGCGCAGGGTTCAGCAAGAACGAGGTCATCGGGCGCAACTGCCGCTTCATGCAGGGCCCCGACACCGACCCCTCCGCGCTGGACGATCTGCGCAGCGCCATCGCCGCGCAGCAGCCCGTCGTCGTGGAGCTCATCAACTACCGCAAGGACGGCTCCAAGTTCTGGAACCAGGTGTGAGACCCGGGAGTAAATGCTGGCGTGGCTGCAGCGGCAGGCCATAGAAGGAAAAAGCATTGGGTGGGTTGGCAATCATCAGGACTCTCAGTGGCGAAGCCATCATCAGCATGTGGTCATGTTGACACAAGTACGCACACGTGTGAGCGCTTTGCGTCGTCACCGAGCGTGTGTGCAGAGCAGGAGGCAGAGGTGGCCGGCCGCGGCGCGCAGGTGTCCATCACGCCCATCACCGACCGCGCCGGCTGCGTGGCCAACTTTGTGGCGGTGCAGCAGGCGCGCGCCCGGCCGGGCGCCCTGCCAGGGCTGTGCACGCATGCTGTGCAACATGCTGCTGCATGACGGATGTGCAGGGCGTGCTTGCCAATACAGGCCGGACTGGGGTCACTCAGCGGCTGTGCACAGCCGCCTCACTCGTTCTCTGGTCGCATCTGCCGCCTCACATCTACCGCACTGTCAGCTGGAAGCTGCGCCCTCTGGCATGTCACAGGGGTTAATGGCATCATTTGAGTGCCCTGCACTGCGGGCATGCGCGGTCTGTTGTGATGTCACGGTGGGTTGCGGAGGCTCGGCCGCAGATGTGCGCATCGCTGCAGGATGTGACGGAGCGCAAGGCGTCGGAGGCAGCGTTCCAGCTGCGGGACCACGCGCTGTCCAACCTGAGCGAGGTGCGGCGGCCCGCGCTGGGCTTGCGCCCTGCATGTGATCGCCCTGCGCCCTGGGAGCCACCTGTTGTGAAGCAGGTCCCAACTCCTGGCCCTCCAACGTATGTGCATGCTTCCGACGAGACCGTCTGTCGCACAAGCGCACACCGGCGCGAGCTGCGGCGCGCCCGGCCACCGCGGGCGCGCGGCGAGCGACCCCACCGCGCGCGCGGGCATCACGAACGCTGCCCCCAACATAGATAGCCTTTAATGAGACTGTCTGTTGCACAAATGCACGTCAGTGCGAGCTTCGGCAGACTTGTTCGCCGCGCGCGTGCGAGAATGTGCCCGTTACGCGCAGGGCATCACGATTGCCGACCCCAACATGCCCGACACGCCGATCGTGTACGTCAACGAGGCCTTCTGCCGCATCACCGGCTACGCGCGCGAGGAGGTCATCGGGCGCAACTGCCGCTTCCTGCAGGGCCCCGACACCGACCCCGCCGTCGTCGCGCTCCTGCGCGGCGCGCTGGAGCAGGCGCGGCCCGGCCGCTCCGCCCCGCAGCGCGCCGGCGCGGGTGCTGCGGCTGCTGCTGGGGGTGTCGCGGGGGGCCCCGGAGGGCTGCGGCGCGCTCGTGGGCCTGCGCCGCTGGCTGCACCGTGAGCTGATCGCGGAGCGCGCCCTGCGCTTGTGAGGTCTAGTTGCTGTGCTGCGCGCCGCCGCTCGAGCCGCGCCTTCTGGTGCGCGTCGCTGCAGTCCGCGGCGTCTTCTGCATGACCGGTCGCCTGCGCGAGGTCGCCGCGGGCGACCATGCAGGCGCGGCCTGCTCGCGAGGCCTGGGGCGGCGCGCCGAGTCGGGGCGGCGCGCGGGCCGCAGGGCAGCGAGGTGACGGCGGAGGTCCTCAACTACAGGCGCACGGGCGAGCGCTTCTGGAACCTTCTCAGCATGACGCCCGTGCGCGACGCGGCCGGGCGCGTGATGAGCTACATCGGCGTGCAGTCCGACATCACCGAGCTCGTGCGCCGCAAGGAGGCCGAGAAGGAGCTGCAGGAGGCCAAGGCGCGCGCCGCCGCCCGCCCCGCCCCTGCCCACGCCCCCGCCCTGCCAGCGCAGGACAGGTCGTGCGGACTTGCGCAGGGTCGACGGCGCGGCTATAAATGTTGTTCTCTCCGTGCCTATTGTGCGTCAGGAGGGTCCCTGCTGTGTGCTGCATGGCAGTACATGGTCTTTCTTATGCCGTGCGGCGGGCGCCAGGTGGCGGCGGAGATGGCGACCGAGGCCAAGAGCATGTTCCTGGCCAACATGAGCCACGAGATCCGCACGCCGCTCAATGGCATGATCGCGGTCGCGCAGCTGCTGCTCTCCACCAACCTCACGCCAGAGCAGCGGCGCGCCCCGCGCCGCGCTGGCCCCCGCGCGCCTCTGCCGCGGACCTGCCGCCGCCCTTGCCACGTCCAAGCTGCCTGGTGTGGCTGCAGGTTGTGGTGGGCGCTCTGAGCACGCAGTGCGGTGTGTAGTGGCAACTCGTGCTGCATGTCTGGCTGAGCCCGCTCTGCTGCTGCAGTGCGCAGCTTATGTATTGTGTAAGAGATGCTGACGGGCGGCACCGGCGTGCGCACGCCAGGGAGCTTGCGGAGACCATCCTGGACAGCGGTGACACGCTGCTCACCATCCTGGGCGACATCCTCGACTTCTCCAAGATCGACCACAACAGGTGCAGTATATTTTCCTGCATGGTCCTCCCTGCCTGCTGCTCGCCGCTGCTCGCTGCATGCTGCTCTGTGGCAGCTGGCTGTTGATGCAGCAGCGCATTTTTAATGTCGCCGTGCTCCTGTGGGGAGGGCGCTGTGTTGGACGGTGCGGCTGCAAGGTCGCCATGCTCCTGTTATGAGGATGCTCTGTTGGATGGTGTTGCATCCTCTCAGATAGTGTTCCCACCGTGTCCTGTGCAGTTCACATTCGGAAAAGGCCAGCAGCCAGGGCTATGACGTCAAGCTGGAAATATTGGCGGCTGGGGCGCTGACGCCGGGCGCCGGCCGCGCCGCGCAGCATGGTGCTGGAGTCCGCGCCGGTGGACCTGCGGGCGATGGTGGAGAGCACTGTGGAGATGGTGGCCGCGGAGGCCAACAAGAAGGGCCTGGCGCTGGCGTACCTGCTGGACGAGCCGCTGCTCAGCCGGCGCGTGCTCGGCGACGCCATCCGCATCCGCCAGGCGCGGCCACGCGCCCGGCCCTGCGCGCCGGGTTAGGCCCTACCCTAACCCAAGCTACGCAAAAGGCGCTACCGGCTGCCTGAGGCCGGCCCGGCGCGCAGCGCGCAAGCCTGCAGCGCTTGCTGCTTGCATATTCTATGCACGGTGGGCATCGCGGTAACCTGACATGCGCCGCAGGTACTCGCCAACATCCTGGCCAACGCGGTCAAGTTCACGGAGCGCGGCGAGGTGGTGGTCAGCGCGACCGTGTCGCCGGAGCACGACCCGCTGCCGGCCTCCGCGCTCGCGCAGCCGCCCGCGTCGCCGCGCGGCGCCGCGCCCGCGCCCGGCCCTTCGGCAAGGTCGGCGCCCGACGGCGGCGGCGGCGGCAGCGACGCGGAGGCGGGCGCGGACGCAGGCGGCGCGGCGGGCGAGGCGGCGGCGCCCGGCGGCATGCGCATCCACTTCATGATCCGCGACACGGGCATCGGCATCTCGGCCGACTCCATGAAGAAGCTGTTCCAGTGCTTCCGGCAGGGCCACGAGTCCATGAGCCGCAAGTACGGCGGCACGGGTGCGCGGCAGCCCGCCCTGCTTGCGTGTGCCCAGGGCACTGCCCTGCAGCGTGGCCCCTGATACCGAGAGTGCCCAGCACGCCTGCAGCGCTGCTGTGTGTTGCGCCGCTGATGCAGCGCCATGCATGCTGGGTAGTTCATGACGAGTGCGGCAAGGGCGCGCGATGTTGAGCATTCCGGGGCGCGGCCAGGCCTGGGCCTGGCGATCTCGCGGCGCCTCGCGGAGCTGATGGGCGGCACGATCTGGGTCGAGTCGGCGGCCGACCGCGGCTCCACCTTCCACTTCACGCTCCTGCTGCCCTGGGCGCCCGCGCCGGCGCGCCGCGCACAACCCCCCCAGCGCGCTGCCGGCCACGGCCTGTCCCAGCGCCTCGCATGGGTGGTGCCTCCGGCGGCGCTGAGCTGCCCGTGCTTGCATCTGCGAGGCCCTGCGGCGCCGTGGGGCGCATGCAGCGCGGCTGCACAGGGGCGCCTGTGCGCGGCAGAGCGCGCCGGGAAGAGCGCGCAGGGGCCGCCTGCCAGATGAGGGAGGGGCGTGCCATGCATGTGCAAGCACAGGTGGGAAGGGGCGGCGCGTCGGCGTGTGACTGACAGCTTGAGCTGCTGCAGGAGCCGGCCGCTGCAGTGGCGGCGTCCGCGGCGGCGCTGCCCGCACCATCCGCATTCACCAGCGCGGCCCCGGCTGAGGCACACGCAGCTGCGGGGCCTGGCGGCGACCGCGGTGGCAGCAGCAACGGCGCCAGCCATGCGGCGGCGGATGCCGCGGCTGAGGCGCCTGCTACGGCGGCGGGGCCGCAGACAGCGCAGTTCGGCTCCGGCGGTAAGGCCTGCTGTTGTCGTGGTCTGTGTCAAGTCGAGCGCTGTCCTCACGTACGACGCTGTATGTATTGCAGTTGCTTGGCATTTCAAGTGTGCCATGCTTTGCATCAGGCATAAGACCAGGTAGCCTTTTGCGCACAACAGAGCTTATGCCTGCTGGTCGCACACGATGCTGCGCTGCCGCTGCGTGACAGTGCTTGCCCGCGCAGCGGCGACAGGAGCGCACCGGCCGCCGCCGCCGTCGCTGCGCGCGGCGGGCGGCGGCAGCAATAGCGCAGCGCCGCCGCCTGGCCTGGGCTGGCGGCAGCTGAGCCCCGACGCGGCGGCGGACTGGAGCGGCCCCAGCGAGGCCGAGTGCGCGGTGTTGCGGCGGCGTCGCGTCGTCGTTGATGTCTGCCACCAGCCCACCGCGGAGCAGGTGAGCGCATGCGCTCTGTGCCGCGCCATGTGACTGCGAGTGTGCATATGTACCGAACGTGAAGCCGCACGAGCTGCACCAGGCTTTGCATATGCGACTCAGCCGACCCACTGTTGATCTGTTGCAGCAAATAAGGGAGGCAGTTTACTGCCAGTGGGCGCCCGCCTGTCGCGCGCGCTGCGGGCCGCGCGCTGCTCACACTGCGCGCATCTCCATGCGCAGGTGCTGCAGAGCTGCCGGATGCTGGGCATGGAGGTCGCGGCGGGCCCGGCCGCGGCGCGCGACGCGTCGTGCGACTTTGCCATCGTCGGCGCGGAGGACGCCGTGGCGGCGCTTCGGTGCGTTGGCATCTTACGCCGGGCAGATGGGGGGCGGCGTGAGCCGAGGCAGTGCATGTAGCTGCTGCGGTACATGCGTTTGGGCTCGCCGCACGTTAGCATGGAGTTGCGCCCATTGACGAACTCAGGAGGTTAGGCGCATGCCGCATGCGGCCCAGTGCGCTGCATGCACCCAGTGCAGAGGCATGTGGGGCGATCGGGGGGGTGTCCTTACATAGAGAGATGTGGTAGCATGAGCCCATGCTCGCAGCCCACAGGCCTGACTGCGGCGGCGCCGCGGCCAGGGGCGGCTGGAAAGGCCGGCCGGTGGTGGTACTGGGCCAGCGCGACGGCGTGCCCATGGGCCTGCACCCGCTCGTGTCCTTCGTGGCGCGCCCGGTCAAGCACGTGCGGCTGGCGACCGCGCTGCTCAAGGCCAGCGCGCTGATGCGGTCCAAGTCGCAGGCGCGCGCCCGCCGCGCCCGGCCCTTTGCTTAGGGTTATGGTATATGCCTAACCCTAGGCTCGTCATGCAGATGCGGGGCACTCAGCAGCTGCACGATGTGTGGCAGGGCAGTACGGCCGTGCCCACAGCTCTGCGCGCAGATGTGCTCTGTGACTGGCGCTGACGCGGGCGGCGGCGCGCGCAGCATGTGCCGCTGCACAGCGGCGCAGGCGCGCGCGCGGCTGCGGCGGCCAGCGGCGCCTTCAACGTGCTGCCCCTGGGCGCGCGCGGCGGCGCCGCCCGCACCGCCAGCAGCGCCAGCGACCCCGGCGGCGGCGGCGGCGGCTATGGCGGCGCGGGCGACGTGCGCGCCTTCAACAACGTCATGGCCTGGCACCGGCGCACCAGCCTGGACAACAGCGCGCTGGAGCGGCCGGACATGCCGGAGCCCGGCTGCGCGGCCTGCGGGTGCGCGCGCGGCCGCGCCGTTGCGAACGCACGCCGCCCGCGTGCCAAGTATTGCGGTCTGCGGCTGTGGTTGGTACATGTAGCACGCTGGAGGGCAGCGACATGCGCAGCTGCAGCCTGACTGTGCGGAAATGTGGCGTCGTGTGCAAGTGCTTGAACTTGCGCACAAGGGCTGCCATGTGACAGGTGGGTGAGCAGTTGTGGCGGAGCTCCGTGCAGCAGCCAGCAGGGGTGGGGAGCACCGCAACATGCGCTAGCTGGAGGTCATGTGCCGGCGACGGCCGCTTCGCTGGCGGCGCCGAGGAACGCGCCTGCCTCGGCTCTGACGGCTGCCTCCCGGGCTGGCAGGGAGGGCGCGGGCGGCGGGCAGCCAGGGGCACGCCTGCGGCGGCACGGGCGCCGCAGCGGCGGCTTCGGCTGGGCCGACACCATCAAGGAGGAGGGCCAGCAGAACGGGACCGGCAACGGGCACGGCAACGGGGCCAGCAGCGGCAGCGGCAGCAGCACCCAGAGCACGCTGTCCATGTC
>JAABUY010005794.1_pt1 | contig 12287 bp, 9 predicted proteins | sample 5560271 | NCBI WGS metagenome assembly JAABUY01 (sample SAMN10711886, study PRJNA513374) | rock metagenome | isolation source: Antarctica rocks | place: Antarctica: Victoria Land, University Valley
TAAATGCTAAGGAAGGAAAGTATCTAGAAGGGAAGAGCCGGCTATCTATATGACTCAGGAGAACATAAGCTAACCCTGAATAGGGTTGGCCTCGGAACAACCCTATAGCCTAGCGGCGAGCGGCCGACGATAGTCATCAACATAGCCATCAACATAGCTATCAACATAGGTGCGTAGCTAGAATCGTAACATGATGAGATTGAATAGAATTTTATGAGTGATGATTTTCTTAAATATCTTCTCATCATAATTTCTTATTAGCTTCTCTTTTGTCAGTGATATAGATTGAATTTTCAGTTTCTTGCATACTTTATTGATTAGATTAGAATGTATGATTATGTAGATGACTGAATCACTGTCTATTAAAGAACAAAGACTGAAAGATTGATTCTGAGAGATGAGATGAGCATCAATTAGAAATGACTTTTCAAAGTAATTTTCTTTCGATAGAATTTCATTTAGTTTGCACAAAGATATAATTTCTATCTCTTTGATGACTTTTGAAGAGATGACTAGTTTTTTGAATCGAAGTTTGAATCGAAATCGAAGCGATCTTATTTCTTGTTCACTGCATTGATTTTAATAAATTGATCGAGACATTCTTTAAAGCTATGATCTGATTTATGATATATGAAACAGCTTTCGACTAGAATATCTGCTTCTTTGACGTTAGTTAAAATCGCGTCGTGCGACTTTAGCTGATTAGACTTCACGTGATCGACTGACTGAGTGATAACAGTCGCTCTATGAAAGATAGTCTTAGAAAGATCATTGACATGTTTGATCTTGTTCTTGATCTCTCGAATGACTCGCTGATCATTATTCAAATGAATCAAATAGAAACGAATTTTCTTTAAAGAATCAGATTGAACTAGTTGATCTATTCAAATGAATCGAAGACGAGAGTGAATTTTATCTTTCAGATCAGCGATCAGTTGCTTCTCATGATAGTCTAGATAGAAAGATAAACGTTGAAACTGAGTATAAAATTCATTGAATTTCTTGAATTCTTGAACCAAGTTGTAGTATTCTTTACGAAAGTTGACTTTCTTATTTGAGTCATCGAACAACTAAGCTAGCTTTTTCAAAAGATCATCGACGATTTTATAGAGATTGACACAATCATGTTCACGTCTAGCTTGAATGATTTTAGCTGCGTCATCGAATAATCTAGAATGTATATAGCTCAATTTAACTCATTCATTAGAAAAGAGATCGACGTTGATCTCTAGTTTATTCTGAATTTTTTCATATCAGTTCTTTCAAATAGAGTTCTTTTCATCAGTAAACAGCGAAGAATCAGATATTTTTTGAGATCTAGAACGCTCAGAATAGATAGAATCAGAAGAAGTGATTTTCTTAACTTGAAGTTTTATCTTCAACTCTTTGATTTCGTCTTCTTGTTGTTTATTTAACTCGTAGAGTCAATCTGTTTCTTCATCAAGAACTAGACTTCAAGTCTTTCAGATTTCATAGAACATGAGAGATATTATCATTTCAGCGAATGATTTGTCATCTTTATGAATGAATGATGCAGCACTTGATGATTTCGTTCGTGATTTCAATGAATCAGCATCAGAGATTTGAGAGAAACGATTTCGAAATTCTTTGAAATGCTCTTCAGTAGATGAATGACTAAACATGATGAGATTTGTTTGAAAGAGAATTGAACGAATGACGATGCTCGATGATTGAAAAAGAAAGATGTATAGAGTGATGTTTAATCTTCAACAAAGAAGATGAAGTTTGTTTGTTGATTGATTTGATTGATTTTTTAGCAAACAACGAAGATTCTTTATTGTTGAATCTATCGATCGATTTGATTCTTGAGCAATTCACGAAGATTCTTTATCGTGATTCTCGTAATCGAGTAAACTTTGCATACTTAATGAGCAATAAGTAGTCTAGCAATTCAAACAATCTTGTCGTTGATTCTATTCAATCTTTTAGTGTTGTTCTATCTTTTAATTATCGTTGATCATCAGATAAACGAAGTTCTTTAGACTCATTCTGTCTAGATGAGTATGTTAAATGAGTAATGAGATCAGTATCATGTGATTAACGAATTCTTAATATAATTTCAGAATCGTGTCTAAATGATACAATCAATGAAGATCAGAATTGATAGTGCTTGATCTTTAAAGATAGCTATAACTGAATATTAAGAATACAGAAGAAGATTGATACAAAAGCTTCTATTTATGTAATGTTCAGAGACTGCGCTAGACTTGAAAGAAATGTGTTTGTGACACAAGAAGAATGTGATGTAGATGAACAAGATGTTGATGAAAGAAAAGAGTGTTGAGAAAGAAAAAGAATGTTGAGTCATATCTGAGTCATATCTGAGTCATATTTGAGTCAAACCTGACTAGCTCGCTGATTAGTTCTAATCATTACGCAGAGAACTCGCTAGCGTTCACTGCGAATTGATTAAAGCTTCAGTCTTGTTCAGTCTTGATACGCTCGTAACAGAAATCAATTAATCTAGAATTAATAATTTATTGATCAATGATTAATAATAAATATGATGATCTAAAAATCTCTTTGTTCTCTTCTTTGACACACATCATTTAGCATTAAAAGCAATACATATTGAACATGCTTTAACACTTCTCGATTATTCAAATACAGCTTCTGATAAATATGCATATATTCTTTCTACTTGTGAAGCTTCTAATTGAATACTCAGAAATAAATGTTAATCAATGATTAATTCTCGATTAATATTTAATTAATGACTTACTGATTGAATATCAATATCATTAGATTCAATATTCATCAAGGCAAAAACATTCATCAAAGATTACTCAATCATTGTATTTAAATAATACAAATTGTGATCGATATCAACAGACTTGTTCTGATGTTAAGATTTGTGAACATTTACATTCAGATATTGCAAAATTGCATCATGAGAGCTTGATCATCAATGACTGAAAACAAATCAAACAACTTCGCAAGCTTGATTTTACTTTAGAAACTTGTTAGAAGAAAAATGCAAATGAATATTGATTCTCTATTAACGATTTATTAATGACTGATTAATAATTCTCAGATATTATCTCGCTGCAATAAAACGATTTCAATCACAAACATCATGCACAGACTATGAAGACACATGTTTATCTGTGTTGAAAGAAAGCAACAGAAAGATGTGTCATATTAATAATAACATATTAATCGCTGAATAATCATTGATTATTTCTTGATTGATTAGAATGTTGCTGAAGTTACTTATCATTTCATTGAATGTTCTAATGCAAATCAGAACAATTTTCAAAAGCATTACTATCAATCTCTTATGAATCAACAAGATATTGATGTTGATTTTCTTAAAGATCAATTCAATAATCTACAAGAATTGAATATTTTCATTAACAACTGTCACATTGTTGAACAGATAAATACTTGAAGAAAACATTGTGATAATTAATAATATATTATTATACTATCAATAGTATATCAATATTTGATTGATCGCTGATTGAAAACAAACATTGATCATGTTATTGAATCTGACAAGTTGATGTCAGTATTCTGTGAAGTGAAATTCAATTATGTCATTTCAAAAGATACTACAGAATGTGATTCTTTCATCTTTTGTTCTCATGATATTCATACTCATTCATCAGCATCATTGAATTGATTATCTTTAGAATTATGAAAAGATTTATTGAAAACAATAGTCAAAATTCGAGATTCAAGTTTAATGACATGTAAGTGATTATTATTCAAAAATCAATTTTTCAATAATAGATCATCAATCTAAGATTATTAAACTATTAATAGTCAAATTTCTACAAAGTTCATTGTTGAACGACTTCTGCAATAAATATCATAGTCAACACATTTTCAAAATTCATGAGTTCTTATCGAATATGAATCAAATATCTGCAATCATATATAAACAGAGATTGTTGCATTTCTCTGCTGAACAAAAGTTCAATGAAGTACAATGAGTGTTATGAATGCGTCAGAATTGATTAGAGCTAGTCAAGATCTAGTTGAGATCTGATTTAAATCTGACTCAGATTTGATTCAGATATGACTCAGCATCTTTTTTCTTCTCTAGCATCTTCTAATCAGCTTCTATTGTCTTCTAAACAAACACACTTCTTTGTGTTACGAGTAGTTAACAGATGTCTATGACAAACACATTTCTTTGTGTCACAAACATCTTTCAAATCAACATCTTTCTTGTGTTTCAACACGTTCTCTTTGAGACTAGCGTTGATCTGAGTAACTACTATATAGATTGTGTTTTTTTTGCTTTTTGTATCTTCTTTCTTCTGTATTCTTAAAGTCTTAGTTATAACTATCTTTATAGATCAAACATTCTAGTCACGCACGCACTCTGATTAGTTTTTAAACATGATCTCAACATTACTTTAAGAATTTATTAATCACACGATACTGATTTCATTACTCATTCAAATTCACTTGATTGACAATGAGATGAATATAAAGAAATTTGTGTATCTGATGATCAACGACATCGAAAGACAGAACAACATCAAGAAATTAATAGAATCAAGAGATTAAGATCTTGCATTGCTAGAGAATCTACAGCTTATTCAGTACGCGCTCGTTCAAATCAATTAATAGAATCAAGAGATTAAGATCTTGATTGCTTGAGAATCATCAAAAAAATCTTTCTCAAATCAGTAACACTTTTCTTTGAAGATTAAACAACTTGAACTACAATCTCACTACATATCATCAAGCATTGTTCTTCGCTTGATCGTTAACTCTTCGCTATGATTTAATTATCTGTGAAAAATCTCTTTGAAAATTATCAAAGTTTCTATTCTTCTGTCATTGCAGATTCAATCATTTATTCTGAGCTATCTTCTTGCATATTAAAATATCTTAGAATCAACTTCGTATGAAAACGTTATCACTCTGTATCTCATTCTCAGACTCTCGATGAATTTCTGAAAGCTTCTATTCTCTGAGATATAAAAAATGTAAAGCAGCTACAACATTGAGTCAAACAAGACTCAGAAGTGTTTCTAGAAGATTTAAACAGTCTTCGAACTCAACGAGATCTTGATGTGAAAGCTTGTAAGCTATTTGACAAGATATCAAGCGAACAAATATGAAAGACTCGCTTTGAGAAAATTGATCGAGCAAAGAAACGATTGAATCAATTGAATCAGACACTTCAGAACAAATTGACTGAAGCACAACATCATCTGCGAGTGACTAGAGATGTCATTTCATTGATCTCTATTCTTTTCACATTCAGCAAGCGATCTCAGAAGCTTTCAAATTCATTTCTGTTTACTGATGAAAAAGAATCTATCTGAAATGATTGACAAGAAAAGATTCGCGACAAGCTAGAAATCAACATCAATCATTTCAACAATGACAGAATTATACTAGTCTACATTCATTCTTGAATCAGCGAAGACGCAGTCAAAGTCACTCTAGTCAGACGTCAGCGAGATTCATTGAACTTTTATTCAACAATCGATGATCTACTAAATGAACTTGCTCAGCTATATGATGATTCTGACAAAGAGACAAACTTTTGAAGAGAGTATGTTAATCTCTCTCAAGAAAAGAGCAAATTCAATGATTTTTATTTAATGTTTCAACGTCTGTTCTTTTATTTAAAGTATCATGAAAAGCAATTGATTATTGATTTACGAAACAAGATAGTTTATCATCTTCGTGCAGCTTGAAGTAGTCAATTAATTCAGTTAGAATCTTTGAACGAAATTCGTAGCTATCTGATTCATTTGAACAATGAGCATTGAGTCATGAGTGACATCAAAGAAAAGAAATTTCAGAACAAAGTCAGAAAGCAAGTCATCTTTGCTGAGAAATGAGATTCATTGAATCTCTATAGAAAGTGTGAGATGATGAGATCTCTTTACGTGAAACTGCGTAGTAAAAGATAATAAGATAGCACTCTATTGATGATAGAACTAATTGCTAAGAAACGAAAGCGAAAGCTTGCAGAGTTTTCATCTTTTGTCAAGTCGTTACTTCTATTCACTCATTAGTTTCTTCAATCTAATCTTGCGAGCTAGTCTCGCAGACACGCATCGTTCATAGTTGATGAGATGCGTTTTCACAACTGCATTCTTTCTTAAAGACTCAATCTCTGAGTCTTCATAGCATCGTATTGTCTTCTTGTAGCTGATAGCGTAGTCATAACTTCTTCAGCACTTTAGCATCTGTATAGAAGTGTCGTGAATTGATCATGCTAACAAGCATAAACAGAGCTAGTGCGAGATTGTTGATATCAATTCTTCAGCTTTGCTTTCTTTCTTTCTTTCTTTTCTTCTTGTCTCGTCTCAGCATATTCTTTGAACTGACGAAGCATGAGATCTGCTATGCGTATCTTGCATAGCTCGCAGCTCATGATATGAGCTTCTTTCGTTGCAGCGTTGTTGTGATGCAAGTCAGCTCATGAGCTAATGTGAATGACATAGCAGTATCAACATCATCATCATCATCAATGCTCGTGAAGTCTGCTCGTTTTCTTGAGATGTACATTCTTCTTTGCGTCGTCGTCGCTGCAACGTCTGTCGCGTCTGCTTCTTTTGCTTTTCTCGCGTCTGCTGTGTTAATGACTGAGCTCACGATTTCTGATAGACATATCTATCTCTGCATGTTTCGATAAATGCTGACGTATGTTAGATCATCATGATCAGAAGATCTGATGCTGTCGCTGCGTTCGTTGTTTGAGCGTAGTGACGACTCACATGTGTCGTGCTCTCATCGAGCGTGCTCGCAAATGCGAGCACTGCTTCGAAGAAAAGCACGATTGCGTGATGAATCTAGCCTCGCGCCTTCTTCAGCTGACGATGCGTCACGCTGCGCGAGCGTTGATTCAACATTTCATCGCTCACGCTTGAAATTGTCTCGCTCTTCGTCTTCGACAATGAAAGAGTGAGTAGTTTTCCCTCTCAGCATGTGAGATTGTATCTAACAGTTGAGTAGAGACTCTCGTCTCTCTCGTTTTCGTCACTTTTCATCGTCGTCACATCGCTTCGTCTTCATCTCGTAAGTATCGACTGAAGCAAGCAGTGCGTGATGAGATTCACTGATGAATAAATAGCTTTTCTCTTCACTTTGACGTTCTCGCTCGCGATCGTTGATCGCTTCTTTTCTTCGCTCTTTCACGACGTTCATCATCTTCTTTTTTAGAAGACATATGTTGCGTGAGATTTTGTAATTGTAGTTTAGTATCAACTTCTTAGACTTGCGTCTTTGCGCTTTTGATATTCTCTCAATCATAACTCTTACATGATCTGTCTCTCTTTTTTCTCTTTGACTTCTTTGCAGTTGACTGATGTACTTGTCTTTCTGTCTTGTAGTTTTCAATGATCTTTTTCGCATTGCTAAGATTTTTCATTGATTCTCAGAAGTTTTCGTAGAGAGACGCATCAACTCATTGAACTAGATACTTAATCTTTTCTTTCTTGATTCGCTGATCAAGTATCTTCTTTATCTTTCATTTTTCTTTCTCTTCTACGAGAATGATCTGCGACTTCGAATTCTCATCACGCGAGTGTCAGAGTTTCAATAAAGAGACATGAAAGATCGAGTGAATCGCATCATATCTCTCAGATAGTTCAAGCTTATACGCTTGCGTGTCGATTTTCTTCAATATTCTGAATGATTTCAGTTGTCTGTGATCAATCTTCTTCTTTGATCAAAGCGTATGAATGTTTATACTTCGCAGAAGCACTTTATCTTTCATCTGAAAGCTTGCAACTTTATGATGAGCATTATAATACTTTGCTTGCTGCTCTGCTACTCGCTTTCATAGTCTCATTAGATGTTTTCTGATACTTCGTAATCATTCTGCTCACTTTGTAATCAAGAGTGTCTTTTTCTTTAAAGCTCTGTTCTCAGATGTCTCTGTGAAGCTTGCAGTGTATTTCTTTAGAAGTTCATGTGAAGTTTTTTTGATACTAGCGTGTACGCTGTTGTTATATGCGAACATCATCATTGACAAAAGCTCTGATCAGTTATTCATCTTGTAATTAAAATACACTTGCAGATAGTGTTCAAGCATCTGATTCTGTCTTTCTGTTTAATCATTGATTTGCGAATGAAACGCAGTCTTTAGCTTTCACTTCGCTTCGAGATGTCAACATAGAGTGATTCAGAAATGATTGATAAACAGTGAGTCTTGATTCAATATAATGCTTCGCATCATTTCATGCTGAGATATGAATTCTCGTCATAGCAGATTCACAAGTTTCTTGACATTCAAATCTTTGATCGTCGAAATATAGATTGCATGCTTGATCAACTTATCTATCATTATCAATATAGCATCGCTTGTTTTTTCGATGTACGAATTCTTCGCAGAGAGCATGTCTGTTATGAAATTCATGATCATCATGTGAAATGAACTCACGCTCTCTAAAGATATAGACGTCAGCTTCTCATAAAACTTATGAGAATGCACTTGTACTCGCTGACAATCTGAACAGATGCGAACATATTTCATCATCTCTTTGAGCATTTTCAATCAGTAATATTTTCTTCTTATTGCAGTCTTGATACGAGCGCGTGCAAAATGATCTGCTTCGAAATCGTCATGATTCATACACAGAATCTCATTTCTTGTAGCAGAGTCATTGAGTACATAAACTGCGAGATCACGACGTAGCAGTTCATCATTTCTCATACTTCATTTTGAAAGCTCATTCTTTCTAGATGCGAATCATTGATGTCACTTCTCATTCGCAACAAAGATGTCTCTTTGTTGTAACTTCAGCAGTCACGCAGTCATTGATTCACTCATCTTCAAATAGAATCTCTTCGACTTCATAATTTGATGAATCAGAAGTTGAAACGACGCAGTGTCTAGAATTCTGCAAGATCTAGCGAGTACTTTCTCATTCAAACACATGACTCGAATATCTGCAATGACTATGTCATTCAGTTGCGTCGTCAATGCTGCGAGTTTGATCGCTGTTGAAACTTCTTCATTCTTTAGCAGCTCAGATTGACATTTCTGATTACGAAGTTTGTTTCACAGAGTAGATAGAAAATAATCATTATTCTTCTCGCTATCATTTGATTTCATGATGTTGAGTCTTTTTGACGACACATTCGCAGAGTTTAATTTGTCTCTGCGATATTTTATATGAAAGTCAAACGCAGCTAATTTCTCAGCTCAGCGCATCTGTCGTGCGTTAAGCTTCTTCATCATCATAAAGTAACGAAGATTATTGTGATCTGTTATCACACATATGAGTCGCTTGCTACTCTGAAGATAGTGTCATCAGTTCTTAAAATCAAGAATTATAGCATACAGCTCTTTGTCATACATGTCTCATCATACTTCAGCTTCTTTGAACTTATAACTATAGTATGCAATGAGATGTCATTGATCAGTCTTGCTCTTCTGAATAAGCACATCTTCGACTTCACGATTTGATGCATCGATCTTCATGCAAAAATCTGCATCTCAATCATAGTGTTTCAAAATGAAAGCATTGACAAAGACTGTTTTCAATCTTTCAAAAGCTTTTCTTGCTTTTGATGTCATTGCGAAGAGTGAACGCATCGCTTTCTTCTTCGCACTCTTGATTAAATCTGTTAAGAGCGTGATGATTTGAGAGAATTCTCTTATAAATCGTTGATAAAATCTTGCAAATCTCAAGAATATGAGAATGTTCTTTACAGACTTGAGCTCAGATCAGCTAGTGATTACATCGATATGAAACTGTTTCATCTGAATATCTCTTCGCTTTATCATGAATCTCAGAAAGATAATTTCGCTATGATTGAAAGTGCATTTTGACAGCTTGATATACAGTCAATATTTCAGTAGCGCACGAAGAATCTTGCGCACATGCTCTCAATGCTGTTCTTTCGTCTCAAAGTATACTAAGACATCATTCAAATATATCACGTAGCAAATATTCATGAATGACTTAAGCGCGTGATTTACATAGAACTGAAAGATCGCAAAAGCATTTGTCAGTTCAAAGAGCATCATCTGATACTCAAACTGATCGTAGCGTGTACAAAAAGTCGTTTTTCATTCATCGCTTTTGCGAATTCAAATGTGATGATAAACGTTGCAAATATCAATTTTGATAAAATGTCTTGCATGAGCAAAGCAATTCAGCGTCTCAGACAGTAGAGACAATGAGTAATTGTTCTTTACTGTTATTTCATTGAGATCACGATAGTTCACGCATAAATAAAGACTTTCGTTCGACTTCTTTACAAACAACACAGATGCTTCTGCAGAACTACTTGATGAATGAATTCATTTCTTCTCTAGCGCGCTGTCTAGATAGTCTCATATCGCAGCGAGCTCATCTCGTGTCATCTTATAAATAGACTCGATGCGAGACATTTTGCTCTTCATCAGATCAATGAGATGTTTCATCTAATCATGCGTGTTCAAACTATCAGAAAGAATTTCAGAAAACACTTTCTTGAGATCTTGAATAGCAGAGAGTATTTCTGATTCTTTTGCTTGAAGTGCATTGCATCTTGCAGTCTGATGATCTGCGTTCTGCAATAAGTCATCTGTAGATAGCAGCTGATAAAGCAAAGTTACATAAATTTCTTCTCTTTTCTTAGCTGCAAGCATTGTCAGCTCGACAAATTTCAATATCTTGCACAGATTAACTCGTATTTGCTTTGCACGCTGAGTGCTGTTTTCTTGATATAATCAGCGACGCTTGCGTCAGCGAATATTCGAATTGATCTCATCTAATCATGAGTAGTCAAGAATCATATCATATTCTTGCATGTTCACAGCATGAAACTCAGTGTTTCAGCTCTTGCAAACTTTCTTATGATCAATCAACTCAATATCGATCTGATGTGTATCATAGCAGAGAATTCAACGATCATCGATCGTCTGAATCTGTTTCAGAGTTGCATGATTCTTCAATAACTTATGCTCTTTTACTCATCATTGCAATATAAAATTTCGCTCGATCTCAGAGTCAATAAGACAGTGAACTTTGCGCACTCTCTCAAAGACATTTGTCAGTACTGATATCATCAATGCATATGACAATCGTCTTTTCGTAGTTATATTTAATGATTCAACGATGAACATCAGACTTTCTCTTTTCTCACTTCTTCGTCATGATTACGAGTCTTTTGTCTGAATGCGTAGTTGAAACACATCAAATTATCGATCTTGTGTCTCATCTTCTTGCATGATCAGCACGTAAGATTGAATGAAGCAATATCTTACTTGAACTCACTGAACTTGAGTGTTGCATCGTCTTTAAACTGCGTGCTTGAAGCAGAGAACTTCGAATTCTTCGTTGCAGCGACAGACTTCGTCTTCTCATGTGAGAATCGAAAATTCTTCTGAGATGCTGCACTCTCACTTTGCTGCGAATGTAGCTTCGACAATGCGTCAATGTCTCGCAGATGCAAGTCAATGTCTATAAGATGCTTTAGCAGATCGACATAATTGATAGAGATGTATGAGATGCGAAGAGACTCATTCATGATGATTTCGTTAATCTTCATTCGCAAGTACATCATGCAAGTCTCATTGAATATATGATAGTTCAGATCTGCGTACAGTCTGATAAGATATTGCTCGAAATTCACGATGCTTTGATTGACTCGCTGCTTTGCAGTCTCAAGTTGATGTTCTGTTTGAAAGTTGCAAATTTCAGAATTGCTAAGTTTAGCACACAAGTATTCAGTGTAGTACTTTCAATCGAGTATCTCATCACGATTACACATGTTTATCACATGATCTCGTCACTGATTGCGAGACTTCTCTGACAAGTATGACGCAGATCATCGCAGCTTCTCTTCTTTCGTGATGAAATCAGATGACGTCGCGACTATGAAGTCTTTGCAGTCTCGCAGTCAGAACATCAAGAAGTCGTAGTTCATGACGCTCTGCTCTCTAGACTCGCAAGATCAATTAGCACGCTTGCGTGCATCGCTTTGATAGTGATCATCACTATGTTGACGTCGATGATCAGAGATTGATCAAGTCTCTCGCTCGAGTTTCAATATGTGAAGTTGCAAGACAAGCAGTACATTTTGCATCTTCAGATTCTTTAACTGCTTGCGTACTTCGCTTGCTGATCATCAAGAGATATGATCTGTCTGTTCATTAAATTCTTGCGACTTGAACTTTTCATCTGCATGTTTGATGTTAGGGGCCAGCATAGAGCAAGTCATATGAGTGTAATGTAACGAGTATATAAATGCTAAGGAAGGAAAGTATCTAGAAGGGAAGAGCCGGCTATCTATATGACTCAGGAGAACATAAGCTAACCCTGAATAGGGTTGGCCTCGGAACAACCCTATAG
>JAABUY010005796.1_pt1 | contig 12287 bp, 13 predicted proteins | sample 5560271 | NCBI WGS metagenome assembly JAABUY01 (sample SAMN10711886, study PRJNA513374) | rock metagenome | isolation source: Antarctica rocks | place: Antarctica: Victoria Land, University Valley
CTGTGGGAGGCTATAGTGATGCTGACTATGCTGGTGACTCAGACACCAGGAGGTCTACCACTGGATTGGTGTTTATCTTGAATGGAGGAGCTATCAGTTGGAACAGCAGACTGCAGCCTACAGTGGCAGTCTCAACCACAGAAGCAAATTACATGGCCTCAGCTCAGGCAGTCAGGGAGGCACTTTGGCTCAAGAAACTGTTGGGTGACTTTGGCATTAAAGTGGGAGCTATGCCCATCTACGCAGACAGCGGCGCACTCAAGCTACTGAAGCACCCAATAGCTTCAATCAGATCAAAGCACATTCATGTCATACACCATTTTGCAAGGGAAAGGGTGTCCCGCAAGGAAGTTTGCTTTGCATACTGTAGCACCGAAGAAATGGTGGCTGATTGTTTCACCAAGCCACTACCAGTCAGCAAGTTCAGGTTTTGTCGTTCAGGCACGGGTGTTGCTTAAATCACTCAGTCTTTTGCAGTGACTTGCAGTGTTATGCAATTGAATTTGAGTTGAACAGTTAGCACCTTTGACAGTTGAATAGTATAAGACAATGTACGACATGCTTGTAACGGACCATGGACGAATCGAACCCAGGACCTTTTCCTGGCTAGTCAAACCTCTTAGCACACTGGACTTTGCGCTAAAAGTTCGACTCTAGATGTCCACGGGACCATTTCCTAGATCTAGAACGTAACTCTGTTACACAGAAGAGGGTAGAATTAGAACACGATTGGAGTTAGAGAACGGATGAGTATAAACTTGAGATTCGCGATGGATTCGTGGGGGGTTACGTACCAAGCAATGGTGCCCGGGCATGACTACCACCTACCTCCTGGCGAAGGAGTTTGCGAACTCGTTGCGGTTGATGTTCGAAGACCTAGCTTCGATTCACCAAGTCGCATCTTGCTCGGTGAATGATAGAGGACTGTTCAACCTTTACGTGAAGTTCGATTTCGCATCCGAACCACTACTAGTTGCCAAGGTGCTTAGCAGGGCTTGCTTGGAGTTAAACGGTTTGCATTTCGAAGTGCACGACCCCTTGAACTACATGGCTTATGTAAAGTTGCCGTTTGAGATGCACGAGAAGGATCTGGATAATGGTTTGATGCTTATCAGGCAGAGCATCCCGAAATTGACTTCTAGGGTTAGCGAGGGGATTGACGTTGTAGTCGAGACACTTTGATTACAAGTGTTTGAAATCCTTCATCCTTGTAGGTATGGGAATAACGATTTGTAAACAACCTCTCCCTTGATGCGCGCCATGTTATTGTCAAACACTTGCCTGGCTAATGCAGCGTGATCCTTAACACGTTGTTGTGCATCGATTGGATCATCCTCGCTAGTCTCACTATCGCTGCTATTGCGCTTCTTCTTTACGTGCTTCTTTTTCCCCTTACGATGCTTGACGGGAGAAGGACTGGCCTCGCTCTTCGTCTCGCTCATCTCCGTGTCGCTAGCTTGCTTGGTTGGCGAAGCGGCTTTGGTCACGGCTTGGAATTTTACGAATTCTTTTTCTTGGGCTGCTTTGGCTTGGCTCTTCGCGAGTTTGCTCTGCCTTGCCTTTTCGCGTGCCCTTGCGAGAGATGCTTGTTGGGCGGAGGACAATTGCTTCTTGGCAGGTGTGCCTGTGTTGGTTGCGGAGAAGCAGGTTTAACAGGACTACAACGTTTGCTCACACACTAATCTGTACACGTGTGCGAGGCCATCCTGAGTCTTGCTTGTTTGACATCTGTTCGTAGATTTCGCATCGTTTAAGGCAAGACCCTGCACGCTCAGATCCGTGCTGTGCCTGCTAGCTTGGTCAGTTCCCACACAGCCTTTTGCGTGGAGACTGCTGACGCTGCTGATTGAGCAGAGTGCATTCCTGCGGTCTTGTCGGATCTCTTGACTTCGCTAGTTCAGGTAGCTTGGCTTGTTACATAAACCCGTATTCTCTGCAGTCAGCTTCAATGCGTAGCACCTGCATGCCGGAAGTAGCCGATGCATAGATCATCTGCGTCTAAAAGCAAGGCTGACACGCGAGAACTCGCAGCGACTAGCCTCAAAGCCTTCTCGAGCTCCCTTTTTTCGGTTGGATCGAGTTTGAAAAGCGCCGGGGGTCGCGCTGGACAGGGAATCCTACAGGCTGTATCAGTCGGTTACGAAAAGTTGACAACAGAAAATACAGATCGGGAGCATATTAGCTTCGCGAAGTTCTCGCATCTGCAACTTCACAACCCAGCCGGGCTACTTCACAGACCAGTGTTGTTGCTCGGGTATCAACACGGCTTTCAGGTCTGGGACCTTGAGGACAGCGACACTTTTCAACAGCTTGTTTCGCGACGAGATGGACCAGTCAGGTACCTTGGCAAGACAAATGAGCATAGCTGGGCTACATACACTGCTTTGCAGCAGGCAGCTTAACATGAAACGTTGCTGCAGTTTCATGGAGCCTCTGCCAATATCTTCTGTACCACATGCACCCTCCAGCCCTCTTCACAATGCATGGCCAGTGCTCGCAATTGCATTTGCACCAGCAGCAAGCAGCTCCTCAACCAACACAGACAAGTCCACTTCAGCACAGCACTGCGTACAGTTATACTGAATGAGCAGCCATTTGTACGTACACTGTCTGGCATTCAAGAGCCAGATTTTGAGCCTCAAATGCAGCTCTCGCCTCATTGTCATTGCATAGGATGAACAAATCCATGCATACGACATTGACACACTACAGCACACTTTCAGCGCTGTTACTTATCCTGTATCAGCCGTCCTGCAAACATGGAGCACAGACAACACGACAGCTCATCTCTCGGCCGCTGTGGCATTGGGCTCTGCTTGGCTTGCCTATGCATCAAATCAGGCAAGCACAGCTGCCCAAGTTCTGCATGTCTACATGGACAGCCACTCTATCATTCCCTTGTTCTGGTACAACACGGTGGTGCAAAACTGTGCTGCCACCAGCATTTGCCATGCTGCTGTACAACGGGATGTATGCACCAGTTGAGCTGGTGCCACACCACACCCTTGGTGTCACAGCATATCTGACAATTTCAGTACGAACGCGCTGTGGCACCAATGCACAGCTTGCTTGCCCCGCTTGAGTGTATGTTGTATGTGCCCGTATGTAGTAGAATCAACAATCAGAAATCAGCCAACCCCTCAGTAGGCATGCCTATTGTCAACAGCCCTGTTTCGTTTCAGCCACTTGTTAGCTCAAACGTGTTGTGACCAAACCCCAAGCTCGAGGCGGGCTTCTGTGCATCATCCTGTTTGTTTGATACTCGGACATGTGCTGCTCTGCGCTGCTGGCTGCGCTCAACACAGCATATATTTGCAGGGGGTGCCACATCTGTCTGCAAAGGCCACACGCATTGCCAATGGCAGCTGTGGTGTTCAGAACAGCCACAGCAATGGGAGCTATGATGTCCTGTCACAGTATGCCAAAACATGTGCTCAGCAAGGGGCCAGCAGTTGAAGGTGTTGGGTGAAGCAAGCATGAAATACTTGTCGGGTGCTGTGCAAAACTGGCGGGCAGGACCCACGACAGACAACTTAGCTTCACCTCATGCATCAGCCGGTGAGCTGGTCCATGACTTATTGATTAGCTGTCTTCTCAGATTCAGTCTTGCTGGTAACTCAGCTGCTGGGTCAAGCTTTGCTGGCAGTTGGGTAATGCAGATGCCTTATTGAGTCTTGTCATAAAGTTTTGTCTGTTTGTGCTATTGATCACCTCCTCATATTGCAAGGCATGCATATTGAGACCTCTACTTCAACACATCATGACCTGCTGGGACTGCACATTTCCATGTTGACTGATCAGACTCATATGCAATGATCTCCACCTGTTATGTGCAGATCAATGTGACTTGCAGAATGTCTCACATGCATTCATTCACAGGGAGCATACCACCTTCAGCTTGCTGCTGTCTGTATGTTGCCTTGCCTGCTGAAAGTGATGCACTTGTGCCTACACCCTTGATCCCTTTGGGATCCCTATGACCTCTCACACATCTTCTGTTACAGCTACACATGACCCACGAGGGTCAAGTTTGTCAGATGATGACGAATTTGTGCTCACTCCATAAGCGCAGAGTGTAACCCACAAGCAGCGTTGCATCAGACATGCCCCAATTGCAGACACCTCTTTAACTTCTGCTGTGCTGCCGCAGGTCAGGACAGTCAGAGTGCAGAGGTAGCAGGCACCGTCATGGTGCGGGATATCGTCAACCGTCAGTTGATTGCTCACTTCAGGGCGCATACAAGCCCATTGCTTGCTCTTCAATTTGACCCAAGTGGCACAATGCTGGTCACAGCATCTCTGCATGGCCACAATGTGCACATCTTCCACATATGTCCACGACAGTGTGCATCTGACAAGCCTGCATCACAGCGGCCCACAGCCTCAGCTGTTCATCTTTTCCGCCTGTCACGGGGTGTGACGCCAGCTCTCATTGGGGACATCAGCTTCAGTCAGAGTGGCGCCTGGTTGGCTGTCAGCTCTGCTAGAGGGACCACTCACGGCAAGCCCTGCTGCTCAAGAAAGAAAATAAAAAAGAGGGGTTTGAGGGTGTGGTTGGGAAAGGGGGTGGGGGGGAGAGGGGGCTGCTGCTGCTCAAGAGCATGCTACAGGTCCTGCAGCAGATGTTCACAGTACCACTGGCATACTAACTTGTGGAGCTGCATGTACATGATCGCACAATACAGCAGCTAAGCTTGGCACATGCGCATGCAAGGTCATTGAGCTGTGCCGGGCACACAGCATACACAACACATTCAGATGCCTGTCTGATGGTTGACACGTTCTTCACAGCATCCACACGTCACCAATCAGAGATGATTAGCCTCCTCAGCTGGCTGCCATAAGCATGCCTACTGACAACTCTTCATCATGTCTATTTGCTCGCTGTTTACAGTCGCATATGGCGTAGGCCATGTACTTGATTGAGCCTGCAGGAAGCCAGGCATTGCAGCAGCCAATGTGCACTCAAGTTGACAAGCTAATACCCAGCCTCCACCCCTGGCCGCTGTAAGCATGCCCACTGAGATTGGTCTTCACGCCAACTTGCATGCTAGTGGTAGCTGCCCACAGCACAGGCCATCAATCACACCACTTTTGCAATGAGTCAGCGACACATTGTGTCAGCCCATTGTCTGTGTTTGTATGTGCAGGTGGTCTAGTCAAGATGGGCAGTGTTCACACCTGGCTGCCATCAACAGGCCCACTAAGCATTGTGTGGGATGGCAAGTTGCTTGCATGGTAGTAGCCTACGCCACAGGCTGTGTATCACACCAAGTCTGCAGCAAGCCAGGCAATGTGTCACCCCATCGTCTCTGTATGTATGTTTAGGTTGCTGAGTCCGGATTGGTCAGCCTCCACACCTGACTGCCATCAACAGGCCCACTGAGCACTGTCAGTGGCAGCTTGCCTGCTAAAGTTGGTTGCGTGAACCGTAGGCCAGACATGGTGTTAGTTGATCGTCTCCATGTGTGTGCAGGTTGTCAAGTCAAGCTGGTCAGCCTTCACACCTGATTGCCATCAACAGGCCCACTAAGCATTCTCAGTGGCAGCTTGCCTGCTAATGTTGGTTGCATATACCGTAGGCCAGACATGGTGTTAGTTGCTTGTCTCCATGTGTGTGCAGGTTGTCAAGTCAAGATGATCAGCCTCCACTCCTGGCTGCCATCAACAGGGGCACTGAGCATTGTCAATGGCTGCTTGCCTGCTGGTGTTGGTTGTGTTTACAATAGACCAGACATGGTGTCAGCTGATTGTCTCCATGTGTGTGCAGGTTGTCAAGTCAAGATGGTCAGCCTCCACACCTGGCTGCTATCAACAGGGGCACTGAGTATTGTCTCGGTGGCTTGCCTGCTGATGGGAATCAGGCGAGGCAGGAGCCCGTCAAGCTGGCAGCATTGGGGCAGGGCAGGTCTGGCGGGGTTCTCAATGGCAACCTGCCTGGCTCTGCAGCTGCTGCTGCTGTTGTCAACCTGTAAAGTGGACACTCTGGTGAGTCTAGCTAGTCAATTGCTCAATATGCGTGGTTGGCTGCTGCTGCTGCTAGCGTGTACAGCGGACACTCTGGTGAGCCCAGCCACATAGCTGTTGCAAATGCACAGTTGCTCACCTTGCATGATTCAGCTGGTATGACTTTGCATTTTCTTGGGTATGCTTTGGGTTGTTGGACATGCTTTGTGATGATGGGCATGGGAGCACAAGTTCCTGCAAGGTCATGATTCTCATTGCACTGTGTTATTGACCCATTCATGGTACAAGTAGCTTCTCCCACCCCCCCCCCCCTCCCCTCCCTCCTACTCCCTTCCTATTTAGGGCCATCAGCTCAGGCGTGCATGTAAGCTTCCATTGCAGTCAGTTTGCCCCTCAGACACTCTTTCAGATCCAACCAGCTTAGCTGTTGAAAGAGGGTGGTACCTGGACTTGCATTCATCAACTGGCAGGGATTTTTCCACGGGTATTCTGCAACTGTCAGTTTGCCTGGTGGGCCCATTTTGAACACAGCCAGCATAGCCATTGTGAACTGAGCTGTTGTCAGCAGGTTGTGCTGTGTCCCCAAATGTTCCGTTGAGCATCCTGAACAGTGAACATACAGTGGAGTGAGCCAGCAAAGCTGATGTGGGCTTTTGCAAACACCAAAGTGCTGCAATTTGCCTTGAAAGCTCCAAAATCCTTCCTGAAGTGACACTGATACAAGCAACATGCAAAATGCGCAATTTATCTAGCCCATGCTTTGGCTGGCAGGTATCAGCATAGCGGCAAGCTTCCACCAAGCAATCCATAGCAATGCCCAACAAGGCTTGAAGGAGCAGAATACAGGACAGCAGCACCAGTTGACGGAGGACCTGTTTGTGATGACAGCTGCTGGCGGTCTCATACGGCATCGCTTGACATTGCAGCAGAGCATGCAGCAAGATGCTGACCTGCTGAGGTGAACGTCCAGACCCTGTGCACTTGGGTGAAAGGCTACATAGTTGTGACCAGTCACATGTGCTGTGTCAGCTACGCCATGTACAATGGGACTTTGCATGGATCTCTCTTTGTGCCAACTGCATCACATGGTATGAAAGTGCGGAGTTCAATTTGTCTTGTTGGTGTGCAATGTGTGGAGTCGCAGCAGACAAGCAATAAAAGTGGTTTGTCTAGAGAACATGGGCATGGCCTGCCCAGCTGCTACATGGATTGCAGAGGAAACCTGGTGCTCCTGCAACAGGAGGTCAGGGCCTGATTTGTATTTACACTGGCTTATTGCATCAAATATTGAAACAAGCTTGAGTGTGACGGTGTGTGTAGGCTGACTGCAATGAGCAAGGACAGCAGCAGAGCGTTGGGCTGGACATTGCTGGCAGAGGCGCAGGAGAAGTGGGACCTCTGCAGGCGCACTGGCTGGCCTGAAAGGTGAAACTCCCCTTTCAGAAGACCTTGTACCCAACTTTAGAACAGCCAATTACAAAACAGAAGCAGAAACATCAGATCTACTTTTTCAACCTACTTTTGATCCAACCCATGGCACTTTAAGCATTGCAGTCACAAAAGATACAAGTGGAAATGTTGGGGACCGTGTGCCGTCGCCTTGTTTTTGCAGGTGCAGTGCAGTCATGCCTCACTTACACACAAGATCTTACATGTATGACCACGGCATACACAGCACTGTAACAAGTGGTCTAAACCTTGAATGACTGCACCCTAGATCCAATCAGCAACTTGACCATGCTTGCTGCACCACTTGGGGAAGGTGTGTCAAACATAGCTGTCTGGCAATAGTGTCATTCATGCTTCTCTATGCAGCCTCTTCAAGCCAGACTGCTGCAAGTGCCAATGTTTCATTATAAGGACAACATGTACATCTTTCAATTGAGTACCTGCGCAAAAGACATAAGGCCCAATCAGTCAGACATGTCAGCAATGTGAGTCTGTGTGAAGATCATACATCATTGGTGTGACTCTTGCATTGTCTCATGCAACCCATATGAGGGAAGCATTTGCAACCTACCAATTTGTCCATGTAGCAAGGAAAATTTGCAGCCAATGGCTAGTCCATATGACGCGTCTATGCAACAATTCCAGCCTCACCGTGCAGGCAGGAACTTGTGCAATCAATGGCTAGTCAAAATGCCGCACCTGTGCAAAATCCCAATGTCTTCATATAGGGAAAAACTTGTGCGAACACCAGCTAGTTCAGATGCTGGACCTATGCATCAACATCTGCAATGTCACTGTGTAGGGAGGAACTTGTCCAACCAGTCACTAATTCTCGTACTGCAACACAGCAGCATGGCGCAACTGAGTCTAACGGTCAAGCAGAGTCTGCATGGATGATGAATGCCGAGGTCCAGACCTTTGCCACTTCACAAGCCCCGTTGTGGGCCGATGAGCAGTTCAGCTTTCTGGAGATGCAACCTGATGGAGAGCAGGAGCAGACTACATCTTCTGGGCCTTGTTGGACCAAGGTATCACTCCATCAGTTAAGCAAGCAATCAAGCAATCAATCAATCAATCAATCAATCAATCAATCAATCAATCAATCAATCAATCAGAAAGAAAGAAAGAAAGAAAGACAGACAGACAGACAGACAGACAGACAGACAATCCATCCATCCATTCATCCATGCATCCATCCATCCATCTGCTACTGCAATCAGTGCTGTGTTGCACCAGTGCGTGCTGAGTGCAACACTAAGTTGTGCAGCCACAGCCCTGTGACACATGCACAACAACTGGCAGCATGCACCTTGCGCTCCTTTTGAACACAGATGCGTGTCACCTTACAATATCTGCACATGATGCATATGTGATTGTTTGTTAGGCAAGCTGCTGTGGCAAACTGCGTATTGGAAAAGTGCTAGGGGTGTGTTAGACCCATGCAGGCTGTGTCAGTCAGTCTCAAATTGACCAAAGCAATGCCCACATTGCTGGGTGCACAAGTCTCAAACGATTGCATGTAATTGCTGCTGTGCAACTGCCAGTATCTGTTGCAGATGGAGCAGATAGCAACCAGAAGAGTGCACACGGGTAGTCATGCAGGATGTCATCAAATGCAATCACCAACAATCGTTCTTTCCAGTCCTGCAATTGAGACCTATCCATCAGCAGGCAAATTTGTGAAGTCCAGGCTCCCCAGTGTACTGGCAGTGGCGGACAGTGACAGCATGTGAACAAGCAACAGCATATGCGGCATCAAGGCATCAGTGGGACTATAACCTGCGTGCAAATTCAGCCTTTGTTTGCTGTTGAACAGAAGGCAGATCAATTTGAACATGTACAATATGCATTTGAATGACCTAGAGACAGTCACAAGTCCAGTGGTAGTCATGAGTTGTCCGTGAGATGCTGCAGTAGCTCTTTCACAGCTGAGCAATTGCTGTTCAGACAAACTTGTACATTTTGTACAGTATCATGCAAGGTCACGTAGGTAGGCAGGCATATTTAGTTTACTACAGGAGTTGGCCCTGCTTTTCAATTGTCACAGTCCGCTGTACAAAATGAAATGTTACTGACCTGAAGGTGATGTTGGTGTTTTGCACGTATCTTCTGTTGAACTCTTACTAAGCCCAGCCATAGTCTGACCAGAGTGCAATGTACAGGAATGTGCCCTTCTCACTCCAGTGCGTTAATGATTCAAGTGGACTGGATGTACTGTGCTGCAGCATCCAAATCCACCATGACACCATAATGATCAGCCAAGTCAGTGACCACTAATAAGCCTGATTCCAAAACCAAAGAAATGTGCGTGGTCATTCAGCAATTGAACGTCAGAAAGATACTCCCAAGCTGGTGGTGTAAAAACACACAGGAGTCTTTATTCTGATGTATGGACTGACTGGCGGCTTTGCACTGGCTCACTTGAGCATGCGTCAGGCTTTTGACACACAATCACTAGGACAGAGCTTAGTCTGTTACAGTAACAGTACAGACTTGCGGATCAAGTCGAATTTTGTTCAGACTGTTCTCAGTTGAGTAGCAATAGCATGACTAACAAAACTTAGTGGACACCATCATGCATCGTTGCAAACACCATCATGAAGACAAGATGCATTACGATTGCTCGGAAAGCCATTACAGAGGAGCTTGCAGAAAACTAAAGTACATTAATGAACTAATATTAGTGAAGATCAAGCTTGAAGTGCTGCACCAAAAGCATAGAGCTGGTTCATGCACTGCGGCAAGGTCAAGGTTAAAACCCATCAGGCAGAGCAATGTGAGAAATACATGCAGCCAATGGTGCGTGTTGTTGATGGGTCAATTCGAACCATCCAAATACTGCTGTGCCTTGAATACAGAAGAAGTGGTCTTGTGACCAACGCAGAGTCAATCATGACTGTAGTGCATGTCAAACACAGGCACATGTGCTGCTGCTTTGGAGACCAGCACTGAACAAGCTTTGACAAAGGGTTATGCAACATCAAGGCCTGCCACCACGCAGAATTGCTAAAACACCAAAATAGCAGGCAAAAACTGCATACGAGTTCACAGTCCATGTTGTGTAATCATTGATTGCTTTTCTCTGTTGTAAGCCAAAGGCAATCAGCTCCAAAGCTCCACACCACACAATATTTGCACAAGAACATGGGCATCATCAAGCCACCAGGCAAAGGGCTCAATGGTGACATCAGAAATCTCAGCTGGACATCCCAGCCACAACAACTTGATAGCAGCCCATAGCTGCCACTGATACTCGAGCTTGCTGGCTGCAGGAGCCCCTGATGCATTGCGTTGGCCATTGACAGGAAGAGTCTCAATGTTTGCACCGTGCCTTGCACTGTGTTGAAACTCATCGTACATACCTCTGACGATGACAATAGTGGGAAGGGTGATATCCAGAAGATTATGGAGAGCCTTATCAACACGAGACCCTGTTAGATGACCTTCATACCGAACAGTCAGCCAAACTTGATGGAAAAGAATAAGCAGGCCCAAGGCAGCTCCGATACGTCCTGCATGAACAGATGCAAAGGTATCTTTTGCTAGCTGACATATGCAAGTTGAAGCATGCAAATCAACCCTGGCGCTTACCTGAGTTTGGGCTGAGTTGCAACATCATTCACTTTTGTTGACTGCACGCACCCACAAAGCTTGAACAGGCCATCAAAGGCATTTTGAAGGTCATCCATCTGAGTGTCACTTTGCCTGGCAAATATCTGATAGCTGCTGCACTTACTGCGAGGCAGCGGCACAATCAAGATAGAGCCAGCTTGCAGCGGGTAGATGGGATTGAGATCCTCGTTGAACTTGACTATGTCATACGGCTTTAAGCCAAGCTCCTGTGCGACACTGTAAATGGTCTGACCAGAGCTGGCTAGGTACTGCCCACCTACATGACACAGTGCCTGCTGAAACACTGATCCATTGACAGGGGGGGGGGGGAAGAGGGGGATGAACATGTAGAAGCAACAAATTACAAGGGCTGGTCTTCGGCACAGACCTAGGCTGACAGTGTCTCCAGCTGCGAACTGGTCAGGACAACCGGGGTTGGCAGCTTCTAGCAAGTCCCAGGGCACACGCAGCTTGAAGAGGAGTGTTGACTTCTTTATGTCGATAGGAAGCTTGAACGACTTATCTGCAAAACAGGTAGTCGATGAGCAACCTTTCAAAACCATCAGAGCCAGGCATACCATGAGCGTATTACCTGCAACACGACGTCCCATACATACAAGGCCAGATCTACACTGCAGAACAACGACCTAGATCTTCCTGTGCAAGGCGCAGCGGTCACGTCAAGCTACCAGAATGACACGCAGATGTCTGACTTGACTGTCGTGAATCCGGGGAGACCGCAACCCGATCGCCGATCTTCGATCGCGATGACTTGTCGAGGACTAGTTAAATGTTTAGACACCAATGGTGGGACACGTGCAGAGCTATAATAGTGCAGCGAGGAAGTGTCAGATAAGCTACAGTGCAACAGCACCATAGTGGTTCGTTGCGGTAGCTTTAGCTTTAGCGCAAGCACAGTTAAGGCTTACCTGGTAACAGGGTTGTGTCAATAAGCTTTGGCGCCTTTGGCGTAGTGATGGCGGAAGGTCCGTACGTGCTTGTCAAAGTCCAAGGCACAAACGCCGACGGCTTGTTTTGCGTCAAGTCGAGGATGGCAGAACCCCCTGTCATGGTGTTCGACCAGATCGAAGACGACACGGAGGTCGTCCGCGTAGTCGTCTATGCAGAATACGTCGACGAAACGTTCGACGACCTAGTACATAAGGTCCTGCCAGTCAGCTTCAACACCGTGAAGCTGTTCGTACTAGCTGGCGGGGAAGCCACGCCAGACCAATGCTTTTGCCAGGAGTTTACAGACA
>JAABUY010005798.1_pt1 | contig 12284 bp, 25 predicted proteins | sample 5560271 | NCBI WGS metagenome assembly JAABUY01 (sample SAMN10711886, study PRJNA513374) | rock metagenome | isolation source: Antarctica rocks | place: Antarctica: Victoria Land, University Valley
GCCCACGTCCTCCTCGGGCGTGAAGGGCACGCCGCCGATGGTCAGCTCGCCCGAGCGCTGGCCCTGCTGCGCGCGGACGCCGTGCTGAGATGTCACTTATCAGTCGGGTGCTCACCGTGGCAGCCAAAGCTCAGGCCGGAAAGCGTGCCATCCCACGTACATGAGCAGCTTCTCACGACGCTCTAGCAAACTACTAGCAGCTTCTCACTATGCCACTTGGCAGCCCCATTGGCAGCCTACACTCCATGCCTGCCTTACACTACGTGCTGACAGGGGCGCAGAAGCTCCTGCAGCTTCTTTTTAAGCAACGCATTACGTATGTTTGCCTTCCGTGCGCGTCAGTGTGGCTCGCGGGAGGGCGTAAGCTGCAACACTGTTGCAGATGCACTGTGCATGGCGCACAGGCGCGTCCCCCGCTCTGCCCCCTGGACGTAGGTGCTAGGAGCCCCACCTATGTACAAGTCAGCTAGCCATGGCTCACAGGGCCCTTAAGGCTCTGCACCCCGAATTAGGCATGCTTTGAAGTGGCATGACGTGAAAAACAAGGCCCTGCACCTCCGGCCGCGGAAAAGCGCATGCAAGGCATGGCCTGCAGCAGGGACGCACCGGGCCTGAGGGGATGCGCATGGGCTGCGGGCGCGCCCATTGCGGCGCCCCCGCCGGGCCCCCGGAGCCCGCCCGGCCGACACGCGGCGGCAGCGCCTGCTTGACCTTTTTGGGCGCGCGGCGCTTGTGCGCCACCGCCTTGTAGCGGTAGCCGCTGGCCACCCACGCAAACAGCGCCAGGTTCACCAGGCTCAGCCCTGCCGCGCAATCCGCGTGTGGCGCTCAGGCGCGCATGCAGGCGTCCATGGATCGGGCGCCCCCAGCGTCCTGCACGTCCCTGTATCTGAAATGTACCCGAGTCACAAGCGCATCCTGCCGCCAATCCTGCTCTGGCGGCATGTCCGCCAGACAGTGCAGAGCCTGGGTGCAGGTTTGCATACACCAGCGCTTCCCGTCACCGGCACCAAAGCACATCGCACCGCCGCCGTGGTGACGGTGACATCACTGCACAGGGCTTCAGCGCCAGGGAGGCACGCGCGGGGCTTCGAGCGCTTCCCTCATGATCCCGACTCAGCGCTCCGCCTCTCGCAGCCGGTGGGAAGGGCGCGCGCCCGCGAGCAGCAGGAAGAAGAGGTCCAGGCGGCCGTCGTTGAGGTTGGCGGGCAGCCAGCCAGCGCCGCCGGCCGCGCCGGCGGCGGCCGTGCCGTGCGCGACGCCCAGCACCAGCGCGCCGGACAGGTACGAGCCGATGCACACGCTGAGCAGCTGCAGCGCCATGGAGCACGAGCGCATGACGTCGGGCGCCTGGTCGTAGAAGAACTCCAGCTGCCCGATCGAGGCCAGCACCTGCGCGCCCCGCCTCCCGCGTCAGACATCCGCGCCTCTCCTCTCTTGTCAGACGTCCAAGGTCTTGACACATGCACTGTTTCTGAGACATGCAAAATACTAAATTTCAAGCAACGGCGTAAGCCTTTTCAAGTCATTATTCTGCAGAGGGGCTGTGATGCGTGTACATCCGCATGTAAACCCTGGCTCATTCAGGCCGCAGCGCTGACAGCGAGAGCACCTGCACAGTCATGCCAGCCCCCTTACGCAAGGAGCAGCGGTGACCCTGAGTGTCCCGCTCTGCGGCTGCACGCACGGGCCGCGCAAACGACGGGTTCGCGCCTCGCTGAGGGCGACGAGCAGGTACTGCTGGACCATTTGAGCGCACCCCTGACCCTAAACTGAACCCGGGGCCGCGCAGACGGCTGGGGCGCGCCTCGCTGAGCCCAATGAGCAGGTACTGCGGGACCTGCCAGAACACGTTGAGGTCGACCGCGTCCGGGTCGTCCGGCAGCACCTTGCCGGCCGCCAGCCGCCGCAGGCGCCAGGCCTCCAGCGCTGCGCTGACCGCCATCGCGAGCGCGCACACCAGCAGGCCCCAGCCTGCCCGCGGGGCGGCGCTTCAATGGCGACCCCGCCCAAAGCAGGTGCGCTATGAAACCGACCACCACTTGGTGCTTCCTGCAGGCCATTTGCTCAACGCAAGAACCTGCATTCTTTGACACATATGGCGCACCCGTCATCACCTGCAAGGCACGTCTTACAACTTGCCTGCAACCTGTCCATTGACAGGAGCAAGCAGGCCCTGACAGCCAGCTGTGCCGTGCGCCATGCAGTGGCGCCAGGCGTGCACCGATGCGCGACAGCAGCGTGAGCTTGGTGCCGAAGTAGCGCAGCAGCGGCACGAGCCCGCGGTCGTACACGGGGATGAGCAGGATGATGGACAGCGTGTTGAACAGCGCCAGCGACGCCGCCGGCACCTGCGGCGCGGAGCGCGCGCGCGGCGGTCGCTGGCTGCCCCTCCACTACCAGCCTTGCATGTGGCGGCGCAGCGCACATGCCAGGTCACCTGGGCTGCGAAACGGCTTTGCCCTCGACCGCGCGCTACACGAGCTCAGGCACACACGGCCCATATGTTGCGGTACTGGAGGAGCAGCATTGCATTGCCAGCTGCGTGTCTTTGCCGCCACAGGCAGGCCCATGACAGCCAGAGAATGATACATGCACCTGATGTGCTGGCGGTGGTTCCAACGTGGGGGTTGCAACCGCCCAGTACGTCCATTGGCTCCCTGGCTGCCATGATATGCGCTGCCAGGGATGGCGCCTTGTGACTGCTGCATGCAGTGTGTCGTTCCCATGACAATGGCACAAGAGGTGGGACAGGGCAGCGCAGAGCGGCGGCAGGGCGGCACCTTGAACACGCCGCCGAAAAGCCACCGGTTCATCTGGGAGCCCTGCACCACAAAGAAGCTGCCCATCTGCGCGGCAGCACACCGCCGTCAGCGGGCGCTGCGCGGCCGCTCGCCGCGCACGCATGCCGCTCGTTCCGCGCGACGCGCAGCGACATCGCAAGCGATGCTGGGGCATGCTGTGAGACACAACCGGTGGGCGCCCGTGCACTCACGGCCAGTGCCCACGAGCCCCATGTTTGCTTTCTAATGAGGCAGCATGGTTAAGCAGCATGCTCGGGGCCTGCGGGAAACAGGATAAAAAGCAGGCGCGAAAGCGGCGCCCGCGGCCGCAGCGCGGCAGGGCAGCGGGGGGGCGCCGGGCGGCCAGCGGCGCGCGCCTGCGCGTAGATCGTCCAGTACAGGATGGTGGTCAGGAAGACCGGCAGCATGCGCACGACCATGCGCACCTCCTCCACCTGCTCCGCCGTGAAGCCCGCCACGCCCCCGCCTGCGCCCACAGGACAGGCCCGCTCAGCGCACATGTCAAGAAAACGCAGGACCGCCGTCTGCTTGCCGTGAACCCCGCCACGCCCCCGCCTGCGCCGCAGACCACCCCGGCTCAGCGCAACATGCCACTAGAACAAGTACGCGCTGTTTTAACAGCCACGCACCCCGCCACGCCCAGGCCTGTGCGGCAGACACGCCTGCTCAGCGCAACATGCCACTAGAACAAGTACGCTCTGTTTTAGCAGCCATGAACCCCGTCACGCCCCTGCCTGCGCCGCAGGCCAGCGTGCCAGCCCCTTCCCAGGATGGCCAGCTTAAAGCACGTGTCAAGAAAACCAAAGAGACCTGCAATAGAAAAGCGTCAAGCTCACCATCCTCCTCATCGGTCTCCGGCGCCTCGGCCGCGGCCAGGACCCAGTCGTAGCTGTGCGAGCGCGCCATGGCCGCGGCGATGCCCGGGATTGTGTCCATGCCGGGCGGCAGGTTCACGGGCCTGCGCGCACGTTGCGTGGGAGGAAATTAGAAGCAGTGCCTGCCACCATCTGCTTCCTTATTATTTTCACATTTTCCCAGTCTCACATACAAAGCAGTGCTAGTCTGTGAAGAGCAGACTGGTACAAGCAGCGCTGAAATGTTGTGAGTTGCCCCATGCGGCACCTGTTATTGCTCGACACACTCGCACTGGCTGCCAGCATTCCAGCCCTGTTGGCAGAGGGCGCGGGCCCAAGCTGCAGCACATCTCCAAGAGGTGCTGGGCTGGCGGCCTCCCCACCCCAATGCCGCGCGCACTCGCTGAAGCTGCTGCGCGCGTGCGCCTCCTTCTCGCGCTGCCGCTAACACACCCCTTGACACACCCCCAACCTACCCCGGCTTAGAGTCGCCACGCACTCGCTGAAGCCGCTGCACACGCGCCTCCTTCTCGCGCTGCCGCCAACACACCCCCTTAACATACCCCCAACACACCCTGGTTTAGGGTCACTGCGTACCCGCTGAAGCCGCTCCGCGCGCGCGCCTCCTTCTCGCGCTGCCGCCGCACGCGCAGCGCCGCGCGCCGCGCGCCCTGCCCGGCCGCCCAGAGCACCTTCGCCACGCGCGTCATCGGGCTGCGCGCGGCGCGCACACAGGCGCTCGGCCCCGGGCAGGCGCGGCGCCGGGCGGGCACTGGCCGGCGCCCCAGCCGCAGCGCGTGGGCAGGCCTCTTTGCGGCACCTGTGGGAGGCCCTCTTGCCCTGACATGGCTGCAGTGACGCACACACGCGTGTGCCTACCCTAAACCTAAGCCTAGACTCCAACTTCCGCAGTACGTCGTGCTATGCATAGGCTGCCACAGGCATGCTCGCAGAGCGGGGGGGGCGCGCCTCTCAGTGGGCTCCACGTGCGTGTACAGCGAAGAGCCGGACACAAAGACCAGGATCGCGATCGCCATGGCCACCGCGGGGATAGCAAAGCCGATGGCCCAGGACACCTGCGCGCCACGCCGTGCCGGGGTCCGCCTGCCAGCCTGCCAACGCTGTGGCAGCGCCGAGACAGTATAGGATTAGGGTTACGTAGGGCAGTAGCATAGGCTGCACACCCTCTTCCCCTGCGCCCGGCGCTCCAGGCAGGGCGCCGCACCGAGTCCTGCACATACACGACCACGGTGACCGCCAGCAGCGAGCCCAGGTTGATGGCGAGGTAAAAGTAGTTGAAGAAGCTGTTCTTGTCCTTGCGGTCCTGGCGGCCGCGGGGCACAGGCGACGTTAGCTTTAGGTTCAACCCTTCCGCCATGACACCACCTGCCTCCTGACCCAGCCGACGCGCTGTTACCGCGCTGCGTGTGGCACACAGGCTCATTCCCGATACTCACTGCCTGCATGGATGCGGGTGTGCTGCAGCACAGAGCGCGCGGACCAACGGGAACCCTCAGGACAGGCCTCGCACTGGTGTACTGCATGATGCGCTGAGCACAGCTGGTCATGTGCACCAGGCACCAAGCGCTTGCGAACATCGCTTCACGGCAGATAACACGTATCACAGGGGCGGCGCGAGTGGCGCGCCTGCGGGTCGGTGACGTCTAGCTGGTCCGCGCCAAATGCGCTCACGTTCGGTTTGATGCCGCCGGTGCCGAGCGCCACGATGTACAGCGCCGCGAACAGCGCGCCGCTCTGGAACCACTTTGCGTGCTCGCCGTCGGTGGGCGTCCAGCCCGGCAGCCACGCGCCCAGCACCAGCACCACCAGGCCCTGCGCGCGCGCGGCCCTGGGTTGGCCATTCCTGTCCTGACCTCATCAAATGCAACATGCAGCTTGCATGCAGCCCAGTGCAAGTGGCCACTTTTATGCATGTGTCGCCACCCGCCGCACACACATTGAGAACATCAAACACGTGTTCAGTGACAGCAAGAGGTGCTACGCAAGGCGGGCAAGGCGGGCGCACCACCATGTAAATGATGGAGAACACGAGGATGGTCTTGAAGCGGCCCCAGGCCGCGTCCGCCAGCCACGCGCCCAGGATGGGCGTCAGGTACGCGGTGCCCTCGAACAGCGTCAGCTGCGCCGACGCGAACGCGGGCGAGTAGTGCATGACGCGTGTCATGTAGATGATGAGGTTGGTGGACAGCCTGCGCGCGCGCGGCGCGCGCGGCGCCGGCTCAGCCCCGCTGCACGACATGTGGCGCGCCCAGCCACGCGGAGCCATGCATTCCCACCACCCACTGATGCCTAGAGGATTCACGTACTCTGTGGCGCAGCTAAAGCCCACACCACGCTCTGTCGCCACGCACTGTCGCCTTGCACAGGCGATGAAAAGAAGGCAGTGCATTGAGCGAGTCGCGTCTTCCAGGGCAAGGGGCTGTTCGCACCCATAGTATGCCAGCCGCTCGCAGAACTCGTTGCCTGCGCGCACGCCGCTGCGTCAGCCAGGCGCATGCAGCCTCGGTGCCAAGGTCATAGCACCAAGCATTCCCAGGCACTCCAGCGACAGCAAACGATTGGCAAGCGTGAGAAGCAGCGCAAGCACGTATCATAGGAAACGTTGGAGACCTTGCTTCATGGAGGACAGGAAAAGACCGGCTCCCCTCAATGCTTCCAGCAACAGCGACTGTCCTGAGAGGCTCGACGGGGCAGCAGAGCAAGCGTAGGCCCGGAAGCAGGCCCCAGAGCGGTGCAGCAGGGTCCCCGGCCATTGCTCTTAGTTCGCAAGGCAAGTCTGCTGTGCAGTACCTGCCACTCCTCCTGTAACTCCTTCTGGATACGACCAAAGGCTTACAAAGCGCTCGCAACGCCACGAGCAGGCAGGCCGCGGTGTTGGTCAGGGGCGCTATACAGGCCTCACACAGGCGGCTCACCCAGTATGAAAGGGCAGACGGTGAGGAGCGTGGAGCGCCGCTTTGGTGGCGGCTCTGCGACGCCCAGCAGCGGCTGCTGCTGTTCGCTGGCGCCGCCGTCCCTGTCGCCCGCCATATAGCCGCACCTGCCCGCCTGGCTTAGACTCCGCCTGACTCCGGCCGCCTGCGGCTGCAAGCCCTGGTTAGTTCGAGCACGAGTGCACACTTGCTGGTTTCGTCGCGGGCGCAGGCCAGAACTGCACTACAACAGCTTGAAGGAGGCGCGTGTTTGATAGGTCTGCAGCGATTGCGCCACACTGGGCAGCACCTGCCTGCCAGTGCTCGCGGCAGCTCAGACGGCAATGCAGGTCAAGCGCTGTGCTGAGTACAGGCGCAAGCGCGCGCGTCAAAGGCCGGCAGTCACATGCTAGTGAGCCTCTTTTTACAGCAGCAGCCTCTTTTTACAACGGCTGCGGTAGATCGCCCGGGCTGCTACACTGCAGCAGTATAACACCACGCGTTCTGTTACTGCCAGTGCGCGAGCGCAGATTAGCCGCCACACAGCAAGTGGGGAGTGCGGCTTGGCAGAGGTCGCAGTCTGAGGTACCCCACAGGCTGGAAAGTCCAAGGACGGCGGGCGCCTGCTGAGCTCAGCATTGAGAGGAGTGGGACCTCTTCAAGCAGGGCCTGCGAGGGTCTGGATGTCGAGCCTCCCTTGCCTGGGCTGACTTGCCTGGGCAGCACTAGGTAGCGATCAGAGGGTGCAATACATCACTCCAACGTTGACACGAGCTTCCCCACTCTGTGTCTAGTGTCGCTTGATACTTGGTGTTACAGCGTCACTGCGTTGGTTGGGAGACAGACCGCTAGCAATTTGAGCATTTACAGAAGTATACTGCACAGGCAGAAGCCATCTCATGGCTTTGGCAAGCTGCTCCATGCATGCTTGGAGCGCCCGCCCCTGTGTCTTTACCGGGCGCACAGCGAGGCTGCCCGGCGCTGCTCGACCAAGGTATGCAGCTCACACCGTGCAGACTTCTGTATTGCGTTGCACCTTCTGACAAGACGCGCATACTGCAGGTCCTGGCACACAGCGCACGCCGCGCCTGGCGATACGAGGCAGCCTGACTCTGGTGAGCAACCCCGCCGCACCCTGCGTGCAGAGCTGCCGGCCAGAAGGAGTGCCTTAGAGCCACGTTCCTCGGGCCCAGGCCTGCTCCGGGAGGAGGAGCTCTTGCAGCGCGACCTGGAGCGCTACCAGCAGCGCGCATCTGTCACGCCGCAGACCTTCCAGACCTTGGAAGAGGCACGACCGCAAACCGCTTGCCTCAACTGGTGTTGACTTACGCAGTGTACAGCTCGGGTATATTGAACACTGCTTTCACAGACGTGTGCCTGCTGCGGCTCACACTGCTTGAAGTTACTGCAACTTGTGAGCCCCTGTCAGCCTTCATAACAAAAAGCACATGCTAAGCGCATGTTTAGCTTGCTTGGTTGTGCAGGCTGCCCCGTCAGGCGCCCTGGACACGGCGAAAAACTTTTTGGACAAGCTGCTCATCGCCGACTTTTTCGCCGTGCTGGCCATCTTGCTGTGGTTGGGCGCCGGCGTGGCTGCCAAGGTCACAACGGACTCATCAGTGCGCGCCCGCGACCATAGAGAGCGCTGTTTGGCTTTCCTCTCAAAGTCAGGCGTTGATGTGCTTGCCGCCCTAGGTGGGTGCCAGCTGATAAATGACTGCAGGCTGCACTGCAAGGCACGGTTGGTAGCAGGGCGCTCAAGAAGGGCCCTGCTTGTTCGCAGACGGCACAACTATGTCGCAACTGTGTTGAGAGAGAGGGTTGACGTCTTTATTCTGCGCATGTGGCTATAGCTGACTCTTTCGCCAAACTCACCAGCTATATTGTGCTGCCAGGCGCTGCTGGACGCCTGGTTCCCGCTGTGGCCGCTCGTGTTCCAGCCCGCCATTGGCGTGCTCATGTTGGGCGCGGTGCGCGGCGCCCGCGCTGAGCGACGCCCAAGCGCTGCGCTGCTCATGCACTCTGCCCACACATCACCTGCTGTCTGACGCCAGTTGGGCGCCCGGCAGCGCACTCCGGTCAAGCGCACGGGCGCTGGGTGCATGGTGGTTGCACGTGTCCTTACCGGTGCTGTGCCAGGCCTGTGCAGGCGGGACAAACCTGCAGGGGCATATAAGCAGCATGCACTTGGTGACAGATGGTTACAGACAATGTATGCGTGGGTGCTTGACGCGAAACTCTAGTATGTCAAGAGTGTGACCGTATTCAACTGCAAGAGCAGCAGTCTGGAGACTGTTTACATAAAACCTCATGCCTGTGGGCTATTCACTGACACGTTCATGTGCTTTGGCCGCAGCTGGTGTCGGGAGCGGTGGGGTGGGTCCAGGGGAAGAGCAGCAGCAGGTAGCACGTACGTGGCTTTGGTGATGAATCAGTGTGTTGGATTGGTGTGTGTCCTTGGTTTGTGCTGTGATGCAGCCCCGCTGTTACGGCTTGACGCTCTTTACATGAGCGGCTGGTTGCTGTGCGGTGGCTCCTTTGTGGGAAATATACTGCAATGCGCAGACCTGTAATCGATTGCTAGTTGCGAATTTGCATTCGGCAGAAGCTCTGGTTCACTAACTGATGAATATGTAACACTACGCAGACGCAGCTAGGCTGATGAGCGCCCAACCCGCATATCAATATATGAACCTTCGTGCATTCACAATGTAGCAGGCAAGACCATGCAGGTCTGCCTGCCACATAAATGAATGAGGTAGAACCGTATGTCAGCCAACTGGCTGCTGTGCATTACATTGAGCGTGCGCCAGGAAGGTGCGGAAACCTGCCCTAACCCTATTCAGCGCTAGGGGGAGACGGGACCTGACCTGTTGACTGACCTCATCCACAAAGTCGCACACAGCACCTCCTCACCCCTTCCTCCCTTCGAGTGCACCTGACCTAGCAGCCGAGCCGCTGAGCGCGCCCCTCACCTCTTCTTGTTCGCGTCAAGAGGCCTTGCACCTGCACAAGCATGACGTCCGGCACTGCACACAACGGGGAGTGCTGCTCGGAGTCTGGAGGTCACAGCCTCTCCAAAGTCATCACTCAGAACAAGTGCGCCAGGCCATGAGTGTCCTGGCCTGACTGCATTAGTGGAAATGGGTTCACCTGCAGTGGATATGGTTCAATCAGGAACTCCACTGTACACAGCGCCAAGCAGTGCTGCCCGCAGCAAGGCGCTGGTGAGACGCCCTAGCCAAGAATTGGCCTTTGGCCCCGGCAAGGACAATTTTGTGTGGTTTATCCACAGGGGATGGCGCGAGGCCATGGTGTCTAAGGACCCAGACCACTTCTCCAAGCTGGCCGAAACGCAGAGCCCGGAGTACCTGTGGATTGGGTGCGCCGACTCGCGCGTGCCGGTGAGGTCCCTGCGCACGCTCTGCCCACTAGCCCCTGCTTGCCTTGTATAGTCGTGCTCGCGCTATTGCTACAAGACAGTGCGAGTCTGCCCTCGATGTATTTTTGCTAATTTGTGATGGTACTATGCGCCATGGTTAGGTAGCATGAGCTCCCGTGGGAGCGCTTTGCAACCCGTGTCCAAGTCCGCAACTTCATAGCTGACGTTTTTGCATATGAACGTTTTGGCTGCTGAAGGGCCCTTGGTGCCAGGGCTGCTCTATGCACAATAATCATGCAGTTCATGTTGTTAACCTGCACACCTGTATGCGAGTTTTTTAAGCTGAGCTGGCTACAGCACCTGCACAAACGCACCTGCACGCCCGAGGCGGTGTCATAGCCTGCCAGGCTAGGCGAAGACAGACGGGCCGCACACCCTGCCAACCTTTGTGCCCGGCCAGGCCGCAGCGGGGTTGCACACGCGGCCATTCCCCTGAGATGTATTCTTGGCATACCTATTGTTTGTAAATGTGGATAAGGCAGGCCAATTTGGCTCTGGGCCGGCCCCGTGACAAGGATTCCTGCCCTGTGCTTGGTGAGACCCTGTGTGCGCTCGCGCGCCGGCAGGCCAACCCGGTCCTGGGCCTGGGCCTGGGCGAGGTGTTCGTGCAGCGCAACGTGGGCAACCTGGCCACGCACAAGGACCCCAACTGCATGGCGTGCCTGGAGTACTGCGTGGACCACCTGAAGGTCAAGCACGTCCTGGTGGTCGGCCACTACAACTGCGGTGCGCTTTTGCCATGCTGTATGTGCCAGGGCTGCGCTTGTCATCATTGCATGGCTAGAGTGGCTCCCTGTGTGAATGCCTGTTGCAATTTAGCACCAGGTGGGCTCCGCTGGCAGCTCGGTGCAGCCATGCATGCGACAGACAGAGACTGTCACCCATGTACTTGGCAGGCAAGGCGTGCCTGGTGATGTCAACATGTGCATCACTGTGGGATCACGTGGTGGGAGTGGTGCGTCACTGAGCAGCTTGCAAGAGTGAGGCGAGAGGCGGTGACAGTGATTCGGGGGGCGCATCAGGTGCCGTGAAGGCTGCACTGGTCTGGGCGCCTAAAACTGCGGGCTACGTGAGCCAGTGGTGCGTTCCCTCGCTATGCCGTTGTGGCCCTGTAACGGTACGATTTGTCACTGGCAGTTGTTCAGATGCTGCTGTGAAGCCAGCACAAGCATCCTGTCGGAAAGGCCCGAGGAATGAGCACAGGTGGTGTACTCTATCATGGAAGGCATGGTCACGATGGCACTGTGTAGGCACCCCCACTGCCATATTCGTTCCACTAGGGCAGTACAACCCCCTGCAGGTGTGAGGTCAGCAGGGCAGCAGGCAGAGGGCAGTACGTGAGCTTGACTGCCTGTCGTGGCCGCAGGATTGCGGACGTGCGGGACACGCGCAACGTGCATGCGGCAGAGCTCAAGGAGCTGCCGTTTGAGAAGCAGTGGGACCGGTGCGGGCATTTGCGCACACTGAGTCTGCCGTGGTGCAGCTGGGTTGCGGTGTTGTCAACTGATCGCCAAGATACGGTCGCAAGATGCCTGTATGTTTGCAAATCTGTGGTTCTGCAGGGCAAATAGCATCCACGGTTGTAGAGCGCCAGGCTGCTGCATTGGTTCATGCAGCATCACACAAGCAGGGCCGCTGTGCATGACTGCGCTGTTGCTGGCGCGCCAGGCTGGTCGAGCTCAACGTCGTGCGCCAGGTTGCGAATGTCTGGTGAGCACATGCAACCGCGCATCCTGCCTCGCCTGCATGGTTGGTTGTGTGGAAGCGCACATACTTGTAGTTGACAAAGGCATAGCAGGCTGTGACAAAATTTATAGCACGCATGTAACCACCATGCATGTAGCCGCGTTTTGGGGCACAGCTGCACCATGCACTTGTCCGGTGCGTACCTGTCTAGGCAAAGGGCCTTGGTGTGGCTGCGGCGCGATCAACCTTGCTGCCAGTTGGGGGACGCAGCACACCTACAACCTTACGCGGCTTGCTATGGAGCGGCGGGTGTGCCAGGGCGGGCTAAGAGTGCGGCGCGGGGGCCGCGCAGCACGTCCTCGGTGGTGCAGGGCGCATGGGAGCGCGGCCAGAAGGTGGCCGTGCACGGCCTTGTCTACTCGCCCGCCGACGGGTCTGTCAAGGCGCGGCCCGGCCGCCGCCCTGCTCTCGTGCGGGTGTTCAGCTGACTGCGCATCCTGAGACTGCGCATCCTGATAGAGTTAGGATACCTACCCTGTACAGGGGGGGGGGGGGGGGGGGGGGC
>JAABUY010005799.1_pt1 | contig 12282 bp, 14 predicted proteins | sample 5560271 | NCBI WGS metagenome assembly JAABUY01 (sample SAMN10711886, study PRJNA513374) | rock metagenome | isolation source: Antarctica rocks | place: Antarctica: Victoria Land, University Valley
CAGGAGCGGGGGCCCTGCTGACCTGTGTGGCGATCCGCGGCGGCAGAATGTCCACCTGGCTCAGGCAGTCCGCCGGCACGGGCACCTCCAGCAGGAAAGGGAACGCCGTGTACGCGTCTTCCATCCGCGGCCGCCGCCCACATATCGCCTGCACGCCGCGGTGCTGCTTGAGCCGCCAGCTCACAGCACGTGCAGTGCAAGCCTATCACAAAAACAGCTCAAGAAGCTACTGCACCCCGTGTGCGGCCAGTAGGTAGGCAGACGGGCCTGACACTCTCCGGGCTGGCACCGCCACATAGCGCGCCTACTTTCTCAGCTGCATAGCACTGGCCTTGCCACACAGCCGAAGACCAGGACAACTTTCACCCAAGTGCTTAGATGCTCGTCGCCTCGACCCAACCAGATCCTGCGCGGTGCAGGCGCGCCGCAGCGCGAGCTACCCGTCTGAACAGTGCTGCGCGACGCTGCATAAAACACTACAGCCTTGCGAGGCCACCTTGCAGCCTCCACCCGCGGCCGATCGGCACATGGCGCATGAGTCAACCACCCTCCGCTCTAGCGTGCCGTGCCCGGCAGCACATCCGCCACAGCGGGCAGCGGAACGACAGGGAACTGACACACTGAATACTTTCGTAGCACAAGCACCAAGTGGCGCACATGCGCGGCCTGCGTCAAGCGGCGCACGCAGATGAGCTGTCAATGCACATGTGTGCACTTGGGTTGGGCGTCTTTGATCACACGCAGTTGAGGCGCCGGGGGGTGCAACCCAATGTGCCCACTTCACCCGTGCCTCTCCACCTGAGATCAGGTCACGCAGTCGAGCAGCACTCGGGCACGGATGATGGAAAATATCCAGACTGAGCAACCCAAGTGCTCGCAGCGCTTGGGCAAGCACACGCCACGCGGCAGGAGTGGCGGCGCGCTTCCAGCAGCACCCGGGGCAGCAGGGCTGCCCCCGAGAACACCAGCCATGGTGCATCACACGCGGGCGGCGAGCCACAAATTTGCGAGCATCCAGCGCCTCTACGTGCGCCTGCTGCCAGAGCAGCCCCGCCAGGCCATACGCTGCACAAGGCACGCTCGACGTGCGCGCGCTGCAGCGCAGCGGCCGTGGCACCCAGATATTGCCAGTCGCCATCTGGCCATGCTGCAGCGCACCCAGCACGCGCGCAACCCCGTCTGCACCACACACTGCCTGCGCAAAGCCTGCGCGCTGCGCGGGCGGAGGCGGGGGGCGCGCAAACACCCCGGCGCGTCGCGCGCGCCCCGAGGCAGCAGATTATGGCTCGGCTGCGCCGCACCTTGGCGCCGTGCGGCGGGCAGGCGCTGTGCACCCTGTCGTGGTCGCTGCCAGCGCCTGCATCCGCGGCCTCGCCGCCGGCCGCAGACGCCTTGGCGTGCGCCTTCGCCTCTCCGCCAGCTGGAGCGGCCTCCACGCGCAGCCTGGACACTCTCTCCGCCAGCTGATCAGCGCCGGGCGCGCCAGGCTGCTGGCCCGCCTCAGGCTGAGCGTCAGCAACTTCAGGCCCAGCCTGCGGGCTCCGGGCGGGCCCCTCGCCCGGCCGGGCTGTGCAGGCCGCCCTGCTCCCCGGCCCTGCCTCTGCGGCCAGGCCTCCAGCGTCTCCTGCGGACCGGGCACCCGGTGAGGCCGCACCGCGAAGGTAGGACGCTGGCAACAGCGTCTCGTCGGGTTCACCCACCTCGACTGTGCAAGCCAGCAGTTGCAGACGCAGACATCCTTCTGCCGCCCGAGCTGGCGCTGCCCGGCCCGACCAGCAACAACCCCGGCGCCTCCACTTTCTCTCGCACGCGAAACCCCGAGTGGCCCGGCGTGTCCGGCTCACGGACTCTGACCAGGCCGCGGGGCCGCAGCAGCCTCCTCAAAAAGGGCTGGGCCAGCCAGGCAGGCACCCAAGCCCGGCGGTGAGCCAGGGAAGTCTCCTGCAAGCTCAGGCCAAGCCCGCGCCCTAGCTCAGTGCCACCGCCATCCAGGCACGCACAACGGCCTCATCGGTGCATCAAGCATGTGACAGCCGGCCTCACGCGGCTGCAAGGCCTTGCTTTGCTGTGGGACAGGTCTAGGGCGGAAGGGTAACGAGGCCATGGCATGGCGTCACTGCCAGCGCGGTTGGTCGCTCTCGTGGTGGCTTATGCCAGCGGCGGCAGCTGCTGGGCCCACGAGATGGCGCGCGCACTGGAAGAGGTGGGGTACCTGCTTCTCGACGCCGCCGCGGACGCGCCCGTGCCCGCCAGCACCGAGCCTTTCCGTGTGGAACCGCGCAGCGGTGGGGCGGTGCTGCGCCGCGCCGACGGGTGTGCCAATGCTGCAGCGCTGCTCAGTGTGGGCGTCGTGCATGCCCCGTCGCAACCCTGCGCCCTGCGTCGGGCTCTGGCACCCTCGAGAGGGGGCTGCCAGCGTTGCCAGGGTCGAGCTGCGGGGTGCCGCGCACGGCCACGACGCCCGCGGCTCGCTGCTCGAAGCGGTCGCCCGGCTGGTGCGGCGTTCGCGCCTCACAGCCCGGGTCGCGTCCGCCCTTGCCCGTCGCGCGTCTCAGCGCGGGCGTGTGTGCAGGTCGCAAAGGCCGGCTTTGGCTGTGAGGCGGCCGTCGTGACGTGCGGCAGCGACGGCAGCGTCGGCGTTCGGCTGGACGTGTTTGCGCCCGCCCGGCTGTGGTGTTCCCCGGGCGCCTGAGCCGCGGCGCCGCCCAGCCAGCGAGGGGCCTGGCGCGCCGCTCCATGCTTTTCCCACAGAAAGTGCCCTCGCCGACGCACACACTGCGCTGCGCAGGGAGGGCGGCGCTCACGCGGCCGCGCCGTGGAGCAGGGACGCGGCGCGCGTGTTTGCGCACCTGCGCCCCTGCAACGCCGCGGTGCCTATGCCCTTCGAGGTGGACGGCGCGGCGCCGCTGCCGTCGCCGGACGGCGCCGCGCCCTTCAGGTGTGAGCGAGCGCCCTACACCCTGCCCTGCCCTACTCCCTTTGACGAGCGCCCTACTCCCTTTGACGGGCCTACCCGCTCGTCGCGCTGCGGGCCGGTGCGCAAGCGGCGTCACCCGCTGCTGCTTGTGCGTGCGGCGCTGCATGGAGGTCGGCCGTGAGGCAGCGGTGCGTGCAGCCTTGCGGAGCTCCGCCAGGGCGGCACAGAGCGGCATGCAGCATGCGTTTCAGTCATGCGAGGCCCTGAGCAAAGCCATGGAGCTGTGACGGGGCAGGCTGCCGCACATGTGCGCGGCGGCGGCCCGGCGGCGCTTCCTGACGTAGGCCCCTTCCGCGTGCGGCGGCTGCTTGCCGCGCACGGCGGGGCGCGCTCTTCCCGCTCGCTGCGCAACCGCCCGGCGGCACCCCGCGCCGGCGAGGCTGCGGCCGCGCCAGCAGTGCATGCGCTGCGCTGGCCGGGCTGATAGGCTGCGTGTGCGGCGGCAGCCTCGCGTCGTGCTTCGCGGAGGCATCGGCGGGCCTGCCCGAGCCGGCGCTGCCGGCCTTGCCGCAGGCGCCTGCGGGCGCAGCACGGCGCGCACCACGCCGTGCCTGGGAGCGGGGCGCCGCCTGAGCGGGCTGCCCGTGCCCGAGCTGCTGTCACCCTGTCTGCCCTGCCGCGGACGGTCGGGGCCCCGCCGCATGGCAGCCGCTGGTAGGCAAGACGCTCATGAGCAGAGCGGGGCTCCCGCTTGGCTCCTGGCAAGCGCAGTCGCTCGCGCACCCGCGCCAAGGAGTCCGACATCTCGCACGTTCCCGCCGGCAGCAGCAGCCGAAGCGCATGCCGGTGCAGGAGCCTCGCGGAGCTGCCGGCGGAGGTGCTGCAGGGCGTGCTGGCGCGCCTGGGCGCCGCGGACGTCGCGCGCGCGGGGTGCGCCTGCCGCGGCCTGCGCGCGCTGGCGGCGGAGGCGACGCCGGGGCTCTTGCTCTCGCTGTACCCGCACCAGGCGCGCCCGCGACGAACGCTCCATGTTGCGGGGGCATCTTCCGCGTGTCTGCGGATGACCATTCGACGCGCGGGGCGGAAGCATGTGGATGAGCACGCGCGTAGCCAATGGACCGCGCGGTCTCATTGCAAGGTCTCTTCCGCCCGCCTGGAACAGACAGCTGCAGATCTGATAGGTTGGGGCGCCGGATGCGGCAGCGCACCGGTGCAGCAGAGCGCCGGTGCGCCATAGGCTTGCGCGCGCGGCCGCGGCGGCGCCCGGGCGACTGACCCACATTTTGCCCGGCTCACTTTCCTCTTGCGTGGGGTGCAAGAGGCTGGTGACACGGGTGAGCAGATGACGAGTGAAAGCATGACGTCTGCTCAAGTGCGCTGCTCCAGCTGGTAGAATTGATGTGGTCGGGCCTCGTTCGCGACAGCGCGCAGCCGTGCGCTGGATGCTGGCGCGCGAGGCGGAGGCCGCGGCGGCGCCCGGCACCCATCCGTGCTGGCGCACGCTGACCACGCGGGGCGGGCTGCAGCTGCACCTCAACGCCGCGACGGGCGCGGCGACGCTCGCGCCACCGCCGGCCGCCCCCGGCGTGCGCGGCGGCTTCTTCTGCGATGAGCCGGTGCGGCCGCCTGGGTGCGGGAGAATTAGGGTGCGGCCTGAGGCTGTCTCCTATGGCGGCCGGGGGCACGCGGCGGCGTTGTCTGCGACGAGCCCGTGCAGCCTCCTGTTACACGGATCACAGTCCGCGTCATCACCGAACGGGATACAACAACAACAACAAGAGCCTGCCTTTGCTGCGCCCTTGCTGCCCAGGTTATGTGGAGATGTGCAACGCGGCGGCAGGGTCTGGGGAAGACGATCACCGGCCTGGCGCTGGTGCTCAAGTCGCGCGGCCGGCTGCCCGCGCCGCCGCCCGGCGCGCGCGTCGTGCACCTGCCGCCCCATGAGGGGCGCCCCGCCGCCTACTACACGCTGCCCACGGCGGCCGCGGCCGCGCAGCAGCCCGGCCATCGCGGCCGCCGCGCGTCCCTGCGCGGCGCGCCCAGCGGCGTTGGCCGCGCGCTCGTGGCCATCGCGCGCGCTGCAGAGGCGGGCGACGGCCATGCCGCAGAGGCGCCCGCGACGCCGCATGCGGGGTATGGAGGCGAGTGCGGCATGCCGGCGGCAGCGCGGTCGCTCGCCGCGGGGCGTGACGACGGCGCGCCGGGGTCCGCGGGAGGTTCAGATCCGGGGCGGCCCCCCTGCGATGCAGAATCCGCGTCTGGAGGCGCAGCGGGCTGCGGCGCGGGGGTTATGGCAGAGGGCCAGCCGGGGGATCAGAGCGTGGCTGCCGAAGGCGGCATGCCGCCGACTCCCGAGCGCCCCACGAAGCGCGCGCGCGCCGCGCCAGACCAGGCGGGCGCGCCGGCGGCAGGCGTCGGCTTGCCCGGTTGGGACTGCGAGCCGCTGGACAGCGCGGCGGCGGCGTGCGGGGCGGCGCAGGCCGGCGCGGCACGCGGTGCCGCGTTGGCTGAGGCCGGGCGCGCGGGCGACAAGCGCGCGGCGCCAGCAGGGCATGACTCTGGTCCGGATGCTCCGCAGATGGACGCGCGGTCGGGGGACGGCGCCCCGCCGGGGCCCGCCGGGGCCGACGGGGGCGCGTGCGCGAGGGGCGCGAAGCGCGGGCGCGGGTGTGCGCGCGCGCCCGCGTGCTCGGGCGCGGCGCTGCCAGGCGAGCGGCTGCGCGCGCCGGGGTGCGCCGACGGCGCCGTGCGCACGTGGGTCGCCTGCGACCTGTGCGACCAGTGGCGTGTGCTGCCCGCCGGCCACCCGGTGGGACCCTCGCGCGGCCCTCGCCTCGCGCGGCCCCGCAGGTTTCGCCGCTCTGTCGTACGCGCCCGCGCGCCTGAATCAAGCCGTACTATCCAGCAGATCAGAGCGGACACGTGTTGCCTGACGAGTGTGCCAGGGACCAGAGCATGCCTGTTACACTCATATAACGTCAACCGTAGAAAAACACGCCCCTCGCACGACAGCCTGGCCGCGCGCAGGCCCCGGACGGCGAGCGCTGGTTCTGCGCCATGCACCCGGAGCTCGCGCAGCGCTCCTGCGTCGCCAAGCCGGTGCGGCCCATGCGCTGTGGGTAGGCAGACGGGCAGTGAGCCAGGCTCGCACATGTGTGGGACAGCCAGGCTGCCGGTCGACCGGGTGAATGCGCCTCCCTGTCAGTGGCAAGGGTGGGAGCGCACGCGCTTGCGTGCCGCCGGCTTTGCGCGCACGGTGCTTGCAACGCAGCGCCGCAGCGCCAAGGCGGCGATGGGACTGCAGGACTTCTTTTGTTCAGCAAGAAGTGCAAGCGGGCCTAAGGAGTGCTTGGGCGCAGGTCGGCGCGGTCCTGCAGCGCTTTGCCGAGTGCGACGGCTTCTTTGTGCCGGACGCAGCGGCGCCCGGCGACGCGCGGCACATGGGCCCGGCCGCGCCGGCCGCGGTCGCGCACTTCCGGCGCCTGCTCGCCAAGCACCCCGGCATGGAGGCCCGGCACTCGGCCGCGCGGCTGCTCGCGCGCACGCCGCCGGCGGCGCTGCTGGCGCGCGGGCTCGCGCTGCCGGGCGACAGCGCGACGGCCGCGGCTGACCGCGTGTTCCTGGCGGAGGTGCGGCTGCGCGCGCCCGCTCGCGCCGGTGGTCATCACGCTCGATGCGGTCGGCCATGCCAGCGCCTGAAAAGCGCCGACCCACACTGTGTCGGCGCCGGGCGGTCCGCCGCCTGCGGCAGTGCCGCGCGCGCTGCCGAGCCCGGGCGCGCGCCGCGGGCGCAGGCGGGCCTGGAGCCCGAGCAGGCGCCGCGCGCCAAGGCGAAGGCGGGCGGCGCGCGGGCGGCGGGCGGGCGCGCGCGGCGCTGGCGGCAGCCCTGGCACCTGGACCAGCTGCGCCTCGATGCGGCCGCCCTGGCTGCAGCGCTGGCTGCTGGTGCGCCCGGGGTGCCCGGGGCCGGCACCCGGAGTGCATCTGCGCAGGCAGGGTGGCCTGGGCGCGGCGTGTGCGCGACGGCCGCCGTGGCCTGCTGAGCTCTCGCCCGAGGGAGGCGCCCTGGCGGCACCCCAGCGTCGTGCAACTGCGGCGGTAAGAGGTCAACCGCTGCGCCGGCCTGCCGGGTCTGCCTGCAGAGTCAGCGGGCCGCCAGCCCGCGGCGCTTCGTGCGCGTGCCTGCTGGCGCGCCTGATGGGCGCGTGCGTGCGCGCCAGGCGCGGCGGAGCGCGAGGCGCAGATGTTCCTGTCGCCGGCCACGCTGCTGGTGGTCCCCGGCCCGCTCGTGGCGCACTGGCGCGCCCCGCTCGGCAAGTCGCAGCAGTCCGGCTGCGGCCGGCAGCCCCGGGCGGCCTTGGGGCTGCCCGGCATGCCCGCCGCGCCCGGAGCTGCGTGGCTGGCAGAAGCGTGAGCGCACTGTGTGGGCAGCGCCTCTGGCATCTCCGACAGGCTGTGACCAGCGTGCCATGACAGTCGGGCGCACATGCCATCATGCAGCGCGGCGCGCTCGCGTCGGAGGCCGCTCGAGGCGCTGCCGACGGCCGAGCGCGCCGCGCGGCCCTGCGGGACACAAGTGCCGCCTTGTGCAAAGGGTGCGGAGCAGCTGCGCGCCTGCCGACGGGCGCGTGCGCGCAGGCGCGCGCAGATCGAGCTGCACACGCGGCCGGGCGCGCTGCGCGTGGCGGTCGTGACGGAGGCCGCTGAGGCGCTGCCGGCGGCCGAGCTGGCCTGGCGCCACGACGTCGTGCTGACCACATTCAGCTACCTGAGCTGCGCGTGGGGCGGCGCGCGCGCGGCGGCCGGCGGCGCCGGCGCCGGCGCCGGGCCGTGCGCCGCGGCGGCGCCCGCGCGCGCGTCGCCGCTGGTGCACGTGCACTGGCTGCGCCTCATCCTGGACGAGGGGCACATGCTGGGCGCCAGCCTGCAGCTGACGAACAAGCTCCAGGCGGGGCCCCGCGCCGCCCTGCGCCGCGCCCGCCGCCGGTGCCCCGGTGTGGCGTGGCTGCTCAGGCTTGCCTGTGCTGCCCTGTGCAAGTGACGCCGGTGGCGCGCCCGTCAGCAGCGTGCCAGCCATCTGTGCTGCCGCGACGTGCGTGGCTCTGCACCCTGTCAGCGCGGCTGTGCCACCTCGGGCGGCGGCTGCTGTGCGCGCGCCGCCGCGTGTGCATGAGCGCCGCCGCGCCGGCCGCCCGAGCGCGCGCGCGCGCGCAGATGGCCGTCGCGCTGCGCGCCGAGCGCCGCTGGGTCATGAGCGGCACGCCGACGCCGTCGGGCGGCGGCGAGCGTGTGGCGCACCTGCAGCCGCTGCTTGCCTTCCTGCACCACCAGCCATTCGGCGAGCGGCGCGCCTGGGAGGTGCGCAGCGCGCGGCGCGGCGTGCAGAGCGCTCGCATGCCTGGAATGTGTCTTAACCGTCACAGGCAGGGAGCGGCAGACGGCAGGGATGCCTGCCTGTGCGTCCGGCGCTCGGCATGGCCCCGTGTGCCATCCGTGCTCATGCGCCGCCGGCGCCCCCGCCTCCCTCGCGCGCGGGGCCCGGGGCGCACGGCGCCGCCACCCCTCACAGCAACGCGCCGCGAGCATGCTCGGGGCGCGGGCGCGCGCGCAGGCCGCGGTGCAGAAGCCGTTCGAGGCGCGGCTGCCGGAGGGGCGGGCGCGGCTGGTGGCGCTGCTGCGGCAGGTCATGATACGCGCGGCCAAGGCGGACCTGGTCACGCTGCCGCGCCTGGAGTACAAGGCGCGCAGGGGCAGAGGTTAGGGGTAGAGGTACCCTACCCAACCCTATCCTATCCTGGAGTGCAAGGCGCCCGCAGTGGGGACCGGGTCTGCGTGCGTGTATGGGCGGCTCGGAGGCTTGCGCCGACCCTGCGCTGCAAGGGCGCATGCGGCGAGCACGCTGCCCGGACACCATGCCAGCATCGCCCATGCGCCACGCATGTGAAGGCTCGCCCGGGGCGCGGCGCGTTGAAGCCAGGCGGCGCCAAGCATGCCGGCCCTGCCCCGCGCGCCGCAGCGCCGACTCGGCGCTTGCAGCGGCCCTCGTCCGCGGGGCTGCAGCGCTTCACGCCCTCGTCCAGCGCGCGCCAGGTCACGCGGCTGGACTTTTTGCCGGAGCACGCGGCCAGCTACAACGAGCTGGTGGAGGTGGTGGAGCGCAACCTGCTGCTCGCGGACTGGCGCGACGAGAACCACGAGGAGTCGATGCTGCACGTGCGCAACGCGGTCTGGGGCGCGCAGATGCTGCAAAACCTGAGGCGCGCCGCGGCCGGCGCCCGCCCCTGCTCCCTCCTCCTCCGTCTTGGCCGGGAGGTGCCTGGGTCAGCCATGGGTGTCTGCGCCCCTTCTGCGGCAGACCCGGGGCGAGCTGCCCCGGCACCTGCATGCCCGAGTTCCGTTGCGGGAGCGGGCGCGCCCATGCACGTGCATGGTGCACGGAGGCAGCGTGCCCCTGGCCGACAGTCTGTCAACCTGGGGCCGACAGCGGCCTCGTGCGGGTCGACTTGAATGGCTGCGCCTTGCCCTGCCTCACAAGCCCATCGCAAGCAGGCGTCCGGCTTCTCCTGCGCGCATGGGCGCGCTCCCCGCGCGCCGCGCGCGCCAGCATGAAGGCGCGCCGCGCGTTCGGCGCAGGTGGTCCTGCTGCGTGTCGGGCGCGATCGCGATGCGCGTGAACGAGCAGCACCTGAAGGAGACGCTGGAGCAGCTGGTCGAGCTGCACCCGGGCCTGGTCCCCGGTGGGCCCCGCGGGCCCCTGTCGAGCAAGGTCCTGGTGCCGTGCCGTTTGCGCAGCACTGTGCGGAGTTTCATGGCTTGGGGCAAGCGTGCATGGCCGGTCCAGCCGCTCCGCTGAGAGGGTGCAGCGCGCGCCGCGCGGCCCTCCTGGCGTTTGAGCCGGCAGGGACCTTAGGATTGCAAGCAGATGGGGCGCTGCAGCGTGCTCTCATTTACATAATGTTGTATGGCAGGACGTGCAGCGGCGCGTGTCACGCACGACGCAAGCATCTTAGGACACCCACGGGCGGCGGTGCGGCACACACGGCTCGTGACGCGTGCCGCTCCGCGCACGCGCGCAGTGCATGAGGCGGGCCCGCCCTGGCTGCGGGCCGGCCACGAGCTCGCAAGCGTCGAGGACGCGATGCGGCACGGCGGCGCGTGTGCGCGCTGCGGCGCATGGAGCCGCCTCCTGCTCGTCGCGCCCTGCCGCCACCTGCTCTGCACCGACTGCGCGGGCCTGGACAGGCGCGGCGCGCTCACGGCCCCTGCTGGGCTGCGGGCTGTAGCCTGTGGCGTGGCTGCGTCGGGCTGATCTTGGCCTTCGCTAGCGGTCATGCCCTGCCGGTACCTGCGCGGCGTGCGTGCATGGGCTCGAGGTGGCCGGGCCCTGCAATTGGCTGGGTCCGTGCTGTGCGTGCACCGCGAGGAACCGCCCTGCATGCGATGCAACCCGCAGGTGCCACATCGCTTGCCTGCGGCGATGCCCGCCATGCGGCGCGGCGGTGTGGGGGCGCTCGTGAAGTAGCCCTGCATGCAAATGGCACTTCAGAGGCGTCATCGTCGTGGTGCTGTCGCACGGCCGGCTTTGCGCCAAAACCTTGACCTGGATGCGGCGTGCTCTGACGGCCGCGCCGGCGGCAGGGAGCGCTGCGCGCTGGAGGCGTGCGGCCGCGCGTACCGCATGCAGGCGGTGGACCACCGGGAGCGCGCGCTGTTCAACAAGGCGCCGCAGTGGGCGGTGCCCGAGGAGTTTATCTTCATGCAGCCGTCCTACACCCAGTGCGCGCCTCGGCACCGCCGTGCCTCCAGGCAGCTGCCGGGCATGCTGGGGCAGAGGGCCGTGCATGCCTTCCATCCTGGTGCCCTGGCTCAGCCAGCTGAAGCAGCAGACCGTCAGCCGCTCCATCGCCCATGGGCCAGGAACTTCGCCGAAGGGGTGGGGAGGAGGGCGTCCCTCTCCGCGCGCGCGTGCGGCGGGATTCCTGCAGGGCGGGGGACAGTCCCCGGCACAGGCGCTCGGCTGCGGTTCGCCGGCCGGCGCACCACCCCCCAGCGTCAGCAGCGCCCCGGGCCACAGGCTGAGACCGTGAGGGCACCGGCGCCGCGCGCAGGGCGGGCGCGTCGGGCGCCAGCGGCGGCGAGTGGAGCCAGAACTGGCGCGGCACGCGCTCGAGCAAGTGCGCGCACCTGCTGCACCGTCTGGCGGCCGTCGGCGCCTGGCAGGTGCGCTGCAGCCCCTCAAAGAGGCTAGGTTCGAGGGTCAGGGTCCCCTGCATGGGTGCGAAGCGGTGTGCTGGCGCGTATGGCGCTGCTGCGGCGCGCGGCAGCCCGCGTCGCACCCCGGCGACGCCCAGCGTGTGGCGCGTGCGCGGCAGGCCGGTGGCGGCGCCGCCAGGAAAGCAATTGTGTACACGCATATCGGCGTGCATCGGCAGCTCATCGAGAGCACGCTGGAGGCGAAGGCCGTGCCCGCGGCCGTGCTGCGGGGCGGCATGAACCGCCGCGAGCAGGAGATGGCCGTCGACGTGTTCCAGGCACGCGCGCTTCCGCGTTGCCGGACACGGCCCTGCGCCGGGCATCGTGCGGGAAGCGAGGAGTAGCAGGTGGAAGTAAGCAAAGCAAAGCTAATTGAAGACGCATGCTGTCAGGCTGACCGCGCCCGTCCGCCCCCTCCAGACCGCGTTTTGGTCACGGTCTAGGTGATGCAAACGGCAGTGGTGCCTGTCGGGGGCTGCGGCTGCTGCGCCAGAAGCGCGGCAGTGGGCTGTGTGGTTGTTGCCGGACAGCCACTGGGAGCCAAACGTTCAATGGATGCGATGGCAAGCCACTGTGCAGCACGGAGCGGTGTGGGCGCGGTACGCATGGACCGTGCTGCTGCAGACGTGCATACCCTCAGGCCTCAGGACAGCACCTATTATGAAGAGTCTGTGGACAAGAGCGCGGGCGGCGGCCAGGCTGCTTGTGGTGCTGACTCGCGTGCGGGCGCGCAGCACGACGATGATGTGGGCGTGCTGCTGATGGACAGCACGGGCGCGCTGGGCCTGGACCTGAGCTTCGTGGCCTGGGTGTTCCTCATGGAGCCGCTGGAGGACGCGAGCCAGCTGCTGCAGGTCGCCCCGCCCATAGGCCGCCAAAGTTGGCTGATACACGGTTGTAATTCATTCTGTGTCTGGCCGCGCTGCAGCCCCGGAGCGGCCCCGCTGCCTGGAGCCGCGCGATGCTCTGCCACGCCCCTCCGAGCCGAGGCGGATGCGTGCAGGTCATTATAGGGTTTTGGGTGCCGTGCGCCGCGCCCTGGGAATGCGCAGTGCTCCCGCGCGGCACTGCGCTATATAACCTGCGGCACGAGAGCTTGGAGGGACCGGCGG
>JAABUY010005801.1_pt1 | contig 12275 bp, 13 predicted proteins | sample 5560271 | NCBI WGS metagenome assembly JAABUY01 (sample SAMN10711886, study PRJNA513374) | rock metagenome | isolation source: Antarctica rocks | place: Antarctica: Victoria Land, University Valley
GGAGAGCAGAGAGCCTAGCGTAGCGTAGCATAGCAGAGCCTGCGAGCCATTCTTTCACTAGCGAGGCGTGAGCGAGAGGCTGTTCGAGTATTCAGGTTGAGAGATGGGGCGAGCAGCAGCCGCAGAGACGGCAGCCGTGGAGGTGTGGAGCCCGGGTTGCGAATTTGAGGTCGCGCGGGCGCCGCGCAAGGCGCCCCGCCGCCGCGCTAGCCGCCACTTTGCGTCCGCCAGCGTCACGCTGTCCGAGACCGTCATGCCCAAGGGCTCTGGCAGCTTCTCCGCGCCGCCGCCCAAGCCCAAGGTGGGCGCCCCTCGCCACCGCCCTCGGCTGCCCTGCCGCGGCGCCCGCCCGCCAGTGTCTCTGTGGGCGTGGCTGGTGAGCCGCGCAGACCGTGAGCGTGGCTGTATGGACCGCCCGCCGCAGCCCCAGGACACTTGTATGCGTGCGACTCACTGATGGCGCCCGCCAGCGCGCGGGCCAGGTGGACACAAAGCCGGCGAGCGACATCCTGGCGGGCGCGGTCGCGCGCGCGGCGTCGCAGAGCACCATCCACCCGCTGGACACGCTCAAGGTCCGCATGCAAGCGCGTGGCGGCGTCAGCAAATTCGCGCGCCTGGTCCCCCCTGCAGGCACGGCCCCCCCCCCCCCCCCCCCCCCCCAGGGGGGTAGCCGGCGTGCCAGCAGGGGGGCTCCCTGGCCTTGGTGACACTTCTGCAGGTGCAGAGGGTGCTGTTGCGCATCCGTTGCCCTGTTCAAGGCGCGGGGCACCCGAAGCGCATGCGGGCGTCTGCACCGCAACCAGCCAGCGCGCTTGAAGCAGCGCTGCGAGCGGAGCGTGCACGCCTCGCCAGTATGTAACAGGCGCCGCGCGGCGCAGGCGCGAGCGCGGGCAAGGCGGTGAAGTCGATGCTGCCGGGCATTGCGAGCCTGTACCGCGGCGTGGGCGGCGCGGCGAGCGGCGCCGGCATCTACATCGGCACCTACTTTGCGTTCTACGGCGCCGCGTGCAACCTGCTGGCGCGCCACACCGACATGGCCGCCAGCAGCGTCGCGTTTGTCGCGGGCGCGGCCGCGGCGGCCGGCGGCTCGGTGGTCAAGGTGCCGCTGGCGGTCTGCATCCGCAGCGTGCAGGCCGGCGTGTACCCCAACGTGGTCAACGCCGCGTCGTCCATCGTGCGCGCCGCAGGCGCGCGCCCGCGCGCTGCACCCCTCGCCCGCTGCGCGCACTACGTATAAGCGCGCACGCGAGCTGACACGCTGCTGTGAGCGCGCGGCGAGGCATTGGCCACCTGTTCGCACAGGCTGCTTAGGCGCTGGCATCAACGAGCGGCGCGACTCAAGGTGATGGGCGCGCGCGGGCCAGGCGTGCGCGGGATGTTCACGGGGTACTGGCCGACGCTGCTGGAGGATGTGCCGGACATGGCGTTCAAGTTTGCCGCGTATGAGTCCATGCGCGGCCTGCACCGCCGCCTCACCCACGGGCGCCCTGCCAACGTGCAGGTGGGCACCCGATCAACACAATGCAGGAGGCTGTTTTCCTATGGCCATCCCTGAAAAGCGTACAACTAAAGTGAGGTGGGCTTGCGGTGCGATTAGCGTTGCGGCTGCGGTGCAGCGGGAGGGAGAGCTGCACACCGGTTGTGGCTGCCTTGCCGCGGCGTACTGCTGCAGCGCTGGGTTGGTGTCGGGTCGCGCAGCAGCAGCAGCTATCTGCCGACGTTGCCGGTGGTGGCCGGCTGTGCGGCGGGCGCTTGGCGCAGGGACTCTGTGGGCCCGGCGGCGGCCGCTCGGCGGCGCTCACAACGGCGCCGCGCGCACAGGAGGACTTTGCCATGGGCGCCGTGGCGGGCGCGTTTGCCGCGGCTGCGACCACGCCGCTGGACGTCATCAAGACCAACATGATGTGCTCTGCGGCCAGCCGGCCGACCATGCTGGGCGCCGCGCGCTCGATCGCGGCCGAGGGCTCGGGCGCCCAGTTCTTCCGGTGCGCGGCCCCGCCGGCGCGCCCGAGTACCAGCGTCCTGCCGCTGCCGCCCTGACAGAACACCACAGACGCTTGTGGGCGTGTTGCGTGAGCCGGTGTGGGTCCTGAGCAGCGGCCGAGGTCGGGGGGGCTGGCCGCGCGCAGCGGCGTCGGCCCGCGCGCGCTCAGCAACGGCATCAACTCGGCCGTCTTCTTCTGCTTCTTCGAGGCGTTGCGCGGCGCGATCAAGCGCCGGCAGGCCGAGGCGCGCCACCCGCCAACCCTGGGCGCCTCTGCCTGCCTCTCTCCTTTTGCACTCTTGTCCGTAACGGGTATTGGCCCGCCGGCGCTGCAGCTGTGTGGACGGCAAGCCGCCCTGCGTCCTGTGTGGAGGCGTGCCAGGGCGATCGCTGCGCGTGACGCGGTGGCTGTGGGAGCGCGCAGAAGCTGCTGCAGGCGGCCGCGCAGCGCGTCGCGCCGGCGGGCCGCGCGCGCGTGAGCACGCGCGTGGCGCGGCGGGCGGCTGCGAGCGCGCCCGCGCTGCCGATCGCCGAGGTGGAGCTGAGCGCGGCGCCGATGGCGGTGGCGCTGCGGCCGCGCGCGGCCGCGCGCGCGCGCCCGTGCCGCCAGTGCAGCGCGTGAGAGGAGCCGCATGACATGGGCGGTCGGCCGACGGCGCGTGTGAGGAGCTAGAGACGTGGGCGGTCGGCGTGCGGCGGACGACAGACTGGCGGCCGGCGAGTTGGCGAGGTAAACAGGGCGCATGCTCACCATAGGAGGGCCCCCTTTTCAGGTGTTCTGGCAGGAATCAGTATGGTGCCTGGTGTGGCGAGTTGACAGGGACGCACAGCATGTCGTGAGGCTGACGCATGGTTTTCGAGTTTACACGCATGAGACCGAATGAGCGAGGTCGAGGACATAGCGAGGCTGTTTTATGTATTGTCGGGCGTGCGTGCCACTGTCGTGAGGCCGCAGGTGTCTTTGATGCTGCGAACAAGCCCGGGTGCGGAAATAAGCGCGCGGTGCGATAGACGGCCTGAGGGATCCCAGTGCATACGAACAGGGCTAGGTGTCTGGTGCGGAGAGATGCAGGGCTGCGCCGCAAGGCGTGCGGCCGCGTGTCCTGGGCGGCGTGGCCCTTGTACTTTTAGCAGGCGCTGCCGGTGGCTGCTGTCAGCGTATAAAGAGTGTCTTCCTGTGTCCTGCGAGCGGTGCAAGCGACGCAGGATAGGATGCACCGCTGTAACATGAGCTGTGACGCGCGACTGGGAGGGGGCTGGTCTGGCTCTGCATGGAAAAAAGAGGTGCTCATTATGCCTATGGTGCGTAACACCACTGGGCAATGGAGGGCCCTCCATCGGAGGCAGACTCAAGCTCTATCTTTTAAAAAGAGCCATCCTCACTCATTTCGGCAAAACAAAAGACAGAGCCCCTGCACCGCGCGGTTGAACGCAGCGCTGGAGCCCGCAGACGCCGGCGACACCAAGGCCTTCCTGCGGGCCTGGGCGTGGAAGCGCGAGCACCGTCCAGACAGGCGCGGCCCGGTGGGTGCAGTGCAAACAAGAGGCGGGTCGGAGCGGGGCACGTTTGTGCATACGCCGAGCATTGAGCGTGTTATCAGCTGCCGCGCAGGCCTCAAGCGTGTGCGGACTCAGCTGCAGGCGTGCCCGCGCAGAGTACGCTTCCACCGCCCATACGTGCACGCCGTGGGCGGCAAGCGGTTAACCGTCGGACAGGCGAGCTTCCGGGCAGAGGGCTTTGCGTCCACCGTCTGGGACTCGAGCATCGTGCTGGCAAAGTACTTTGAGCGCTGGAGCGAGCGCTACGTCGGCCAGCGCGCGCTGGACCTCAGCGCGGGCTGCGGGCTGATAGGTGCGGACGCCGCTCTGTCACCCTCCCTGCTTTACAGAGTGCGTGGTGCGTGCCGGAGGCACACGCGGCTCGTGCTCGTGCCTGCGCCAGACTGTATTATCGTCTCGGTGTTTTCTCTGCGCCCCTTGCGCCCTCTGACACCGCTTGTCCTGGCCGCTGTGTTACAGGGCATCCCTGTGTGTGCCGGCGCGCGCGCAGGCCTTGTCCTCGCCGCTCTCAGCTGCCAGGTGACCGCGACGGACCTCGCCGCCAACTTGCCTCTCTTGAGGAGCAACTATGAGCGCAACGGCACGGCCCCTCAGCTGCAGTGCGTCACGCTCCCAGCCGTCCTGGCCGCACTGCATTTGACAGCGCCGTGCTGCTGGTCAGGGCTGGCGGCGGATGTCGTGGAGCACTCCTGGGGCACCAGCACCGCCGCCCTGCGCCCGCCCTTTGATGTCGTGGTCGCCTGCGGTGCGCGAGCCCCGAGGCCGCCGCTGTTGATAGGCTCCCCAGCCTGGCTCTGCCCGAGCGTGCGCTGTGCGCCACACCAGGTCCCGGTGTGGCGTCAGAGTGCTTGTGCATCTGGACTGAGTGAAGACAGTCGGCGCCCGAAGGGAGCAATGTGTTCATGCGAATGCATGCCGCCATCGGACTGGCCCGATACTGACACCTGCAGACAAGGACATGCCGTGACAGGCCCGGCACTGCAGTGTTGTCTGCCATGTTGCATGCTGCATGATTGCAGATGCGCAAACGGGACAGTGCAGCCGGCCCGAGGTGTAAACTGCGGCCGCCAGTGCCTCTCCAGCGCGCTCGACATCCCATCCTGCCGCCAGCCCTGCCGCCTGCAGGGTCCCGCATGCTGCGGACTGTGGGCCCGGCCCTCTGGCACGCCGCCAGCAGCCCGCGACGACCTCCCCCGCCTGCTGACGCGCGACCGCGCCCCCGGCCGCGCAGACGTTATGTACATCGAGGCGGCCGCGCCGGCTCTTGTCAGGACGCTCGCGGCGGCGGCGGGCCCGGCCAGCGAGGTCCTGCTCGCGCATGGGCGCAACCGGCAGGCCGAGCCCGCATTTCTGGCGGCGTGCGCGGGCATGTTTGCCGTCGCAGATGTGCCGGCCGCGGACCTGGACCCCGCGTACACCGCCGGCGACGTGCGGGTGCTGCGGCTGCGCCGGCTCTGACGCGCCGGCGCCTGCGCGGGCTGCGGCCGACGGCCGGGCCTGGCACGCGTGCCTGGTGCCGCGCCGCGGGTGCCCTGGCGCGCGTTGCCTGCTGTTGGGCACCACCACCACACCAGCTGTTCATGAGCTCTGTTGTGTCCTGCGCATGAAGCAGCAGCCAGACACATGTATGGCGTGTTGCAGCTGCGTGATGTTTGCAGCATGCACAGATCAGGCCTCAAACCTGTTTCACGTGCAGGGCTGTGCTGCCGCACGACGACTTGACAGCACAGCACGAGGTGGGTGGGCTGGAAACCAATTGTAGCTATTCCCGTCAAACTCATGTGCCCAGACCAGTCCATACCCCCATGCGACTGCTGAGCACCCTGAGGCGCCCTCCGCCTGACGCCCGCCTGGCAGCAGCAGGGAGGACTCAGCGTGGAAGCTGGCCGATGCCACACACGTCAAACATGGGGCCCGGCTGCACAGCAAGCACCCGGCCACCCCCGTCACGCCGGGCGCCAGGCCGCTGCGGCAGGGTGCTGGCCTCGTCTCCGCACAACTGACCAGCTGAGGCGCGGCGACCTCAACCTCCAGGCGCGGTGCGCTGCGCCGGGCGCGGCGATACCGACCTCAGTCGGCGTGCCGGTGCTGCCCGGGCGCGAGCAGGCCCGGGCGCGTGTAGTACATGTCCAGCGCGCAGATGCCCAGCACGCCGAGCGCGATGGGGACGGCCAGCAGCGCGAGCAGCAGGCTCAGCTCCGACACGCCCTTCTCCCGGTTTGCCCACACGTAAAAGCGGTGGAAGCGCCCCGGCAGCCTGGCGCAACAACAGAAACATCGGCCCGCGGCTCACGCAGGTGTGACGCGCTGCCGCGGGGATGGGGGCCAGGCAGGGAGAAGCCCGGACCCAGCCGGCGCCGCCCGGCCATCGGCCGGCTCTGCACTGCAAAGGACCTGGTGCGGGGGGCAGCGGGCGCTGCGGAAGCGCCGCCCCAGACCCGTGCATCAAGCAGCGGCCGCTGGCATAGCATGCATGTCGCGCTATCACCGACCAGGCTCCAAACTTGCGCTGAGGCGGCCGGCAGGGTCGGGCCTGGCGCCGTCGCTGCGCAGTGCTGCGCCGCAGCGCCAGGCCTGGCGCACCGCGCGGCGAGGCCGCGCACCCCATCGCAAAGCCCAGGCACCGGCCCACGGCCGACACGGGTGAGCGGTGCGCCGGCAGCGGCTCCAGCTCCCGGTAGCCCTCGAGCGCCCACTCCTCCAACTGCGCGCGCCCGCCGGGCGCGGGGTCGGCGTCCGTGCAATGCAACGCATGCGGCAGGCGGGCGCGGGAGCGCCCGTGCGCGCGCCTCCTGCTCGCTGCGGGGCCCGTCCTCGTACACGTACACCTTGCCGGACCTGACGAGGTAGATCGACGGGTACGCCTCCACCAGGAAGCGCTTCACGAGCACCCGGTTGCTCTCCCCGTCCACCTGCGTCGCGCTTCCTCCTACTATACGGCTGCGCCCGTCAACAGGCAAGCATGCCTGAGGCACGGCTGTAACTCAATTAACTAGGCCTCCTGGCGCTTGAGCTCCGGGACGGGTAAGCAAGCGCCAACTGGGCGGGCGCCCGGGCGGCTCGCACAGGCGCGGACCGCCACGCACCAGCGCAGCGCCCGGCGGCGGGGCGCACCTTTGCGACGTGTATGCGCCCTGCTAGGCGCTCCGCCACGCCGCGCCACACGGGCTCGAGCTGCTGGCAGTGCTTGCACCTGCGGCCGGGCCGAGGCGTGAGGCCGCCGAGCCCGGCAGCTGGGCTGGTGCTCACCCGAAGGGGCTCACCAGGGCGCATAGATGTTGATCAGCCAGTCGCCGCTGCTGGATGTCCTCTCATCAAAGTCCTCATCTGTCAAGACGACCACCTTGGAGGACGCCGAGTGCGTGCCCGCCTGCAGCCCGACGGCGAGGCTGGCGCACAGGGCGAGCAGCAGCGTGCACAGCACCGCCTGCAGCACTTGCATGGCCCCGCGCTCTGTGCTGAGGTGGCCGGCGGAGAACGCGTGCACTCTGGAGTTCTGGGCCAGCACTCTCGGCCGTCTGATCACCATGGGCATGCACCCCCTTCAAAGTTCTTCTTCCTGTCACTCATGTTTTGTGCTATAGACCTCGCTTTGTGAGTCGTTTAGTGAGCAGAGGTCGAGTGCCAGGCTGTGACGGCCTCAGCTGCCGCCCTCGCGCCTGGGCAGCCCGCACGTGACCTGCCGCAGGCGCTCACGACCCCTGCCCCTGCATGGGCGCCTCCTACATAGACCGCTTCCGCAGCACGCTCGCCGAAGCGCTCACTCTGTACGACACGCCCTGCCAGGCGCGGGTTCACACCCGCAGGCGTCAGAATCAATGTTGCTATATACATCTACGCGAGCACTGCACTGACATGCCCCTCCGCGCGCAGGTGGTGGAGCGCTACAGCAAGCCCGAGGTGGAGGTCCAGGACTCGCCCGAGCTGCTGCTGGCCCCCGTGATGGTCTGCCGCAATGCGCACGAGCGTTTCCTGGTCGAGCGCTCCATAAACTCTGTGCGCATCAGTCTCAAGGCGCGGCGCGCGCTCAGCCGCTCGCCCCGCCCCTGGCCTGTGCAAAGGCGGGGCGCCCAGCTCCTGCGGCGGGGCGGCAGGTGCGCCAGAAGGACCTGCTGGAGGAGTGGCTGGTCGGCAAACAGATGACGCTCCTGATGCAGCGCGCCGACGACTTTTATATCCTGCGCCGCACGCCAGTCGCCGGCTACGACGTCAGCTTCTTGATCACCGCGCAGGTGTGGCCCCCGTGTGCTGCTGTGCATGTGCCCGGACGGCCGAGTCACGCACGGCCGAGTCACGCACGGCCGTGGCCGCGCGCAGCACTGCCAGCGCTTTGAGGAGGCGCTGCTGACCGACTTCCTTGCGTCCTTCCTGGAGCACCTGTGCACGACCAGCGAGGTCAAGCTTGGAGTGGCGGCGAGGGGGCGCGCTGTGGCTGCCGAGTACCTCAGGTCGCTGGCTGCCTGACGGCCTGCACTCTGGCGCAGCCCGCCCCCAGCCCAGCCAAGTGTGTGGGCTGCCACAGGATCTTGCACGAGCAGTGTCATACCTCAGACCTGGCTGGTCTGCCAGAGCACTGCCAAGCGCTGCAGACGGTCAGCTTCAGTGGGGCAACGAGCTGAGAGCCGCAACTGTGGAAGAGACATGCTAGCACCCCTTCACAGACGACCCTGAATACAGTGTGGATGCCCTTCAAGCATCCTCGAGCTGATACGCTACCTCATGCACGGCCTGCACGCCGTGCCATACCACGCGAGCCATGCAAAGCGCCCGTGCACTCAGCATGTCTTGCAATGTGGTCACGAGTACACAGCGACCTGCTGCCGCCCCCAGAAGACCGCTGCGCTGCAGCCAGAAGTAAGCGCGGGCATCACGGCCACGGCACGCCGTCCCAGACCTTCTGTACGATCTCGAAGCCAGTCGGCAGCTGCGTTCACAGTGCGCCGGCTGTCAGGCCGGGCATGGCGCAGCCCCGGAGGACCAAACCACCATCTTCACGCGTGCCTCTCTGAAGAGGTTACAGGGTCAAAGCAGGGGTGCGCAAGCACTGCCGTACGCTGTCGTGACGGGCTTCGCTGTCCGGCCGACAGTGCGCACAGGGCGGGGCGCGCCTGCCAGGCGAAGAGGCCCAGGTTGATCGTGTTGGCCGCGATGTGGACGCTGCGCGCCGTGTCGTTGCCCTTCTGCATGTAGGGCACCAGCGAGGCCGCGAGCGCCCACAGCACCACGATCGCCGCGCCCGCGTACAGGTGCGGGCCCGGAAACAGCTTGCCTGCGCCGCGGCCCCCACGTCAGCACACAGCTGCACGTCGGCTGCCGGGCCCGGAACGGCTCCTGTGCCTGCGACACGGCGAGCCCCACACTTGCGGTGCGCACGTTTTCGTACTGTGCGACAAGCAAAACACACATTGCATGTTCCTGGACCGCGGCTGCGGCAGCACGCCCCACGACGCCCTGGGGCCAGAGCGCGGGCCGGGCACGAAGCCGGCACAACGGCGCCCGCCGCACCGGTGCGCAGGTACGTGTTGACGGGGCCCTCCACAGCGATGGCCACGCCCAGGCCCAGCAGCAGGCTGCCCCAGTTGTTGTGCTTCTCGCGCGGGTTGTCCTTCATCAGGTCCTTGCGCTCCTGGCGCCCGCCGCCGCGCTTCCGGGTTCGGCCCGCAGGCACACGTGCACACGGGAGGCCGCAGCGCCGGCACACAAGCTTGCACCCAGGGCGTCCTGCGAGCGCACAGGCAATCAGCTGGAGGGCGGCGCGCCTGCTCGAGCGCGGCAATCTGGCCGGTGAGCGGCGAGGTCACCTCCTGGCCCTCCACGGGCTTTGGCAGCTGCGCCTTGAGCGTCTTGACCTCGGCGGGGATCTCCCGGGCGCGCCTGCGCGCGCAGCGCAGCGTCGGGCGCGCTGCCGCCCGGCCAGGCACAGCGCGGGCGGGGCTGCTCCGAGCGCGCTCACCGCCACTGCAGGCCCAGCCAGCCGGTGTAGCCCGTCGCGAGGAAGAGGAAGAGCATGATCGCCGGGTGCACCAGGGAGACCTGCGCGCGTTCCAGCCTCGGCTCACTGGGTCGAGGCGGGCCTGGGATATGCTGTGCATAGGCGCGGCCCGCCTGCGCACCGTCTTGCCGGTGAGCAGCGGGTTGTCGCTCAGCGCCGCGGCCGCGCCGTCCACATCTAGGAGCAGCGGCGCCAGCAGCCCCGCCACCGCCGCCAGCTGCACATCTTGGGGTGATGGTGCATCCACCTCGCTCGCCCTGCTCGCGCGACAGGGGCTTGCACGCAGCCCTGCTATGCACTCGTCTGTCCTAATAGCCAAGCGCGCTGAGCTCGCGTCCCATGGCAGAGCTCTGCCACAGCCAGTGGGCACTTTGAGCTTCGCAAGCGGGGCCGACCCAGCGCATACGCTTCAACCAGAGTCCGAGGGCTCAGAGCTGGGCGCACTCACCGCCTGGCAGCGGTCTGGATGCGAGCCGGCCTCGCGCAGCGCGGTGCGCGCAGTGTGAAGGGGCGCCCAGCGGCAGACTTCGAGGGCGACCGCAGGAGCCTCACGCTGCCCTGGACGGCGGCACCCACCATGCTGCGCTCCTTCGGGCCACTGGTGGCGAGCGGGCAGAACTGATGGTGGCGATGATGTTTCACTGCATGGACCTCGCTCCACGCTCCCCATGGCCATCCGAGGGCAAGGAGTAGGACTCTTTGCCTCTGCGTTACAACTGGTTGATCTCGCATGTGCCTGGCCATGTGCTCATCTGAGCGCATGGCATCAAGCTTGGGAACGCATCCGTGTGAGGCAGCATTCATGATGCCCAGCATAAATCGGACATGCATGGGGACATGTTCGGCGCGCAGCAACACACAGTGCATTCCTCCAAAACATTGCCGCTCCCTGTTGCATGCATGACCATGCAGGCCTGCTCTTCACGGAGGTGTCAGGCTAATGCCGCTCACAGGAACGCCAAATGAACGCCAAATTTATGCATCCGCCGCCGTCGGCAGCGACAGCTCGCCCCGCGCAGGTCACACTGTCTGACACAAGGCTTGTGTTCCCTGAGGGAAACAGCAGCAGCAGCAGCATGGCGCCGCACAGAGCAGCCACGAGCGTGTTCAAAAGGTCCAGGACGACAGACAAGCCGAGTGTGAGAAACGGAAGCTGCCATGCGGAGCTACGCGCCTGGGTGGCAATGCAGCATGACAGTGCCGCAGACGAGCTGCGCGTGATAGCCCAGGGCCGCATGCCCGGGCTGCGCAGCTCAGGATGCCCTCGACATGAGTGGGGAAGGGGCGCTGCTGGCCGTCGCTGCTGGCCTTCACATGCGTGCCCCAGCTCAGCAGAGACGGGGAGCTCGCCCGGGCGAAGCACGCGCTCTCAGCATGCGATCCGCACGTTGTCGACCCCTGCGCGCGCGCGGCGCCGCTCACCGGGCGCCCGGCTCCGCGTGCGCACCGCCCGCAACCGCGACGGCGCCCGCGCGCGCGCCAGGCGAGCCGGCGCTGAGCGCCGCAGGCGGGCTGCGCGGCGCACCAAAGTCGAAGTTGAGAACCGAGTCGGTCTCGCGGAAGACGACGTACACGCTGGCGCCGACGTAGGGCGCGAGCGGCGCGGTGGCCGTCAGCCAGCCGGCGTCGTTGTTCGCCTGGACCTGCGCCGCGGAGAGCACGCTGCCCAGGAAGGGGCCCGCCGTCGCGGACGAGTTCAGGAACAGAAAGGCGGCGAGGCCGGCGGCGGTGGACGCGGACGCGTTGTACAGGTCCGCACGAGCCTGCGCCGCGCGGGGCTCTCAGCGGCACGCGCCGCGTTGGCAGGGTAATATTAGGGTTTGCGGGCCCGGCGCGGCAGGTGCAGCGGGGCGCCGCGGCGGCGCCGCGCCTGCTGGTTGCCCGCGCTGTTGACGTCCATCGTGTCCAGAATGCCGAAGGCGGCCGAGTTGCTGGAGAAGAAGTCGAATGAGAGCGCCTCGCCCGGCGCCACCAGGTGCGGCGGCGACACGAGCGCATGCGCGCCCGGGCCGTTGCCGCCGCTCGCGGTAAACTGCCCGGCGCCCGAGTGCGCCGGGTCGACCTTGCCGCTGCCCGAGGGGCTGGCGCCGCCGGAGGTGAGGAACCAGCCGCCCGCGCCGCCCGGCTCGTTCAGCACACTCCAATTCCTGTGGCGCGCGGCGCGGGTCGCTGCGACCTCCTGCCCGCGCCTATTGACCGGGCTGCATGGTCGCAGATCCAAAGCAGGGGCGCGGGCGCGCCGCGGCGCACGTGATGGCCGACAGGCCCGCCGCACCCAGCGCAAAGTCGCCATTGGGCAGCAGCACGTTGCACGTGGAGCATGGCCCGCCGGCCGCGCTGGTCTGGCCGGCAGGGCAGGCGGAGCAGGCGGCGGCGCCGCCGGCAGATGAGCTGCCAGCCGTGCAGTTAGCGCAGGCGGCGGCGCCGCCGGGAGAGGCCGCGCCGGCAGCGCACGCCAGGCAGCCGCCAGCCGCGCACGCGGACGGCTGGCTGCCGGCTGGGCAGGCCAGGCTGGGCTCAAACGTGCAGCCTGCCGCGCGTGCAGCCGGTCTCATCAGCGCCCTTGCGCGTGGATAGGATGCGTGTTTGAGCGAGTGCATGCAGGGGCGGCTGGCAGTCAGCAGAGCGCTTCAGGAAGATAGAGGCACGTGGCGCGCCGGTGGCGCCCGCGGCGGAGCTCCCGGTTGCGCCGGTGGGCCCCGTCGCGCCCTGGGGCCCCGGAGGTGCGCCCATCGAGGG
>JAABUY010005804.1_pt1 | contig 12270 bp, 8 predicted proteins | sample 5560271 | NCBI WGS metagenome assembly JAABUY01 (sample SAMN10711886, study PRJNA513374) | rock metagenome | isolation source: Antarctica rocks | place: Antarctica: Victoria Land, University Valley
ACGACTGCCGTCTGCGCTGCTGCCCGGACCACACCTGACCGGCGTACGACCGTTGACTCTGGCGTGCACTGACCCTGCGCACCAGGGGGGCAGCCCCCCTCCCCAGTTGCCTTCCCCACGTTGCATGCAAGGTGGAGTACGGCGGCGAGCCGCAGCACCTTCTGGCGGTCCAGCAGCTGGCTATCAGACTCGACCGTGGCGCTGGACCCGTAGCCGATGCCGAACCAGGGCGCGAGCGGCAGGACACACCGCCGTAAACGTGCTCGGGCTGCTCCGCCATCTTGCCGAGGTAGAGCGGGACTGGCGCAGCTGGGTCCTGCCGGGGGACCCAGGGCCGGGACTGGCAGCACGGACGGCCCGAGCGGCTGACCGCAGACAAGCCGCTTGCGAATCCTTAGCGGGGCGGCGCCGCGCCCATGTTCAGCTTACGCAAACGGTCAGTCCTGGCTCGTTCTTCGCCGGCGCCGTTGACGATGCGTCGCCGCCAGTGGTCCTTCGGACACATCTGCACGATGGACGGGACCCGCCAGGTCCTGAGCGGCCCTTCGAATCCGGCTCAGGCCGGCGTGTGCAGGGGCTGGTGCGGGCTGAGCCGGATCTCCGGTACGACGCCGCCGCTCCACTCCGCCTCGCCGATGGCTGCCGCGGCGGCCGCCCGGTTCTCCGGGTCGAGCCGGTCGACGAACAAGATGCCGTCCAGGTGGTCGGTCTCGTGCTCGATGATCATCGACAGCCGGCCGGTGCCCTCCAGGCGCAGCGGCTCGGCGTACATGTCGAAGCCGGTCGTGACGACGTGCAGATGCCGGCGGCAGTCCATCGGGACTCCCGGGATCGACAGGCAGCCCTCCCGGCCGAACTGCTCCTCATCCCCGACGACCTCGACCAGCGGGTTGACGACGTGGCCGACTTCGCCCTCCACGACGTAGGTGAACACCCGCAGGCCCACCCCGATCTGCGGCGCGGCAATGCCGCCGCCGTCCGCGTCGTACATGGTGTCGGTGAGGTCGGCGACCAGGTCGCGCAGCTCCATGTCAAAGTCCACGACGGGCTGCGCGACCTGGCGCAGGATCGGGTCGCCGAACAGGCGGATGGGGCGGACGGCCACGGTGCTCCTCGCAGAGGTCGGATGAGGGGTTCGAGCTGTCAGGGTTGTCGGCTGACGGGGGTGACCGGCAGGTGCTCAGCCCACCATCGCAGCAGGTGCTCGAAGCGTTGTCGGCGGTGCCGTGGCTGGCCGGTGCGGGTCAAGCCGTGGCTCTCCCCGGGGAAGACCAGCAGCTCGGCGGGCACGCCGCGGCGCAGGAGCGCGGCGAAGTACCGCTGGCCCTGCTCCAGCGGGCAGCGGTAGTCCTGCTCGGAGTGGATGACCAGCGTAGGGGTGCTGACCCGGTTGACGACGGCCATGGGGGACTGGGCGCTGATCTGCTCGGGGTCCTCGCCGACCAGCGCATGACCGAAGAACCAGCCGATGTCGGAGGTGCCGGCGAACGAGACCGGGTCCAGGAACCCGCGCTCCACCACGGCGCCGCGGAACCGCCCAGCCGCCCGCGGGTGGGCCAGCAGCCACGCCGTCATGTACCCACCGTAGGAGCCACCGAGCACACCCATCCGCTCGGCGTCCAGGTGCAGCGCAGGGTCGGCAAGCACCCCGTCGAGCAGGTCCAGCAGGTCGCCGGTGTCGCGGTCGCCGAGAGCGCCGGTGATGCAGCTGCCGTGTTTCTGGCCGTAGCCGGCCGAGCCGCGCGGGTTGCCCAGGACCACCGCGTAACCCGCGCCGGCCAGGACCTGCGCCTCGTCGTAGAGCTGCCAGCCGTACTGCGTGAAGGGGCCGCCGTGGATGTCGAGCAGCACCGGGTGCGGGCCGGGCCCCTCGGGCAGGACGACCCAGCCGTGCACCGGGTAGCCGTCGTCTGCGTGAACGGTCACCTCATGCAGGGGGCGTACCTGCACTTGCTCACGCAGCTGCGCGCCGAAGTCGGTGAGCCTGCGCGCATCCGGCCCGGCCAGGAACAGCTCGCCAGGGGAGTCGGCGCTGAGCACGCTCGCCACGATGACCGGGCCGGAGACCGTCGTCACGACGTCGTGCCCGGTGACCCAGTACGGGCCGACGAGCAGCGGTTCGGGCGCGGTCCCGGGGGCGACCCGCAGCAGCTCGACGGCCCCGCGGGAGCGGTTCTGGACGACGACAGCTTCGGCGGTCACCGTGAGGTGGGCGCCAACCTCGCCGAGGTCGACAGTGTCGGCGTCGGTGTGGCGTACCGGCGGCGCGGACCCCTCGGCCGGTAGGGAGAACAGGCCGGTGTGGCGGGCAATGAACTCCCGCCCGTCGGGTCCTGGATCGCTGGCGAGTAGCCACAGGGCAGCGCTGTCCGCCGACCAGGCGACCTGCTCGACAGCCAGGGACGTGGGCGTGACCCGCACCAGGTCCGCTCCGTCCGGGGCGCAGGTCCACACATCCACGCGCAGGTCGACCGTGCGTGTTTCGTGCCGGGCGCTGACAAAGGCGAGCCGGTCGCCCGCCGGGCTCCAGACGGGGGCGACAGCCTCGTACGGCCCGTCGGTCACCTGCTGCGACGCGGGTATCGGGGCGTCGACCGGGCCGTGCAGCAGGTCCGGGACCTCCACCACGAACACCTGCGTACGTCGGTCGCCCACGTACCCCACGCCGTCCTCGAGATAGCGCAGGTCGGTGATCAGGCGCGGCGGTTCGGCGCCGGCCGCGATAGCTGTGTCGGTGCCGTACCGACCGGCTTCGGGGCAGCGGGCCTGGTAGGTCAGGCGCCCGGCTGTCAGGTGACCAGTTCGGTGCCGTGACGCCGAGCGGGGCGTGGGTCAGGGCCACCGGCTCGCCGCCGGCAGCGGCGACGACGTGCAGTTGGGCGGTGCCGCCGTCCGGGCCGGCCCGCAGAAAGGCCAGCAGTTGGCCGTCCGGGGAATGCCGGGGGCGGTGTCGCGGTGCCCGCGGGTGAGCCGGGTAGGGGCGCCACCGGCGATCGGGACGCTCCACAGCTGGCCGACGTAGTCGTTGCCGGCGACGTCCGGCCGGATCACCGCGACGACGGCGCGGTCGCCGTCCGGGTGCAGCGTCGGCGGGGACAGCGTGTGCAGGAGCTCGAGTTCGTCAGCGCGCAACGGGCACCCCGGTCGCGGGCAGTTCCGTCGTCCTAGACCCGCCGGCGTCGGCGGCCACCCGCTGCGCCTGTCCGGCGAGGCTGGACAGGGGCGCAGCCAGCGGGAAGTGGCAAGCCGCCCAGTGACCCTCGCCGAACGGCCGCATCGGTGGCTCCTCCTGCGCGCACACGTCCTGCGCGGCGGGGCACCGGGTCCGGAACCGGCAGCCCGACGGCGGGTTCACCGGACTGGGTAGCTCGCCCCGGATGCCGACCCGGGTCCGCTGGCGCTGCACCACCGGATTCGGGACGGGCACGGTCGCGATCAGCCCGGCGGTGTAGTGGTGGGCGGGGGAGGCGTAGATGCTCTCGCTCGGACCGACCTCGACGAGCTTGCCCAGGTACATCACACCGATCCGGTCGGCGAGGTACTTCACGACGGCGAGGTCATGGGAGATCACCACGTAGGACAGGTCATGGGCGGCCTGCAGGCGCTTCATCAGGTTGAGCACCTGCGAGCGGATCGAGACGTCCAGCGCGCTGACCGGCTCGTCGGCCACGATGAGCTGCGGGTTGAGGGCCAGCGCGCGGGCCAGCCCGATCCGCTGCCGCTGGCCGCCGGAGAACTCGTGCGGGTAGCGCTCCACCGAGCTCAGCGGCAGACCCACCTCGCCGAGCAGATCGTTGATGCGCTGGTCCTGCTCCTTGCGGGTCCCGATGCCCTGCAGGACCAGCGGCTCGCGCAGCGTCGCCCCCACCCGCATGCGCGGGTCCAAGGAGGCCTGGGGGTCCTGGAACATCAGCTGCAGGTCACGGCGACGATGTCGCAGCTCGCGGCCGTGCATCGTCGTCAGGTCGTCACCGCCCAGGGTGACGACACCCCCGTCAGGGCGGTCCAGGGCGACCACCATGCGCCCGATCGTGGACTTGCCGCAGCCTGACTCGCCGACCAACCCGAAGGTCTCCCCGCGGTTGACGCTGAAAGACACGTCCGACACCGCCTTGACGCTGCCGGCCCGGCGCTGCAGCAGCCCAGCGGACATCGGGTACTCCCGGATGAGTCCCTGGACATCGAGCAGCCGCACCTCGAGGGTGCCCAGCCGCTCCTCGGCCCGCACCTGGGCGCGGTGCGCCAGCACGGCGCGGTCGGGGGGTAGGTGCGCGACCGGGCCGTCGACCGGGTGCCAGCAGGCCGCCAGGTGCAGCAGCTCCGGACCGACGGGTGATGGCCCGGCGAGCCCGGTGGCCCGGTCGGGTTCTGCCGGCAGGGCGATCTGCACCAGCGGCGGCTCGTCGACCCGGCACTGCTCGTCGGCCCGTGGGCAGCGCTGGGAGAACCGGCATCCCGACGGGGGGGAGGTGAGGTCCGGGGGGATACCGGGGATCGTGTAGAGAGGCTCGGCTCCGTCCTGGTCCAGCTGGGGGATCGAGGCGAGCAGCCCCTGGGTGTAGGGGTGGCGCATGGAGGCGAACAGCTGCTCGGTGCCGGTGGCCTCCACCATCCGCCCCGCGTACATGACGTTGACCCGGTCGGCATGCCCGGCCACCACACCCATGTCGTGGGTGATCAGCAGCACGGCCATGCCGAGCCGCTGCTTGAGGTCGTCCAGCAGCTCCAGGATCTGGGCCTGGATCGTGACGTCCAGCGCGGTCGTCGGCTCGTCGGCGATGAGCACCTTGGGCTCACAGGCCAGCGCCATCGCGATCAGCACCCGCTGGCGCAGGCCACCGGAAAGTTGGTGCGGGTAGTCCTCCAGCCGCTCCTGCGGGCGGGGTAGCCCGACCAGCCCGAGAACCTCCAGCGCGCGCTCGCGGGCCTGCCGCCGGCTCGCGCCGAGATGGCGTCGCACGGGTTCGGCGACCTGGTAGCCGATAGTGCGCGTCGGGTTGAGCGACGTCATGGAGTCTTGGAAGACCGTCGCCACATCGTTGCCCCGGATGCGGCGCAGCTCGTGCTGCGACAGCCCCACCAGCTCCCGGCCGTCCAGCTGGATGGACCCGGAGACGATGCTGCCTCCGGGTGGGAGAAGCCCCAGGATCGACAGCCCCGTCATCGACTTTCCGCAGCCGGATTCACCGACCAGGCCCAGGGTCTCGCCGGCGTCGATGTGCAGCGAGATATCGCCCACGGCCTGGACGATCGAGCGCCGCAGGGCGATATGGGTCGACAGTCCGCTGATCTCGAGTGCGCGGGCCACAGCTGTCCTCCTTGCTTGGGCGGGACGGTGCCGCAGGTCAGGTACTCCGGCGCTCACCGCTGGTGGTGCTTAGCGCTGGCGCAGGCGTACGTCCACGGCGTCGCGCAGGGCGTCCCCGATGAAGTTGATGGCCATCACCACCAGGACCAGGCAGGCTCCGACGGGGTAGATGAGCCACCAGTAGCCGGACAGCAGGTAGTTGATGCCGTCCGAGAGCATGTCGCCCCAGCTGACCCGCGGATAGGACAGCCCGAACCCCAGGAAGCCCAGGGCGGCCACGGCCAGGATGGCGTCCGCGACCTGGAACGTCACGTTGACGATGACCGTACCGAGCGCGTTCGGCAGCAGGTGTCGCGTGATCAGCTGCCACCGGCTTCCGCCCATGACCCGCGCCGCGGAGACGAAGTCGCGTACTCGCAGGGTGAGCACCTCACCGCGGACCAGCCTGGCCGGTACCAACCAGGAGAACAGCCCGAGGACCAGGCTCAGGCTCAGGACCGAGGCGTTGAAGCGGGTCGCGATGATCAGCACAATGAACAGGAACGGCACCGCGAGCAGGACGTCCACGATGCGCATCATCACCGCGTCGATGATCCCGCCGGCCAGCCCGGCGATGGCACCCCACAGGGCCCCGATGACGGTGGCGATGACCGCGGTCAGAAAGGCGATCTCCAGCGAGGCCCGGCCGCCCTTCATGAGCCGGCCCAGGACGTCGAACCCGTAGCTGTCCGTACCCAGCGGGTGCCCGGCCCCGGGCGGCAGGAACGTGTTGCCGATGTCGGTGTTCACCTGGTTGCTGCCATACACCAGTGGGCCGAGGTAGCAGAAGGCGAGGAACAGCAGCACGATCCCGACCCCGAGGATGGCCAAGCGGTTCTCCATGAACGAACGCAGCGCGAGCCGCCACATGGGCGCGGTCGCGGCGACGTCCCCGCCGTCGGCGGGGCCGACGGGTCCCACGACCGGGGGCAGGAGGTCGAGCTCTGCGGTCATGCGGGCTCCTGTCAGGTTCACGGGGCTGGTCCTGGCTCAGGCCAGCCGGATGCGTGGGTCAGCGACCGCGAGGGCCACATCGGCGATGAGGTTGCCGAAGACGGTGAGGACTCCGACCAGCAGGCTGTAGGCGAGCAGCACCGGGTAGTCCTCCTTCTGCAGGCTGTTGAAGAACAGCAGCCCCAGACCGGGGAAGTTGAAGACGGTCTCGACGATGAGGTTGCCCGCGAGCAACGCCGGTAAGGACAGACCGACCAGCGTGATGATCGGTAGGCACGAGTTGCGAACCAGGTGCCGGCTCACGACCTGTCGCTCCGACAGGCCCTTCGCGCGGGCGACCTTGATGTAGTCCTGCGCCAGGTTGTCCAGCGACGAGGAGCGCATGTACCGGGAGAAGGCGGCGACCGAGACGGCCGTCAGCGTCGCCACCGGCAGGACCATCGACGCGGGGTCGGCCAGCACGCCGAGTACCGAACTGGACTGGCTAGCCTGCGCCGGCAGCCAGGTCAGGTTCAGCGAGAAGACGGCGATCAGGACCAGCGCCAGGAAGAACGTCGGGATCGAGTAGAGCGTGAAGGCGGTCGCCGTCGCCACGTTGTCCGCCACGGTGTTGCGCCGCAGCGCCTGCAGGATCCCGAGCGGGATCGCAATGACCACCGCCAGTACCAGGGCGACGGCGGTCAGCAGGGCGCTGCGGCCGACGTTCTCCTGCAACAGCGCGCCGACACTTTGGTTGAGCTTGTAGGAGTAGCCGAGGTCGCCGTGCAGCAGCGAGTTCGCGTAGCTCACGTACTGCAGCGGCAGGATGCGGTCGTACCCGTGGTCGTGGTTGAAGGCAGCCACCGACGCGGGGCTGGCGTGCACGCCGAGCACGGCCCGGCCGGGGGACGCCGAGATCGTGTGGAGCAGGACGAAGATCAGGATGGAGATCCCCAGCACGACGACCAGCGAGACCCCGACGCGACGCAGTAGGTAGGCGACCATCGCGCTCATGCCTGCTTTCTGAGGTCGGGAGCCGGGCCGTACAACATGACGGCCCGGCCCCGGGTGGACCTACTTGGTGAAGTACCAGTACTCCGGTGACAGCCGGTACTGCGTCAGGGTGGAGAAGCTCTCGGGCGGACCGGACAGCTTGGTGCTGAAGGCCAGCACATTGTCGGTGTTGGGCTGGAAGATGGCCGGCAGCTGCTCCGTCAGGTAGGACGCCTCCTTGGACACCGAGGCCGGGTCCTGGCCGAACACCGAGGCATCAATAAGCTTGTCGGCCTGCGGATCGCTGTAGCCGCCGATGTTAAACGAGCCCGTGGCGTTGAAGATCTGGTTGGTCGTCGGGTAGTTCGACACAGAGAACCCACCGAAGTCCTGCATCGCCCACTTGTTGGTGTCGGAGGCGGCGCTGACATCGCTGAAGTTCTGGATTAGGTAGTTGAACGTCTTGGACGACGTGCTGATCGTGATGCCGATCTGCTTGGCCGCCGACACCAGCGCCGTCACCTGCTGACCGAGCACCGCCGGCTGGTTGCCGTAGTACAGGTTCCAGGACAGGGGGGTACCGGCCGGGATGCCGTCACCACACTGGTTCGCGCCGCTGCCCGCGGCCTTGCAGGTTGTCGTGCCACCCGGCACGACGTCCCAGCCGTGGTCGGTGAGCAGCTTTTTCGCCGCCGCGATGTCGAACGGGTACGGGTTGGTGGTGGCGTTCGCGGGCGTGAACTCGTTCTTGGGCGCGACCGGGACCGGGCCGTACGACGCGGCGGCCGCCTGCCGGAACACTCCCTTGATCAGCGCCGGCTGGTCCTGCAGGTGCGCCAGCGCCTGACGGACGTACAGCTGCTTGATGATCGCGTCGAAGTGGCCGGTCTTGTCCTTGAAGTTGAACAGCAAGTAGGCGAACCCGAAGCCGGGGTAGCCGTAGACGTTGTAGCCACTGCGCTTGAGCAACGGCACCTGCGCTAAGCTGCTGAACGGCACCGCGCCGACCTCGAGGCTGCCGCTGCGCAGCTGGTTGAACTGTGCTGACTCCGACGTGAACGCGACCTGCTGCAACTCGCTGATGTGCGCCTTCTGGGGACCGGTGTACTTCGGGTTCGGCTTCATCGTCAGGGCCGAGGTGTTGGGGTTGAAGGCGGTCAGCAGGAACGGCCCGTCCACGTCCTGCCACAGCGGGTTGGTGGCATAGGTCGACAGCTTGCCCGCCTCCTTGGCCAGGAAGTCGTAGATCTTGCCGGCGTTGGCCGGGACGCTCGCGTCCAGCGCTGGACCTCCGACGGCCGCGCGGTTCCACGTCGAGGACGGCAGCGGCGTGATCAGCGTCAGCTGATTGAGGAAGAAGAACTTGGGGTTGAACGGCTTGGTCAGCGTCAGGGTGAGTGTCGTGTCGTCGGTCGCCACCGCCTTTGCGACGCTGTCCGGGAAGTAGCCGGGGGTGTAGTTGCCGAAGTTCGACGCGCTCTTCTTCACCGCGGCCTTAAGCAGGTCGATGAAGAACACCGCGTCCGCGGCGGTCACCTTCTTGCCGTCCGCCCAGGTGTGCTTGCCCTTGAACTTGACCACGACGGTCTTGTTACCGTTGGAGAACGTCGGCGCGTCGGCCAGGCTCTCCACGGTGTCGATCTTGGGCTCGGTGCCGACCGGGCCGCTGTACAGCGGGCGGAACAGCTGGTTCTGGAACTGGTAGGCGTTGTAGACCGAGCCGTTGGCGCTGGGCGTGATCGGGAAGATGTAGTTCGGACCTGCGCCGGGGGACTCCGCGACCCGGACCACCCCGCCCTCCATGGGCGTCCCCTTGACCGCGGGCAAGGTGCCGAAGCTGGCCCCGTCGGCGCCGAGCGCGGTGCCCTTCCCTCCCCCCTTCGTGGTGCCGGTGCCGGTCGAGCCGGTGCACGCCGACACGGCGGCGGCCAACGCCACCACCGCGGCGGCGGCCTTCAAGGGGAGGGGCGCTGCTCTCACAGTGGGACTCCAGCTGCTCGGGGATGAGGCGACAAGTTGTATACGACGTGATCCGGCATCCTGCGGGAGGCTGCCTTGGCTGTCAACGGGCGTCCAGGACGTCGTCAGCCGAACCGTGTCCGAGTCTTAACAATCCAGAAACTGTGCCTCCGTCACGCCTGTCACCGGCCGGCGGCGTACCCCTGGGCCCCTCGGGGGTTGGCCGCAGCCCGCAGGAACCCCGAGTGCGGTTCGATGCCCACCGCGCTCATCCGCCCCAGCGACCAGCCACCAGTCACCGTCAGGTCATGCCCCCGGCGCCGCAGCTCGGCCAGGACCTCCGGGGCGATCCGGTCCTCGGCCACCAGCCCGGCCGGCGAGCTGTCCCGCGGCCAGAACGAGCTCGGCATGTGCGTGCTGTGGAAGGTGGGCGCTTCGATGGCGGCCTGTAGGCCCAGTCCGAAGTGCACGTGGGCCAGAAAGAAGGCCAGCGACCACTGGTCCTGCTGGTCGCCGCCGGGGGTTCCGAAGGCCAGGTACGGCCGCCCCTCGCGCAGGGCCAGCGACGGCGACAGGGTCGTCCGGGGGCGGGTACCGGGACGCAGCGTCGCCGGCAGATCCGGCTCCAGCCAGGCCATCTGCCCGCGGGTCCCGAGGCAGAAGCCCAGTGCCTCGACGGTCGGCGAGCTCTGCAGCCAGCCGCCGCTGGGCGTCGCCGAGATGGTCAGGCCGCGGCTGTCGATGACGTCCAGGTGCACCGTGTCGCCCCGCGTCCGTCCGTTGGCCGCGACCGTGGGCTCCCCGGTGCCGGCGGCGATACCGGTCGGGCTCAGGGATGCTCCGGCCAGGCGCGGCGCGCGCCGTCCGGGTGAGCCGGGGCGCAACAGTGTCGAGGCCTGCGAGTCGACCATGGTGCGGCGCGCCTGCGCGTACGTCAGGGACAGCAGATCGGTCAGGGGGATGTCGACGGCGTTCGGGTCGCCGTACCAGGCCTCCCGGTCGGCAAAGGCGAGCTTGGCGCACTCCACCACGGTGTGGATGTAGTCGGCGCTGAGCAGCCCGGCCGCGCTGAGGTCATAGCCCTCGAGCAGAGCCAGTTGCTGCAGGAACACAGGGCCCTGCCCCCACGGGCCGGTCTTGCAGACCGTGTAGCCGTGGTAGTCCAGCGTGACCGGGTCCTCGACCGGACAGAGCCAGTCCGACAGGTCCTGGCCGGTCAGTAGTCCGGCGTGCGGCTCGGCCGAGGTGTCGGGGACGGCGCTGCGGCAGTGCTCCTCGACTGCCTCGGCGATGAAGCCGCTGTAGAAGGCTTCCCTTGCGGCCGCGAGCCGGCCGGAGCGGTCGTGGCCCACCGCCTCGGCCTGCGTCAGGAGCCGTCGCCAGGTCTGCGCCAGGGCGGGGTTCGTCATCCGGCTGCCCGGAGCCGGTATGCCGCCCGCCAGCCAGGTACGGGCCGAGGTGGGCCAGTCGGCACGAAACATCTGCTCGACGGAGGCGATCGTCGCGGTGATGCTCGGCAGGACCGGCCAGCCCCGCTCGGCGTAGCTGATCGCCGGCTCGAGCACGTCCCGCAGCTCCCAGGTACCCCACTGCTCAAGCAGCAGCAGCCAGGCCCCGACCGCGCCGGGGACCGCGGCCGGCAGCAACCCGGTGCCGGGTATGAGGTCCAGTCCGAGGTCAGCGAAGTGCGCGAGAGTTGCCCCGGCCGGCATCACGCCCTGTCCGGCAATCACCCGGACCTGCTCCGTCGCCGGGTCCCACAGCAGGATGGGTGCCTCGCCGCCCGGACCGTTCAGGTGCGGTTCGACGACCTGAAGGACCAAGCCCGCCGCGACCGCGGCATCGGCGGCGTTACCGCCCCGCTCGAGCACCGACATGCCGACCGCCGACGCCAGCCAGTGCGTACTGGCGATCATGCCCAGGTCACCGAGCAGCTCCGGTCGGGCCGAGAAGCCCGCGCTCATACCCGGGCCTGCGGGGACAGCTGGCGGAAGGAGGAACGAGCGGTACGCCGCCGCCTGCGCCTCGGCCTCGTCCCCCGCTGCGATCGCCTCGAGCAACTCCTGGTGCTCCGCCCAGGAGTGCGGGGCCCGGGCAGCCGCGCTGTGCCGGAACAGCCACTGCGCGCGCTTGATCATGGGTTCGGCGATCCCACTGAGGTAGCCGTTGCCGCTGAGCTCCATCACGGTGCAGTGGAAGGCGGTGTTCAGGTCCGACAGCCGGTCCAGGTCACCGTTCTCGGTGGCGGACCGGGACTGGGCCAGCAGCGCCCGCAGCGCGGCCGCGCCGTCGCTGCTCACCCCGGCGGCCGCCAGCCGGGCGCCGACCGGCTCCAGCGCCAGCCGCACCTCGTACAGGTTCTCCGCGTCGACCGCCGAGAGCCGGCCGACGCACGCGCCCTTGTACGCCTGCACCTCCACGAAGCCCTCGGCCGCGAGCACGGTCACGGCCTCGCGCACAGGGTTGCGCGACACCCGCAGCCGCTCGGCGAGGCGGTCCTCGACCAGCCGGCTGCCCGGGGGCAGCTCGCCGCGCAGGATCAGCCGGCGCAGCTCGGCTGCCACGACGTCGCGTAGGGGCAGGTGCCCGGTCGCTTGCAGGGGCACGGTCGGGCCGGTCATGCGACGCCGGCCGGCACCGCGGGGCGGCCCGTTCGCGCCGACACCTCCACGACCAAGCGGAGCGCCTCGGTGATCGAGGCGAGCGCCAGGCTGGGCGGCGAATCGGGCCTGCCGAGGACCTGCTCGTGGAGGTACGGCACGTGCACGAACCCGCCGCGCAGCTGCGGCTGCTCGGTGGCGATGAGGTGCATCAGGGCGTAGAAGACGTGGTTGCAGACGTACGTGCCAGCGGTCGAGCTCTTGGCCGCTGGAATCCCGGCCGAAAGCAGTGCCTCGACCAGGGCGGCGACCGGCAGGGTGGCGGCGTAGGCGACCGGGCCGCCGACGACAGCGGGCTCCTCGATGGGCTGGTGCCCGGCGTTGTCGGGGATCGCGGCGTCGTCGAGGTTGACCGCGAACCGCTCGATGGTCACGCCC
>JAABUY010005808.1_pt1 | contig 12265 bp, 14 predicted proteins | sample 5560271 | NCBI WGS metagenome assembly JAABUY01 (sample SAMN10711886, study PRJNA513374) | rock metagenome | isolation source: Antarctica rocks | place: Antarctica: Victoria Land, University Valley
GCGCCGGCCGCGGCGGCGGCCGCCTCGGCCGCGGCGGCCGCGTTGTCGAGCTGCAGCTCCATCGCGGCCAGGCTGCCCTCGAAGGCTGCCAGGCGCCTGTCCTGGCCGGCCACCAGCGTGCGCACCGCTCGCTGCGCGCCCAGCCGGCAAGCACGCCTCGCCGCATGCCTGGAGCTTGACAGGCACGGGTCTGGCTCGCCTGCAGGCCTGCCAGGCCAGAAAGCGGAGACGACGCATGTGCTGCCTTGAAATATCCATCCCAAAAGCCGATGAAGCTGCAGCAGGAGCAGGCAGCATGCCGTGCAAGCGCCTGCAAGCATGCACGGCCCGGGCAGGCAGCGCCGCGCCTCCGCGCCCGCCCATTGCGCCGCGTCCATGTGCACGGGCAGCTCGCGCAGCCGCGGCACGACCGCCAGCAGGTCCGGCAGCGCCGCCGCCAGCGCCTGCAGCGGCGCGGCCAGCGCGGGTGGCGGCGCGCCGCCGTCGCCGCTGCCGCGCGCCGCCGCGATCGCGCGCGCCTCGCTGGCGCGCGCGCGCGCGGCGGCCAGGTCGCGCTCCGCGCGCCGCCGGCGCTGGCGCTCCTGCCGCAGGCTCGCCGCGGCGGCCTCCGCGCGCGCGCGCAGCGCGGCCACCTCCTCGCCCAGGCGCGCTTCGGCGGCCTGAGAGGGCGCCAGGACGTCGCGGCCGCCGCCGCCGTCGGCCGGCGCAGCCAGCGCCAGCTCGCCTGCATGCCTCCAGAGACAGCCCAGTTGGCGCCTGCGTCCGGTGAGGCCTGACAAGGTGCCACCAGTCACTGGGATGTGCTGGAGTGCAGCTGGTGCAGCGGGTGGCTTGGGCCCCGGCACTGCCAGTGCCAGCTGCGCAGCACACCCCTGCTGGTACATAAGCAACAGCAGGCAAGGCGGTGTACAATACATCGGGCCAAGGGAAGCAGGGTGAAGCGCTGGTGGAGCACGCGTGGGCGCACGGTGGAGGCGCTCAAACTCGAGGTCGTCCTCATCCAGCGCCGCTTCCAGCTCGGAGACGCGCAGGCGCAGGCGGCGCGCCTCAGCTGTCCACTCCTTGGAGCGGTCGCACTCTTCGGCCACCACCTGCGTTGCAGCGCGCTTGAATCCATTCGTATGTGAAGGCGTATGTGATGGCTGCACGACAATGTGTGCGCAGACGCACCTGGCGCAGCGCAGCTTCCAGCGAATCCTTAAGGTGCAGCTGGCACTCGGCCACGGACATGTCGGGCGCACTGCCGTTGGTTGTAACAGCCATGCTGGACAAAGGCCCTCAGCTCACACAGCATACATGTGCAAATACGCTAGAGCTGCACTGCCAGCAGTGCAGTCCTCAGGTTCTTCTGCACAGCAGGACCGAGGCAGACATGGCGCTCGCAATACAGCACCAACACCTGCCGCTCTGGGAAGTAGGCACATCTCCAGCCCGGCAAGTGCTCTACTTTTGTCTGAAGGTCTGCCGGTGCAATTGCACCGGCACTTGCAAGGCATGTCTATGCATGGTGTACACCCCCACCTAGCAGGTGGTCTCCTGCCTCTCCCTCACTTTGGAACAAGGCTGGGACAGATGAAGGAGAAGGAGTGGCGGGCGTGAGCGGTATGGAGGACAGGCAGCGGCAGCTTGTGGCCCAGCCCATGCGGTTGGCGCTGAATGGCGGGTCGCTGCGCGTGGTTACAGAGCAGGCAAGCTCAGACAGCGTCGCGCTGGTATTGCTGTTTGTGTTGCTGCAGACTTTCTGCAAGCAACCACTGTCGACACGTTCATCAACTTTGCTGTGCACGTTGTAGACGGCGAGCTGGGTCCAAGAGCTCGAGACTGAGGCGAGCGAGAGCTGGCGCCACCTGCCCTTATATTTCTGTGAGGTGAGACATCCTATTGCATGACCATGGACCTGACCTGCTTCTGGCGCTAAACATTGGCACTGAGCGGTGTTATCTACACAGCAACTGAGTAAGTGGTGCGGGGGAAAGGGAGGAGAGCAGCTTATCTGGCAGCAGCAGTATGTGTCACTGATAGGATGCTATGTGCAGTGGTGTGGCACTGAGAGTGAGCTCACTCTCAGTGAGCGGGCCGAAGCAGCAGCACTTTACTCAACAATAGCACTTTCCTGCAACTGTGTCCCGCTTGTGCGTTCACGACACTGTGCGAAGGTCTGCACGTGCTGCCCAGGTGTGGCATGAGGCGGGGCTGGAGGAGGAGGAGGCGCCAGCGCAGGCGCAAAGCCTGGTGTCCAAGTGGCGCCAGAAGGAGCGGCTGAAGACCACGGCGGTCGCGCTGGTGCTGTGCCTCAACATCGGCGTGGACCCGCCGGACGTGCTTATGATCTCGCCCTGCGCGCGCCTGGAGTGCTGGGTCGACCCGCTCTCCATGCAGCCACCCAAGGCGCTGGAAACAATTGGTGCAGCCACGCACTTGCCCAGACGCATCTGTTCTTTGACGCCTTGGCCTTTTGCGCACCGTTTGCGCACAGGGACTCGTAACGCATGATGGGCACCAGGCTCGCTGGCACGGGCCCCTGCACAAGGAGAGACACGCTCTGCTGGCTGCACGCGTCACGCACTCCACCCGGGGGCATTCGAGCACGCGCCACTGCCGAGCGGCGACAGGAGTGCATGCGTCGTCATGCCAGCTTGTCGCCAGGCCGACAATCGCAGCCTGTGTGCCTGCAGGGTGGAGTGCAGGCGTGCGAGCGCCCCTGGCTGCAGTGAAGTGCGAGCGCCCCTGGCTGCAGGCACTCCCACCACCGTTGCCGCACATCCAGGGACGGGCGCCGGGCTGAGCCCTGGTCTGCATGGCAGGCAAGAACCTGCAGGCGCAGTACGAGCGCTGGCAGCCGCGCGCCAAGTACAAGACGCACCTGGACCCCACGCTGGAGGACGTCAAGAAGCTGGCCATCTCCTGCCGCCGCACCGCCAAGGCGCGCCCTCCTTAACCGCCCGCAGGCAGCCGCGCAACCTTCGACCTTCTACATCAGCTTGGCTGATACCTGCTGTCCGCGCGCCTGCCGCCATGCTGGTGCCGCACGCCCCTCAAACACGCGCAGCGCGCCTGACTCGACACCCGGTGGGCCGGGTCTGTTTGCGCCCGCTGCCCGGCTCCCGCCCGGGGCTCCTAACCCTAAACATATTCCCTACCCTACACTCTACCCTACGCTATGTTGCACCCGCCGCCCAGCGCCCGCCCGGGGCGCGCAGGGCGAGCGCGTGCTGTTCCACTACAACGGGCACGGCGTGCCGCGGCCGACCGCCAACGGCGAGGTCTGGGTCTTCAACAAGAGCTACACGCAGTACATCCCCCTGTCCGTGTTTGACCTGCAGGTGAGCCGCCCGATTCGCGCCTCGCGTCATCAGTGTTCATGTACCTCCCCACAGAGTAGTGGTGTTTGGCCTACAGTCGTATCCGCATGCTGTCTGTATAGGGCCAGATAGTTTGCCACCTGGAGACAGGGTGGAGCACTACAGTGTAGGCTGGTGCCGCAAGCGGCGTTCTTTTTTTAATGGCATGCTGACTGGGTGCCGAGCACGCTGTCTCCCCTTTTGGTCGCGGCCATGCGTGTTGCGTGCCCACATCGCACTCCCCGGCACACCTGGTGCATTGAAGCGCCACGCGAGCTGGCTATATTGCCGTCACGCATCGCATGCTGTGAGAGCTGCGGTGCCCTGCAGGCCTGGGTGGGCGCGCCCGCGATCTACGTCTTTGACTGCTCCGCCGCCGGCCTCATCCTGAACTCCTTCCGCGCCTTTGCCGAGCAGCGCGCTCACGTGCGCCACCCATATGATGAGCTGGGAGCTAATGGGCCTGAGGCACAGGTGCCAGACAGCTGTCAACACGCAGGTAGACAGTGACGGCAAGTTGCGACAAGAATGTCATGCGGAGAGCAAGCATTGGCAGACACTGCCACACATGCACCCTGCACAGCCGTCTGGCGTCGAGGGCGTGCTGCACGTGCGACCGCGCACCCCCCTGTGCGGACGTGCCTGTCCCCACATGTGCAGTTTGCATGTGCATTTGCAGGAACTGGACGGCCTCGGCGGCGCACGAGACGCCGAGGAGACCGGGCGGGAGAGCATCCTGCTGGCCGCGTGCGGCGCCGGCGAGGTGCTACCGCAGAACCCGGACCTGCCGGCCGACGTCTTTACCGCGTGCCTGACCACGCCCATCAAGGCGCGCTCCTGGGCTCGGCCATCCAACGTCCGGGACAGCGCGTCCGACCCGCTGCGTAGGCTGGCCACCTGTGGGATGTTTAGCAGCTGTGGCCAACGCTGCCTGTCCTTAATTCTCATTCGCTCTGCACCATACCAATATGTTGCATGCATGCAGCATCCGTCTGTTACTGGGTCCTGCATGTGCCACCCTGCTGTCCTGTGCGACGCCAGAACAGCATCCGCACGAGCTGCCCGCGCCGCGGGCGCCGCGCCGCGCCCGCGCCCGACCCGCGCGCGGCGCGCCGCGCAGGTGGCGCTGCGCTGGTTCTGCTCGCGCTCGCTGCTGCGAGCGGAGGGCCTGACCAAGGAGCTGATCGACCGCATCCCGGGCAAGCAGACCGACCGCAAGACGCCGCTGGGCGAGCTCAACTGGGTCTTCACTGCCATCACCGACACCATCGCCTGGAACATGCTCCCGCGCGCGCTCTTCCAGCGCCTGTTCCGGCAGGCGCGCGCGCCCCACGCCGGCGAGCCTGAGGCACTCACAAGCCCTGTCAGGGGCATGGCTGCGGCGTCGCTGCGTGGGCCGCGTCGAGCGCTCAGCGTGCTGTGCTGCTGCTAGGCGCGCAGTTGCTCCACCCTGGCACATCCAGGCTCGCCGGGTCTCGCAGCGCCAGGGCGTTTGCCGCGGCGCTGGCACCGCCTGCTCGGCAGCGCCTGCTCGGCTGCGAATGCGCGCCGCCTCGCGCTCACAAGCGCAGAGGCGCGCGCGCGCGCGGCGGCGGGCCGACGCGCCGGGCGCGCGCGCGCGCAGGACCTGCTCGTGGCCAGCCTGTTCCGAAACTTCCTGCTGGCGGAGCGCGTGATGCGCGCGGCGCACTGCACGCCCGCCTCCATGCCGCGCCTGCCCGCCAGCCACCAGCACCCGCTTTGGCAGGCGCGCGGCCGGCTTCGCCCCGCCAGCACATAGCAAGCACGTGGCGCAGGCGCACCTGCCAAGGCTTCTGTCCTGGTGCTGCTGATCTGGCACACATGGCCCAGGCTTCTCCCAGTGAGGAATGTTGTCTCCTGGGTAAAGGATGATCGAGGCATGTGACATACTCCAAAGACTCGCACCAAAGCGGCCAACGGTCGCTCCAATGATGTCCACATGTCATGTGACACACGTGCAGGCCTGGGACATGGCGGCGGAGATGTGCCTGCTGCAGCTGCCGGCGCTGCTGAGCGGCGAGCCCGGCGCGGACTTCCAGCCGTCGCCCTTCTTCGCGGAGCAGCTGACCGCGTTTGAGCTCTGGCTCGCGCACGGCTCCGTGGGCAAGCAACCGCCGGAGCAGCTGCCCATCGTGCTGCAGGTGCCCTGGGCGCTTGTAGCATCATCTGGGCCATGCATCGCAGGTTGCCGGGCGCGCTGGCTTGCATGCGCCCATGAGGGGCAGCGGGCGGTGCAGGAGAGCTGCTCCGCCACCAGGTGCTGCTGGGCCGGGTGCGGAAACTGCGCGCGCTGGTCCTGCTGGGGGGGCTCTGCGCACGCCGCTGGCCGATGTCAGCATAGGCGTGCCAGAGTACCCTCCGTCACCTAATTTGCGCCCACCCACGCTGCCCCAGCCTCACACGGAGTGCGCGCGGGGCGCCGCAGTTTTTAAGGGCAGGGTCCCTAACCCTATCCTGGTGCCGGGGGCCGCCAGGTGCTGCTGAGCCAGGTGCACCGCCTGCGCGCGCTGGTGCTGCTGGGCCGCTTCCTGGACATGGGCGGCTGGGCGGTGGACCTGGCGCTCAGCGTCGGCATCTTCCCCTACGTGCTCAAGCTGCTGCAGACGACGGCGGCCGACCTGCGCACCACGCTCGTGTTCATCTGGGCCAAGATCCTGGCGCTGGACGCGTCGTGCCAGGCGCGGCGCCCCCGCCGCCCTGCCCCTCACCCCTGCGCCGAGGCGTGCGAGGCGTTCTGACTGGGACCGACTGACCTGTGCCGCAGGCCCTGTCTATATCCAGGACCTTGCTCGAGCTCGAGGTCGGCAAGGCGTGTATATCTGTTCTGTGCATGCTTTGCTGCGTTTCCAAGCTGCTTGATGGCCATCTGCGCAGTGCCGCCGCTGCGCTGCTGTGCCCCTCATCCGCCGGGCTCACCACGGGCATGCTGTGCCCTTCATCCGCCGGGCTCACCACGGGCATGCTGTGCCCTTCATCCGCCGGGCTCACCACGGGCAGGCCGTGCCGCCTGCGCAGGCGGACCTGGTGAAGGACGGCGGGCACCTGTACTTCCTGCGCTACCTGGAGGCGGCGGATGCGGGGCCGCCGGACTCGCGCGCGCAGGCGGCCTTCGTGCTGGCCGTGCTGTGCCGCCCCGGCGGCCGCGGGCAGGTCCGCCGCCCGCCGCCGGCTCCCATGTGGTGTAACACGGGGTTGCAGTGGGGAGGCCACCCCTCACGGGCTCGTGCGCACAAGCCGGCAGCTGTGATTGCGGAAGCGTGGGGTGCGAGAGCGCGCGCATGGCTGGCAGACGTGGTGCTTGCGCGCACTGCCGCCTGCGAAGGATGGTGCCACGCGCTGGCGTGCACCCCGGGAGGCGGGCGGCATGGCGCGCGCGCCGGCGGCCTGACGCGGGCGGGCGCGCAGGCGCTGTGCGCCAGCGCCGGCCTGCTGCACGTGCTGCTGGCGGCGCTGGGCGCGGCGGGCCCGGGCGCGCGCAGCGCGCCGCCGCTGCTCACCAAGTGGCTCTGCCTGTGCCTGGGCCGCCTGTGCCAGGACATGCCGCAGGCGCGCCCGCCCGGCCCCATGCCTCCTCGTGAGGGGCTTACCTGTGGTGTCAGCTTGTGTGTGGGAGCTCTGCGGCTGCACTACTGCAGCAGTAGTGTGTGGGCCGTATTGCAGCGCAGCTGCTCTGCCGCTGCACCCCGCAGAGATTGTTGTGCCCTTCCCTGCCTTTGCGGGTTGCAAGTCTTGGCGCCTGCATTCTGCTGTCCGGCAGGCAAGAAGGCCTGTCAGCAGCTCACTACTGATGCTGTTGCGGATGTTGATATGCGCTTCCTGTCGTTTGCAGTTGCCAGTGAATGCGCTTGTGGTGGGTCGCAGCCATGCCAGGGTGCCATGCCGATGCGAGCAGAGTGTGCGGGGGTTGCAGATGACGACCGCTGCTGTGGAGGGCGGGGCGGCCGGGTGGCTGTGCGCGCTGCTGACGTCGGCGCACTCGGAGGTCCGCGCGGCGGCCGTGTTTGCGCTCGCCAGCTTCATCCAGGCGCGCCGCTGCGCTCCTGTCACCCTAATTGCGCTGCACATGGCCTTGGGCCCTGCACTGGCTTCCCCGTCTTGCATGCTGGCTGCCTCCCATGCCCAGTCACGCTCTGTGCCTAGGACATGTGCAGGCGAGCCTTGGATGCGCTGTGTGCCTTTCCGGGCGCTTGCACTCGCAGTGCCTCGCCTCTATCTGCGCTGGGGCTTCGGCAGGCTTGGCCGTTTTGTGAGAGTTGTGTTTGCTGCCAGGTGGACGACGGCCCGGGCGGCGGCCCGGATGGGGCCGACGCAGGCGCGCGCTGGGCGCTGGAGCGCGAGCTCGCGCGCCAGCTGTTGCCGGTGCGGCATGCGCGCGCACAGCGAGGACGCCTGCGGGCCTGGCATACCCTGGTACATCTAATGTCGGGCGTGAAGGCGCCCAACAGGCAGCGCGTCCTGCGCCGGAAGGATCCTGGCAGGCTGCGCTGTGCGGGTGTATGTGGGGGTCGCAGGCGGCCACCCGCGCTTTTCAGTGTCACATGCGTCCCACGCTGCCGGGACCGTGCTGGCGGCGCAGCGAGGCGCCTCGCCGCGCATGCCGCGCCCGACTGCGCGCTCAGGCGCACCGACGCCGCGCCGCGCCGCGCCCGGCAGGCGGTCGCCGACGGCAGCGTGCTGGTGCGCGCGGAGGCCGCGGTGGCGCTCGCGCGCCTGGCGGCCGCGCACGCGCCGGCGGTGGCCGAGGCCGTGCTGGCCGTGCAGCGGCGCGCCGCGCGCGTGGTGCGCGGCGCCGCGCTCGCGCCGGGCGCGTCGGCGGGGCTGGCGCACTCGGCGCCGACGCAGACGGCGGCCGGCCTGGCGCGCGCGGCGCCCGCCAGCGCCGCGCCGCTGCCCGCCGCGTCAGGTGCGCATTTTGGGATTTGTGCGTGGTGCATGGTGGGAGCCTGGCCAGCACAGCAGGGCTGTGGCCAGCATCGCAAAGTTGCGAGCGTCGTGCCCCAGCCCATGGCCGGCCCGCGGTGTGGCTGCGCCGCCAGCCGCCCTTGTCCGGCGCATGTCCTCAAGTGTCTGGAAGAGCCGGAGCCTGCTTCCACTTGGTGGTCAGGAGGTGCGGACAGCCGATGACACCCTGCCCAAGCCGGCTTGGGTGCGGCCTGTGCTGGAGGGAGTGTTGCGGCTCGGGGGTTGGGGCGCAGTGTCGAGGAGCGCAGGACGGTGCACAGCTGATGCCGCCCCATGCCCGCATGCAGACGTGCCGCCTTCTGGGGGGAGCGCGGACGCGGCGGCAAACATGCAGCCGCGGCCGATGTCAGGCGCATCGCCGGCGACGCCGGCGCGCGGGGCGCTGACCCTGGAGCCCGAGGCCGGGCGCCTGTCGCGCCCCGGCCGGCCAAACATGTCGGCGAGCGCGGACGCGAGCCCCGACGAGGGCTTCGACCCTGGACCTCACCCTGAGCACGAGGCCGCCGAAGCGGAGGCGGAGCTGTACACGGCCGCGCTGACGGCCTGCATCGTGCTCGCCACCGACCCCGCGCCGCGCGTCGCCTGCTTAGGCCGCGCCGCGCTGCGCGTGGCAGGCTGCACGCTCACGCCAGCGACGCCGGCCGCAGGCGTGCTACTGCGCGTGATGCGCCTGCGTGTGCCTCCTCGCGAGTGCCGCAGTCAGCTGCACTGCCTGTCGTGACAACCGGGCTAAGGCGGGACAGGGTTTGTGGGAGATGGAGCTACAAACACGATCCGCACAGTCTGTCTGACACGCTGGTTAGAACCATGTGCCTTTTTGTGGTCGCTGCCTCGCAGTGCGCTGCCCCAGGCAGGCCTGGGCCGTGCACCGGCGCGTCTCAGCCCTGTTGCTATCTGGGCCCTGGGACCACTCTCTTTGCAGCCGTCCACCATGCAGTCCTGAGAGCTGCCGCGCGCTCGCAGGGCCTGCGGCACTCGCGGCGGCGGCCGCGTCGGGCACGGGCGCGCTGGCGGCCGGCCGCCACGCCGGCCTGCACGGCGGCCCCGGCGGCAGCGCGGAGGCGTCGCCGACGCCGTCCAGCAGCGGCAAGTGGCGCGGCTGGCGCCAGGGCCGGGCCGGCGCGGGGTCCTCGGTCGCGTCCTCGCCGTCCTCGCCGCCGCCGGCGCTGCCGCCGCAGCTCACGAGCCTGCCCATGCCGTACCTGCTGCGCCGGGTGCCCCCTCCGCCCAACCTGCTCACACGCGCCAGGGCCACGCCTTGCCAGCGCCCCTGCATACATTCCGCTCCGAGAGGAACCGCGCGCGCTGCCGACCGGCACGTCTGCCTGCTGTCGTGTGTGTGTGTTCCGACATGGCGGCGGCAGGCCTGCGGCCCTACGCACTCCCATATCCCAGCGGTGCACAGGCGCCACAAGCGCGCCTGCGCGCAGGTGGATGAGCCGCCGCAGGGCGTCCCGCGGGTCAGCTCGGCGCAGAGCGCGCAGAGCGCGCAGAGCGCGGGGTCCGGCGAGGCCGCCGATGGCGCGGCCTCCACGTCGGCCGCCGCGGACGCGCGGGTGTGCTCCGCTTGCCCGCGGGGCCTTGTGGGCGATGTGTGGGGCCGGCAGGGAGCACAACGCGCGTTACCCCATTACAAGTGCAGCCTGTGTCGTCACGGCTGCGGTGTGACTGGCGGCGTCGCCCGAGGAGTGTGTTCACTGCGGCTGCAACGCGTCCGCGCTGTGCTCACCAGGGCGGCTGCGGCGCAGAGGCCTTCAGGCCGGCCGCACCTGCCGGCGTCGGTAGTGTACCGGGTCAGCTGCGAGCACTTCTCGCAGCCGCTACTGGAGGCGCGCGACCCCATACCCTATCGTATACTACATGCCCTACCCTACCCTGTTCTGCCTCGCTGCCGTCCGCCCGGCAGCCAGGATCCCTGCTTGATCTCATGGCGCCCGCGGCGGCCGCGGCGCGCGCGCCTGCCCGCGTGCGCCGCAGCAGAGCTGCCCCAGCATGCGTGCGCAGGACTGGCTGTGGCTGGCCCGACCCTGCCCTTGCTCAGACAGGGGCAGCCTGTGCTGCAGGGCGCGGACAGCGGCGGCGCCGCAACGCTGCACGACCCCATCCGCACGGCCGGCCGCCTGCGCGAGCGGGACGACGCCATACAAGCCGCGCGGTGCGAGCGCCCGGGGGTCGCCACGGCTGGCAGCGTAGCCGGCCCGCTGCCCGCGCGCCAGCCACGCAGCACGTCAGCCCACTTTGCCTGCGCGTTGGACGCGCAAAGCTCTGCTGATAGCTCGCTGCTGGCAAGGACGCGAGGGCGGCTACGGGAGAAGTGCCTGCAGACAATGGCACCGGGCGTAGAACAGTCACGCTGCCGCGTAAAGCGCGCGCCATGATGCGTGCGCGCGTCACGTGTTGCCGCGTGTCCCCGTGCGGATCATCAGCCCTGCTCCTTCCCCCAAAACGCGCGCTTGCAGAAGCGCGCCGAGGCGCGCGCGCCTCAGCAGGCTGGCGGGCGCGCCCGGGCGCCTGAAGGACGCGGCGCGGCTGGCGGAGGTGGAGGCGCCCGGCGCGGCGTGCCTGGCGCTGCACCCGTTCCGCCCGCTGCTGGTGCGCGGCGCCTGCGCGGCCGCACGCCCGTGCGCGCGCCGGCCGCGCCGCTGCTGCCTCCCCTCTGTCATGGCGCTGGCAGTCTGCACCCTTGGGAGACCGCAGCACAGTCCCACGGGCTTCCATCCCCATAGCGTGCCTGCCATCGCGTCTGCCATCACGTCATGGCGAGGTGTCGACCCTGAGAGCGGCGCTGGTAGTAGTGGATGCCCTATCTACCCTACCCTACCCTCCCTACTTGAACCCACCCTACCCTGAGCCGCGGCGCAGGTGACGGTGGACGCGCGCGGCGCGGCGCGCGTGCACAACTACCGCCATGCGGCGCCCACCAACGCCTTCCACCTGGCGGCCGGGCGGCCGACGCGCGTCGTCGCCCTCTGGCAGCTGAACCAGGTCCAGGTGCGCCGGCGCTCACCGCGCGCTTCAGGTCGCCACGCCGCGCGTGTGGAGTGCATGGCGCTCGACTGGCACGAGCCTGGCGCAGCCAAGACTGCCCGGGGGTTTGTCCCCATGTTGGCCCGATGCGCAAGTGGGGGGGGAGCAGCTAAATAGCCAGCAGCAGAAATTCGCCGCAGCCTGGGCTGTCAGCAGCCGCGTGCGATACATGCGCAGTGCAAGCTAGGCGCTCGATCCAAGCTGCGGGGCTGTGCATTGATGCCGCCGTCCCTGCTCTTGGAATTTGGACGCTTGCAGCCAACATGCTCCGTTAGAAAGAACCCCCCCCCCATGCGGAGCAACTTCGCGCTCCGCCGACGCTGCCCCGCCCGCGGCTGACCGCGCGCCTGGGGCGCCGGGCCGCAGGCGGGCCTGCTCATGGCGGCGTCGGCGTGCGGGGCCGTGTATGTCTGGCGGGACTACACTTTCCGCAACACGCAGCGCCTGGCCGCGGCGTGGCCGGTAACCCCCCGCCCAAACTCCCCATCCCCGTGCCTGCCGAACCGTGCCGCGGCCCGGCCGGACGCGCACGGCGTGCTGTTGGCACTGCCCGTCGCCTGATGCACCAACGATGGGTCCTGGGTCTGGACTGGCTTGGATGGTCTATGGACTGTGTTAGGGAGGCACTCCAATATGACACAGCCATGGTCCGCAGTCGCTGGCATGCATATTTGGATTATTTGCAATGACAGGCAGCTCCCGTGCTGTCCTTTGAATCTTGAACCAAGCGAAAGGCACTTGGAAGAAAGCTGAGTGTTGGCGCACCTGGCAAGCGCTGACAGCAGCCGCGGCGCGCAGGCGGTGCCCGCCGTGCAGGACTGGAGCGCGTCGGCGGCCGCGGCGCCCGCGGCCTTCGAGTGGAGCGACGCGAGCGGCGTGCTGTTCGCCGCCGGCGGCGCCGCGCCGGCCGCCAT
>JAABUY010005809.1_pt1 | contig 12264 bp, 13 predicted proteins | sample 5560271 | NCBI WGS metagenome assembly JAABUY01 (sample SAMN10711886, study PRJNA513374) | rock metagenome | isolation source: Antarctica rocks | place: Antarctica: Victoria Land, University Valley
ATACGCAGCCTGCTCCACGGCTTCGTGTCGCTCGAAACCGCTGGTGGATTTGGCCTGCCGTTGAGTCTCGATGTGAGCTTTGAGAAGCTGCTACAGACCCATATCGCTGGACTACGGCAGTCGGCGCTGAGTACGAGGGGAAACAAGCGACCCACCACTGTAGAAACGAGCAACAGGACGAGGCCATGATGACGGCACTCCGCGTCGCTAACCTGGGGGTAGCCTTCCTACGCGAACTCTGTGCACGGGCAGCGCTGAGTTATACGGGCGTCCACCTGGGCCACGACGGCCTTGCATCAGTCTCCCTGGAGAGCAAAGGGGTATGCGTTACACATACCCCATACGCATCAAGCTAATGCTAACAAAGCGGGCTCAAGGAGGAGTTGATAGGTAGTGGGATACGTTTTGCGGGTGTTGAGACGGCAGCCAGCGGCCAAGCAACGGTGAATAAGAGCAATGGCGGCGCACAGGAGGTCGGTGTGCGGCAAGACACTGGCCAGATAGAGAGCATGGTAGCGCACGGTGTGGGCCGCCTTGACTAAGGAGCGCCAGCAAGGGACGCCCATTCGCACGCTCATGCGGGAGCTTACGCTTGCCGTTCAGTGACCTGCATAGTTCGACGCGAGCGCGTCAAAAAATCGGCGGTTTGGGCGTGGAACCCCGATCTCGTCGTAGCGACGGCCGCGCCAGCCCTCTACCGTGGGGCGGACCATCGGCTCGAGCACTCGCTTGAACCGGCGCAACATGTTGGCGTAGGCCATCGGCCCGAGGCCGTGGAACCACATAGCCCCATGCACCACGGGGATCGTCTCGGCGATCGGCACATCAGGAATGAAAACTTCCTCTTGCTCATCTCCATAGGCATCCAGGATGCGTTGCAGGTCGGCGGCGCGCACCAGGCGCGCCAGGTCGCCGAGCCAATGCTCCAAGTCCACGACCGAGAGGCGTGGCATGGCCCTACAGCCCCACCTCGGCGGCGGCGTTCTCGCGGAAGATCGAGCCCGAGCGGATGTACTTGCGCACCATAGGCAGGCTCTTGTGGCCGGTCTGCGCCATGATCGCGCGCTCGCTGACGCCGGCCTCAGCCGCTGCCGTGGCCAGCCCCGCGCGCAGGGAGTGTCCGGCGTACTTCGCGGGGTCGAGCTTGGCGGCCGCCGCGGCGCGCTTGACGGCGCGGGCCACTCCCTGGGGGGAGAGCCGGCCGGGCAGGAGCTGGTCGTGCCGGTTGATGGCCTGGAAGAGTGGGCCGTGGGCGATGCCGGCCGCGGCGAGCCAGGCGCGTGTCGCGCGCACCGGGCAGCTCTCGTGGTGCGAGCCGTAGGGGATGCCCACGGTGCGCCCCGCGCCCTCCTGGTCGGTCTTGGAGCGCCGGATTGTCACCGCCAGGCCCTCGGGCCGCTCGGCGACGTCGGCGACGTCGAGCGCGACCAGCTCGGAGCGCCGGAAAGCGCCGGCGAATCCCAACAGCAGCAGGGCGCGGTCACGCTGGCCCATAAGCGTGTCGGGCAACGCCGCGACCATCAGGCGCACGTCGGCCGTCACGGTCGGAGCCTTGCCCTCCTGCGCCGTGCCCTTGGCACGACGGATGCCGGCGGCAACGGCGCGCACGCTCTGGTCCTTCGTGGGGGAGGGATGGCCCGCGACCTGGTGGGCCTGTGAGATCGCCGACAGGCGGCGCGCGAGCGTGGAGGTCTTGCGGTGACCGGCGAGAGCGGAGAGGTAGAGCGCCACGGTCTCGGGGGCGGCGGGGAGCGGCGCGCGGTCGTGCGCGCGGCACCAGGCCGTGAAGTCGGCCCAATCGGCGCGGTAGGCCCGGCGCGTGTTGGGCGCCTTGGCGCGCTGGGCGTAGTCGCGTGCCTGCTCCCGCACGACGGCGAGCGCGGCCGCAGCCTGCTCCTGGGCGGCGACGAGGGTCACGGCGTCGGCGCGGGCGTCGGCGGCGTGCGGGGGCGTCACGACTGGCCCTCCGCGCCCTCGGGCCGCACCGCCGCGTACATCACCGCATCCTCGAACCCGTCGCCTGTGCGGTAGTAGTCGCGCAGCAGGCCTTCGCGGCACATCTCCACTTTCTCCATCACGCGCATCGAGGCTGCGTTGCGCGGGAAGATCCCGGCTTGCACCCGGCGCAGCCCGAGCGGCCCAAACCCGAACGCGAGCACGGCGCGCGCGGCCTCGGTCGTGTACCCCCGGTTCCAGAAGGGCACGCCCAGCCAATAGCCGAGGTCGCCCCGGTGGTGGTAGGCGCCCACGCCCAGGCTGATGGCGCCGAGGAGGGCCGCGTCGTCGCGGCGCGTGATCGCCCAGGTGAAGGCGTCGCCGGCTGCGGCGTCGCCCGCGTGCGTGCCGATCCACTCCTCGGCGGCCCCCTCCGGGTAGGGATGGGGGATGTAGAGCGTGGGGTCGGCCACCTCCCGCGCCCCGGCAAGCGCGCGGACCACCGGCGCGTCGTCGAGCGCAAAGGGGCGCAAACGGAGCCGGTCGGTGTCCAGGGTGGGTATGGCCGCAGCCGCAGGGTCCATTTCGCTCACGCCTCAGAGCCGTGGAGGGCCGCGGCCGCCGGTGGGTGGCACTGCTCCGCGACGAAGCGATTGAGCGCGTCCGGCGACGTGATGTGAAGAATGTCCTTGGTCGCCCGCCGGCGCTCGATCATTTCCAGCAGCCGCGGCCGCGCATGGTGGTGGATATCCCAGATCATCTTGAAGAGGACGTCGGTCATCGGCAGCATCGGGCAACCATCCGGCCCGTCGGGACGCTCCTCGGTCACGCACGCGATCTGGCGCTCAGCCGCCCACCAGAAATGCACCCAGAGGGGGTGGTCGACGAGGATGAGGGTGTCGGCCTGGTCGAACCGCTCCTCCACGGCCTCCCACGGTCCGAAGCCGTCGATGACCCAGGCATCGGTGGCGAGGATGGCGTCGTGCATCCGGTGGAACTCGTCCCCTGGCACGGGCGTCCAGCCCGGCCGCCATTGCAGCGTATCGACGGCGACGTAGGGCAGGCCATGCGCGGCGGCAAGCGCCCTGGCCATGGTCGATTTCCCGCCCCCCGCATTGCCGATGACCGCGACCTTCGTCATCCGTCACCCCCGCTCCTATCTACCATCCCTATGCCGGCATCGCCGGCCCGACCTATAGGGGCAGTATACCCCCTTTCTGGTGAGCGATAAGACAGAGGTATCGCTCACTAGAACTACTCTAGCATCAGGGGGTCAGGAGAACAGAGGGAAGGCGTTTCGTGCGCGCCTCGTCGAACTTTCTCCTAAATGCTTCCAAACAATAGTCGCGGGATGCGAACGTCGCGCACAACGTCGCGCGACCGCAGTCGCTGTACGCCGCCATGCGACCGCGGTCGCAGGCTCCTCTATCCCGCGAAAACCATCTGGACAGGGTGTCGCGCAATGCTCCTTCACGGGACATGTAGAACGGGACGACGGGGGCTGATGCCCGCCCCCGTATGCATGCTGCGGATGGGACGGAGGCGGGCTATCCCGTTCTAGATGTCTCGCCGATCGACAAAGAGCGACACCCTGTTGGAAGCATTTAGGGGCGGCAAGGCGCGGATTGATCGGCAGGGGACAAAACTAGGACGATTGCACAGGTCTCAGGTAAGATCAGGGTGATTGGGTAGGGGAGCAATGCCTAGCTTTTACGAGTTCTTTGCGGGGGCGGGCCTTGCGCGCCTCGGGCTCGGCGCTGAATGGACGTGCCTGTGGGCGAACGACATCAGCGCCAAGAAGGCCACAGTCTACACACGCAATTTTGGCGACGAGGATCTGGTCGTCGAGGATGTTGCGGCCATCGATCCGCGCACATTGCCGCCCGGCGTGGACCTTGCATGGGCGTCTTTCCCCTGCCAAGATCTTTCGCTGGCCGGCTGGCGACGCGGCATGCAGGCCCGGCGCAGCGGCACCTTTTGGGCCTTTTGGCGACTCATGGCCGACCTGCACGACCACGGAGATCGGCCCAAGATCATTGTCATCGAGAACGTCGTCGGGTTGCTTTCGGGGGACCATCTCAGCGGCCTGTGCGAGGCGCTGGCCGCGCTCGGCATGACGTTCGGCGCGCTGGTGATCGACGCAAAACACTTCTTGCCGCAATCGCGCCCGCGCGTGTTCGTCATCGCCGTGGACGCCGCCGTTGATGTCGCGGCGTTCGTCGACGATCGTCCCGCGAGCTCGCCCTGGGTCCCCGCGGCGCTGCGCAAGGCGCACCGTCACCTCCCCGAGCACATACGGCCGTCGTGGCGCTGGTGGCGGCTGCCGGCGCCCGACGCGCCGGTCGCCGGCTTCGCCGATCTGATCGACGACATCCCCGACGACGGTCGGTGGCACCTCGCCGACGAGACGCAACGCCTGTTGAGCATGATGACGCCGCTTAACCGGGCAAAAGTGCGCGACGGCGAGGCGAGCAAGGGACGTGCCGTCGGCACACTCTATCGGCGTATCCGCGAGGGGGTGCAGCGCGCCGAGGTGCGTTTCGACGGCATCGCCGGGTGCTTGCGCACGCCCGTCGGCGGATCGAGCCGGCAGACCGTGGTGATAGTCGAGCCCGGGCGCGTGCGGTCACGCCTGCTGAGCCCGCGGGAAGCGGCGCGGCTCATGGGCGCGCCCGACGACTTCTGGCTGCCGACAAACTACAACGACGCCTATCTGGCGATGGGCGACGGCGTCGCGGTGCCCGTCGTGTCCTGGCTCGCGCGACACCTGCTCACACCCATCGCGACCACAGGCCACACCCCGGCGCTCACGCCAAACGGCCGGCCGGATGCACTCGACGCCGCAAACGGCCATCTCGCGGGACATCGCGAGCGCGCCGAACAACTCGCGACACAATGGGAGCTCGTGCATCGGTGAGCGACGCCCCGGCGCCGGACGTCTTGCTGGCCGACCTGCAAGCGTGGTACAGCGCTGAGCAGCCCAAGACATACGTCGTTTGCGCCGGCTTGGCCGTGCTGGAGATCATGCGCGACGCCTGTCCGCTGGCGTCGCACGACTATAAGACGGACGGCAATCAGATCCGGACTAGCGGCTCGCTGGTCGCCAAGATCCTGCGCAGATACGGCGAGACGCGCGCGTATTCGCGCGAGGGCGGCCGGACGACGCGGGGAACGGTCCCCGCAGCGGAGCGCCTCGTCGAGCGGCTGAACAATCACCCCGAGGTTGCCGCGATGACGTCCGAGGCGCGCGGTCGTCTGATCGACGCCATGCAAGGGTGGCTCGTCGAGAAGGTGCGGGAGTATTTCGACCAGAGCCGCATCGCGCCGGACCTCAATCTGTCGCGCCCCTCCTGGCTCGTCGTGGCGGACATCCTCGCGGCGGCCGCGGTGCGGCAGAAGGCGGGGCCGGTCGCGCAACACCTCGTCGGCGCGAAGCTCGCGGTCCGCTATCCGGGAGCGTCGATCGAGAACCACAATTACACGACGGCCGATCAACAGCTGGGACGTCCCGGTGATTTCCGCCTCGGGGACACCGTTTTCCACGTCACCGTCGCCCCCATGGAAGCAGTCTTTGAGAAATGCGAAGTTAACATCAGGAACGGGTATCGCGTCCAACTCCTCGTCCCCGATGCTCGGCTTGTGGGGACGCGGCAGCTCGCCGACGGACGTGGCCTCCTCGACAAAATAGCGGTGCAGTCCATCGAGACCTTCGTCGGGCAGAACATCGAGGAAATAGGGCGGTTCGAGCACACAGGGCTCCGTCTGGCGCTCCACGACCTGTTAGAGTCGTACAATGAGCGTGTCGCCGCAGTCGAAACTGACCGTTCGCTGTTGGTCGAGATTCCGGAGAATTTGTAAGCGCGGGCCACTTGTTGTGGGAGGTGGATCTTCATGAAGCGAACAGCATGGCTCCTGCTCTCCAAGACGGATCACGAATATGGTGGTAATGCAGGCTACGACGATGTCATCTCTGAAGGTTCCGTTGGGGCCTGCTGAGATGGCACTTTTTTGCCGAAAGGCCATCGGATGCGTCGGTTATATTGGTCTAGTTCGACCTTCTACCCGCTCCAGAAACGCTCGTGCGGCCCTGTATTGGGTGATCGGCAAGGCCCATTCCGAAGATCTTTCACCGATCTCAGCAGGCCCCAACGGAACCCGCCAAAGTCCACGTTGCCCACCTGCACGGGCTCCAGGCGAGAGATGACGAAGGGGAAGGTGCGCTTACCGTACCGGATACTGTCGTCGTACTGGACCAGGACGTTGCTCCACACGCCCGCCATCAGCAGTCACTCGTAGCGTTCCACGAGCTGCGGTTGGATATTGACATGGTGGATGTTGGCGGTCAGGAAGCTGGCCCAGTAGACGCCCTTGGCCAGGTTCTCATCCAGTTCCACCCTGACCATGTCGATGAGTCGGCGCGGGGGGCGCTCCTTGATCTGGCTCTTGATCACCTCGGTCTCGTCGCCGCGCGGGATGTAGCGAGCTACCTCCTCCTGCACCAGACGCAGACCTTCGCGCACGTCCTCATCATCAAACAGGTTGGCGCAGTACTTACCCAGCATAAACTCGATCACATAGGAGGGCGCCTTACTCATGCCGCGGATCTCGTGCGTCAGGTCTTTGCGGATGACCAGCCCAGGGAAGGCGGCGAAGAGCCGCTCGTCGAGGGCGTCGGGGATGTAGTGGGTGCTGACGGTCGTCACGTCCTCTTCTCCTACCAGTCGTTCGGGGCATCAGCCCAATCTTTCTCAACCATCAGCACGCTGTCGCCGCGCGCGATGACCTCGTCGTTCGTGGCGTCACGGACCTCAATGCGGACCTCCGTGCCCCGGGCAGCCGGCTCAGCGGTGGGATTGAGCGTCACATTCACGGTATCCAGGTCCGGGGTGACACTCACGTCGCCCGAGCGGAAAAGGAAGGCGCTCGTTGTCGCGTCGCGGATCACAATCGTCACGCGCCGGGGCAGCGCATCCTCGGGGAACAGGCCGGGCCGGCTGACCTGTAGCGTCACGCGGACCTTGAGGCTGAGGATCTTGGCCAGGGGCAGGATCTCGACGCCGACCGGCGCTGCCGCGGCCGGCCACTCGATCGCGACGCAGGGGATGATCCATTCCTGCAGCGAGGCGCCGCCGTGGAAGTAGCCCAGTCCACCATACGTCTTGAAACAGGCGGCGCCGCTGGGGAAGGCGATGCGGTACTGTCCACCGGGAGCCAAGCCCTGCGGCGCCGGGAGCGCGGTCCCGACTGGGTAGGCCAGGGCGCGCCGGTTCGTATAGAGCGCGCCGGCCACAGGCGGTGGAACTTGCCGCTCAGCGGAGCCATCCCAGTGAATGTAGCCGTGGTCGGTGACCATCAGGATGCGGCGCCACCCCGCATCGCGCAGCCGCCCGATCACCGCCAGGTAGCGCGCGAGCACCGGCTCGGAGCCCAGCGCCTCCAACTGGTCATCATGGCCCAGTTGATCGAGCGCGTCATCGTGGATGATCAGCCGCGTGCGCTTCGCCGCAGGTGCCGGGATCTCCCCCTCCACCAAGCCGGCCAGCGCGAGCAGCGCGTCAGGGCTCACGCCCCCGTGTTCCTGCCACCAGCCTCGCCGCTCCGCCGCATCGCTCAGGTTGGCTGGCTGTCCCTGTTGCCGTAGGCGCCACGCGCCGCCTATCAGGTCGGCCTCCAGGGTCTTTTCAGGGAGCGGCAGGGCCATGCCCATGCCCAACGCCGTGACGGAGGGCAGCGGGGCACGGGCCGGAGCCACATGGGCGCGCTGCGCCCCCTCCTGTGTATTCAACCGCTCGGTCAATGTGGCGCCGAGATCATAGCGGAGCGCGTCAACCACGATCACCGCCGTGGGAGCTTTAGCCGCCAGAACCTCTTTCAGCCACTCGCCGGCGCTGGGGAGGGCGGCTACGGGACAGCCTGCCGCCGACCACACCGCCGACCACCGTATCAGCAAGTCCTCCCAGCGGTTGCGGTAGGCCTCGCGCAGGGGAACGATGAGGGCGATGAGATCGGGGTCAGGGTGGGACAGGGTCCGCATTAGCTCCTCGCCGGCGCGATCCACGCGCCAGCCGCCGCCCTGATACCAGGCGATCGCTTGCTGAGGGGCAGACCAGTCGCCGCCGGGCGACGCCTCCAGCACCGCGCCGACGGCGGTGGCCAGACGAGCCGCCTCGCGCCAGGGCAACGCTGGCATCCCTGGCCAACTTTCGCCCCAGAAACCCTCCACGTGCCGCATCAAGTCGTCGTGTCTGGCAGCCAACGCTTCCAGGATGTCCTTGCCCTCAAGTCGGGCGAGTTCTCGACAGATGGCTCTGAAGGCGGCCGCTTCGGCGGCCCGTGAGAGGTAAGGCGCACTTCCGACGAGGGGCATACGTGTGACGCCGCCTAACGCGGCCGTCTTGTCCGCGTCCACGATGGCGCTGGCCAGACGTCCACGCAGGCTGACGCTATCGGCCCAGTACGCCAGGAGGTCGAGGGCCATGCCGCGACGCCCCGCAGGGATCAGCAGATCGTGCCCCTCACCCACGGACTCCGGCGCGGCTTGGTGGGCCTGAGTGACCAGCAAGCGAGCCAGCGTCCGCGTGCGCCAGCGCGGCAGATTATCGAGGTCTAAGGGCGGCAGGCCGCTCGCCTCGATGGTGGCGTCGAGCACCAGGCGGCTCTGCTCATCCGGTTCGGCCAGCCCAGAGAGCACCCGCACCAATAAGGCAAGGTCCGGCTGCAGGCCACCGCCACCCCAGTCCTGCGGGTCCTGAGTTAGAGACTGGCGGGCCAGTGCGGCTAGCTCGTCGTCGACAATGGTCAAGCTCTGCGGCCGCCAGCCCCAGTCCAAAAGCTGCTCACGCAGATGACGGGTGTAGATGCGCTCCGCGCGCAGGGACTGTGCCCACAGCCAGCCCAGGTCGTCCGGGGCCGCCCGCACGAGCAGGACCAGCCTCTCGTGGGCATCCAGCCGCTCTTGTAGTTGCCGGCGCAGCAGCGGGCTACCGGCTTCCCCGCCAGTCTCCTCCGCCGACACCAGCAGGCTGAAGCCGCCGAGCTTACCATCGGCGGCCACACGCTCCAACAAGGGCGCCCAGTGACCATGAGGGTCGCACCAGACCAGCCAGGAGCCCGGATAGCCGTCGAGCACCTGACGCACTAGGACATGGATGCGTTGGGCCAGGGTCGCGCTCACGCGTGGCTCCGTGGATACGCCATCACTCCGCACCTCCGTCGCCCTGGGCCAACCGTGCCATTGCCTCAGCGCGCTTCTGCTCCAGCTTCCGCCGCTCTGCCTCACGTTCTGGTGCTCGCTCGGTCCAGCGCGGCGACGCGGGGGTGTCCTCGGCCATCCAGCCGGAGCGCGGTAGGACGCCCTCCCGCACCCATCGTCGCTCGTCGGCTCGCCAGCGTGCTCGGTCAGCAAGCGCCTTCTTCGCGTCGGCCTCTTTCAACACGTCAGAAGCCAGCACCCCCGCCAGTTGCACCGGCGCGATGTTCACCCGTACCCCATCGTTGAGGTCCACCGCCCAAGCCCGCTCCTGCGCTAACAGTGCATCACGACTGGCCGGGGCCAGGATGCCATCGCCGCTCCATCGATCTAACGGCTCACCCAAAAAACCATCTTCCAGTTGCGGGGTGTCAAACCCTTGCTCCTCCACGCCACGCAGTCTCTCCATAAAGGCTTCCAATTCCTGGACGCGGGCGGTTGCATGCGCAGCAGCCGTATCGTCACCGGACTGTCGCGCCGAGTCAACTCGGCCCCGCTCGGCATGGAGTAACGGCGCGACATATTGGGTGCGCAAGCGTGCCAGCAAGCCCAGGCCACAGGCGTGGTAGTAGACCATACACTCGAAGGCCGGTACCTGCCGCGAGCCGCCTTTGCCCCTACCACCTCCCGTACCTGCCACTGGCACACTGGCCAAGTGCCAGGCAATAGGTCGATACTTAAACTGGCGCACGTGGCGGGGGAAGAAGGAGCGCCGCAGCCAGGCCTCCAGGTTCTGGCCTGTCAGTTCGGCCAATAAGGCTTCTGTCTGCTGTACGCCCAGGTCGCCGTCCTTGGCACGCAGGCGCTCGCGCACCCGGTCAGCTAGCGAAGCCTCCCCGCTACTGGGCAGGAGGGAAATGATGCCGTCTTGGTCCGCCCAATCCGGCACCGGCTCATCGGCCTCCAACTGCTTCGGCCAGCGGTGGCCAAGTAGGCGCACGACGATGACACTCAGGCGGTCTTCCAGCAACCGGCGCTCCTCAGGCTTACAGCGGGTGCCCTCGGCACAGATCTCTTGGAGCAGCCAATAGGTGCTGATAGGGTGTATCTCTAGCTTCTGTGACAGTGCCTCCAGGAACGTTTCGGGCGGGATCGGGAGGTAGGCGCCCACCACTACTGTCTCACCTTCACTCTCACTGTTATCCACTTCATCTTGGGCGTCGTCAGCCACGCTCCCGCCTGGTCCAGCCTCGAATTGCGCCCGCAACCGCGCCTTCACTCGTGCCAGTTCCTGAGGTGTGCAGGCGCGACGGGGGTGAGCAGCAAGGTAGCTCACTAACTCCTCTGGAATGCGTACAACATTTGATAGTTGAGGCAACAACTCATAGCCAGAGATCAGCGGATGCCAGCCAGCTGGCGTACCGGTTTCGCTGTTCACAGCCTCTCGATCTCCTGGGTCCAAGTTGAAGACATTACTGGCGACGCTCTCCACGTACCCCTCGGTCGCGTGGAGCACGGCTTGTATGGGCACTAAAGCCTCGTCCAATAAAGCTTCGTTGTCCCAACGTAATTGGTAAGCTCCTGAATTCGAGGGAGTGAATAATCGCTCTGTCGGATCGCTAGATACAATCAGACTCTTCAAAACTCTAGTTTTCGCTAAGGGGAGGGGCACAGGGAGGGCTTTGGTAGGATACGGGTGCTGAGACCATATCGTGCCGAAGGAGCCTCCCGATGCCTGAGACAGTCTACCGCATGATGACGCTGCTGAGTACGTTGGTGGTCGCCCTGCCGGTAGGGACGAACCTGGGGCTGTTACACCTGCTGTGGATGCTGGTGAGCGGGCGGTTGCTCGGCGCGCGTGGGGCGGTGATCCCGGGCTTGAGCGAGAGCGGCCTGTCGGACCAGGCCGTGCGGCGGGGGTGGGCGGCGCTGGGAGGGGGCGACTGGACGAGCGCGGGGTTGCTGGCGCGCTGGGAGGGGGTGGTCGCGGGCGAGGGGCACTGGCAACCGGTGGCGCACGGGGGCTATCGGCCGGTGGCGGTCGACGTGACGGGGTTCTGGCGGCCCCGACTGCGCGACTGCCCGACGACGCACTATCAGGCGGAGGCGGGGCGGGCGCTGCCGGCCATCCCGCTGGGGCTGGTGGCGCGGGTGGGTCGGGTGGGGGGCCAGCGCCAGGCGCTCCTATGCACGCTCGTGCGGGCGGAGGCGGCGGACCCGCGCCCCGTCGCGCAGGAGCGCCTGCTGGTGCGCGCGGCGGTGGCGCGGTGCGCAGCGGACGAGGCGCTGGTGCTCGATGCGGGCTTCGGGATTGCGCTGCTCCAGGGGGAGCGGGCCACGCGCTACGTGGTGCGCCTGGCCAAGAACAGCACCTTCCGCCGGGCCACCCCGCCCGCCTATCCGGGGCGCGGCCGCCCCGCCACGCGCGGGGACCTGGTGCGCCCGCTGCCCCGCGCCTATAAAGGCCGCGTGATCCCCGCCACGCCGCCCGACCGCGTCGAGACGTGGGAGGAGGACGGGGTGACCCTGCGCGCGGAGGTCTGGACCGACGTGGTGCTGCCCACGGCCACGGCCACGGCCACGGCCACGGCCACGGCCACGGCCACGGCCACGGCCACGGCCACGGCCGTGGAGGCGGAGGCGAAGGGCCTTATCTTCAGCGTGGTCGCCGTGTATGACCCGCGCTACCGCGAGCCGCTGCTCCTGGCCTCGCCGCTCCCCGTCACCGCCCGCGTCCTGCGCGACCTCTACCGCGACCGCTGGGCGGTGGAGCAGCTCCCCCTGGCCGCCAAGCAGATGCTCGGCGCGTCCCGCGCCTTCGTCCACGCGCCCGAGACCTGCCAGCGCCTGCCCGAGTTGGCCCTCCTCGCCGGGGCCATCCTCTCCTACGCGGCGGCCACCTCCCCCGCCCTGCCCACCGGCTTCTGGGACCGCCGCCCCCAGCCCACGCCCGGCCGCCTGCGCCGCGCCCTCGCCCGCTTCCCTTTTCCGCAGGACTTCCCGCTCCCCGCGCGCATTCGCGCAAAACGATCCCGCACCGACCATCTGCCCACGGGCTTCTGGGGGCAACGCAAGCGGCGCACGGCCCCCGAAGCCCCCATCCCGCTGGACCAGGCTGCCTGACTCAGCGAAAACTAGAG
>JAABUY010005811.1_pt1 | contig 12263 bp, 22 predicted proteins | sample 5560271 | NCBI WGS metagenome assembly JAABUY01 (sample SAMN10711886, study PRJNA513374) | rock metagenome | isolation source: Antarctica rocks | place: Antarctica: Victoria Land, University Valley
GCATGACAGCCCCAGAAGAGCTTAAACACTCACATTGCAGTAGCTTCTGATACAGCCACATGTAACAAGCCCAGCACGTGCGCAATGTAGGGCATGCACAGGGCGCGCACCGCAGGGCTCCCACCTTTAGCTCCTTGCACAGCTGCGCAGCTGTCCGCGCGTTCAGTGCACCAGGCGGCAGGCTGCCGGCAAGCAGGGCCATGCGCCGCCAAGGACATTGCCAGCGAGTGCGAGCAGCCATGCACCATGACACCAGCCATGCGTGCGGGCAGAAGGCAGGCATGGGCCTTGCACAGCAGTACGAGTCCCTGACATGCAGGCACCAGAGCTCGAGCGACAGGCGCCTGGCAGGCGGGGGCTGCGCGCACCGTGCCGTACACGCCGATGGAGTTGAGCAGGCTCATGTACGAGCGCGGCGATGCGCCGATGATGGCGCCCGGGCTGCGCCGGAGCGCAGCGTCAGCAGTGTGGCCATGCATTGCACCCTTGGAAAGGGTTGCCCGAGTGCCGCAGAAGCGCCCTGTGGTAACGCACACAACCACACATACACTGCACCTGAGCTGCTCAGTCTCTACACTGACAAGACAGCTGCCATGTCGCCCAACAGACAGCCTCCAACAAGTGTTACATTGATTCCTCAGCGCTGGCAGCAACTGCAGATTGGAGAAAACCCAAGCGCAATCTGTGTCTGCCGCTACCCTGTGTCTGCTTGCGCAGGAGAACAAAAAGCCCTGCTGATCAGGTGCAGTCCAATTTAGGTTAGTGCGACAGGGCCGCGTTTTCCAGTCAAGCACAGAAGCAGGAGGCACACCGCAGTGTGGACCAGGTCCACTTTGCTCCAGATGCGACGCGCGACTCGACGTAGTCCTGCATGTCTGCCTCACAGCACAACATGGTCAACTCAGCATGTGCTGGCAGAACAGTAACAAGCAGTGGCAGCCAGGTAGAGCCCCAACTGGTAGTTTGCATTGCGCTCTGGCTTTCGGTGGAGGGGAGCTGCAGAGGATGGCACGCATGCTGCAGAGAGACAGGGAGGGAAGCGCACTGTAGTAGAAGTTGGGCGGCATGTGCCTGCACGCAACCTCCGCACAATTCAGAGCATGTGAGGTATATACGATGCGTCCGTGCATGCGGCAGGATACGCAGTGTCATCCCATAAAACGAGCCCCTTGTCTGCAGTCAGCAGGAGACACCCGTGCGTGTGTCACGCTGGCCCCGCACAGGAGAAGAGGCAGCATCCTGTACCTGCCAGCCACCACGTGCAGGGCCGCACCGCGGGTCATCTTCCTTGAACGGCGTCTTGATGACGCTTGTGCTCAGGTGGATGCCCTGCGAGGCCACAGGGGGGGGGATGCCATCAATCTGGGCTCGACATGTACTGCAGACCACGCTGGTAAGTACATGCGGTGTGCATCACATGCAGCCGCGGTGCAGCGAAGTGCATGACTATGCGCACGCATGCGCCTTGCTTTGCTGTGAGGCTGCGCGGGCCGGCGCACATAGTACTTGATGCCCTGGCTGAAGTACACATGCTGCAGCGGCGCGCGCGCCGCCTCCAGCGCTTCCACCATGTTCACAAGCATCTTAGCCGTTGTCTGGTCGACCTGTTCGACGCCGCCGTACGTCAGCGCCGGCCGTGTGCCAATAGACTATCACACCCAAAGCACATGCAGTGAGATCTCTGCTTGCAACAGCTGTTCACTGCAGATAAGCGACAGTGCAGCGCGCCTGCGTGGTGTCGCCTGCACCCCAGTCACACATGGTGACGGATGGTTAGCCCAGACACGGCGCGCAGATGCTGGTCCAGCAGGCAGTCACAAGTGATTAGGTCACAAGTGTTTAGGTCCATTATGAGCACGACCGCACCTGAGAATGCCACATGGAAGACATGCGTAACTTTTGCGCCAAACTCCGCAAGCTTGTTCCTGACTCCCTGCAGTGATAGAGGTTTGCATCAGTCCTCGGCGTGTTCTGTGCACCTCCGCACCTGCGGCACATTGCTCCAGCAATATCACAGTATGTATGTTGACAATAACATGCATGCATGCGCACCTCCACATCCAGCAAGTTGAGCGCAATGAAGTTCACTCTTGTGCCCTTCAGGTCCGCGGGCTTGCGGCTGACTGCGTAGATCGCGCCCCACTCGTCCTTGCTCGCGTCCAGCTTCTTCAGCAGCGCGCGGCCCTGCGCGGCCTCTGGCGGCGTCGGCGCATGGCGCACAGCATGCACGCCTAGCAAGCACAGGCTACACTGCAACCACAGGCTACAACCAGGTTGCTGAATCGTGCAGGCTGGGGCATCTGCTGATTGTTGCTGAAGCAGTTTCAGCAACAACCAGCAGATGGCCCGACCTGCACGTCAGCGACCACAGTGTAGCCTGTGGCTGCAGCCTGAAACCATGCTCGCCAGCACACGCATGACGTAATCACGGCTTTTGTTTTACAGCTGTTGTTGGATCACTGGAAGCTGCTCTGCATGCAGGGCAAGTAAAGCAGCGGCCTTTTTCTGTTTGTTGTTAGTTTGCCTGGCCCGCGCCTGGATGCCAGAAGCGCCGCTTACGAGGGCGGTGCGCTGGCCAGCTGTCATTGCAGGAGATGTAATCTTGCTAGGCACTGCGCACGTAGCCTGGCAGCTCCGAGCTGGCTAAGTAGACCGAAGTAGAGTCTGAGAGCTCTTTTGTGAATTTGCTCTGGACAGCCCAGGAAGGTTTGAGGGTTTCGGGGAGAAGCATGACTGCGCATGAGCCGTGGCAAGTTCACTTACAGTCCATGCCACCCATCCCATTAAAAAGCCAACGCTACTTCGATTACTTCGTCCACTTCACCGCAAGGCTGCACGCATAATGTGCCTGTAGGCAATTCAGCACGCTCGACTCGCAACCAGATCGAAGCCCGGAAAGTCAACACAAGGAAGCTGAACACCGCCTCAGTATGGCAGCTACAAGATGAAGCATGGCAGCTACAAGCTGAAAGATAAAGCAAGCAAACAGGCTGCTGTTCATTGCCTAGTTCAGAGCCGGCACAGCAGACACAGTAGATGGCCTACAGTTTCGACGCCAGGCACTTCCAAGCGGAACAAGCAGCGTTCCCTTGATACTTCAAGCACTTCACGCCGAGGAGGCCATGTGTGTGGAGGACGGAAAGATTCACATGCACACGACTGCTGAACAGGGCGTGACAACACAAACTCCACAACATGGAACAGCAGCAGGGGACCGCTGATCTCTTGAGCTACTTCAGGACAATGCGCCGCCGTTGCGCGTATCTATAGACGCCCCTTGCGCAGCCTCGCCCGCTCCTCTCCTTTTGCAGCATGGGCCCATGAGCCTGCAGGCGCGAACATCCCCAACTCGGGAATGCGCTTGGTACAAGCGAAGCTGGCCGCAAGGGCGCCCATGCGCTTGCTGCTGACAGGAGAAAGCAGAGCAAAGCAGCTGTGACTGTGGTGCTTCAGCTGTGAGTGTGGAGGCTGGCTGGCAGAGACTCAGCGATTAGAAAGTGCCTGCATGTACATCAGTGCACGGCAGGCGCACCTTGAGAAGAGCTTGGTCGCAAGGCTGATGAGGAGCGAGCCAGCGCCCGTCAGCACCGCGAACGCCCACTCATAGCCGTTCTGCTGCTCGCAGTGGAAGATGCCGCGGATGGGCGTCAGCATGATCAGCAACTGCGGTAACCGCGCCCACACCATCAGGTGCCCATGATGCAGAACTGCATATTGATTAATTACCACCGCGCTCCTTGCAAGAGCATCTGCAGATGCACGGCGCTCGCGCGGCTGAAGCGGGACGGAACAAGGGAGCTGGGTGACGCCGTGACAGCGGGCACGCCGAGGCGCCCATCGCCACTCACACAAAAAAGCATATGCTCGGCGCCGGCGCGCTGGACGCGGGCGGGCCGCGCCTGCAGGAGCACGATGACCGCAAAGACGCTGAGGTACATGTGGGACGTCAGGATGCCGCTGAAGATGTTGAGCTCGTCCTTAATCTTGCGCGAGTTCAGCATGTTGAAGATCTGCGCGGCCGGGGCGGGCCTCGACCCCTTGAGAGCACTGGACACTGCGCCTGTGCACCAGGTGAACACACAGGTGCCCAAGATGTGATGCAGCGTTGCTGATGTGCAGGCCGGACCTGCATGAAAACAAAGGAGTTGAAGACGAGCGAGCCCACGTCCTGCTGCTCGACCTTCACCTTGGCCGCCTGCTGCTTCGCCGCCTGCGCGCCGCGGCCGCGGCGGCACCTGTCAGCGCGTCCGCCTCCCTGCTTGCATGCATGGCGGGTCGCATGCGGGGCGCAGGCAGGACATCACGAGCATCAGGCAGCACTGGCAGTCCCTGCGCATCTGCAGGCGCGCGCCTGCTCATGCGCGCTGCTGAGCGCCTGCAGCCGCGGGCAGCTGGACTCGCTGGGCTCGCCGCGGCATGCGGGCCCTGCCAGGGCGCGGCGCTCGTTGATGTACCAGCAGGCGCCCCCGCGGAGCGCGCAGATCGGCACCTCGCCTGCGCGAGCCGACAAGTGCGCCTCAAAGAAGGCTGCCCCCTGCTCCCTAAGCTTAATGCACATCCTTCAATGCTGCGCGCAGTGCGAACAGCTTACACTGCCGCGCGTGGCGCAGACATGGGGCGGTCTGGGCGGTCTGGGCGGTCTGTCGCAGCTGCTGCCCCTGCCCCAGCACTGAGCAGTCCTGTCAGCAAACATTGGGGCGCGCCTGGGCGGTAGAGCCCGCCAGGTTGCAGGTTGCTGGTGCAAGCGCCGCCAGCATCCAGCTCGCAGCAGACGTCCACGCTGGCGCGCGGGCCGCTCAGCTGCAGGGCGCCCAGGTCCAGGTCGCGCACCTGGGCGTACTCGTAGCACGGCGAGGGCGGCTGCACCCCGAGCCACACAGGCCACGTGAGTTACCATTACCGCTGGTGTTACATGCGGCGAGGGCGGCGTGCATGGCACGGCGGGGGAGGCTCAATAGGGGCCTTAACAGCGCACTCGCAAAAGACGATGATGTGCTGATGAGCCCTGCTGCGGCTACTTTCCTGGTTGAGATGCCTGAATCAGGTGGGTGATGCAGCAGCGACGCAGCACGGACAGCAGCATGCTGCTGACAGGGAAAATGACTGCACTAAAAGGTCCCGCCTACCTCTCCCGTCACACCTGCACGCGGAGCAGGAGCAGGGTCCCGGCGCGGCTGCGCAGACGCAGCGCACGCCGCCAGGCGGGGCGGGGAGCAGCGGCCGCGTCCTGCGGCGAGCGGCGCACCGAGTATTTGTCGATGAGCCGCGGCGCCGCGTAGATGACCAGCATGAGCACGCCGATCTGGTAGCAGCCCTGCACCAGGATGTGCTTCCACATGCGCGGCGAGATGACCGACTCGGTGCGCCCGTGCGGCGCCTCTAGCAGCAGGTCCTCCGATGGCAGCTCCGTGGCCAGCGCTGCGCGGAGCAGCGGGCGCCCAGGGTCAGCAACTGGGACGCGCCGCATGCCGCGCAGCGGTGCCTGGCAAGGCACCAGGACCTGCCTGGTGCGGCGAGGCCTCAACGCTGGCGAGGCACTTGGCACTGCCACCACCTGGCCTGCAACATGTAACCAGAAGATAAACTGACGGAGGAGGCATTGGCGGGGGAGCGGACCCAGGGCGGCGAGCGCGTCCATGATGAGGTTGATCCAGAGCAGCTCCAGCACGTTCAGCGGCGTCTCTGCGCCGCGGGCCAGGCCGGTTGCAGCAGGCCTGGCCGGGGCGATGAGAGCAGGCACGCTTGAGCCAGGCACTGCAGCGGCGAGCGTTGCGGGAGGGCGCGCCTCCCGTTGTCACGGCCGCCACGAACGCGATCACCTGAAGCCCCGCCGCATGCCCACTTAGTAATCAGTGCGTCACACACACGCCAGGGTTGACCTGAAAGTCTCACGCCAGGCTGGTGTGTGGACTCCCAGGCCACGCGGGGGGCGCGCGCCAGGGCCACGAAGTTGATCGTCAGCTGGAACTGCAGGAACTTGCGGATGTTGCTGAACACCGCGCGGCCCCACAGCACCGACTTGACGATGCTGCTGAAGTTGTCGTCCATGATCACGATGTCGGCCGCCGCCTTGGCCACCTCCGTGCCTGCGCGGATGCAGGGTCAGGGTGTGCCCGCCGCGCGCCGCGCCACGACCCAGCAAAGCCCACCTCCTGGCACTCTGATGATTGCATGGGCTTGTGTCTCGGGCCTGGCAGCTCTTTCCTGTGGAGCGGCGGGCGCGGCAGGCGCGGAAGCCGGGCGCGCCGCGGCGCCGGGCGCGGCCGGCCGGGCGCCGGGCGCGCACCGGTGATGCCCATGGCCAGGCCGACGTCGGACTCCTTGAGCGCGGGCGCGTCGTTGGTGCCGTCGCCGGTGACCGCCACGATCTGGCCCTGCCGCTTCAGCAGCTGCACCAGCACGTACTTGTCGCGCGGCGAGCTGCGCGCCAGCACCTGCCGCGCGCGCGGCAGTGAGCGCTCCTGGGCTGTGCGCGCCGCGCCTGCCCTGGCTCGCAGCGGGGCGGCGGCTGCGCAAGCAAGGTTTGCCACACCGCCGCGGCAAGCTCGGCGCCGGCAGTGGTGACCGCCGCGCCGGCCACAACAAGCGGGGGCCAATCAATGTCCATTCGACAATCACTGTCTCTTGGTCAACTTGACCTTACGAGTGCGGTGCTATCAGGCCAGCATGCTCTCTGTCGCACGATCCTTGGCACGGGAGTTGTTTCTAATAAATTCCAGGTGAAGTGGGGTGCCCAGCAAAACACACACGGCGCCGCTCACGGGCGCCTGCGCACGGGCGGGCCGCGCCGCGGCGGCGGCGCGCCTGCAGCCGCGGCAGCAGCGCGAGCAGCTCCGGCTCGGGCCGCGCGCGGAAGTCCGGGCCCTCCAGCGCCAGGCCGCCGGCCGCCAGGATGCCGCACTCGGCCGCGATGTGGCGCGCGGTGTGCAGGCTGTCGCCCGTGACCATGCGCACCACGATGCCGGCGCGCTGGCAGGTGGCCACCGCGCGCGGCACCTCCTTGCGCACGGGGTCCTGCGGCGCGCAGGGGCACCCGCTGGTAACGCTCCTCTCCCCGCCAGGCGCAGTGCAGATAGAGGCGTCCTCAACCGCGGCGCGATGCGGCCGTGCGGCTCGGGGCTGGTCGCCATGCGCAGCCCCATAGGCGCGCGCCGGCGCATGCCCGGTGCGCGTGGCGCCCGCCGCCCAGCGCAGACCTGTCACAACCTCCTTGTCACCAGCAGCACCATCCTCACAGCGCCGCTCTCACATGAGCAGCACCTGCCCGGCCTCCTCCGCAAGCAGAACCCGCCGTTGGAGCGCGCGCCTTGATGCCGACGATGCAGCACAGCGTGAGCTGCTCGTCGGGCGGCTCGTCAAAGGCGCCGGGCGGCCAGTCGGCGCGGCCCCCCGCAAAGCGCCGCTGCGCCAGGCACAGCGTGCGCAGGCCGCTCGCGGCCATGGCCGTGATGTACGCCTCCAGGTCCGCGCGCGCAGCGGCCGAGAGCGGCTGCTCGGCCGCACCCGCATCCAGCAGCGCGGTGCAGCGCGCCAGCACAATCTCCGCCGCGCCCTGCAAGCAGGCAGCCACAGTGGCAGGCTTTATGCAAGGGTGGCAGGCATTCATGCATGGAACGAGGCATCACCGGGCACGCACATCCAAACTTGTGTACTGGGGGTGAGTTGGAGTCTGAAATCGACGTATGGTCCAATGCAACTCGTCCAGATAATTTTGCAACGGCAATGTAATTGTGCAGGAAACAAGAGCAATAAGCAAAGCGACACATCCTGCACAGCCACCCCCTGATTAGGGCCTGCAGGACACGCGCAGCGCGCCTTGTTGTACAGCATCAGCTCGCCAGGCGCCCGCAGCAGCACGGAGGCCATCTTGCGCGCCGACGAGAACGCATACAGCTCCTCCACGTCATCGTGCCGCGCCTGGCGGGCGCCAGGAGACTTGGAAACGCGACACACATGTTGCGTAACAAGAGCGTGCTGGGCTGAGAGCTCCTCAAAATGCACGCATGTGAAGCCATGAGCGCGCGGCCACTGATCTAGCCAGATCTTGCACATGCCCTTATCCGCGACAACGTATTGCATATGTGATGTCTCCACAATCACACCGCCTGCCAGACGTCCCACCAGGAGCTCGGCGCAGCCCTGCAGGCAACGCCCATGCAGTCTACAAGGCGAGGAGCGGGCTGCACCTCGCGCAGCGCCTCATAGCTGACGCCCCACGCGCGCAGCAGCATCAGGAGCGCGCAGTCCGTGCGGTTGCCGACAAAGCCGACGGTGTCCTTGTCGTGCTCGATCAGGAACGCCTGTGCCGAGCAAGGGCCGGCTGTCAGCCGGGAAGGCAGGCCCCGTCTCAGCTACTGTAGCGCAGCATGTGCTGCATGGGGTGCGCATGCTGCACAGCAGTGACTGGTGTGCTGGCAGGGTCGCGGGAGTGCCAAGCATAGGTGCAGAATGTCTGCTGCGGAGGCCAGCCAGCAGAGTGCAGGTTGTTCACGCCCTGGTTGGGCATCCAGCCGGGTGTGGGCTGCATTGCATGTGCAGATCACTGCCAGCAGCATGCAGTCCGGTTCGTACAAAAGTTGCCAGAAGGTGTCCATGCTGCAATGGGCCCCTTGCAACACCCCACGCGCTGAGCGGAACACAAGCCTGCACCCAGGCGACAGGTCACGGCCTCCTTCAGCACTTAGAAGGCTGTAGGTGCTGAACGGCCTCCTTTAGCATTCAGAAGGCTGCAGGCCTCTGCAGCACCTTGGAGTTGAGCGCGATGTTGGCCTGCAGCGACGCGGCGAGCGGCGCGGGCAGCTCCGCGGCGGCTGGCGGCGCCGCCCACGCGCGCCCGGCGAACCAGCCGGCCACGACGGTCATGCGGTTCTCGGTCAGCGTGCCGGTCTTGTCGGAGCAGATCGTGGTCGCGCCGCCCATGGTCTCGCACGCGGCCAGCACGCGCACAAAGTTGGCGTCGCGCATCATCTTGCGCATGCTGCGGGCGCATGGATAGGGTAGTGTTAGGTCGGGTACATTGTCAAGGCCATGTTAGCCAATGTTGCACTGGCCCGGGCTGAGGCCTGCAGCCGCTGCGCAGGCCGTGCTGCTCACGCCCACAGCGCGACCGCGTCGGTCAAGGCTGGAGGCGGCAGCCTGCCGCCCTGTGCGGCGCTCCGAGGCGGAGAGAATCTCTGTCAAAATTGCGAGCCGCGCTGCCATGGCTTAGCGGCTACCAGAAATGCTATCAGCGTACAGGCATTCACCATAGCTTTGCAGTATCTGTACTTACAGAGCCCTGCAGCACAATGCGCCTGTTTGCGGCAGGGTGCCAGCCGCCCAGGCAGCGCGCGCGCGCCCGGGAGCGCGCCTGTACGCGAGCGAGATGGTCACCGCGAGCGGCAGGCCCTCGGGCACCGCGACGACCACGATCGTCACCGCGAAGATGAAGAACTGCAGCGGGCCCTCCACGATGCGGTCGAGCGGGAAGCCGCGTTCCCGTATGCACCACCTGCCGCCCGCGCCACGCAGCTTTCTTTCAAGTGCCAGCACGGCGCGGCACAGCCGCACAGCGGCTCTGCACCAACCAGACATGCGCGCCTCAGACGCGCCGCGCGCCTCAGGCGCTGGCCCCGCGCTGCGCCAGAGGCTGCAGCGCCGCCGCGCAGCGCGGTTCTGCTTCCCACCAGGCCGGCACTGTCAACCAGAGGCCGAGCGCGCCGCGCTGTGCCCGCGCGTCCGCCTGGGGCCGGTCGCGAGCCCCGCACGGGCTGAAAGCAGGGGCTGCGGGCGCGCGCCTGACCAGCAGCACCACAAAGCACAGCGCGCCGACCACCAGGCCGACCTTGCCGATCGCGGCCGCCAGCGTGCCCAGCGCGGCCTGCAGCGGCGTGGGCGCCGGCTCGCTCGCCACCATGGCCATGGTGCGGCCCCACTCGCTGCGCTCGCCCACCGCCAGCACCAGCAGCCGCCCGCTGCCCTCGGTCACCTGCGCGCGGCCCGACACGAGACCACGCATGAGCCTTGGGTCCCGCGGCAGGCTTACGGACCTAGCTCTGCTACGTCATACTGCAGCCGCCCGCCGCCCTCCGCCGCCTGCGCGCGGCCGAACACGAGGCCATGCGCGGCCTCGTGTTCGGCCGCGCGCGGCCCTTGGGCTCTGTAGCAGGGTTGCAGGCACAACCCTCTCACGGTGATACGCCAGGTGACATGCCAAGATGCAGGCTCCCTGCATGCTCTGCCGCTTGCCACAACCCCCTCAAAACCGCGCGCCAGCTCCTGGCCCTGTTTTGCGTAGCAGCACGAAGGGTGCCTGCCGCACATGCCATGCGGCGACCGCGGCGAACAGGCGCCGAGCAGCACAGCGCTGTTTGGCGTGAGACGAGGTCAAGCCACGCGCCGGTCGCTGACTCGGGCACGCACCTCGGTACCCGACTTGCAGAAGGCGCCGCTGTGCGGGTCCTTGCGCATGGGCTCGCTCTCGCCGGTCAGCGAGGCCTGCCGGCGCGGCAGCGCGACGCCCCCGTCAGCCGCGCGCCCCGCCCAGGCGCATGCCCGGCCCGCAGACACGGCCGCCCTCGCGCCGCGGCAGGGCTGGGATGACGGGCACGCGTGCCGCAGCCACAGCTCCCTCCCCTCAGTGCACGGTGCCTGCGCCGCGCTGCGCATGCGCGGAAAACATGATTTAGGGCTAGGGTCAGGGACCGGGCCGCGCCTCATCGATGGTCAGGCCGTGCGCCTCAAAAGCCAGGCCGTCGGCGGCCACGCGGTCGCCGGTGTCCAGCAGCAGCACATCGCCGACCACGACGTCCTCGTTCACGACCAGGCACTCGTGCCCGCCGCGCACCGCCTTGACCTCCACCACGCCCGCCTCTGCGTTGAGCGCATGGAACTGGCGGTCCTTCTGCCAGTCGTTGCCGGAGGCTGCGCGCGCGCGCGCGGGCGCTTGTGAGCAGGGCGGGTGCCGGTGAGCGCTGGGAGCACGCCGGCAGGGCAGCGGCGCGGCCGGCAATGCCTCCCGCGTCCTTCCGCGCGCGCGCCGGGCAAGCAGGGGCTTTGCCTCTGCTATGACAGCCACGTCATCAGCCCCACATGCACTTGCTTCTTGGACTGCTTGCAGGGGCGAGGGAGGCAGCGCCTGCGCCACAGAGCGCGGCGGAGCGAAGCGCGTCGCCTGCATGCGCGCGGCGCCGCGCGCGGCGCGCGCGGCGGGCGCGCACCGACCAGGCTCACAACCAGCACCGCCACCCAGATCGCAATGCCCTCCGTCCACGCCTGCTCCTCGCGCTGCGCCGGCACGGACGCGCCGATGATGGTGGACACCTGCGCGCCGGCGCGGCGCTCGCCGCCGTGCGCGCGCTCGCATGCAGGCAGGCCATGCAAACCCCCTGCATGCATGCACCGCACGCCCTGCTGCTCACGCTGCCGGGACTACAGGTTGTGCCCGCCAGGCAGCGCCACACACGGGGCTGCCTCATGCATCTGCGCGCGCTCGGGGTCGCGGCCCCGCGGCGCACGCGTGGGCGCTCGCCGCCAGCCTGCAGAGCAAGCACGCGTCCTGCGGCGCCCTCTCCCCGCACGCCCAAGGCGAGGGCTGCAGGGCCAGGAGGGCGGCCCAAGAGGAGCGCACGGCAGCGGCAACCATCAGCAGGATGAGCGTCGGGTCGCGCAGGTTGTCCAGCAGCAGCCGCAGGAACGGCCGCGGCTTGACCTCCTTGAACTTGTTGCCGCCGAACTCCGCCCGCCGCCGCTCCAGGTCGCGCGCGTCGGTGTCGGTGTGCGCCAGGCCGGTGCGCAGGCTCGTGCGCAGCGACGCTGCCAAGCCCTCCGCGCCGCCATGCTTTCCCAGGTCCTCCGCGCGCTTGTGCTGCACGGGCACGCCCGGTCACAGCCTCCTCTCACTGCTGTGCACTTTGCAGGACCATGTATTTAGTTGCGAACTCAGACTTGCAGTAGGTCGTGAACCAGCTGCGCAACCTGAAGCAGGTTGAAGCAATCATGCAAGTAGTTCTCATGTTAATGCGTCTACTCAAGCTTTCGACTACGTCCTGCTTTGAGCGCCTGGCTGGCTAGCAGACATCTGCACTCCCAGCTGGCTACTGCAGTGCTCGTTCAGATGCCGCGTGAACAATGTACCTGCCACAAACAATGCTGCCACAATAAGCAGACAAAGATCCTTCGACACCGCGTCCTGTCAAGTTTACCTCCAACAGGTTAGCAAGGTCGTCGGCGCTCACACCAAAGTCCGGCTTTGCGTCCTGCATATCCTGGGCGCGCCCTCCGCA
>JAABUY010005812.1_pt1 | contig 12263 bp, 9 predicted proteins | sample 5560271 | NCBI WGS metagenome assembly JAABUY01 (sample SAMN10711886, study PRJNA513374) | rock metagenome | isolation source: Antarctica rocks | place: Antarctica: Victoria Land, University Valley
GCGCGCCGGAGCGCGGCCAACTCCCCACCTGAACGCAGGTGAGGTCGCGCGCCGTCACCCGCAGGAGACAAAGCGAGAGAGGCCGTGTCCACTGCCTGAGGTCCTCTACGGACGGCGCAAGATGACCGCCTGACTGGCCCTCAACGGCTTCCCGGACGGGCCAGACCCGCAGGCGACCCGGAGCGCGCCACGAGGCGCCAGCGCGCAGCGCTCCTCCGACAGTCGAGCTGCGCGACCCAGTACACCAGCGTGCTGCCTGTCGGTGAGCGGGCGCATGTGTTCCGGGACTACCCGCAGGTCCTGGCGGTCGCCCGGCTACGGGAGGCACAGGGCGTAGCGAGCAAGCGGCGTCAGCGCGGTGGGCAACGCGGACGATGCGCACCGGCGTGGGGCGCTGGAGCAGTGAAAGCGCATAGTTCCTGGTTGCCCAGCAGCTAACGGCAGCCGCCACGACGACGCGCACGGCACTGCTAGCGGCCGTCACCACGGCGAGCTCGACTCCCCCGGGCCTGCGTCCAGCTCACGGCCCACCACCTGGCAGAGCTCCCCGGGGTCGGTGACGGTCTGCGTCTCCGAGACCGTGCCCCGGGCCGGCCGGCATTGCCTGGCCGTCTGGTTTGCGTGTCCAGGGAGTACGAGCCACTCAGCGGCTGCGCTAGCCACCTCGATGCCTGATCTTCTGCCTGCAGTCTGGTCGGTGGGTAGGTCGGGTAGTTCGTTCGGCGGCCCATCTTGTGGCTGCTGATCGGTCGGGCTGGAACGGTACGGAACGGGACGTGGCGTGCCGAGGCTGTGAGGGCGAGCTTGCTGCGACGGTGAGCCGAAGGGAAGGTGTGAAGTGCAGCCAGTCGTCGTCCGGTCTGGGGGAAGCTCTTCGGGCGCGGTGGATGAGTTGGTGTGCCTTGCCGTCCACAGGGGCCTTGGCCTACTGGGCCGTAATGGGACGCTTGGCTTTGGGGCGCGCGTGTCCGCGCTGGCCGTTGGGTGTCATATGCCGGTGGCTGCGGTCGACATCGTGGCGCCGGACCAGCAGCTGGACCCGGCTGGGGTGCGCCTGGACCTGTCGTTGCCGCGAGGTTCTCGGCGAGCTCGGTTTCTGCGCCCAGCTCGCCGCCAGCGCCGCGCCGCTGTCATCTCGAACACGCGGGCGCAGAAGATCTACCGGAGCAGCTCGGGTCCTATCTCAGCCGGGGGTCCGCGGTGGCGACCCAGCCGCTGGCGGCCGTTCTCCTTGCGCGCGCCGTCGGGCCGCGGGCGGGTGCGCAGGTGAACCGATGAGCGCGGCACCTGCAGGCGCTCACGGCCCCGCGCGCCGGGGCGCAGGACCGCGGCGCAGGTTCTTGGCCTGCGCAGCAGTTGTGGTGGCGTTGACCGCGTCGGCGGTCCCGTTCAGCCGGCACCCATTGGGGACGGCTGCGAGCTTCTTGCCCGCCCTGCTCGCCGTCGTCGCCTGCTTCGACCTCATGTCGGTGTACTTGATCGTCGGGGAGTTTCGCGACAGCGGTGACCGCCGCGTTCTGACCATGTCCTGTGCGTACATGTGGTCGTTGGTGACCATGGCCGCCTACGCGGCGGCGTTTCCCGGAGTGCTGTCCCAGCATCCGCCGTTGGCCGTGACGGCCTCGATGGCACCGTGGTTCTACATCACCTGGCATGGCGGTTTCCCCGTCATGCTCGGCTTGGCGTGGACGCGCTGGCCGGCCCGTTGGGCGGTGTCCACCCCGATTGGTCAGCGGCGACGTGAGGCGTTCGGCACCATCACAGCAACCGCGGTCGCAGCCTGCGGTGTGGTGACACTGCTCGCGGTGTTCGCTCATCGGCTGCCGGTCCTTATCCACGGCGTGGACACCACCGCAATGACCAGGCTGACCGGCCCGGTGACCGTGCCGCTGACGCTGCTGAGCCTGGTCACCACCTACCGCGGCACCAGGGGCCGGACCGGCCCGGAGCAGTGGTCGGCCATGGTCGTCCTGGTCTGCCTCAGCGATCTGACCCTGACCTACACGGCCGGGCACCGGTACAGCGTCGGCTGGTACGCCGGGAGAACCACGACCCTGGTCGCCTCCGGAGTCGTCCTGGCCGCGACGATCTCCGCGCTGCGGCGCGCGAAGTCCCAAGCGCAGCACGAGAGCCGCATCGATGGGCTCACCGGCCTGGCGAACAGGGCCAGCGCACATCGCGACCTGCAGCTGCTCATCGACGGCGCCCGTAGGGCAGGCACCCCGTTGTCGGTCATCGCCTTTGACATCGACCTGTTCAAGCAGGTCAACGACCGGCACGGTCACGGAGCCGGCGACCGGGTCCTGGCCGGGATTGGTCACGGGCTGCCGACGTGGCTGCGCACGAACGACATCGTCGCCCGAGTGGGTGGCGAGGAGTTCCTCGTCGTGCTGCCAAATACCAGCGAAGCCGACGCCTGTGTGGTCGCTGAGAAGCTCCGCCAGCGGGTCGCGAGCTCCGGGGCAGCCCAGCAGCATCAGCGGGTGACCGTCAGCCTGGGTGTCGCCGGCCTGGACCGCGACAGCGAAGACCTGGACAGCCTGCTTCGCCGAGCCGACGTCGCCCTGTACGTAGCGAAACAGCAAGGCCGCAACCGGACCTGCCTCGCCGGTGGGGTGCCGCTGCCCGCAGCGGCCGACGTGCTCAACCCAACCCCGGTCGGGCAGTCCGCACAAGCCCTTTCAACTGCGCGGGCGGACGCAACGAACACGACCGGAACCGTATGAACAGCAGTTCACGGCCACGCGGATCGCGCACACGGTCGCCGGTTCGGCCTTTGGAGGCCGTCGGTGTCGTGACGGGGACGCCGGAGGCGTTCGGCGGTGCCGACGTCGACCCAAAGCGAGCACTACTGGGCAGTCCGGGATCTAGCGACGTTGGGCTCATCGCTTGTCACGTGGTCCCAGCCGGAGGTGGTCCAGCGGCACCTCCGAGGCCTTTCAGGAACACCACCAAGCCACGGCCGCGGAATGGAGATGAGCCCAGCGCGAGCACAAGTGGACGGGTTAGCCCGGATCCGCCGTCGTACGTCGTGCGGGGATGGGTCGTCGCGACGGAATGCCCTTCTGTTGCGAGAAAATCGATCTTGTCTAGGGATCGGTTCACCGCATACAGAAGGGCACCCGCGAGATGCGAGTCTGTCACGACTTCTTGGCCGTCTTTGATGACCCGAACCTGGTGTCATGTGCGGGGCTGGCGCGGCGAACTCCGCCCGCGGCGCCCACCGGGGGGTCCCGGGCGACACCAGGCTGTCGTGGCCGGACTCGTTTTGCCGGGCGATGGTGGAGCCATAATGACCGGCGGTGGCCCCCGACGTGCTGGCCGTGCCGGCCTATGCCGCGGTCGCTGCCAGCGGCCAACGCCTGGGTCCGGGCGGCCCTGAGCTCTTGAACATGATGTCCACGGCCCGGCCGATGCCGGAGGAGTCCATGCTTGCGGTCCCGCCCCGGACGTCGGTGCCACGCAACCGGCGCGGCCGCGAGGTGGTGCTTCGTCCGATGGTCCTGGCTGGGGCCTGCACCACGCGCAGGGCGCTGCGGTCCAGGCGGGTCGCGTCTTCGGCGTTGATCCTTGCACGCAGCTCGGCTTCGCTAAGCCAGTGCCGACCAGGCGTGAACTGGCCCTGCCCAGACCACAGCTGAGTCTTCCTCCAGACCGGTGGTCTTCACATGTGCCGTACAGCCACGCTCAGCAGGGCGATGCCCACAAGTCTGGTGTCGCCGACCAGGCCGGTAGCTGCCAGCCAAGCGGGCGCCCCCTGGTCTGGCTTCCGGTAGCGACCGTGTAGTCCCCGAGGCAGCTGCAGAATTTGGTTGGTGTTGAGGCGTCACACGACCGGACGCACGACGACCTGGTTCTCAAGCCGGTGTGCTGCCATTTCCAACGCGCGATGCGCGGCCCGACGCACAGGGAGTAGATCCCGACGGTGACGGGTGAGCGACGACAACCCGTACCGCGAGTCGCAGTTCAAGACCCTGAAGTACTGCCTGACCTTCCCCGGCACCTTCGCCTCGCTCGAGCAGGCCCGCGAGTTCTGCGCCGAGTTCTTCTACGCCTACAACCACCACCATCGGCACGCCGGTCTCGGGCTGCTCACCCCCGAGGTCATCCACAGCGGCCAAGCCAAGACCGTCTACGCCAGGCGCGCCCTGGTCCTGGACGCGGCACATACCCTGCACAGCAGCCGATTCCGTCGACCACCGCAGCCACCCAAGCTTTCCGGCAGCGCCTGGATCAACAAGCCAGCAGCGAGCGAGGCCGCCACGCAGTAATAGCTGAGATCAACTGCCCCGAAGAGGTTAGGTTCCGCAACGGCACCTCTACGTCCTCGGCCGACTGAACAGCACCACTTCTCGGCCGGGGCAACTGTAGTCGCCGGCCGGTCCGTGACCGCAAAGCCCATCCGGCGGTGAAAGACGACGGATTGCTGGTTGCTTGGCGACGTCATTGCCCGCACGACGGCGCGCCCTGGGCTATTGCGTGATCAAGGAACTCGTCGCACCTGCGCCGGGCAAGACCCGATCGGCGTTCGTCGGGGTGGCCGGCGACCTAGTGGATGTACGCCTCAGTAGGCTCGCTCGGGGAGTGGAAGCCCACCAGAAAGTCCACTATCTTGCTCTCTGCATCCTCTGCGCAGAGGCTGGTTGCCCAGAAGTGATCGAGGAAGAAGCGCGGCAGACCCGGCAGCACATCCCGCCCCCACCACCGGCTCGCGACCTCAACGATCGTGTGGTCCAAATTCGTCAAGCGGAGCCGAAAGACTGGGTCGCTCACACGACGACTTTGGCACAAGGGCGCTTGGCGGTGCCCGAATAGTGCCTGCTATCAGGCGGGGAGGACGGCGATGAAGGACTCGAGGCCCTGAAAGTCGTCCGCGTTGCGGGTGTACAACACGGCTCCGTGAACATGCGCCGTCGCGACGATGAGCAGATCCATCGTACGAGCCCGGGGCTGACGGCCCGAAGCAGCCACATGAGCGGCGATCTGGCCGTAGCTGTCGGCGACAGCATCATCGACGGGAAGCGGATCGAACCGCCGCTGCAGGCGGCTCAGACGAGCCAGCCGGATGGCGCGGACCTCCGCTGAAGCGGCGACAAGCACCCCGAAGTGGAGCTCCGCCACGCTGATTACGCTGATGGCCAGCTGACCCGGGAGGGGGCTGACGTCTTCTGCGATGAGGACGCTGGTGTCCAGCACGCCGCGCTCGACCACCTACTGGTCCCAGGGGTCGCGAAGTGAGCCGTCGAGTCGGTCGCGATCTGCCTGCCACTCAGGATCGCCCGGGCCAGTGAACACGTCGGCCACGCTCGCCCAGGACGCCCAGGACGCGACCTCCACGGGGCCGAGGGACGCCGCGGGCCGCCCAGAGACGGTGATCGTCAGACGCTCTCCCGCCTGCGCCCGGCGCACGAGTTGGCTGGCGTTCTGGCGCACCTCTCGCAAGCCGATCTCATCTCTCATGGACAGCAGGGTAGCACAGATGCTACCTATCGGGTTGCAGTGAGAATACGCCTCCTCTGATGGCAGCGAAGAATGCCGGTTACCCACGATCAAGAGCATCCCCGGAAGCCGAACGACCAGCGAGACACGATCACCAGCGGGCCCGGCGGCTGTGACCTTCGGCGATAAGTGTCGCGGTTCTCGCCGCGCTATGTGGTACGGCCCGGGGGCGCGGCTAGCGTGAGATCTTGTCCGGAATCGATCGGTCAACGGAACTGACTGATGAATCTTGGTGGCTGTCAGGAGGCGGCGTCTCCCACTGTGTTCAGGAGGTCGAGCAGGTCGGGCACCTGCAGGGCTGGGATGTAGTCGTCGGCGTCGGCGCGGTGGCCTGCCGCCGCTGGGACGAGCGCGTTGGTCACCAGGACTGGCGTCATATGGGCGGCTCGCGCGCCGGTGAGCTCCCGGCCGCCACCGTCACCGACGTACCAGCACTGCTCGGCCGGCACGGCAAGCCGATGGGTGACCGTGGCGTAGAGCCGCGGGTCGGGCTTGCGATAGCCCTCCTGCCAGGACAGGACCGCCGCGTCAACGAGCTGGTCGTACGGCGAGTCCAGCCAGCCCTCGGCGACCTCGCTGCTGCAGTCGCTGAGCACGGCCAGCCGGTACCCGCGGCGGCGCAGTTCGGTGAGCACTTCCAGCGCTCTCGGCCGCGGTGCCCGAAGCCGGCACGCCCCGTCCAGGTGCACCAGCAGGGCCCGCTCGAACTGTTCCTGGCTTGGTGTCGCACCGCACTGTTGCGCGAGGAGGGTCAGGGTCTGCCGCGTCCCACCGTGCCGACCGACGATGCGATCGGGAAAGGACGCGCTCAGCTGCACCCAGAACTCGTCCGGACCGACGCCGAGGGCCCGAGCGGTCTCAGCCATCACCTCACGCCGGGTGATCTCAACAGTCGGGTCGGACAGCGTCCCGAACAGGTCGAACACGACAGCACGCACGGCGCGATCTCAGCTCAGCTCGGGTGCCGGCGGGGTCACGCCGCCAACATTGCCGGGGCGCGTACCCCTCGCGGCGCAGCCAGTGCTTGGTGTAGACGATCCGGTCCGCCGGCACCATCCCGATGGTGCCCACTGGAGGCTCCGAGCGACCAGCGACCGCTCGACGTGATCGGACTGCCACGCACCACCGACAGTAGGTCGCGAAGTCCGGGTCGGGCACGGCCGAACAGCTGCGCACCTCGGCTTCTGGCCTGACCGACCAGCGGGGTGTACACGGCGACCGACACCGCGCATCAGCCGCGTGGTTACGCATCCTCGGCGACGTGGCGGCCGCCGTGAACACCACGGTGAAGTCCAGGTGGAAGTACCGGACCGGCGTGGCCAACGGACCGTCGGAGCCAACCGTTGCCAACACACACATGTTCTGCGACGACAGCAGGTTCAAGACGCGCTCCTCGAGCCGGTCCCGATCCAGCCGACGCGTGGGGCTCGGACCCGCCAACCAACGGTTAGTCATCAACATCGCGCCACCCTGCCACCCTGATCAACAAGGGCAGCCCTGCCCGTCGCCGCAAGCGTCGAGCGGAGGGAACCGGATAAGCATGAGGCCAGTTACCAATGCTCGAGGGCACCTTCGCATGCCGAACGGCCTGCGGGACGCCCCGGCTGTTGCCCTGGCCGTGGCGTGTCACCGTTGAGCGGCGGCGGCGGTGAGATCGGCGACGAGGAGGCAAGGTCCCAGCTAGCCAGCCGAGTCGGTTGTAGGCCTGGGTGCCGAGCCATGACCCGACGCCGCCGCGAGGTAGCGCGTGAGCGGCCACAGCTAGAGCATCGCTCAGCGTGCGCCCGCGGAACGTCGTGCGGTGCTTGGCCAGTCGACGACGTGCTCCGCTACCTGTTGGCGCAGCGGCCCGGGTCTGCTGATCACGACAGGGGATCGGCAGTTCCCTCGGTTGGGGACGCTCAGCCTTCGTGCCTCAGTGCCGGCCACACCACCGGCCAGCCGCCGCGCGGCCCATGGCAGAGAAAGATGGGCTCGTCCTGTTCTTCGTTGGCGACGTCGACGTTGTTGTCAAGACCAGCGGACCGTAGGCAGGAAGCGAACAGGTGAGCGGCCGTGGGTGCTTGGCCGCCGACGAACACAACCGTGTCGATGGAGTCGGACGGCGGCCCCTGGAAGTACAGGTCGTTCAGCCCGCTGTAGACGGGCGGGAGACCCCATCGCCGGCCGTAGCGGTCGACGGCGCCCGCCTCCCCGTAGTTGCTCGTCACGACGACGGCCTCGTCGCGCCGGTCCGTCGGCAGCGTCCGGTAGGCCGCGGCGATCTGCGCGACGTACGCAGGCCAGCCGACGGTGTCCCGGGCGACCTGGTTGACCCCCGGGACCGGTGTCGCGCCAAGGGCCTTCAGCGGTATGAGCGGGAGACCCAGGACCGAACTCACCGCTGCGTTCAGCGCGACGCCCGAGGCGACGAGCCTCCAACGCCACCCGAGCATCCAACGCTCCGTAGGCACGCAACCGGCGGCGAACAGGACCGCCAGAAACCCGAACGGGTAGTAAACCTGGGCGCCCATGACGAATACGAGCACCAGAAGCACGGGGAAGGCGGCGGCGAGGAAGCGCACCGGCCGCCACTGCGGCCGCCTCGCGAGGGCGGCGAGGCCGGCGACCCAGATCGGGACCAGCGGCGGCCCGAGGATCAGGAAGAGCAACGGCCACATCGTCACCCGGACGTCGGAGGCGTTCTCGCGGGCCAGGGCCTGTCCCACGGCGATCTGAGGCCAGTGGTGGGAGGCCTGGTAGGCCAGGTTGGGGAAACCGACGGCGAGCGCCAGAAGGCCGGCGCCGACGACCCACCCGGAGCGCAGCAGCGCCCGAGGACCCACGAGCGCGACGCCTGCAACCACCGCCGCGACGAGCACCGCGACGAGCAACTTGTTGTACATGCTCACGCCGATGACTAGGCCCGCGGCGAGCCACCACTTCGGCTCGCGGCGCAACTGAGCGCGTACCGCGAACAGCACGATCGCGGGCCAGACAGGCAGGTCTAGGGTCGCCGTCAGCAGGGCGTGGCCGATGATCAGCACGAGAGACGCGGACGCGTATCCCCAGGCGCACAGGGCCTGAGCCGTCCTCCCGCCACCAAACTCGCGAGTGACCAGGACCACCACAAGAACCGAGCAGGCGGCCGCGAGCGTCGCCGGCACGCGGACGGCCCAAGGCTGGTCAGCCAGGAGACGACTCACGGCCCGCGTGAGCAGCGGCGCAAGAGGCGGTTGATCTACGTAGCCCCACGCCGGCCGCAGCATCCGGAAGTACAGCTCGTCACGGTGATAGCCGTACCGATTGCTGGTCACGGTCAGGAGCAGTGCCAGCGCGGCAACCGCGCAGAGCACCGGCCTGTACGCCAGCGGCGTGAGGTCCGGGCGTGCGTCGTTGGCGTTCCGGCCGCAGGGCTGCGAGGACGGTTGGCCGACGTGAAAGGGCCGGGAACGGTCGGGCCGTGCTTGGCTTGCTCCCATCGGGATCCTTCGGCTGTTCCCCGCGCGTATGGAGGCGCCCGCAGCTACCCGCGTCGGCGGCAAGGTACCAGCCACTTTCGCACTGTCCCGCCGTTGGCGGGTACACACGAACCGTCAACCGGGGGCGATCTCAGCCAGGGTAGGCGGGCGCGGAGCCGGCGACGAGGACGCTGAAGCCACGGCCCCCCACGCGGTAGAGCCGTGGTCCGGCGGAGCTCACCACGGCGACTACCACCCCGTCCGGCGAGGCCGCCACAGCGGTCGCGCGGGCCCCCGTCGGCAGGCCGGGACCGTCCAGGGGCAGCACCGAGGAGCCGTCGACCGCGAGCCGGGTCGGCACGAAGCTGCCCTGGACCAGGCCGAGCGCGACCAGCGAGGTGCTGGTCTCCCACGACACATCGGTGACGCCGCGCAGCGCGGGCGCGACCTCGGCCAGACCGAGCACGCGCGGACCGGCCGGCCCCGGCTCCACCCGTCCGACGAGCAGTCGCCCCGCGATGACCAGCGCGACCCGCGCCCCGTCGCGGGACACTGCCAGTGCGGTGAGGGCGCCGGGCGGGGCGCGGTCGACGGCAACGACCTGGACCGGGCCACGGCTCGACGGAGCAAGCAGGACGATGTCGCGGTGGTCCCGCAGAAGCCACAACCCCACCTCGCCGCTCCCCCACGACGGCGAGCTGTAGCTGCCGGCCGGTGTGGTCTGCCCGAAGGTCCCGGCAGTGACGGGACCGGTCCGGATCACGTTGCGCCGGCCGGCCGGGCTCCGCGACAGCACCGCGAGCCGGGTGCGGTCCGGGGTCACCGCCTCGTCGTCCACGGCCACGGCCTGGCCCTCTCCCGGCCGCCCCGCCGTGGCCGGCCCGGACGGCAGCATTCCTTCCTGGACGCGCAGTCGCCGGTCCTGGACGTAGTAGACCGGCGGTGCCGGCGCCAGGCCTTCGGGGTCCCAGCTCTGCCAGGAGCCGTTGTCCTGGATCTCGTCCTCGCCAGGCACCAGGAAGCTTCGTCCGACCGCGGTCAGCCGCAGTCCGGTGAAGCCGGCACCCAGACCACGCAGGGTCCACACCAGCTGCGCCGACAGGGCCTGCCGGTCGCTGCCGCCCAGGCCGAGTGCCTGACTGGACAGATCGACCTCCACGAGCCCGGCCGCGCTCGTACTGACCTTCTTGGCCGTCAGACCGGGCGGTGCCGCGCTGCTGACCGTGCCCGACAGCGCCGCGGACGCCGGTTGGAGCAGCCGGTCCACCAGCTCCCTGGCGGGGTCGGCGTCCACCGGCAGCAGGACCTGATCGGGCACCAGGTGCGGCGCCGAGCCCTTCACGTACGTCGGAGCGATGTAGTAGGTGCTGCGGGCCCGAAACGAGCGGTCGCGGTCAGCAGAGGTCAGGCGCAGGCCGGGCGGCACCTGGACGAGCCGCCACTGCCCGCGTGCCTCCCGGCGCAGCCGGTAGCTCTCGCTCAGCGAAGCGGGCACCTGTGCGGAGAAGTGGCCGTCCGGCGCGATCACGCCCGAGATGGCCGCCGTCACCGCCACGGTGGCGTCCCGCCCCCCCGGCGGAGGGGGTGCCGGCGGGCCGACGACGGCCAGGGACTGAGGGTCGTAGACGTCGGTCTGGGCCTCGTCCTGCCACCCGCCCTGGGCCTCCGGCGCAAGAAAGCTGCGGGCGATCGCATGGCGACCGTCGGGGTTGCTCTGGGCGCCGAGGAAGCCCTCCACGACGTCGACGGGCGAGGCGCCCTCCCGAGGGCCGGGCGGGAGCACCTGGATGTCCCGGGCCCGAGCCTGCTCCGGTGTCACCCGGCCGGGCACCTGCACCCCGTGCGGCAGTGGGAGCGCGCAGCCGGCAAGCAGCAGCGCGGGAGCCAGCAGGCGAATCCTGCTGGTCATGACAGCACCGGAGTGACGTGAGACGGCACGAGCGGCAACGGGCTCTCCCCCAGCGCCCCACCGACCCTGAGGGGCAGGGTCAGCAGGAAGGCGGCCCCCTGCCCCGGCGCGCCCCAGGCCTGCAGGCGGCCGCCGTGCAGCCGCGCGTCCTCGAAGGCGATGGCCAGGCCCAGGCCGGTACCTCCCGTGGTCCGGGCGCGCGAGGGGTCACCACGCCAGAAGCGGGTGAAGACCAGGGCAGTCTCCCCGGGCCGGAGCCCCACGCCGTGGTCGCGTACGAGCACGGCGACGCAGGAACGGCCGCCGGTCACGGTCACCTCGACGGGTTGGCCCTCCCCGTGCTCGATGGCGTTCACGACGAGGTTGCGCAGGATGCGCTCGACCCGCACGTGGTCGATCTCGGCCACCACCGGCCCGGCGGCGTGTACGAGCAGCGCGCTGCCCCTGCGGTCGGCCAGCGCCCCGAACGCCTGCGCGACCCGGTCCACCAGCACGAGCAGGTCCAGCGGCTCGGCGTCGAGCGAGGCGGCCCCGGCGTCGTACCGGCTGATCTCGAGCAGCTCCGCCAGCAGCTCCTCGAACCGGCCGAGCTGGGCCTGGAGCAGCTCGGCGCTGCGGGCTGCCGCCGGCGGGAAGTCCTGCCGCGCCTCGTGCAGCACGTCCGCGGCCATCCGCACCGTCGTCAGCGGGGTCCGCAGCTCGTGGCTGACGTCGGAGACGAAGCGTTGCTGCAACCGCGAGAGGTCCTCGAGCTGACGGATCTGGCGTTGCAGCGCCCCGGCCATCGAGTTGAAACTCATGGCCAACCTGGCGATCTCGTCCTCACCGCGTACCCGCATGCGCTCCTCGAGCTGCCCGTCGGCGAGGCGCTCGGCGGTGCGCGCGGCGAGCTGGACCGGGTGCACCACCTGGCGGGTGACCAGACCGGCGATGAGCACGAGCAGCAGCACCAGCAGCACCCCGGCGGCCGCGGCGGTCCGGCGGACCAGCGCGAGGGTGTCCTGCTCCGCGGTCAGCGGGAACAGGTGGAACATCCGGTACGGACCGACGGGCGTGGTGAGCTCGGCCCCCACGACCATGGCGCGCCGGCGCCCATCGACGGTGGGCACGACGGCGAAGACGTACGCCACCTGCTCCCCGGCGTCGAGCCGCGCGGTGAGCTCCGGCGGCACATCGGCCGGCCGGGTCCCCGGTGAGGCGAAGGCCTTGCCCTGGCCGCCGGCGCTGGACAGCACAATCGTGTACTGGCCTCCGGCGGCGCCTCGCTCGGACAGCACCTGGGCGACGCCCTGCAGGCGCGACTCGACGACACTGGTCCGCGTCTCACCGCCCCCGACCTGCGCCTGCGCCTGCAGCAGGCCGGACTGCGCCTCCGACAGGGCGGAGCGGGTCTTGGTGGCGACCAGCCCGCGGCC
>JAABUY010005814.1_pt1 | contig 12259 bp, 13 predicted proteins | sample 5560271 | NCBI WGS metagenome assembly JAABUY01 (sample SAMN10711886, study PRJNA513374) | rock metagenome | isolation source: Antarctica rocks | place: Antarctica: Victoria Land, University Valley
CCTGGTACGCTCTGAGTAGAAAGACCCTGGACCACACCGCACCGGAGCCCGCATGATCCCGCCACCCGCGCCCGCCACCGGCCGCGCCGTCCTCACCGCCGCCCAGGAGCGCGCCCTGGCGGGCGCGCTCCGCGCTGGCCGCCGCGCCCGCCTGCTGGCCCAGCGCCACCTGGCCACGCGGTTGCGCCGGGAGTTGCCTCCCACCGTTTCCGCCCGTGCCGCCGCCGTTGCCGTCCTCGCCGCCCTCCTGCCGCGCCTGCCCCTCGCCCCGGCGCAGCTCCCCGCCGCCGTCGCCCCCCTCCTGCCCCACGGCCTGGACAACGACCCGGCGGCCGTGGCCCGCGTCCTCGACGGCTGGCCCCTTGATCAGGACGCCCTCCGCGCCGGCGCCGCCGCCCGCGCCGCCTTCGTCGCCGCCAACCACGGCCTCGTCCGCACCGTCGCCGCCCGCTACCAGCAGCGCGGCCTCCCCCTCGACGACCTCGTGCAGGAGGGGACTGTTGGCCTCCTGCGCGCCGTCGACCTCTTCGACCCCGGCCGCGGCGCGCGCTTCTCCACCTACGCCGTCTGGTGGATCAAGCAGGCGATCCGCCGCGCTCTCGCGCGCCAGGTCCCCCTCGCCCATGTCCCCGGCAACGTCCAGGACGACCGTGCCCGCCTCGCCCGCCAGGCCCACGCCCTCCACACCACGCTGGGCCATCCGCCCTCCCCCACCGAGCTTGCCGCCGCCCTAGACATCCCCCGCGCCCGCGTGGACGCCCTCACCGCACCCCTCCCCCGGCCGATTCCCCTCGACCAGACCGTGGGCGACGCCGAGACCACGACCCTAGGCGACCTCCTCCCCGATCCCGCCGCCCTGCGACCTCACGACGAGGCCGAGGCACAGGAACTCGCCGCCGCCGTGCGTGCCGCCCTAGCCACGCTGCCCCCCCGCGAGCGCGCCATCCTCGCCGCCCGCCACGGTCTCGACGGGGAGCCCCCGCGCACGTTGCAGGAGATTGGCCACCGCCTCGGGCTCACGCGCCAGGCCGTGCAGCAGGCCGAGGTCCGCGCCCTTGCCCGCTTGCGCCTCCCCGCCTTGCGCCGCTGGCTCGCCGCTGACGACGACGCCGCCGACGACGACGACACCCCCGCCGCCTCCTGACACGCCCCGCGCTATCCGTGCGTGGGGGAGGACGGTGAGCGATACTAGAGGAGACACGACACACACCGGACGACGAGGGGACGAGGAGGGCGCCGATGTCCTACGGGACGCCACAACCCGGCGACGACGCGCAGCTGCGCGCCTGGCGCCGGCGCTACGCCGAGGATACCGAGTGCGGCTTTAGCCTCCGCTTGCCGCTAGCCCTGGCGCGCCGCCTGCGCGCCGAGGCGGCGCGCGGCGTGCCGCACAGCCGCTATGCCGCCGATCTGCTCCGCGCCGCGCTGGGCGACCTCCCCGGCGGTCCCGCCCTCGCCGCCGTGCCCCCGCCAACGGCCGGCGCACCGGGCACACCGGACGCACCGGACGCACCGGACGCGCCGCCCCCCAACGCACGGGGTCAGGTTGACCTCCGTACCCTCCGCGTTATCCAGCTCCGCGAGGGCCGCGCCGGCACCCCCCCCGCGCGCCACCGCCGAGCGCGCCACCGTGCTCCGCGTCCTGCGCGCCGACCTCGCCTGGCTGGAGGACAGCGACCGCCGCGCGCCCAGGGAGGCATCCGCGCATAACTGATGACAACACGCCGACGACACGCGACATAACAAATGGGCAAAAGCAGGGGCAACCCCGCGTGCCCGCCGACGGCGACGGGCCGACGGACGCGCCGCCTGGTCCAGGGCCGGTCGGCCCTGCCCGCCCACGCCTGGGACCGGAAGAGTGGCGGGCCACCCAGGACATCGCCGTCCAGCTCGGCGAGACCGAGCGCGGCCCGCTCGGTCAGGTCGGCCGCGTCGTCGGCCGGCGCGGCGCGGAGCGGGCGCGCGCCTTCCTCGCACGGACCCAAGAGATCGAGGCCGCCGGGGGGTTGATGCTTCCCGACGGCAGCCGCCGCCGCACGCCCGGCGGCACCTTCTTCCACCTCGTGCGCACGAGCGATGAGGTGAGCCGCGAAGACCGCACGTCCATCTTCCCGCCGCTGTCCAAGCGCCCGAAAAAAACAGCGGGGGGTAACGCGTCGGCCACGCCCGCGCTGGCAGGGGCGACCGTCCCCACGCCGGCGGCCTGGACCAACGACATCTACCGAGAGATGATGGCCGCACTACAGCAAGAGCCAGGGAGGGCTACCACCGTGAAGATCACCGTCATTGGCCGGCCTGGCACGGCCGTCGAACAGGGCCAAGCCATCGTCGTCGCCCTCGTCAGCGAGAAGGTGCCCGCCCTGGCCAAGGGGCTGCCGGAGCCGCCCGCCGGCACCCGCTACACCGTCTTCGTCGCCCGCAAGCCGTGGAACAAGGTGGCCGAGGCCCTGGCCGCCGACCCCGAGAACGCCGCCCTCAGTGAGGGCGACGCCGCCCTCGACCCGCGCGTGGAGGGCAGCGCCGTCTACGCCACCAGCGCCACCACCACGCGCCTCCAGGCCGCCACGCGCGCCGCCACACCCTGAGAGTCCTGAGCGCACAGCGTGCGGCGTGCGGGCTGCAATCAGCGCGTCCGACCGGAGCATGGCTGGTCTCGTCCGTGCGGTGCGTGGGGACACAGTAGTGGTGGCACGAGACGGAGGAGAGACCCGTGACCATTGTCCAACACGCCCACGCACGGGTGCCCCTGGCGCTCATAGTAGCACCCCTTGTCCTGGCCATGGGGGCACCCGCGCAACGTCCGCCCGCGCAGCGTCCGCCCGCGCGCCCGGCGATACCCGGTTACACGACCTACACCAACACCGCCAGACGCTACGCGCTCACCTATCCCGCCGCCTGGATCTCCCACCCCACCCACACCCGCGACCGCGATGTCTGGCTCGACGCGCCGGGCGTAGGCGAGACCGCCGAGGTCCAGGCGACGGGCCAGGTGCTCCAGCTGACCGACGCCCAGGTCCGGCAGATCCTGGATCAGTTGCTCGCGCAAGGCCTGGGCGGTACCCCCGTTCCCGGCAGCATCCGCCACGCCATCGTCTCCCTCTCCGGCCTGCGCTTCCGCGCGCTGGACGTGCGGCTCAGCGATCCGCACGGGCGCATGGCGGCGCTCACCCTGCTGGGGGCCTCCTATCGCCACATCACCTACCTCTTCCTCGGCGGCTACCGCCTGGGTGCGCCGCTGACGCCGACCTGGCGGGCGCAGGTGCGCGCCATCCTCCGCAGTATCACCATCGCACGCGGCAGTGTCTCCAGCGCCCCTACGGAGCGGGGGCAGGGGCGGCGCCCCTGGACGGCAGACGGACACCGCAGGGCGCACGACATAACTCCCAGGGCTTGTAGGAGGGCCACCAGGACGGCGGGAGGTGCGTCATGACCGACGCGCAGGCCCGCGCCCGTGTCTGGACGCTCTGCCTTGCCGCCCTCGCGCTCGCGGCCCTCACCGGTCCCCTCGTCGTCGTGCTCACCCCGCTAGCCCATGCCACCGCGCCCGCCCTGACCGTCGTGGCCGCCGTCCTCGCCGCCGCCCTCGTCGGCGCGTCCGTGGCCCTGGCTGCCCTGCGCGTCGTCGCCGTCCTGCGCGTCGTCCGGCCCCCTCTGGACGGCCACCACTAGCCCTCTGGGGAGCGCCACAGCAGCCTCCCCGCGTGGTGTCGTAGAGCGAGCCGTCGTGGTCCCCCAGGCCGCGATGTCGCGGGCTAGGGGCGCGTGTGGCGTGGTCCCACCCTGGGACCACGCCCCTGCTTTTGTGGGACCACACAGGCCGTTTGTGTGGGACCAACCCTGGTGCTAGGACCAAAGTCGTGGTCCCCGCGTGGTCCCACGTTTCACACGGGAAATCGGGCCTGTGGGACCACCATGGTCCCAGCCCTTTATCTTGGGGTGGGGACCACCCGTGGTCCTAGCACCACGCCGCCGTGGGACCACACCCTGGTCCCAGGCCCCGGTGCGCAGGGCTGGCCCCGCGCGCAGCGACGGGGCGGAGGGTAGAGGCCAGCCGGCTGCGCTCATGGCCGATCGCGGACGGTGACGGTGACGCGGCTGCCCGTCGTCGTCGACTCGCTCACTGGGTCCTGATACGGCGCCGTCGCCGGCAAGGCTACCACGACCCGCGCCCCCTCCTGATCGACCGCACCGACCGCCGCGCCACCCACGCCCTGCGTCATCAGGTCCTGGCCGGTGAGCGCCTTGTAGTCGGCGAGCGTGGTCCGCCATCGTGCGCAGGTCGATCCGGTTGATGCACGCACCCTACCCAAGTCGAAACCATACATGGTACCTTGCTCTTGCACCTGTTTTTTTAAGAAAGCCAAGTTGAGAAGAGCGATATGGGCAACTTGCCGTTGTTACTCCGCTGGTATCTGTGGCTCCTTTATCTCGCCAGCGCCGCCCTCGTCGTCGGGCAGGTGTGGCTCTGTCCCCCAAACTATCCAATCCGCGTGCTGCCGTTGGAGGCCGCACTGTTCGTTGTCCTGACCTATCTCGGCGAGCACACTGTCGTGCGCATCAGCAAGGCTATCTCGCTGACACTCGCGACAACCATGCACGTCACGATGATTCTGCTCTTTCCGCCCCCCATCCCCATACTCGTGGCCCTCCTGGCGTCGCTGCTCTCGGGCTTGCACGACACCACCCACCCTCTCTACAAACGCGCCTTCAATGTCGCGCACGAAGTGTGTACCGTCGGCGTCTGCAGCCTCGCCTTCGCGCTCATCGCCCGACCCTCAGGCGCCGTGCGGTCCAATCATTTTGTGCCCATGTTGCCGGTCTTTATCCTCTTGCTCATCCTGTACTACGTTCTGGACGTCGGCCTTGTAATCGGCGTGCTGAGTCTGCTCAATCGGCATTCCCCGTGGATAGTCTGGCGGGAAACGTACCGCCGCACGCTGTTGCCTGAGTGGGCGGCCAGTTCCATCGGCGTCCTGGCTGCCGAGGCGTGGACTATTTCTCCCGTCGTGCTGGCGCTGTTCGTTGTGCCCGTGGTCGCGCTGCATATCGCATTCAGAGCCATCGCGCAGGAAGAACGGCGCGCCACCGCCCTGCAGCATGCCGTGACGTCCGCCGAGCGCATACAGCGCCTGGAGCAGCGCCCGCTGGACCTCGTCCATGAGGTCGCCCGCGCCGCCCTTGTCATCAGTTCCGCCACCGACGCCACCGCGTACCTCCGCGATCCCGACGACCCCGCGCGCCTTGAGCGTGTCGAAGTCGTGTCGGCGACATCAACGGTTCGTCCGGGGCCGGCCCATCTCCCGGCGCCATCCATACAGCAAGGACTTGTGATCGACGGGAACGCGCAGACCGTGATGATGCCTTTCGACCCGGAAGGAACGGGCGTGATCGGCTTGGTGCTGGTGTCCGGGGTGCCTGCGGAGGCGGGGGTCCCCGAACACCAGGCGCTGGCCATCCTCGCGACGCACGCGACGGGCGCATGGCGGAACGTGCTGATGCATGAGCGCGTCGTCGCTTTAGCGTCCGAGGACGGGCTGACAGGGCTGCTCAATCATCGCTCTTTCCATAAGCGCCTCGAAGAGGAGGTGGCCCGCGTTCAACGCGTGCGTGGGCGGCAGGAATCACTAGCCCTTGTGATGGTGGATCTCGATAACTTCGGGCAGATCAACAATACGCACGGACATCAAGGGGGTGATGTGACGCTTGTCGAGGTCGCCACCGCCTTGCGCGAGAGCGGCCGGGCCTCGGACTTGCCTGCGCGCTACGGGGGAGACGAGTTCGCGCTCATCCTCCCCCAGACCGAGATGGAGGAGGCCATGGCCATCGCAGAGCGTGTGCGCGGGGCGATCACGGGGCTACGTATCGTGTGGGAGGGCGCCACCATCCGCCTCAACGCCAGCATCGGTGTGGCGATCCTACCCCTCCACGCCACGACACCGCCGGAGCTCATCCGGGCGGCCGATCAGGCTGTCTACCTTGCGAAACACGCCGGCAAGGGCCGTGTGGGCCGGCCGGAGGATAGGCTGCTCGCCGAGGGTCACGACCTCGTGGAGTTGGCCGCGCAGCTCGAGCACGCCAACGTGGCCACGGTCGAAGCCCTCGCCGCCGCCGTCGACGCCAAGGACCCCTATACCCGCGGCCACTCACGGCGCGTCGCCGACTACAGCGCCGCCATCGCCTACGCCCTCGGCTGGTCACCCGAGCGGATCGCGCGGGTGCGCCGCGCTGGCCTCCTGCACGACGTGGGGAAGATTGGCGTGCCGGACGCCATCTTGACCAAGCCGGGGTCACTCGACGCGGACGAGTTCGCGCTGATGAAGACGCATCCCATCGTTGGGGAAGCGGTGCTCGCCGCCGTGCCCTACCTACGCGAGATCCTGCCCGCCGTGCGCCATCACCACGAGCGATGGGATGGTGGAGGCTACCCCGATAGGCTGGCCGGCGCTGCGATCCCGCCGGACGCGGCCGTCGTCATGGTCGCGGATACGTTCGACTCCATGACCAGCTCGCGCACGTACCGGCGCGCGCTCCCGCTACGCGAAGCGCGTCGACGTTTGCGCGAGGGGGAAGGCACGCAGTTCGACCCTGGAATCGTGGACGCATTCGAGCACGCTATCGAGGCGGGCACGCTCCAATTCCCGCCGCTAGTACAAGTGCGTGACAGGCCATGACCATGCACGAATGCATTCTTTTGTTGCATCTATTCAATAACAACAGCGTTGACAAAGCGGTAGGGCAATGGTACGCTAGCTGTAACGGACGATAACGTTTGTGGTTGAGGGGCAGCCTGTAGAGCTGCCCACCACGACATGGGGCGTCCGTTGAGGAGCAGCCCGTGCGCGCAGAGATTTACATTGGCATCAAGAACAGCCACAAGTGGACTCGCTATGCCGCCCTGAGTCTCGCTTTAGCCGTGGCACCAATTGCCGGCACGCTAGCAGCATCAGTTACCCCTAGTAGCGCAGTGGGAGCGGTGGTTGTCGCCGCCAACAGCAGCCCCGCCGCGTCGACGATTTCCCCCGATAGCAGCAAGTGGACCTAGCGAAGCGAGAAGCGCGCGTCGCGGGTGCGGGGTAGCCGATCGGCTACCCCGCACCTCGCCTGTCATCCCGCCGACGTACTATCAGGCGTTGCCGTGTCCGACGTATGATGCGTGCTAGCTCCGCTATCCGTGGAACAGCCGGACTTGCTGACCTCGCGCGCCTTCCTACGAGCACGATAGTCCCGGTGGTAGGCGGCGCGTCCTGGATCGCCTTGGCCCGCGCGGCGGGTCTCCCAGTTCTTCCCTAAATGCTCCACTCGATATCGCTCCAACTCCTCGCGCGTGATCGCACGCACGCGCGGTGCAATGACTTCTACCTTGAGCACACCACGCTTGGCCGCGCCTCGGATAGTCGATGGTGCAATGCCTAGCTCGTGCGCCGCCTCCTCGGTCGTGTACCAATCCCTCTCTATGCCCACGGAGCACTCTCTTGGGCCGTCGTAGCATAGACATCGACCTCGTCATCGCCCATCGCCACGCCTTCATTCCACAAGGCAGCAAAACGTTCCGCGCCTAAAGCGGCGCGCGTCGACTCAATACAGTCATCTTCCACACTCCATGATCCGGTCCCATCGTACATCCGTGCCGCAGCCCCCCATAGCCGTACCGCTCGGTCGGGCGTGTCGCGCGCAGTCAAAGTGGCCAAACCGTGAACTGCACGACTGGTGAGGACCGAGGTCCCTAGCCTACGCGCCGCGGTTAGCGCATCACCATAGCGTGCGCGGGCGTCTACAAAACGTCCCTGCACGCGCAGACTCTCCGCCAGGATGAGCATAATCTTGTTCTCGTAATAGAGCTCGCCGCTTTGCCGCACCACGTGTAGGGCCTCCGTGCAAAGGGAGACCCCTTGCGCGGCATCATCCTGCAAGAGCATAAGGCGAGCCATCTCCGTCAGGGCTATCGCTATGAGTGAGTGATAGCCGTGAGCGCGCGCCATAACGAGCGCCTCGTCGAGCGCGCGCCTCGCGTAGGCGTAGTTGCCCTCATCGACAGCCACGCCTCCGAGATCGATCACCATGCTGCAAATCTCGTACGTGTGCCCCGACAAGCGCACCAAAGCCAGCCCTTCCTCCAAATAGTTCCGTGCCGCTCCGTAGCGTCCCTGCTCCCAGGCGACGTTCGCTAGGCTTCCGAGGGTACGCCCAAGCAGCTCGCCATTGCTGCGCACCCGTAACTCGGTGACGCTCCGCTCAAGGAGAGCTTGGGCTTGCGCATAGTGGCCGCGCATCCTAGCGATATCGGCCTCATTTCCCGCAACACTAATTTCGCCGTCGGCATCACCGCATAGGCGATAGAGGTCGCCAGCCTCGGCGAAACGGGCGGCGGCAGTTACGAGGTCGCCACGCTCTCCGTTGAGCACACCGGCGCCGTTGAGCGCACGTGCTCGCGCGGACGGCGGGTGCGCCGCATCTGGATGCGCTAGGAGGAGAGTGAGCCAATGCAGGCCAAGCTCCAGGTACCCCTGCCGTAACCAGAATCTGTATAGGGCGCCCGCAAGGCGGAGGGCGCGCTCAATCTCATTCCGATCAACGAGCCAAGCCAACGCCCCCAGGAGATTATCGTGTTCGCGCGCTAACCGATCCAGCCATACGTCGGCGTCCACACGGTAAATCGCGTCGTACGCCTCCTCTGCGATCGCCTCAAAGTACCCTGCGTGGCGATTGAGGGCGGCGTCCTCCTCACTAACCGTAGCCAAGCAGAGGTGCCCATATTCACGAATCGTTTCCAACATTCCGATGCGCGTCCCGTCGCCGGCGTCTTCGTACACATGCGTAAGGCTCTTGTCCACAAGGGACGAGATGCCATCCATGATCGCCTGCTCACCGCCCACGTCCGCGCAGACAATCGACACCGCGTGCAGGCTACCTCCCCCATGAAAGACGGAGAGGACACGGAATATAATCTGCTCATTTGCGTTGAGCAGGTCGTAGCTCCACGCGAGGGCGTCACGCAGCGTCTGCTGGCGCGCCGGCGCGTCGCATGGGCCGGTTGTGAGCAGGTCGAAGCGCTGTCCCATCCGTTCCAACAGTGCGGACGGCCCGAGCAAGCCGCCGCGCGCCGCTGCGAGCTCGATCGCGAGCGGCAACCCATCCAGCCGACGGCAAATATCCGCGACAGTCGACGCATTATGGGCCGTGATGTTGAAACCTGAGCGGACGGCGCGCATCCGCTCCATGAAGAGGCGGACGGCAGGATAGGCGGCGACGGCTGCGTGGCCCTCAGCGACAACAGTCTCAGATGGGACTGCGAGGGGTAAAACTGTGAAATTGTGCTCCCCGGCAATGCGCAACCGCGCCCGACTCGTGATGAGCACCCGCAGCCGCGGGCAGCGCGACACAAGGTCGGCCACAAGCGGTGCGGCAGAGAGGGCCTGCTCGAAGTTGTCCAACAGCATGAGCGCGACGCGCTCGCGGAGGTGAGCTACCAGGCGTTCATAGACCGGACGTGAGTCCTTGTCGGGTAGGGCGAGAGCGCGAGCGATCGTCGCGATCATGTCCGCCCCCTCTTGTATCTCCGCCAGGCCCACGACGTGGATAGCATCCGGGCGAGCGGCGCACATTTCCTCTACGACACGGAAGGCGAGGCGCGTCTTGCCGACGCCCCCTGGACCGGACAGAGTGAGCACACGTACCTGGGGATCGGCCAGCAACGCACATATAGCCTCGATCTCGTGCTCACGCCCGACCAGGGATGTGGGGGGGACGAGGGACATCCCGTTGCGTTGCTTGTCAAGGGTCGATACGCGGGCGGGAGCATGACGCTCCGCACGAGCGCATGCATGCAGACGACCTCGTTCCGCCGGCGCTACGTCCAGTGCGGAGGCGAGGCTGTCAACTGTATAACGACGCGGTACTCCCGTCCCTCGCTCTAGCTTGCTGATGGTGGACGAGCTCAACCCAGTAAGATCGGCCAGTTCATGCTGCGTCAACTTGGCATTGAGGCGGCAGTTGTGCAGGAGTGTACCGAACGTGTCATGTCCCATACAGCTATTGTACGTCCCCGTCACTGCATAGTCACCTAGTATTTTCGCAATTTTACTAGTTGCTCTCCTAGTTCGCTACCAATTTTCCCTGTTCAATAGGCTGTTGCCGCGCCACACTAGATGGAGGCATCACGGTAGGCACGGCTTGCACGTAAGCGAAGAGAGGGGGTGATGACACGCGGAGAACACGCGAGTGAATATGGACGAGGAGCATGCATACACCTTGGCGCAACGCATCGCTACGACGCCAGGCTACGATGTCTTGGAAGTCCGCCGGGCCTGGTCCGCCGCCGTCGCGTGGCAGGTCGAGGCCGTAGATCGCCGAACAGACGAGCGCCTGCTGCTCCTCTCGGAGGACCAATTCGACAGCCGCCTCCTGGTGGAACAAGTCGACAACAGCCCACTCACTCACAGCTTAGGTAGCCCCTTAATCGAGCGCGCGGCCGCCCATCACAGCTAGCCGCGCGCCCAAGGCCACGCATTGAACGTTAGGCCCGGTCCTCGACCGGGGCAAGCTCTGTACCAAAGGACACATCACCATGCTTCACGAGACCGTCGCCGTCGTCACGTCCAGCCACTTCGCCCTGACGCACCCCGCGGCGCTGGCCGTCATCGCGGCCGGCACCGACCCCTTCGCTGGGCTCGCTCACGCCCTCCTCGACGTGGCTAACACCGTCAAGATTCCCTTCGCCGCCATCGCCTTCATCATCGCCGGCGCGATGCAGGCGCTCCACAACCCGAGGGCGAGCGGCGCCTGGGTTACCGCCACCCTGGCCAGCGTGTTCATGTTCGGCGCGACCGGCGCCGCGTCGTATTTGCAGGCCAACATCCATTAGGCGGCTGTCGATCGCACGGGAGGGGGGAGCGCGCGCCCGCACGCGGGGGCCTCGCCCTCCCCTCACCCTCCCCTCGCCCGCCTCACGTTTAGCGTCCGGAGCATGACCATGGCCCACGCCGACCGTCCCACGCCCTCCGTCGTCGCCCCGTCACCCCCGTCACCTCCGCGCGTCCGCGCCCTCGTCGGCCTGGTGTCCCGCGTGACGTACCCGTACCTGCTCGGCGGCGGCCTCGGCTACCTGCTGCTCACCGTCCTCAGCCACGACATCGGTCTGCTGTTCGCCGGCGCGCTCCTCGTGCTCTACGGCGCGGCCCTCTCCAAGGCCGTCCAACGTCAGGGGCCGCCAGGGAGAGGGGGGAGCGATGGCGCGCAATAGCCAGAGCGCCCTCTACATCAACGACCCGGTGAAGATCGTCGCCGGCGTCTTCACCGTGCGTCAGGCGCTCTACGTCGCCGGGATCGTCCTGCTCACCTACATCCTCATCAACGCCACGAGCCACCTGCCCTACGGCCAGTCGGGGCTCGGCCAGGTCCACCTGCTGCTCATCGTCGGCCTCCCGGCGCTGCTGACCCTCCTCGTCGTGACCTTCGCCGGCAGCGGCACCGTCGAGCCCTACGCGCGCCAGATCGCCGGCTACCTGTGGCGCACCGCCCTGGCGACCCCGCGCCGCCTGGCCGACCGCGCGACCCGGCGTGGCGCCGGCCGGCGCCACGCCCCCGCCAGTGGCGCGGCGTCCGTCGTCGGTGACACAGCCACGGCCGCCGGGACAAACGGAGCGATCCGCGCCGACGCGACGGCGACCGAGGCGATCCGTGCCGCGGCCCCGCCCCTCACCCCGGCTCCGATCGTGGCGATCACGCCGCTGATGGCCACGCCGCTGGCGCAGGCCCAACGCGCCCGTCTGCTCGCCTGGCTCGCCGCGCACCCCGGCGCCACCCACGAGGAGATCGCCGACGGGGCCGCCCTCACCCCGTCCGCCGTGCGCCCGCGCCGCCGCGAGTTGGAGGCCGCCGGCTTGGTCCGCAAGGTGGACCTGGAGGGCCGCACTCGCGCCGGCCGCCGCGCCGCCCGCTGAGAGGTGGTGGGGATCGTGGGGATTGACGGGACGCCGGGGGAGATGGCCCATGGGTAGGGCGGCACAGGCGCACGCGGAGCGCCGCGCGCGGTGGGCGCTGGTCCGGCTGGGGCAGCGGGATCAGACGCCAGCGGCGCGCGCGGACGGCCCGGAGGCCCGGCCGGACACGGAGACACCGGGGCGGCCTCCCCGTCCCGCACGGCCCCCACGGCCTCCACGGCCCGCGCGCCCGGAGCGCGTCACGATCGCGGACGACGGCACGCGCACCGAGGGCAAGGACGCCTGCCTCTGGCTCGAGCTCACCCCCATCCAGCTCTTCA
>JAABUY010005818.1_pt1 | contig 12252 bp, 10 predicted proteins | sample 5560271 | NCBI WGS metagenome assembly JAABUY01 (sample SAMN10711886, study PRJNA513374) | rock metagenome | isolation source: Antarctica rocks | place: Antarctica: Victoria Land, University Valley
CCGGAGCCCGAGGGCAGGTCCTCGGCTACAAGATCACGCCGGCGACCATCGGGAGCCCACATGACAGGCAGCAAGCCCAGCCACGACCACGGCGACCAGGAGGAGCAGCAGCCCGCCGGCCCGGACCGGACGCCGGTCGAGGACGACCCGCCGGCCCACCCCACCGGAGAACGTCAAGCGCAGGAGAACCGGGAGAACGAATCACCCGGCTGACCACCTCGGCCACGACCAGGATGCCGTGGAGCTGGGACTCGCTCAGCGCTGCTGACCCGACGGGTCGTGCCGCAGAGTCGTGGACGCCCGTCGCAACGTGAGCCCGTCCGCAACCAGCGCCGCGGCCAGATCGTCGTCAGCTGTGCCCAGGCGCAGCCCTGCCAAGTCATGGCGCGCCTGCGCGACCACTGCCGCCAGCGGCCGCACAATCGGCTGTACCCGGGCGGCCACTCGATCGCCATCGTCGTCTCGGGTGCCCGGGCCGGCACTTGTCCGTCGGGTGCGCACAGCAGCGAGCCCGCGTCGTCGTCGGGATCGGCGCGCAGGGACACGACGTGACCGTAGGGCAGCGGCGGTAAGGACACGCGCATAAACAAGCCAGTCATTTGTCGTCTGGCCCGATACGGTGTGTGAGTGGCGGTCGAGGCGTAGACATTCAGGCCGTTGGCCTGACGCGTGACGTTGGAAGTGTCAAGTGAAGGCGGCGGCGGGTGGGGTCCAGGGGTTGCCGGTGATGGCGTCGCGGAGCGCGGTCATCATGTTGATGTTGTGTTTGGCGGCGGTGGACAGGTAGGACCGCAGGGTGAGCCGGTGGCGGGTGTGGGCTTCGGAGGTGAGCCGGCCGGAGATCTTCTGCTGGGTCTTTTCCGGTCGGAGGCCGCGTTCGGAGATGTTGTTGGTCGGTGGGACGCGGGTGTCGGTGGTAAACCGCAGTACGTCGTGTTCCCGGTCGCGGAGGCATTGCAGGAGGCTGCGGGCGGGGAGCTGTTTGATGTTGGTCCCGGGGGTGCGGGGGATCTGCGACAACCCGACGACGACGGCTTGACGGAACAGGTTGCGGTGGCGGGTCGCGGCTCGCCCGGTGACCGCGGGCTCGCCTCGTTCGCGGGCCTGGTGCCAACTGCTGATCAGGGCGCGTAGCGCGCGGTCGGCTTGGGTGGGCCAGTGCTGGTCGGGCCAGCTTTCGGCGGCGTCGGCGAGATCGCGTAGTAGATGCGCTGCGCAGAGCTGGTGGCCGGGGATGTGGTTGAAGTCGGGGTGGTCGTAGACGGTGTAGCGGTCGTGGACGGCGATGCCGCTGAACGTGTCGAGGATGCCGAAGGCGTGGAAGGTGGCCAGGTCCCGGCCGCCGAGCCAGAACGCGGTCAACAGGTCAGTGTTCGCTGACAGCACGTGCTTTTTCGTGCCGGCGGGCCCGACCCGCAGGGTGGTCTCGTCGAATCCGACGACGGAGCTGGCGGCGATCTGCGCGCGGATCACCTCGCTCACCTCGGTCAGGGTGCCGGCGCTGCGGGCGAGCATCGAGTGGACATAGCCGGCCGACGGCTTGGCGCCGGTGAGGTCGGCGATCAGCGCCGCCGCCCGGTGCACCGACAAATGTTGGAACACCAGCAGGTAGACGACCAGCGCTTGGATGTTCACCCCGTAGGAGCTGCGGGCGGGAAGGACCAGCGTGGGGCGGGAAGCCTTGTGGACCCGGCCGCAGCCGCAGATGACCTGGTGGCGGTCGTGCTGGGTGACCGTCACGGTCACCGGCGGCACGTCGTGGACCTGATGCGAGCCGATGACCGGGCCGTCGGCGCCGGCGGCCATCGGCTTTCCGCACTGGCAAGTCCCGTCGGGAAAGTGATCGACCCGCACGTCCGGCTCGTCGACCCAACCCAGACCGGAGCCGGGGGCGCCGGGCTGCTTGCCCCGCTTGCGACCGGTGGCCTTGGCCGCCCGACGGGCGGCACGGTTGACCCCGGGCCGGTCATCGGTTGAGGGAGGCATCGAGGAGTTGGCGCTGTTGCGACCCAACCGCCGCTCGAGCTCGGCAACCCGCCCGGTCAATGTGGTGATCGTCTGTTGCTGCCCGGCGATCAGCTCGATGAGCTCTTCGCGGCTGAGATCGTCGGTAGGTGGCACAACATCATTCTCGCAGGAACCCCTGCAAACAAAGGACTATCGGCGCGCGTGTCGCAGAATCTCCCACCACTTTCCCTCAAGGTGTCGACGCGAACGTCAAACGACCCCTGAATGCTTACGTCGAGGCGGCGGTGGTCGAGGGGGTGCAGCGTCGGATCACTACGTTGTGGCCGCACCTGAATGAGCGTCAGCGTCGGCTGCTGTTGGGTGTCGAGGCCCGCGAGTTGGGCTGGGGCGGGGTGACCACCGTCGCGGCCGCAATGGAGGTCTCGCGATCGACGGTGACGTACGCGGTCGCGGAACTGGAACTGCCGACGGAGCTGGCTGAGGGCCGGTCGCGCCGGGCTGGTGGCGGCCGCAAGAGCGCCGTCGAGAACGACCCGGGGTTACCAGCGGCATTGGACGCACTCGTTGACCCGGAGACCCGCGGCGACCCGGAGTCGCCGTTGCGCTGGACGTGCAAGTCGACCCGGCAGCTCGCGGCGGCATTGACCGCGGACGGCCATCCGGTCTCGGACCGCACCGTGGCGGCTCTGTTGCACCAGGCGGGCTACAGCTTGCAGGCCAACGCCAAGACCACCGAGGGTAATCAGCACCCCGACCGTGACGGCCAGTTCGGGCACATCAACACGATGGTGGGCCGCTACCGCAAGACCGGTGACCCGGTGATCAGCGTCGACACCAAGAAGAAGGAACTCGTCGGGGAGACCCCCGGCTACAAAAACAATGGGCGTGACTGGCAACCTCAGGGCGAACCGGTCAGGTCGGAGTGCACGACTTCCCCGACCCCGCGATGCCCAAGGCCGTGCCCTATGGGATCTACGACCTGGCCGCGAACCCCGGCTGGGTGTCGGTGGGCTGCGACGGCGACACCGCGGCGTTCGCGGTGGAACGCTGCGCCGCTGGTGGCACAAGGTCGGTCAGGTTAGCTACCCCAAGAGCAAGCGGCTGCTGATCTGCGCCGACGCCGGCGGCTCCAACGGCTACCGAGTCCGACTCTGGAAGGTTGAGCTCGCACGGCTCGCCACTGAGATCGGCAGGCCCATCACCGTCTGCCACTTCCCACCCGGCACCAGCAAATGGAACAAGATCGAACACCGGCTGTTCGCGCACATCTCGATGAACTGGCGAGGGCGCCCGCTGACCAGCCACGAAGTAGTCGTGAACCTCATCGGAGCCACGACCACTCGCACCGGCCTGACCGTGCACGCCGAGACCAACACCAACACCTACCCCCGCGGCATCAAGGTCACGAAGCAGCAGATGGACGCCATCGCACCCCAGCTGAAGCCGGACGCCTTCCACGGCGACTGGAACTACACGCTGCGAGCGCGAACTACACGAGTGTAAGCAAGTCGCCTGGCTCATTTCTTCGCAAGCTCTAAGCAGCCAGTACCAGTTGACGATCGATGCTACCGGGACTGCTCCGGTTGCTCCTTCGCCAACTTGCTCCCTCTGTCAAGATCGGAGGCTATGCGGCGGACGGTGGTTCTCGGCGTGAGCGTGCTGTTGCTCGCGGCGTGTACATCGACGCGCCCGCCGCGGCCTGTCGCGACGGGCGCGAAGATGGACGCGTGCGCCGATCACGTGGCGACTGATCCTGGCACCGGCTTTACAACCGTGGGACAGGCAGCAGCAGGAACCTCCCTCCTGGGCTTGGTGTTTGCCCGCTACCCGGTCCCGGCTAGCACAGAGCCGACGAAGATCGCGTGGCGAATGACCGGGGCCGGGCCGCTGCTTATTTCGGCGGTGAGCCCTGACGGTCGGGTGTCTGCCCCATCTTGGGGGCCGGAGCCGCATACGGGTAGTAACTGGGTCGCGCCCGGCGACGAGTGGGGCACCGGCTTCGTCCTCACCCAACATGGCTGCTGGACGTTCCGCGCCCAGCGCAGCAGCAGCACGGCCAGCGCACACCTACAGGTCGAGTGATTCGCCAGCCGTCGACAGTCCCCGGGCCTGATCGTCGGAAGCCGATCGGCCTGCGGGACGGTGGTGGCGCAGCCTGTCGTGGCGGGCACTGCTGCTATCCGCGGGATGGGGCAGGGTGGCGGGCGGCCGGCTGTCGGGACTCTGGGTGAACGTCTGCTCGAGGTGGATCACGGGTCGTGTTGTTGTCGTTGGCGCTTGGCCCGGTACATGTCGGCGTCGGCGTGCTGGACGGCGGCGGCCAGGCCGCCGTGGGGGTCGCGGGTCGCGGCGCCGATGGAGGCCGCGATGCCGGCGACGGCCAGCAGGTGGACCAGCCGGGCCTGTTCGGCGCGGGCGGCGGCCAGGTCGGTCTCGACGCTGAGGACCGCGAACTCGTCGCCGCCCAGGCGGGCCACCACGTCCGCGCTGCGGACGGCGTCGCGGAGCACGTCGGCGGCCCTGCGGAGCAGGGCGTCACCGGCGGCGTGGCCGTGCGAGTCGTTGATGGCCTTGAGCCCGTCCAGGTCGAGCATGAGGACGCTGGCGAGCGTGCCGTAGCGCTGGCAGCGCTGCTCCTCCCGGTCAAGGAGCAGGTTCCAGCCGCGCCGGTTGACCAGACCGGTCAGCGGGTCCATCAGCGCGTCGGCTTCGGCGCGCTCGGCGCGGCGCTGCGCCTGGTCGGTGTGCAGCCGGGCCGCGAGCACAGTGGACAGCAGCCGCGCCTGCCGGTCGACCAGGGCCATCAGGCCGGTCACCGCGGTGGGCTGCGGCAGCGGGTCGACCGCGCACACCGTTCCGTACAGCGACCGGCCGTCCAGGCTGAGCGGGGTACTGAGGTAGGCACGGATCTGCCACTGCTCAGCCAGCGCCACCTGCTGGTAGGCGGTGACGGACGCGATGTCGGGCGCAATCCGTGGCGCCCGACCCAGCACGACCTGCCGGCACAGCGTCTGCGCCCACGGGAACTGCTCTCCCGGGCGGGCGGGGAACCCGGCCTGGCCGGTACCGACGATCGCGTAGGTCTGGCCGGTCACCCGGGTCACCGCCCAGAACCGGAACCCGACCACCTCACGCAGGGACTCCAGCACCGTCGCGGACGCCTGCGTGACGGTGCTGTAGGTGGCGTGCTCAGCAAGGTCCAGGCCGCGGTCGCGGGGCTTTTCGGGGTGGTCCGGCACGGCGCGGTCCTACCGGACACTGGCCTGCGGTATGCGCCCAGACTGGGGTGAATGACTTTCTGCGAGCCCACTGTCACCGAACGCTTTGGTGACAGGACACCGAGACTCCGCGTGGCGTGCCGAAGCCTGCCCGCCGACGTCACCGTGGCGAGCCGAGAACTGTCGAGCACATCTTCAGGCCGACGGGACGCGTTCGGCGCACTGGCCGGGCCTCCGGCGGCACGTGAGCGCTGGTCGATCTGCTGCCGCTGCATCGCCACTTGCCGACGACGCCGACGCCCGACGTGCCGCCGTTGCCGCGGTCGATGGCGCTCAGGTACCGGGCGGTCACCGGCCGCGCAGCTGCCGCAGCGCCAGGCTGCAGTGCGTGCTGACCTGCGCGGGCGTCAGCCCCGTGGCGCTGGCCACGGCCTGGTAGGTGGCGCGCCCGAACAGCACCAGACCCAGGGACAGCCGTTGCTGCTCGGTGAGCTCACCGGCCGCTTCGGCGTACCCGGCCGGCGCCTGCTCCCACCGGCCCTGGGTCCAGGCCATCAGCTCGGCGACCGCCGCCTGCCTGGACTCGGGTGTGCCGCCCCGGGCATCAGTCCTGTCAGGGGGCCGGCTGTCGAGCTGGCGCAGTTGCGCGGCCGGCACCGACCTCGACAGCGATGTCCGTGGCCGGCGACCGGTCCACCGGGCAGCGGCCCACCAGGCAGCGGTCCACCGGGCAGCGGGTCTTCTGGCAGCGGCCCCGGCGGCCGCCGTGAACTCCGGCCTCATGAGCGCGGGACCGGCACGCGCAGGTCCTGTCGTCGATCGTCGGTACCGCGGACCACCAGCGCCCCCTTCCACCACGCCGGCTTCGAGCCGGCGCACCAGCCAGGGCTCCTGCCGGTCTGCTGACGACAGTGCCGCGCCCTGCTGCAGGACGTCAGACGGTACGCACCGACCCGAGCCTGTGTGGAGCAGTACGCGGCAGGCCACCCCAACGGGGCAGGACCCGCTCGTGTCACGTCGTCCACGATCGTGATGCCGGCGGCCGGTGGTCGGCGAGGACCTGGCCGGCCGGTCCGCCGGCCGAGGTGGTAGCCCTGTCCGAGGTGGGTTCCCAGAGCGAGCAGCTGGTCGAGCTCGCCGGCGGTCTCGATGCCTTCGGCGACCAGGGTGGCGCCGAGCTCGGTGGCGAAGGCCAGCAGCGCCCGGGTGACGGCCCGGCGGCTGGGGTCGACGTCGACAGCCCGCACGAAGGCGATGTCGAGCTTGATGATGTCCGGGTTGAGCTGGGTGATGTGTTGCAGGCTGGCGAAGCCGGAGCCGGCGTCGTCCACGGCCAGCCGCAGGCCGCGCTCGCGCAGCCCGGCCAGGGCCCGCAGCAGCGCCGGGTAGTCGCTGATCTGCTCGTGCTCGGTGAGCTCGACGACGATCCGGTCCAGCCGACTGGCGGCCAGCAGGTCGTAGGTGCCGGGGTCCAGCAGGCTGGCCGGGGACAGGTTGACCGACAGGTAGGTGCCGGGCGGCAGCTCGGGGAGCACGGCCAGCGCGTCGCGGGCGGCGGCCTGCTCGAGCTGGACTCCCAGGCCGAGCTGGGCGGCCTCGCCGAAGACCTGGTCCGGGCGGCGGGGCGCGCCGCCCGGGTCGGTGAAGCGGGACAGCGCCTCGTAGCCGACCGGGATCTGGCGTCGCAGGTCTACGATGGGCTGCAGCACCAGAGTCCGCTGCCCGCCACTGAGCATCGGCGCGAACGCCGCTGCCCGGGCGTGCCGGGCCTGCTCGGCCTGCTGCTGCTGCTGCACGGCTTCGCCGAGCAGCCCGGCAATCAGGTGCAGCGACTGCAGCTGCGACGGGCTGGGTGCCGCGCCGGCAGAGCTGTCCAGTCCGCACAGCGTGCCGTACAGCGAACCGTCGGGCAGGCGCACCGGCACACCGCAGTACGCGCCGACGCCGAGGGCGGCGGTGACGCCCATGGCGCCCAGGACGGGGTGGGCGGCGACGTCCGGGACCGACGCGGGAATCCGACCGTCGATCATCAGCTGGCAGTAGCCCTCGGACACCGGCACGGTGGTGCCCGCGGTCAGCGGCGGGCCCTGCCCGGCCGCGTCGAGGTGGATGAACGTCTGCTGCCCCTGCTCCAGCCGGGACAGGAACGTCAGCTCGACACCCAGGGTGCGGCGGGCCGCCGACAGCAGCCGCTGCACTACTGGCGACGCCGCCGGGTCCTCGCCGGCCGCGGGCTGCTCGCCGGCCCGGACGTCGGTCATCCCCAGCGCCGCCACCACCGTCTGGGCCGAGCAGCATCGGCGCAGGGCGTCGACCGCGGCGGCGGCCTGCCCGGCCAGGGCCGTCGCGATCAGCTCGTCGGAGTCGCTGAACGCCTCCTCACCGGGTGGTCGGGTCAGGTACAGCCCGCCCAGCACCTGCCCGTCGAACACCACCGGGACCCCGAGCAGGGCGGCCATCGGTGCGTGCCCGGCCGGGAAGCCCACCGACGACCGGTGGTCGGCGATCCGCTCCAGCCGCACCGGCTGCCCGGACAGCACGACGGCGACCAGCCCGACCGGGCGGGGCAGGTGCGGCAGCTGCGCGACCTGCCCGGCGGTCATCCCCTGGTGCGCCAGCGCGCACGCCGCCCCGTCCGGACCGAGCAGCAGCGCCACGCCGTACCGGGCCCCGCACAGCACCCGGCCGAGCTCGACGGTGCGCTCCAGCACCGCCTGCTCGCTGCGCTGCACCCCGACCGACACCACTGCGCCCAACGCCACCGCAAGATCCACGCATCCGGCATCGGCGGTCTCGGCAGCGACCTGAACGTCCCGGCCGTCCGCGCCACCGGCGGTGCGCCCGGTCAGCCCGGTGCCTCGCGCTGCCGCGAGCGGGTAGGGCTACCCGCGCTCACGGCCGGGCCGTGCCGGGTGCACGGCCGCCGGGCCGGTGCGATCCGGCCCGGCTACCGGGTGGTCTGCGGCAGCCGGAGCACCGGCCGGTGGCCGACGTCGTGTCGGTGCTGGTCGTAGCCGACGCAGGTGGCTTTGCCGCGGCCCTTGGCGGCGTACATGGCGGTATCAGCGCGGCGCAGCAGCTCCTCGACGCCCAGGTCGGGCCCGTCCGGTTCCACGACGGCCAGTCCGACACTGCGGTCATCACCACCCGGGTGCCGGACAGGGTCAGCGGAGTGGCCAGCGCCGCCAGCAGCCGGTCGGCGACCAGGGCCGGCGGCTCGCTGCGCTGCTCGAGCAGCACCGCGAACTCGTCACCGCCGAGCCGGGCGACGGTGTCCCCGGCCCGCAGGCAGCCGCGCAGCCGACCGGCGACCGCCACCAGCAGGGCGTCACCGGCGGCGTGCCCGAGCCCGTCGTTGACGGTCTTGAAGTCGTCGAGATCGCAGAACAGCACCGCGATGGGCCCGGCCGGTGAGCGCAGCGCGAGGGCGTGCTCGACCCGGTCGTGGAACAGCGTCCGGTTCGCCAGCCCGGTCAGCGGGTCGTGCAGTGCCTGGTGGCGGGCGTGCTCACGTCCCGACCGCAGCTCCACCAGCAGCCGCCGGTTCTCGGCCAACGTCAGGAACTGGCGGGCCAGCACCAGCACGACCAGACCCAGGCCCAGGACGATCTCGGCGCCGGGCACCCGGCCAACGCCTGTCAGCAGCTGACCGGTGACGACGGTCTCAGCCAGCAGCAGCGGCAGGTAGGGCAGCGCCAGCCGCACCCAGGACGGCACGCACGCCCGGTCGGGGTCGGGAGCCGGGCCGGGAGCGCCGGACAGCACCGCGGCGAGCGCGACCAGGGCGAACCCGACGACCCAGCCCAGATCGCACAGGTTCCCGCTGGCATAGGAGCCGGTCGAGGTCAGGTAGACAAACGCGCTGTCCGCGGCGGCCAGCGCGGTCAGCCCGGCAGCGAGCAGTCCGAGCACGGCGCGGCGGCCGGCGTTGGCCCGGCCAATGACCAGCGGAACCAGGGTGATGACGACCAGGTCGCCCAGCGGGTAGGCCAGGCTGAGGGCGGCGGCCAGCCGGGTCGCCCTGCCGACATCCAGCGCCGCACCCAGGCTGGTCACCCAGGTCAGGATCAGCAGCGACCCGACGATGATCAGGCCGTCGAGCAGGTCCCGCAGCCGGGAGGCGGCGGCGTCCCGGCCGGCGGGCAGCAGCAGCAGCGCGGCGGCGGCCAGCACCGGAAAGGCCAGGAAGCCGCCGTCGGCCAGCGACGGGAACGGCGCCGCCCGGCCGGCGACCAGCTCGTCGTAGCTCCACACCGCCTCACCGGCCGCCCAGGCCGCGGTCCCGGCGCTCAGCAGCCACCAGGCCCAGCGGGCCCGCCACACCGCGGCGCGGCGACCCGCCGCCGCGCAACAGAGCGTGGCTGCGGCGGCCGCCACCAGTTGGCCAAGGTCACCGACGGCGAGCGTGGCGCCCGGGGGCAGGGGGTGAGCCAGCAGCACGACCGCGTAGCCGAGGACGCCCAGCACGAGCAGCGCGGCAGTGACCTGCACCCGCCACACGCCCGCCGCGTGCTCATGCAACAAGCATCGGCGCTGTCCAGCGAGGGCTGTTGCCCCAATCGGCGGAACACGCATGCGACACCCGCCACGCAGGTCACGGGGAGCCTGACGCACAGGGAGCCACCGGAGCGCCGCCAAGCTCCGACAGCCGGGGCCGGTCAGGACCCCCCTGCGGCCCAAGACAGCGAGCGCGCAGCAGTGCTACTCGGTGGGCACCGGCTCGGTCAGCCGCTCGAGGTGAACGCCCGGTCACACCAGGACGGGCTGGGCGCAAGGGACGTCCGCCGGCATCGCCGAGTCAGGTCAGCCAGGCAGCGCCGGGGAGCGGTCCTGGGAGCAGTCGTGGGAGCCCTGGTCCAGGGTCTGATCGACCCGGGCTATTGCGTCGAACCCGCGGTCTGCCGGTCTCCTGCAGCTGCTGAAGCCTGCCAGCCGGTGGCCTGTGGTATTGCTGGCTGGGTCGCCGGGCTGCCAACTCTGCTCGCACTGGTGTTCGGCGTCGCGACGGCCAGCGCGACCGCCCTGCGTGGCGTGCGGCGCGGCAGGCTCAGCTGACGGCAGGGGCGGCCTTGGGGCGGCCTGTCCCTTTCTCATCAGGTCCGGCAGCATCCGATACGCCGCGGTCGTGACGAAGCGACCACCGGCGCCCGGCACTCATCGTTGTCCCGGTTGCCGATCCCTCGTGCGGGCGGGTCCTTGCCCAGCGGCTGCTGCGCGTTCAGGACCAGGGCGGGATGTCGCCGCGGCGGGCCCGGCCGATGTCGATGCTCCGGCCGGTGATGCTGTCCGGCACGATCTTGATGTGGTAGGCACGTTCCGCGGGCACCCACGACTGGGCAAGGTGCTGGCCGAGCTCGGCGATCTCGGCGTCGTCGTGCAGCAGCTGGGCGTGGCCGTGCACGACGACGCTCCAGCCCTCCTGCCAGGACTGGTCGATGGCGTCGACCTCGAACGCCACGGGCGCGCCGTCCACCGCCACCGCCAGCTTCTCGCCCAGGCCGGTGCGGAACACCACCTCGCCTCCGACGACGGCGTAGTTCACCGGCAGCACGTCAGGGCGGCCGTCGGAGACGATCCCGAGCCGACCCACCTTGGGCAGATGGGTGTCGAGCAGCTGCAGGCACTCGTGCGGCAGCAAAACCGCCAGGCCTGCGTCATCGGACGCCATCAGGCCAGCTTGGCGACGGTCAGCAGGACCACCGCGTCCTGGACGGCCTCGAAATCGCGGCGGGCTTCCGGGATGACCAGCAGGTCATTGGGCGAGCCCTCCCAGGTGGTTGCGCGGTACCGCAGGCCTCGGTGGGTAGCTGCTCACCGGGAAGCAGCGCGGCGCCGACCGCGGCGAGCTGGGTCTGCAAGCGAGAGCGGCCGGGGGCGTCCAGGCGCAATCCGGTGACGGACAGGTGCGGGTCGGGGACGACCATGCGCCCCTGCGGCCTGTCGAGGGGGTCGGTGAGCTGGTCGCTGTGCTGGTTGGCCAGGTAGCACCAGGGACAGCTGAAGCAGCCGTAGAGCACCGAGCGCCCGGACCACTCGGGTGTGTCACCGCGGCTGGAGCGACCAGGCCGGCGGCGGCTGGGTCGGTCTGCGGAGGTAGCGGCGGGACGACGGACGGGGTCGGCGGGGCGGTCAGGTGTGGGTGGCGGTGCAGCAGGCCGCTCATGAGTGCTTGGCGACAGTGAGCAGTACCGCGGCGTCCTCGAGGGCCTCCAGGGTGTGCCGAGAGTCCGGCACGACCAGCAGGTCCCCGGGTGAGCCGTCCCAGGACGTCTCGCCGGCGCCGAGCCGGACCCGACCGTGCAGGACGTGGACGGTGGCCTCGCCGGGGTTTTCGTGCTCGGACAGCATCTGGCCGGCGCTCAGCGCGATCACGGTCTGCCGGAGCTGATGCTCGTGGCCGCCGTAGACGGTGGAGCTGCTGCGGCCACTGGAGGCGCCGTGCGCCAGCTCGAGCTGCTGGCGGGCCAGCGCGGTCAGGGAGGACTTCTGCATGTCGTGTCCTGTCGGTCTCGTCGTACGGCTTGTCACGGGCCGCCCGGTCGGGCTGGCCTCGCCGTGCTGAGCTGGGTTGCGCTGGGCTGGGCCGTGCGGTGTCCGCAGCGGGTTAGAGGGACTGCCGGTAGCCGAAGAACTCGTGGTCCTGGTTGTAGCCGCCCTGGCCCCCGCCGACCTCGCTGTAGTGGGCAACGAACTCCACCCCCTTGATCCACTTGACCTGTTTGAAGCCGAGCTGGACCTCGTTGCGCAGCCGCAGCGGCGCGCCGTGCCCGAAGCTCAGCGGCTGGTCGTTCATGTCGTAGGCGAGCATCGTGAGGTGGTAGCTCATCTGCTCGATCGGGTGGGCGTCGTAGTAGACGCCGCCGTCCGAGCCGTCAGCGAGGGAGTAGAAGACGACCCACTTGGCCTCGGCGTGGGGCTGAACCAGGTCCATGAGGGCCTGCATCGACACGCCGCCCCACTTCGCGATGCCGGACCACCCCTGGATGCAGAAGTGCTGGGTGATCTGCTCGGTGTGCGCCAGCGCCCGCAGCTGCGCCAGGTCCAGCTCGACAGGATGCTCAACCAG
>JAABUY010005820.1_pt1 | contig 12246 bp, 17 predicted proteins | sample 5560271 | NCBI WGS metagenome assembly JAABUY01 (sample SAMN10711886, study PRJNA513374) | rock metagenome | isolation source: Antarctica rocks | place: Antarctica: Victoria Land, University Valley
CCCGGGCTCGCTTCGGCACTGAGTGCTGGTAGGCGGACTGGGATTCGGCCCGCAACACCATCAGGTCACCGGGGCCGAGCGCGAAGTTGGACACGGCGCGGGTCTGGTTGTGGCGCAGCTTGAAGTCCCGCGCACCACCGAGGCTGATCGAGGCGATGGTCGGGTCGATGCCCAGCTCCGGCTCATCGTCCGCGTGCCAGGCGACGCTGTCACGCCCGTCTCGGTAGAGATTTGCCAGGCATGAGTCATATGTCGCACCAGTCTCAGCTTCGAGTCGGCGGCGCAGCACATCGAGCTCCTGCAGCCACGGGTTGGGGGTGTTGCGGATGCCGCTGTACGTGTAGGGCTCGGCACCGAACCAGGCGGTGAGCCGGGGGGTCATCGTGCCGAAAGCCGCCGGCTTCTGCTCCCACGGAATGTCACGGCTCAGGGCGACGAAGAGCGTGTCCGCCTCGACGGGAGTTGGTTAGCGCGCTGAGGTGTGCGGCGCTGCCCCGGCGTGCCGTGAGGCCGTCGAGCACTACCTCGCACAGCCCCTGGGTGGTCCAGCCGCCGGCGGGGAGGTCGGCCATCGCCTCTGCGTAGATGGCTGCGTCGCAGTGCGCGAGCAGCCAGTCGCCATCGTCCGCGTGACGTGCGGCGGGGTGCTTCTCGAATCCCAGGGCACCCGCGATCTGCACTCGGTCCGCGGTATCGGTGTTTGCCATTGCCTGGCTCCTGTCTCTCCGCCTGTGGGACGGTCCCTCGGACGTGTCTCTATTCTATCACAACTAAGGAGTTGTGATAGTAACTATGGACGGGAATGCCTGGTCACACCGTGATAGCTTGATCGCGGGCAAGCTCCGCCACGCCCGGTCGAGGATTAGTGCTGAGGAGAACCTGCGCCCGGTCCATCCCCGGAGGTGCCCGCCACGTAACGCTGGCGGGCAGCGGCGCGCTCCGCGCGAGCCTCCTCCCCGGTGTATGTCTCCGCGAGGCGTGCGTACCCCGCATCGAGGGGGTCGTCCGCGTCCGCCAGTCTGGCGATCTGCGTGAGTACCCGCTGGCTCTCCGCAACGTCCCCGCCGGGCATTCCCTCCATGGAGAACACGGTACGACCGGCGGACACCACTACAAAACTACGGCTCACGTATTCTTGGGAAGTATGCTAGCCGGGAAATTGCCGCGCAGGAGCCAGGTTTGTGGCCCCGCCTGTGGCGATCTGAGCAGCCACTGGCGCTACCGCACCTCGGACGTGTCCGTCGTCTACAGGCCTTTCCCATCTGCCGCAAGGCCTATCAGGTCGTCAATTCGCGGTAGGACAAGCTCCAACGGGTCAAGATGCTGGAGGCGACATTTCACCTTGGGGCGCCGGACTCTTCGGCCACTCAACCGACGGCTCCAGTGGGCCCAGGCTTGGTGCCAGGCCAGCTGACTGAGGACACATCGAGCGAGTAAGCACGCTCGAGGAAGGCCAGGGAGATCTGATCATCCCGGTAGGCGTCGACATGTGCGACCGCCCCGAGTCGTGCAGGAACGTCTAAGATCAGTTTCGTGAGCCAGTCCCGGGCTTTGTCAGTCAAGTCCGAGTTGGCGGTGGCCGCAGCGGAAGGCATAACGGCGACAAGCTGATATCGGATAGTGCCGTCGACCGCAGTGTCGAACGCAGCCAAGATGTCGCGGACGGGTCCTGCATCCAGCCGATTCTTCCTCCGCGTGATGCGTTCTGCGATGGCGCGGGCGAGATCGACATACGCCTCTGGTACGGCGGGCCGGTCGTAACGCAATCCCAACCAGGTCTTGAGTCGCGCGGCAGACGACGGATGAGGGCAGGTGAGGTGAACCGTGTCCGCGTGCAGGACGACGTCAGGTGTCACCCGTACTGCGGCCGACTCAGACCTAATATGTGCGCCACTGTCGTCGATCTTGAACCGGGCGCTACGGATGCCCCAGTCCTCCGGCGGGTTGTCGTGGAAGACGGGGCGCAGCTCGAGGAGCGAGGAGCTTCCGGAGATCGCGCTCCATGCGAGGTCGCAGTCCTGGGTGACGAGCAGCCATTCGTCGTGTTCGTCCTGCTGGACCGCGATTGCACCGTGGAGGGTGTGGGCGTGTACGAGCGGAAGGGGCAGACGCAGTCGGCACCCTTGGTGCCACCCCCCAGCACGCAGCCCCTCTGGGTGACACTCAGGCCTTGGCGCGGTCAGTGTCGAATCTCCCGGGTTGCTGGCTGCCGCGGCGCCCAGTCGGGCTTCGGGGCGAGCATCGTCGGAGGCGGACCGTTGAGAACGTCAAGAGCAACGGTGAACGCGCGGGACCATTGCCCCGCGCGCAAGAAGTCGGTAGCCTTTCCGCGGCCATCGTCGGTCAAAAGTGCGGTCGCCAGCGTCTGAGGATTGCCGGCGACTCGAACCAGCCGGGTCAGCACTCCGTGCAACGGGGTGATGCGAGCAGCGTTAGTGCGGGACCGAGCAGTGACTCGGCCATCAGTTTCAAGTCGACGCACCGTCGTGTGAGACGTATGGAGGATTTCCGCGAGGTCCCGCTGGGACCAGCCTGTGACGTTCCGAATCTCGTGCAGCAGGACCGGCAGGCGCGACGCGACGGCCGTAGGAGCCGGGGGCAACGTTACCCAGGACGTATGGTCGCGCAGCAACTCCCGCAACTCCGCCGCGACCGCGCCGGGGACAACAACACGCTGGGCTACGCCGGTCGACTTGAAGGTGTCAGAGTCAGGCAAATTTGCAAACGTGATCATCGCTGGTCAACACCTTCTGTTGGCTCATAACCAAACCGGGCTTTACCCTCTGCAGTCACCGCCCAGTGAAACACCTTCTCGATACCTGCGTGAAGCGCTCGGTACTGCTCGGCGAGAATTTCAGCGTCGAACGGCTGCGGAGAGGTGACGGACGTGTCCATATCGAACACGAAGGCTCGCTGCTCGATAGGCCGGGGAGGAAGCCCGACCAGCACCGACCCGGCGGGCACAACACCGTGCCGCAGCATGCCCTCGATGGGTGACTGGAGCGCCTCGAAGGGTCCGTCAGGAGGCTGCTGCTGAAGACGCGTCTCAGTCAGCGATGACAGCAGCACGTCGCCGCTCAGCGCGGGCGCGGCAACGCCGATAATTTCAGGGCGAAACCACTGGCTCCAGCCCTCATTATCATCGTTGCCGATTTCCACCACGTCGACGTATCGGACGCCGAGTCGGTCACAACGGGCAACCCCACCCGCGCGAGACAGGGCGGAGCAGATTTCGGAAAACCTATCGGCAAAGTCGTCGACGCCGGCGTACTCAACCCCAACGGACAGCGACGCGGAGCTCACGGTGAGGGTCAGGGCCCACCCTTCGTCGCTCGTCAGCTCGTGCACGACCTGTTGAGCGGTCTGGGGCGCCGCTGGCCCTGCGGGCCCGACCATCAATGACATCTGCTGCACGAAATTTTGCGACAGGTACGGAAATTTGCCAGCGAGTGCCTCCTGCACTGACGCCACGCCTTCGAGAGTCTGCAGCCGCGGCACAATCGGGAAGTTCACCTGTACGAGAGCCTGGACGAGCGGCGCCGCTGTCATCTTGAACGGTGGTGGCTCTGGGAGAGCAAGCATTCAACCTCCAAGTTTCCAAGTTCGTTCCACTCTATCGGCACCTTGGGCCGTTCGCATCAGGCACACTTGCTGCGGGCACCGCTAGTAGTGCTCGGCGATGTACGCGTATGCCCGGTCGAACAGTTCTCCCTGAGCGGGCAGCGCGAACTTCGCCAGAACCTTGCGGACCTCGATGCGCACCAGCCGATCCCCCTGTTGGGTCGCGGACCAGCCGTCGTACCGGACTTCCTTGACAATGGAGTCGATGTCTCGGACCACGTGACCGACGATGACAGGTGTGCCCCTGGGTGCATACTCCTCGAAGATTTGCGTCAGGGCACCCACATTCGGGTCGGGAAGCAGATCCAAGCCGCCAGCGCCTGCAGTGTCTTCGGCGTTCTCCGCGGCAGTCACTTCCTTGGCGAGCTCGAAGATGTCCCGGAGAAACCCGATGGAGTCTCGCGCGCGTCCCACTGCAAGCTCGCGAAGTCGGTCCAGGCGCTCAGCCAGCGACGTATAGACCGCATGGTTACCGTTCGGCCCTGAGAGACGTTGACGGATGCGCGAACCGATGCTGTCGATGACCTCGGCAGCGGTTTTCGTTCTGGCCTCGGTGTCGTCGGGGTCGAGGAGACCATCCTCCACGAGCCTTCTAATGGTCTCCGCATCGGCGATGACTGCGGTACCGGCGCTGCTGCCGATCGTCACATCACCGATGTGCCCGTGAACCAGTTGGAGGGTCTTGGCTCCGAGCCGGTGCCAAAGCAGTTCGTTGCTGGTGTTGGTGGGCATCACCGACTCGTACACCTTCGACAGCCACCGGTAGTCGTCGCGACGACTGTCCAGCCTCATGTCGGGGTAGCACGCTTCCCACACGCCCTGGACCAGCTGGAACTGCACGGCGAACCGGTCCTGCGCGGGGTCATCGGGGATGCGACCGTGTGCAGCTTGGAGAGAATCGAATCCTCCAGTGGACCGGTCGATGCCAGCGAACCGGTCGAGGGCGGTGGCCAGCTCCACCTCGAATTGCTCGACCAGGGTGTCGAGCTCGATCTCCCGTTGCTTCTTCTCGGGGTTGGCTGGGGACATGGCCCGCGCGAAACCGTCACCAAGACCGACGTAGTCGACGACGAGCCCGTACCGCTTTTCCTGGCCGGTTTCGGGGTTCTTCCAGGTCCGGTTCGTCCGGGTAATCGTCTGGAACAGCGTGTGCAGCTTCAGGGGTTTGTCGAGGTACATGACGCCTTCGATCGCGGCGTCGAAACCCGTCCCCAGTTTGGAGGTGACGATGAGGAACTTGAGCGGGTCCCCGAGCGCGCGGAACCGATCCAGTAGTTCCTCCTCCTGCTGGTCGCTCAGGTTGTACGACTGCCAGGGCACGGGGTCCTTCGACTGTGCTGACATCACAACTTGGCATTCGTCGAGCGTGTGCCCGGCGGCGGCGCGCTCCCCCAGCAGGCGTTTCAGCTCAGCGTCATACGCCGCGCAAAGGGCCCGGTCGTTGACGACAATCTGGGCCTTCATTCCGAGCGGGTCAAGAGTGGAGTAAAAGTGCTCGATCATGTCGTGGCACACCGCCGTGATGCGCTTCGGGTTGGCGAAAAACGTGGAGACCCTCGACACCTTCTTGGTGAGGAACTCCCGCTGCTCCTCCGTCGAGGCCTTCTTCCACCACCAGCTCGTCGAATGCCTCCTCGAGCCCGCTCTTGTCGATGTGGAACTCGACCATGCGCGGTGAAACGTGGATGGGCACGGTAGTGCCGTCAGCGATGGAGCGGTCCGAGTCGTAGGTGTTCAGCGCCTGCCCAGGGTCACCGGGGTCCCCGAACAAGGTGAACGTGTTGCGGTCCAGGTCAGCGATCGGGGTGCCGGTAAACCCAAAGAACCGGGCATTCGGCAGGGCCGCGCGCAGGTGGTTGCCGAGCTGCTTCTCCTGGGAGCGGTGCGCCTCGTCGACCAAGACGATGATGTTTTCCCACTCGTTCAGCACACCGGCATCGCGGAACTTGTGGACAGTGGAGAATAACAGACCACGCTGATCCCGGGTCAGCTCACCGCGCAAATCGGCGGCGGTCTCCGGCACCCGAAGCCGGGGCATGTCCGTGGTGCGGAACTGGTCGTAGGTCTGGGAGACCAGCTGGACCCGGTCGGCGATCAGGACGACTGTCGGGTTCTTCATCGCGGGGTCCTTCAGCATCTTCGCCGCAGCGAACACCATTGCCAGCGTCTTGCCTGAGCCCTGCGTTTGGTAGACGAGTCCCTGTCGTTTCACACCGTCTCGTGCTCGGGCGCAAATCGCCTCAACCGCCTCATACTGCTGATAACGCGGGACCAGCTTGACCAACTGTGGGGCAGCCGAGTACCGGCTCTGCAGCTCGAAGACGGTGTAGTCGGCCAGCACGTCAAGGGCGGTGCGTGGCGAGAGCAGCAACTCGACGCACCGCTTCACACGCGCCCACCCACTCAGGGTCGCCTCGTCCTGCGTCGATCCCCACATCTGCCATGAGTCGATGTCCTGCCTGATGGCGCCGTAGTGGAACTCGCGGCCCTCGGTGGCGAACGAGAAGACGTTGGGGACGAAGAACTGTGGCCACCCGTGCCTCGTAGACGTTGTGGATGTCCCTGGCACCCTTGATCCAGGACACTTTCGTGTCGACAGCGGTCTTCACCTCACCGACGGCAAGCGGGAAGCCATTCACCCACAGAACGATGTCGAAGCGGCACGTCGTACCGGGGACACCATGGGTGACCTCATCCGACACGACGAGGGTGTTGTTCTCTGGGTTGTCGAAGTCGATCAGCCGGATCGGCTCATGAAACGTGGTCCCGGCGAACTGGTGGTGCTCTCGGCCGCGCAACCACGACGCGAACATCCGGTTCGCCTCGACAAGTCCCTCATTCTCCGCGGTCAGCGTCAACGCCCGCAAAACCATCAGCACCTCCTGAGCGCGGGCCGGTTCCTCAGCGATGACCGGGTTGAGCCGGACCACGGAGGCAACGACGTCGTCTTCGATGAACGTCTGCTCGTGCGAACGGGCAAGCTGGCTGCCGGGCACATACGACCAGCCACCAGCCACCAACAGGTCGACGATCGGCTGCTGCACGGTGTTCGCCTCGTTGAAGGTCGGCATGGGCTCAGGCGCCTATCAACTCGTCATAGGACTCGGGGATGGCATGATCGCCGGACAGCAGCGCCGTGAGCAATTCAGAGCGCAGGACCCGTAGGGAAGCGCCCGTAGCCGCGCTTGCGGCCGCCCACTCGTGCGCTGCATTCAGCATGGCCGTTGACTCCGGCCAGGTGTCAACCGCCGGCAGCTTCACGATGGTTGACATCAGTCCGGTCTGCCTGAGCCTGGATCCACCGTCTGAATTCGTGGGCGTTTCTTTCCGCCATTTCTGATGGTGGCACTCGGGATTCTGTATCGGGGCGGCCGTCATCGGCCGGTCTGCCCGGCTTTTCCACTTCTGTTCCTCTGGTCGCGCCCGTTGGGGCTGGGTGGTCAGGCTGCTGCTGGGGTGGGTGGCCCGGTGGTGGCGGTGTCGAAGAGTTGTTGCCAGCCGGGTTGCCAGGGCCAGTCCCGGGGTAGGTGCAGGGTCGGTCGGCGCCCGGAAGTGGCGATGCGGGCGGGCACGCTGATCAGGTGCGCGCGCAGGGACGCGGTGGTGGACTTGGTGTGGCGCCCGCCGGCCAGGGCCCCGGCGGCGCGGGTGAGGTTGAACGCCATGACCGCGCACTGCAACCACGCAGCATTGGCCTGAAAATGACCCGAGGGCAGATGCGCGAGGGCCCCGGCCCGCAGGTCGGCGTGGACTCCTTCGATGATGGCGTGCCCGCGGTGCTGGGACTCGGCCTGGAGCATCGTGATCGGGGTGTCAGTGAACACGGCGTGGTAGCGGTAGGTGTCGAACAGCACCCCCTGCCCGCTCACCTTCGGTGCTGTGTGCAGGCGGGTGACGCGGCGCACGATCAACCGGGCGCTGACATGCTCAGCCTTGGGCCGGCTGGTGAACGCGGTGTAATCGAGCTCGGCGACTTCGGCGTCGGAGATCCAGCGTTGCTCGTCCTCGTCGAAGATGGCGTTGGGGTACTGGATTGGGGTCCACGCCTGGTCGTCGATGGTGGCGATCGCGGCTTTCACCGACCGGTTCTGCCGGGCGGTGAGGGAGAACCGGGCCCCGCCCCGGCGGGCGGCGGCCACCACAGCGTGGGAGTAGAACGCCGAGTCGGCCCGCATCACGATGAGGCCACCGTCGGCCCCGGCCCCGGCGTCTTTCGCTGTGTGCACACAGCCGGCCACGAACCGGGCGGCACCGCGGGCTGAGCTGGTGTTGCCTTTGCGCAGCAGGGCCCCGCAGATGAGCGGGGCCCCGTTGGGGGTGGTGATGGTGCCGAGCAGGGCGTTGAGGCCTTTGACCCCGTTGTAGCCGTAGCCGGCGCCTTGCTTGGCGTAGCCGTAGGTGGCTTTCATGGTGTCGTCGATGTCGAGGAAGCTGATCTGATCGGCCCCAGGCAGTAGCGGGGCGTGCCCGCTCAGGTTGGCCAGCAACCGCCGGCCACCGCCTGAAGCTGCAGCACGTGCCCGAAGGTGAAGGTGCGTAGGAACGTTCCGCAGGTGGAGGGTGCACGGATCCCGCCGAAGATGCGGTGCATCCCCCGTGGCGCAGCAGGTCCAGGTCATCGATGCTGTCGGCGCCGGCGACCATCCCCGCGACCAGCGCGCTGACCTTGACCGGGGCGTTGCACCCGCCGGGTTTGGCCAGGGACACATGCTCACCGACCAGATCGGACAGCCCGGCCCGATCAGCCAGGGCCATCACCGGCACCAGCCCGACGGCGGACACCAAATTGTCCTCGTCGAACCTGCTGGAAATCGTGCGCGGGGCGTGGGAGAGTTGCACTTAGCAGATGCCCTTCCTGAGCAGCGTAACGGCGCCTTCGACAGCACCATTATCGCAGGTCAGGAGGGCATTTGCTCTTTACGACACCCCTCCGGACCCCCAGCTAGACGGTGGATCCAGGCTGAAGGGGCATGGTGGCCCGGTTGGGGGCAGTATGGGACACGTCATCGGAGGGGTTGCTCATCGTTAAACAGAAAAGGGGAGTAAGGTTCGGTCAGGATCACCGCTCAGGCTCACTGCTCTGGTTTGTCACGAATTTCTCCTCTGGTTGCGGCTGGTCGCTAGTTGCACATATTTAACTTGCACTACAACACGTGGTGCTATTACTGCGCTGCCGGGATTCTGCCGTTACGTCGCCTCTAGAGCTACACCGACGGCGCCGCTTCGTTGGCGAACACTCAAACAAGGTCTCCATAAGGTTTCGCACACCATTGTCTTCCACTAACTGCGGTACCTTCCGCCGAAGAAGTACCTCAAGGTCCGCAAGTCGGTCGTATCTGTGAACCTCTTGCCTGAAGCACTCGAGTAGCGTATCGAAATGAGGGAATACTTTTGCATATTCTTGCTTGAGGTCCGATACCTTCCAACCGCTGTACCGCTCCTCAGCCGCACGGACGTCATTCTTCATTATGACTGTCTCTTGCTGGCCCGCCTGGTTAATGCATTCTTCCAGGAATTGAAGAACTTCGCGCGGTCGCAGAAAGGTACGCTTAACTATGTAGTTAAATGGCGAAATAGATCCGCGCATATCGCCAGTCTCAAATAGTTCATGAACTTCGACATTCTCAGGAATGCGGACTCGGCATCGATGCTGCCAAGGTCGACGTCGTTCAACGTCAGGCTTAACTGTGACAGAAGCATGTGCTTGATGGTGGCGGATTGCTCGCCGGTCCGCCACTGACGGTGGCCCGGTAGGGAGTCGAGTTGGCGGCGGCGGTACGGCGGTTTCGTCGGACGAGTAAGTCCTGCACGGTCTGTCGTCGGCGTGCTTGTCGCGCTGAGGATCGGCTTCTGACGCACGTAATGGTCGACGTTCGAGTGCTTCCGCCGCTCGACGGCGAGTTGCATCGGCCCGAATTGTCGTCGGCGATCATGTGGTGGTGAGCCATCGGTCGAGGTGCCGGTCATAGTCCGGGGTAACTCGTAGTCCGCGCCTGGTGTTGCGTTCGAGCCATCCGCGGGCGAGGAAGGTGCTGGTCATCCCGGCTGGTAGGGCACCGGCCAGGTGGGGACGGCGCTGGGTCCAGTCCAGGCACGATCGGGCGAAGATGCGACGCCCAGATCGCAGCCGGCACCGGCGCGTAGCTGGCGAGGTAGACACATACTTGCGAATTGGCCTCAACGTTGCGAAACCACTGCGCACGGGTGCCGAAGCCGGAGAGCACGACGTAGCGGTCGGGTGCCGGATGGTCTACCACTTCCAAGACGACGAAGCGCCGCTGTCCGGTGTTGCGTCCCACATGTTCGAGCATCAGTAACCGGTGGCCGAAGATGACGCCGAGCCTGGCTCGGTAGAGCCAGATGGGCGCTCGGACGAACCATCGAACGCGGAGCAAACCCACCCCGATCCAAGTCAGTCGATTGCCGCGTTCGTCGCTCATGCGAGCCATCGTTCCAGCCGGCACGACCGGCGTGCCCCGTCGTACTGCCACTCCCGCAGCACGCCCACAGCCTCGCTAAGCCCGTCGACGCCCGGATTGACCAACCCGATCGCCATACCCCGGATCACAGGACGATCGGGCGAAGGTGCGGTCAGAACTGGGTCTCGGAGCTGCCGAATGTGTCGGGCCGGTAGTCGGAGTAGCGCAGCCACCGCGGGATGACGCAGATGTGGGCTATCTCGGGTGATGCGGCCCGGCCCCGCCCGTCCGGGTACTGCTCGAAGTAGGCCGCCTGGCACCGTTCGAGGTCCGTCCCGCTCAGGACCTGCGCGCTGCCTTCGACCTGAACGGTGACCTCGTCATCCCAGCCGATCACGAGCGCGACTGCCGGGTCGCGCTCGATGTTGGCGTACTTGCGGGAACGTCGTGAACAGTCGAAGACGATCTCGCCTCTATCAGTCGCGGCTATGCCGACGAGAGCGGCCTGCGGGGAGCCATCAGGTCCGCGTGAGGCGATCACGCCGAGCCCACGGGCTCGGACGAAATCGATCAGCTCACGCCGGTCCATGAACCCACCCTCCGATCTGCCATCACCGTGATTGTCGCAAGCCGATGGTCTATCGGTGGCGCGGTCCCCAGCCGGGGTGAAGGGCCGGTAGGTCAGCCAGCTGAGGGTCCGGTGGCGGCCGGGTTTCGCCGTCGTCGCCGTCCCAGGCGCGGCCGTACTGGTCGGGGATCACACCCCAACCCCAGTAGGGCATCGGCCGGTCCGGGGTGATGCCGACGGTGTGGAGCGGGTCGATGCGTTCGGGGCTGAGGGTGCACAGGTGGGCCCAGTCGTCGCCGAGGTCGAAGACGTAGACGAACTGCTGCCCACCGGTCAGGGTGCTGAGCTTGACGGTGTCATCGACGCGGGAGTTGTCGGGAGGGTCGTCCCAGTACCGGTCAATGAGCAGGCCCTCGACGCCGCCGAGGTCGAACATGTGCAGGTGAGCGCGGTCCCAGCGGGCGAAGGCGTCATCGATCGCGGTCGCGAGTTGGGCGAAGCTGTGGGAGCGGGCGGCGGCAAAGACTCGCCCAGGCCGGGGCCACAGCGTGCGACCCCCACCATCGACGAGATCGGGCCGAATCGACAGCCACGTACGCGCCACCGGGTGATCCTCGCAGATCGGTGGGGTCAACGTCGATCTCCAGGGGGCGGCAGGCAAAGCCATCGCACGCCCGGCAACGGAGTGGCTATCGACAGGCGGAACTGACCGGGGCTGGGCTTGGCGAACTCGAGGAGAGCCCACCGGCATCCCACTCGCCTCCCGGTGATAGCCCGCTGCCCGCTCCGGCATGTCGGGCACCGACCAGTTCTCCGACATGCCACGATCACCGCAAGCACGCCCATGACCGCCGTGGAGGAACTGATGAACCGTGCACAGTTGATCGACGCCGTCGCCGCCGCGACCGGCCTGCCTCGCGCGCAGGTCGAGGCCACCCTCAGTGCCACCCTGACCCAGGTGCGGGGCGCTGTGGCCTCCGGGGACAAGGTTCAGCTCCCCGGCTTCGGCACCTTCGAGCCGCGGGAGCGCGGCGCGCGCACCGCCCGCCACCCCTCGACCGGGGCGCCGCTGCAGCTGGCCGCCACCCGGGCCGTGGGGTTCAAGGTCGGTGCCACGTTCAAGCAGGAGGTCGCCGACAGCGTCACCGCCAAGACGCCAAAGAAAGCGGCCGCCGAAAAGACCCCGGCCAAGGCCACCACGTCGAAGTCCACGGCAGCGAAGAAAGCCGCGAAGAAGTAGCCGCACACGCCAGAGTTGCGCGCCTGTGTGTCGCAGACCGATCGATGACCGGACACCGATCCCTCGTGACCCAACATCGACAGTCCGGCCGCTGCGCCACGGCCCCCCTTCGCTACTTCCGAGGCCGGCAAGAACCGCCGAGATCAAGCCACTGTGCTTGTCAGAGCCTCTGCGAGAGCGTCGACGTCCGATACCTGCACGACTAGCCCGAAGGTACCGCTGCGATTCACAGCCAGTGTGACGACTTTCAACCACCCCTCGTCGCCGTAAGACGATGCTTGGGTCCTCGCGGTGGTCGCAACACCTACTGATTGGGTGTTGTCTGTGGCTGAGTATTCGATCTTCATTCGTCCGGACTTGTTGCAGCAGTTTTGGCAGGTGATGGCCGACGGCGGCTT
>JAABUY010005821.1_pt1 | contig 12244 bp, 14 predicted proteins | sample 5560271 | NCBI WGS metagenome assembly JAABUY01 (sample SAMN10711886, study PRJNA513374) | rock metagenome | isolation source: Antarctica rocks | place: Antarctica: Victoria Land, University Valley
CCCAAACGGCGACCCCACTCGTTCCAACCACCGGTCGATCCCGCTCCAGAAAAGAGGCGGAAACCTTGAATCACACACAGCTTCAAGTCGTCAACCGATCACGGCAAAACTGATGGATGGTGAGCTCCCCTGGCTTGATCTCGACTTGGTTCTTGGCCTTGGTGTTGTTCGATGGCGTGAGGTCCGCCGAGCCGCCCAGCATCTCGGGGATGGCGTCGAACAGGTGGTTGAGCACGGCGCCGCTTGCCTGCCGCGTCGCGGTCTCCTTGCCGCTTTCAATGAGCTCGCGGCGGGCGGCGGCGATGGCACCCTTCCAATCAGCCGGCAGCTTGCCTTCGTTGCGGCGCTCGAACTCTTGGCGCAGCCCATCCGGCGCCTGCTGCACCCGGCTAGCCCAGTCGGCACGCGCCTTACCACCTTTGGCGCCGATCGTGCGCCACTCGGCGAGCAGGTCGTCGGGAATGACGAAGGGCGGATAGTCCCAGCCCAGGGTCCTGCGGGCGCCGGCGATCTCCTCCTCGCCCGGCGCGTCGCTGTGGGCCTTTTGCGTGCCGGCCTTGGTCGGGAAGCCGAAGCCGATGATGGTCTTGCAGGCGATCATCGTGGGCTTGTCCGTCTCCAAGCGGGCTGTGACGATCGCCTTGCGGATCGCGTCCGTGTCGTGGCCGTCGATCTCCAGGACGTGCCAGCCGGAGGCACGGAAGCGCTCCACCTCGTTGTCGGAGACCGCGAGGCTGGTCGCGCCGTCGATCGAGATGGAGTTGTTGTCCCAGAAGGCGATCAGCCGGCCAAGCTTGAGATGGCCGGCGAGCGAAATCGCTTCCTGGCTGATGCCTTCCATGAGGCAGCCGTCGCCCATGAAGACGTAGGTGTAGTGGTTGACCAGGCCGTCCCCGAACTGGGCGTTCATGATGCGCTCGCCAAGCGCCATGCCCACCGCTTCGGCGACGCCTTGGCCGAGCGGGCCGGTGGTCAGCTCGATGCCGTCGGCGTGGCGGTACTCGGGATGGCCCGGTGTCTTGCTGCCGACCTGGCGGAACCGCTTCAGCTCCTCGATCGGCATGTCCTTGTAGCCGGTGAGGTAGAGCAGGCTGTAGAGCAGCATCAAGCCATGGCCGTTGGACATGATGAAGCGGTCGCGGTCGATCCAATGCGGATCGGCGGCGTCGAACTGCATGAAGTCCTCGAACAGGACGGTGGCGATGTCCGCCATGCCCATGGGTGCGCCAGGATGCCCGCTTTTGGCCTGCTGCACCGCGTCCATGGACAGGAAACGGATGCAGTTGGCCATGTCGCGCAGGTGCTGGTCACGCGGCGGAGGAACAGCTTTCGGCGCAGTTTGCGTCGACACGGCATCAACCATGGGAATGGTCCTTCTGCACCAGCCGCCCTGAACGGCTGCCGTGGTGTTTGGCGTTGACGAGGATAGCCAAGCAAGCCGGATGGCATTGTTCGCTTGTCAGGCCGGATCAGACTGGACCAAGTGCTTTTCCTGCTCCCGCACCTCCGTGACGGACAAAGGGTCCAGCTCGCTCTCCGGCGTAACCAACGCTTCCGCCAGCGGCACCTCCGCGCTCTCCTTGATGGCGTCCAGCACGGCTTGCGGGTCGGCCGGCACTGCCATCGCGGCAGCCTCCGTATCGACACGGTTGCGCAGGTTCGGGTTGTCTCGGCGCATCTCCTCCAGCAGCGCGATGATCTTGGCCGATTTCTGCTCGCTGACGATCGCCAGCTCGAGCGTCAGCTGCTCGCGATAGCCGGCCAGCTGGTCCTCGCGGCGCTGGGTGGTCAGGATCAGCACCGTGACATAGAGCGCCAGCAGGCCGACAACGCCCTGCAGCCAGGCGAACGGCGGCGCGTCCCAAGTTGGCATGTCATATCGGTCCGCCAGCAGGTTGCCGGCGACCCAGAGCAAGATGGCTCCCGTGAGCAGCGCGATGAACTGCGGACGGCCGATCCAGCCGGTCAGCCGCTCCACCACACGTTGCAAGCGACCAGCTGATTGCTGATGCTCGGCGTGCAGCTTAGCGATCGCCTCCACCGTGTCCTGGATGTGCGCCGGCAGGATCGGTGTCTCGGCTGCCATTTACTCTTTCCCAGTGTTTGAGGCTTCGGCTTGCGAGGCGGCGGCCGGCTTCGCCGCGGTCATGCCCTGCTTCCAGACTGGCGCGGCGCCCCGGCGGCCGGGGCAGCGTCCTGGCCGCCGTCGCCGCTGGCCGGCTTGACCGCTCCGGCCGGCATGACGGCGGCACCAGCCTTCTCCAGCTGTGCCGTCACCGAGGCGATCAGCTCATCCCAGCTCTTGGTGAAGGACGCGACACCCTGCGCCTCCAGCGTCTCGGCCACGTCAGCGAGGTCCACCCCAACCTGGGCCAATTCGTCCAGGGTCGCACGGGCCGCCTCGTAGCTGCCGCGGATCGTGTCGCCGCGCATCTTGCCGTGGTCGGCCACAGCCAGCAGCGTGGCCTCCGGCATGGTGTTGACCGTATCGGGGGCCACCAGCTCGACGACGAAGCGGGTATCGTCGAACGCCTTGTCCTTGACCCCGGTGGACGCCCATAGCAGGCGTTGTGGCCGGGCGCCCTGGGCGGCAAGCGCCTGCCAGCGCGGGGACTCCGACATCTGCTCGTAGAATTCGTAGGCAAGGTGGGTGTTGGCGAGGGCGGCTTGCCCGTGCAGCCGCGCAGCATCGGCGGAATGGTCCTGGCCATTGGCGTGGGAAGCGGCTTCGGCGAGCCGATGGTCCACTTCGGTGTCCACCCGGCTGACGAAGAACGACGCCACGCTCTCGATGCCCGTCAGACTTTTGCCTGCCGCGGCCCTTCGCTCCAGCCCGGTCATGAAGGCGTCGAGCACCGCCGCGTAGCGGCTGAGCGAGAAGATGAGCGTCACGTTGACGCTGATGCCGTCGGCCAGCACCGCCGTGATCGCCGGCAGCCCGGCCTGGGTCGCCGGGATCTTGATGAACAGGTTGGGCCGGTCCACCAGCCACCACAGCCCGCGCGCCTCGGCTGCCGTGCGCTCGGCGTCGCCCGAGATGCGTGGGTCCACCTCGATGGACACCCGGCCATCGCGCCCTTCGGTGCGGTCGTAGACCGGGCGCAGGATGTCGCAGGCGGCGCGCACGTCCCAGGCGGTCAGCAGGCGCAGCGTCTCGCCGATGGCGGTGCCGCGCAGCGCCAGGTCGCGCACCTGGTCCTCGTAGCCGGAGCCGGAGGCCAGCGCCTTGGCGAAGATGGTCGGATTGGTGGTCACTCCCACCACGTGCTGCTCGCCGACGAGCTTGGCGAGGCCACCGGAGAGGATGCGCGACCGGCTAAGGTCGTCAAGCCAGACAGCGACGCCGAGGTCGCTCAGCTCTTGGAGAGGGTCGGGCATGCAAGCCTCCATTGCGCAATTTCTATGGTTAGCCACGCTAAAAGCCGAATGAAGCGGGTCGCCATGTTTTGTGTGAAAGATATCCAGCGATCGCCCATCGCTAGTGTCACTGCGGCGGACCAAACAAGAACGACCGCCAAAAGGCCATACCTAGAAAGCGTCCTGGCAAGATTGTGACAGCTTATTGTTTAGTGACGACGCATTCGCTTTGGCTACATACGTAGATCCGTCTCGTGATCAAGGTCGCACCGCAGTGCTCCTGTGAGTTCATCGGACTTCAGCCCAATTGTCGGCTGACGACGAATTCACCCTCGGACCGCCAAGCCTGCCCATGGTCGCTTTGCTGGCTGCCTCGCGTCAGCTCGGCACAGATTTACAGTAGGTGGATCAGTCCATATTGCAGGGGCATGATCGACAGCATCCCCAGGCAGCGCGCCGACCGCACCCAGCTGCAGCAGATCATTGCGGGCCTGACCGAGGGGGTGATCATCATCAATCCCGACCAGACCATCGCCTGGGCCAACCAGACCGCGTTGACGCTGCATGGGATCAAGTCGGTGCACGAGCTTGGCAACACCGTCTTCGAATATCGGAGACGTTTCGAGCTGCGCTATCAGAACCGGCACCGGCTGCCGGAGGGCGACTACCCGATGGAGCGGCTGCTCACCGGAGAGGCGTTCAGCGAGGTCGTGGTCGAGGTCGCCCGCCCCGGCGAGGACAAGCACTGGGTGCACCAGATCCGCAGCCTGGTGTTGACCGATCCCAAGGGGCAGCCCGACTGCCTGGTGCTGATCATTAACGACGAGACCGAGCGGTTCAACGCCGAGCAGCGCTTCGAGCGGGCGTTCGGCGCCAACCCGGCGCCAGCCATCATCGCCCGGCTCTCGGACATGCGCTACGTGAAGGTCAACCACGGTTTCCTGGAGATGACCGGCTACCTGCGAGATGCGATCATCGGTCGCTCGGTGCATGAGGTCGACGTTCTGCGCGGCGCCGAACGGCGGGAGCTGGCGGTGGAGCGGCTGCACGCCGGCGCCACCATCCCGCAGATGGAGGGCTGCCTCAGCCTGCCGGACGGCAAGGAGAAGACCGTACTGCTCGGCGGCCAGCCGATCCAGATCGGCGACGAGCACTGCATGCTGTTCACCTTCGCCGACCTGCATCCGCGCAAGCAGGCGGAGGACGCGCTGCGCCACAGCGAGGAGCGGTTTGCCAAAGCGTTCCGCATGGCGCCAGGACCTATGGTGATCCTGGCGATCGATGGGCTGCGTATCCTCGACGTCAACGACGCCTTTACCGCCGCCACCGGCTGGCGCCGGGAAGAGGTGGTGGGCCGCGGCGAGGCCGACCTTGGCTTATGGGGGCGCGGCGAGCTGCGCGACCAGCTGGAGCGACAGATCAGGCAGACCGGCCGTATCCGCAGCGTCGACATCCAGCTGCGGTCCAAGACCGGGCGCGCCGGCGACTACCTGCTGTCGGCCGAAACAGTGACGATCCACGGCGAACGCTGCCTGCTCAGCGTGATGCAGGACATCAGCCAGCGCAAGCGAACGGAGACGGAGCTGGTGACGGCGATTGAGTCCATGATGCAGGACGCTTCCTGGTTCGGACAGAAGATCGTGGAGAAGCTGGCGACCCTGAACCAGGTGAGTGGCAAGCCCACCAGCAGTTCGAGTGTAGGCAACCTGCCGCCCAGAGCACGTGAGGTTCTCGGCTTCATCGCGCAGGGGCTGTCCGATGGCGAGATCGCCACCAAGCTAGGCATTAACCGGAACACCGTGCGCAATCACGTCTCCTTGATTTACACCAAAATCGGCGTGCACCGCCGCAGTGCGGCAATCGTATGGGCGCGAGAGAGGGGCTTGGGCGTGTCGGCCAAGCCATTGATCAGGCCGAAGAAAGCCATTGGCCTACGCCGGGTGTAGTGCAGCTACCATAGCCATGTAGTGCAGAATTACCGTCTCTAAGTAGACTTTCTGTCCTACTTCCGCCGGTGGACGCCATGGCGGCACTTGGTTAAGTCGCGTCCATGCGCACGACCGGCTCGCTCCCGCGATGCTGCGACTATGCGCCGAAAGGCTGTGCCATGGACAAGGATCGCGTTGAAGGGCTGGGTAAGAAAGTGTCTGGGTCGATCAAGGAAGCCATCGGCAAGATCACCGGCGACACCAAGACGCAGGCGAAGGGCGTAGCGGAGAAGGCCGCTGGCACGGCGCAGAACGCCGTCGGCGGCGCCAAAGACGCCGCGCGCGACCTCGCAAAAGAATAGGGCGCAACCATGGCTGCCGATGCACCGACAGACCGCTCAAAGGCGACTGACTCAGCCGTCCAGCGGACAGAGGCAGCCGAGCAGTCGCTAGCCCTCTACGCCGAGAAGCTCGAAGTTTCCCGCCGACGGGTCGAGACGACCCTGGTGCGCGCGACAAGGGTCACGCGCAGCCGGGAACAGCTCGTCGAAGAAGAGCTGAGCCACGAACGCGTCGAGGTGGAGCGCGTCCCGATCGGCCGCACGGTCGACAGCGTGCCGCCCGTCCGCCAGGAGGGCGACACGACAATCCTTTCCGTGGTGGAAGAGGTCGTCGTCGTCGAGCGCCGGTTGGTTCTCAAGGAAGAGGTCCACGTCCGGCGCATCAAAACCACGGAACACCACCGCGAGACGGTCACTCTGCGAGAGCAGGAGGCCACGGTCACGCGAACCGCGCTGGAGCCCAAGACTTCAGCTGGGGTCTCCACGTCCGACAACCTTCCTTCCAAATATACCTCCAACAAGGACCCAATACGATGACCGACGAAACCATTGTCGCCGTCTACGACACCGCTGCCCACGCCGACGCCGCGGTTCGCGACCTGCTGGCGGCCGGCCTTCCCCAGAGCGCCATCAGCCAGCACGCCAACACGACGGCGATGTCGGGCGCCACCACCACGCAGCCGGTGCGCGAACAGGGCTTTTGGTCGAGCCTGTTCGGCGGCGAGCCGGACCATGACACTGCCGTCTACGATCGCAGTTTGCAGGGCGGCTCAACCGTCGTGAGTGTTCAGACGCCAGACGCTCATGTCACGCGGGTGACCCAGATTCTGGAGAGCCACCACCCGATCGACATCGACGAGCGCGCCGGCGGCTACGGCCTGAGCCAGACCACCACGACGACCCGCACGCCACTGGCCCCGGCGATGCCGGCGCGCACGGCGGTGGTGGGTGCCACCGCCGTCGACGATGGCAAGCTCGAACTCGCCGAAGAGCGCCTGGCGATCGGCAAGCGCCTGGTCAACCGCGGCGGCACCCGCATCCGCCGTTTCGTGGTGGAGACCCCGGTCGAGGAGCAGGTTCGCCTGCGCAGCGAGAAGGTGATGATCGAACGGCACCCGGTGACCGACGGCCGCCCGGCGAGCGCTACGGACTTCACCGACAAGACGATCGAGATGACAGAATCCTCGGAAGAGGCGGTGGTCGCCAAGGAAGCCTTCGTCCGCGAGGAAGTTAGCCTGCGCAAGGAGGCGGTCGAGCGCGTCGAGACGGTGCGCGACACCGTGCGCCGCGAGGACATCGCGGTCGAGCAGATCCCGGCCGGACAGGCGACCACAAAGACCACGGCGACCCCGGTCACGCCGACCGTGCCGCGCACGCCCAAGATCTGACCACCTCGTAGCATAAGGCCCGGAGTGCCACCGCATTCCGGGCCTTTCCTTTTCCGGAGAAAATGATGTCTACGAGCAACTACAACGACCCGCCGCTTCGCAGCGGCGGGGTACTCGAAACAACCACCACAGCGATGAGCGGGGGGTCGCACACCCATCGGCGTATTTCCTGGGCAGCCATCTTCGGCGGCGTGATCCTGGTCGTCGCCCTCCAGCTGCTCCTGAGCCTGCTTGGCGCCGGTATCGGCCTCGGCACCGTCAACACCAACGCGGGCACGACCCCGGATGCCAGTAGCCTTGGCATCAACGCCGGCATCTGGTGGGTCATCAGCAGTGTCATCGCCCTGATATTCGGCGGTTACGCCTCTGCGTGGCTGGCTGGCATTGAGCTGCGCTGGGACGGCATCCTGCACGGCCTCATCACCTGGGGCATCGCCACGCTGTTCACCATCTATCTGCTGTCGTCGGCGATCGGCGGCATCATCGGCGGCGGCTTCTCGGCGCTCGGCAGCGTCACTTCCGCGGCCGGCAGCACGGTCAAGGACGCGGCACAGCCCCTGGCCCAGGCCGTTGGGATATCGCCGGACGTCCTCCAGCAGCAGACCCAGGCGTATCTAAAGCCGGCTAACCCCAACCCCGCGACGATGACGCCGCAGGACGCCCAGAAAGAAGTGGCCTCGAACCTGGTCACCTATGCCAAGGGCGGGGACAACGCGCCGGCTGCCAAGGAGCGGGTGGTCACCATCATGGCGGCGCAGCAGCACATCGATCATGACGTGGCGGCCAAGCAGTTCGACGACAACCAAGCCAAGCTGCAGCAGACGAAGGACCAGGCGGTGCAGACGGCAAAGAACGCCGCCGACACCAGTGCTGCTGCTGCTTCGAAGGCGTCTTTCGCGGCCTTTGCAGACCTCCTTTTGGGCGCCATCGCTGCGGCCATCGGCGGGTCGATGGCCGTGCAGAGGCGCCTGCAGGTTTCGCAGCGCGTGGTTCGCTGACTATCGCTGAACGATCGAGGTGAGAGCGTCGCACGACAGCGACGCCTTCATTGACATTCTAACAACCGTGGTCCGAGACCGGGTCAATGCACAGGAGCTTGTCATGGGTCTTCTTGATTCGGTTATCGGCGGCTTGATGGGCGGCGGAGGTGGCTCGTCCTCACCCATGGGAGGTGTTCTGTCTGGCTTGCTTGGTGGGGGACAAGGTGGCGGCATGGCCGGCGCGGGCGGCGGGTTGGGCGGCCTCATGTCGCAGTTCGAGCAGGGTGGGCTGGGCCATATCGCCCAGTCCTGGGTCGGCAACGGCCCGAACCAGCCGGTGTCTCCGCAGCAGCTGCAAGGCGTGCTGGGCGAGAGCCAGGTGCAAGGCATGGCCAGCCAGGCCGGAATGCAACCCCAGGACTTCCTGTCACAGCTGAGCCAGCATCTTCCCAATGCGGTTCATGGCATGACACCAAATGGCCGTCTGCCGGATGAAGGCACAATGTCGGTGTAGGCCGCGTTCGCCCACGGTAGTGCCGTGGGCGAACCTGCCGCGAAGCGAGCGACTCTTTGTGACAGGCGAATTGGCGTGGCGGAGCTGTTGTCGGGCACCACCGTCACGGCCATGCGCGGTCCGTCGCGCGGGCTGAGGCGGCTACCGGTCTTGCGACGTGTGGTCCGCTAAGCGGAGCATCAGACGCAGCCGGAGTATCGCTGTCGTGCGACGTTCCAGCCATCTAGCAAACTGCTCTTTCAGATACCCGATCCAGAGGATGTGCCCGTGCCTAAAGCAGTGATCTTCGATGTGGACGGAACTCTGATCGACTCCGTCGACCTGCATGCAAAGGCATGGCAGGACGCCTTCCGCGACTTTGGCCATGACATCGACATCGCTGTGATTCGAGGTCAGATCGGCAAGGGCGGCGACCAGCTCATGCCGGTGTTCCTCAGCCAAAGCGAGCTTGCAAAGCAGGGCAAGGAACTTGAGAAGCGCCGCGGGGAACTGCTACGTCAGACGTACCTGAGCCAAGTCACGGCCTTTCCCAAGGTCCGTGAACTGTTCGAGCGGCTGAAATCCGACGGCACGCGGATCGCTCTTGCCTCTTCGGCGAAGGAGGACGAACTCGCCAGCTACAAGGAAGTTCTGCAAATCGACGGGCTTGTCGATGTCGAGACGTCGTCGGACGACGCCGAAAAGAGCAAGCCGCACCCAGACATCTTCCAGGTAGCCTTGAAGCGCCTGGGGGTGCCTGCCACCCAGGCGCTGGTGGTGGGGGACACTCCCTACTACGACGCCGAGGCTGCCGCCAAGGCGGGTCTGCGCACCATCGGGCTGCTCTGTGGCGGCTCTTCCGACGCCAGCCTGAAGAAAGCCGGGTGCATCGCGATTTACCAGGATCCTGCCGACCTGCTGGAGCGCTACGACCAGTCGCCGATCATCCGCGATGTAGAGGTTACATGATGCGCGGCGCTGGAGCCCTCGCGGCACTGCTGGTAGCCGGGTGCGCTTTGGCATCCGCGACGCCGCCCCGAGTCGAGGTTGCAGCGGTCGAGCTGCGCGGAGTTGGTTTGCTGGAGCAAAGACCGCCCGCGGTTTGGCGCAGCAGGCGTTGGACCGTGGCGGCAGCGTCGCCCAAGCGGTGATCGACGCTGGGCGCGACAGCGCCGACGCGCACGGCCTGACAACCGGCAAGAGCGCCGGCGACCTGCTGAACGCAGCCGTCAGCGGCGACCTCGCCAGCCATGTGGCCCAGGTCGCCAAGGACGCGCTCAACGCCGGCGAGGGAGCTGTGCGCAAGGAAGTCTAGCAACAAGGTTCGGATAGTTCGCGCCCAGCTCGGGGCGGACTGCCAAACAGCCTGCCTGCGGGCAGGTTCCAAACGTTTCAACAGCACTGACAGGTGGAACATGCCCCAGAAAACGCTTAAGGATCTCTTCATCGAGGAGATGCGCGATACCTACAGCTCCGAGACGCAGACCGCTGCCAACCTGATCAAGATGATCCAGGCCACAACGTCTCCCCAGCTCAAGCAGCTGTTCCAGGCGCACCAGGTGGAAAGCCGCCAACATGTCGAGCGCCTGACGCAAGGCTTCCAGAAGCTCGGCGTATCGCCTGAGGGGAACTTCTGCGAGGCCACCCAGGGCTTGGTGAAGGAAGCCGAGGAAGTGATGGGCGAGAGCTTGCCCGGCGAACTGCTGGACGTAGCCCTGGTCATGGCCGCGCAGAAGGTCGAGCACTACGAGATCGCCAGCTACGGGTCGCTGCACGCCGTGGCGTTAAGCTGCGGTCTGAGCGAAGTGGCCAAGCTGCTGGAGCAGACGCTGCAGGAAGAGAAGGCGACCGACGAAAAGCTCACGGCGATTGCCGAAAGTGAGATCAACAAGACGGCGGCGTCCAAAGCCGCCTGACAACGCCATGCCCTCGTCCAGGTACCTCCGCAGCAATCTTGCAGTAAGCGCAGTGTTTGCTGTGGAGGATCCTGCCAGCACTCCGCTGCTGCAAGCGCTTCAACCGGAAGAACTCTCCATGTCGATCGTCATCTGGCTCATACTTGGGCTTATCGCCGGCTTCATCGCCAGCAAGCTCGTCAACAAAAGTGGTGAAGGGCTGATACTCGATATCGTCCTTGGGATTATCGGCGCGGTGGTTGGGGGCTTTCTGTTCTCGCTGATTGGGGCAGCGCCGGTCACAGGGCTCAACATCTACAGCATCATTGTCGCGGTGATCGGCGCAGTCGTGGTGCTGTGGGTCTACCACGCCGTCACTGGCCGCAGCCGGACGGGCGCCTGACCGCTGTCCGCCATCGCAGGAACCTACCTTCGATCTCCAGGCCACGGTGCCGCCGCAGCGTCGACGCACGCTGCCGAAGCATTTGGCGAGCTACTGACGCTTTGACGACGCCTTTTTCGAAAACTTGTTGGCTGCCATCCCAGGCTGGCGCGCTGGCTGAACGGAGCTGCTTCAAAGCTTCGCAGATGTCCTGAAAGAGAGTGCAGCATGCCCGAGAGTAAGCTTGTCGACCCGTCCTCCTTCGGAGAGCCAGGGTCAGCTAAGTCGCAGGCGAGCAACCTCGTGCTCGCCTGCGCCGCCGAGGCAATTGGCACTTTCTTGCTGGTGCTGGTGGGCACCGCCGTGGCAACCGCGGCGGTGCTCGGCAAAGGCACCGCGGGGCCGGCCTACGACTCTCTCGCGGTGGCGCTTTCCTTCGGGCTGATCCTCATACCCATCGTTGGCTCGCTCGGGCAGGTCAGCGGCGCGCACGTCAACCCGGCGGTCACCCTTGGGCTTGCCGTCGCCGGCAAGTTCCCGTGGCGCGACGTCGGGCCATATTGGGCGGCGCAGCTGGTCGGCGGGCTTGCCGCTGCCCTGGTGGTGTGGATCTGCTACGGTCACGGCGCCTACGCCGACGCGCATCTGGGTGCGCCGGCTCCGGTCAACGGCGCAAGCGCACTGCAGGTCCTGCTGGTCGAGGCACTGATCGCTTTTATCCTGGTGTTCACCGTGATCTCGACGGCCACCGACCCGCGTGTGCCGAAAGCCACCACCGCGGTCGCCATCGGCTTTGCCCTCGCGGCCGGCGTGCTGCTTGGCGGTCCGGTCAGTGGCGGCGCCGGCAACCCGGCCCGGGCGCTCGGGCCGATGATCGTGGCGGGGACGTTCCCGCTCTGGCTGTTCTATGTGATCGGTCCGCTGCTGGGCGGCGTCATCGCTGCGTTTGCCTCCCGCTTGGTCGGCATGGCCAGCACGCCAAAGGTCGACCAGTGACGCAAGGCGACATCGTGCTTCGGTTCATCGTCAACCCACGACGACAGTAGCGAGGGCGCATGGTCACGATCTGCAATGGCCGTGCGCCAGGAAGCGCTGGGCGTGCGAAGCCATTTGCGTTGTATGAGTTAATCGAAGCAGATGAAAAGTGAGCAAGCAGGCTCCTTATAACAACAACTGCCCCACCGTACGCCCGTTGTAATCGCAGCATTGAAAGTAGTCGGAATGACAGAACTGGAAATACGGGTTACAGAAATGGGCGCCGGCCTGAAGCTGCTCACAGGCATACTTGGGCTGGCGGTATCATTGTTGCCCGATGCTGATCGAGCTGTCGTGCTGAAGGCGCTCACAGCCTTGCAGACCTCACCATCCATCAGTTTTGCCGTGATCGGTTGACGACTTGAAGCTGTGTGTGATTCAAGGTTTCCGCCTCTTTTCTGGAGCGGGATCGACCGGTGGTTGGAACGAGTGGGGTCGCCGTTTG
>JAABUY010005823.1_pt1 | contig 12239 bp, 8 predicted proteins | sample 5560271 | NCBI WGS metagenome assembly JAABUY01 (sample SAMN10711886, study PRJNA513374) | rock metagenome | isolation source: Antarctica rocks | place: Antarctica: Victoria Land, University Valley
TGTCGATCGCCTCCTGGAGGGACTTGAACCCGACGCCGCGCTCCTCGAGCTGGCGCACGGTCTCGACGAGGTGCGGCAGGGACCGGCCGAGCCGGTCGAGTCGCCACACCACCAAGGTGTCCCCCGGCCGCAGCGACGCCATCACCTCGGCCAGCTGCGGTCGATCGGTCTTGGCGCCCGACGCGGTGTCGGTCCACGTCCGCCAGCACCCCGCGGCGCTGAGAGCGTCGTGCTGCAACGCAGCGTCCTGCACGGTCGTCGACACCCTCGCGTACCCCAACAACTCGCCCATGAACCGGCACCCTGTCACAACCCACCGACAGAACCGCTCGTGACCGATAGCTAGTGACCGTGAGTTGTGACCGACCTGCCAACGACATCGACCAGCACCGACCCGATCGGGTCCGAGAGCTTCTGTGGTCGGTCAGAAACGATCGAATGTGCGACAGGCCCTGCTTGTTGTGGGTTTCGACAACACCAGGTCGACTGCTGGCCACTGGTCGCGTTCCTCGGCATGTACCGGCGGCCCTCGTTTGACTCGGTCCGTACCCCAGATGGCGCGGGAACCGGCCGGGTCAGCTGGTGAGCAGGTAGCTCTACTGGGGGCAGTAGACCTTCACGGCTTCGCAGCACCAAGTCCGACGCTGAACCTCCTGGCACCGCTGGACCACCCTGGCCATGCTCGCCCACGCCTTCCTCGCCGTGGCCACCGCCATCGAACGCGACCACCAACCCGCGCCGCCGCGGTTGATCGAGCTGAGCGTCAACGAATTCCGCCGCCTCTTCGACGCCGTGCTCCTCGCCGCCCACCACACCATCTCCACCCTGCTGGCCTGGTCGACCTGGCGCCGACGACACCAAGCCCAAGCCCGTGACAGCCACTACAAACGCCGCGAGCTCGAGCAACACCAATGATCACGATCTACGGCTGTAGTACTAGGAGAGTGCTCATACGAACAGGCCTCACGGGACAGCAGAAATTAAATCATCAAGCCAACCTAGATAGCGGCGCAATAAGATTGCAGTCTCTTCGACTGCGCCCGGAGTCACTAAGACTCGCCTACGATCTGGCGAAATATCGAATTTGAGCGCCTTTAAATGTGTATCGACCTTCTGCGGAACTTGACGGCGAGTCTGACGGGCAGTGAACGCCCCCAGACCGTGAACAACGGCATTCCGCGCTTCGATCACCGCACTGACTTGATTCCAAGAACCGTACGTCTTGATCTTAATCGATCTGTCGACATGTTCCTTGAAGTAGACATCCGTCTGCGCCCATGAGGTGATCCCCTTCTCTTCGAAGTCAGCATAAAGCTGCTCGACCAATCCGCTCCGCGGGGTGGTGCCAACGTTGCTAGTCGACTCGCTAGTTGACGGTGGACGTAGGACTCCATAATAGAGACGGATCGGACTAAGACGCTTTCGCGTCGGATCCGGCTATTCACCGAATCAGGCGGGAGAACTTTTAAGCGTCCTCTCACTGGGGACCGAACGGCGAGCAAACTCTCGCTACGTCGATGCTGAGCCAAGGTCAACATCAATAGGCGTATAGCTAGATCGCAGTCGGGTGACAACGCTAGTGCGCTTGGCGTGCTATTCGCCCGTGCGATTTTCGACTTGGAGGGCCGAGCGGCGGTCACGACTGCACCCGTCGCCGCCTCGGAACCTGCTCTGCCGTGCGCCTTCGTCCCCATCGCTGAGTTTTGACCCAATCTCTGAGCCAACCCTCCAACTGATTCGCCTGCCCGAAATCCGTATCTGCCACTCCGTGCGCTGCTGCAAGCGCAAGAGCCACCGTGGGCCTATGGGCTTGTGGTGCGCGCTCGTAGACCCTCGCAGCCATCTCGACTGGCAACGATCTCCGTCGAGCCAGGGCAAGTGCAGCCTGGGCTGATACCGCGGCGTGCGAACTGTCCGTTTGATCTCGAAGCCAGTTTGCATGCTCTGAGGATCGTGACCTGCGAGGGATCGAGCCAGCTACAAACGCCGCCCAGAGCGACTGCCACGGACTTACAACGTTGCTCCCACACAGTTCGTCGAGCATGAAGGATATTTGGTCGGGATCGCCTTGGCCCACGGCAATGAGATAGTTCGATACCTGTGGGGTCAAATGCGGCTCGCGGACAAGCAGCGAAATGGCAGAAGCAACGGCACGATCGTCGCGTCCGGTCTCCAACGTGTATAGCGACTTTCGAAGCATCGCCGACCACACTGACCCGCTCCAGCCGTACCCCGTGCCTTCATCGGAATGCCACATAGTTACGACACGGTTCGCCACTTCAAGTTGCTCGTACTGTGGGGCCTCTGGCTGTCCGGTTTCGTCGTCGGGGTCAACCTCGTCATGCTCGAGGCCAGGGAGCCCTTCGAACTCGATTCCCGCGCCGAACTCCTCGGTAGCGTCAGTGTCTGCGTACGTGTCTCCATCCGACGCGTAAAAGTCCTCTACCGGTACCCCTTCCTCCGCGAGTTGATCGAAGAGTTGCCTTTCTGCGCGAGGCACTTCCGACAACGACTCTTCGTAGGTGACCCGGGATGGGCTACTCGTCTTCGCCTCGTTTAACACAAGTCCGAGATCAAAAGCTGCCCTCTCGATCAGTTCCAACGATGCGAGCGCGTCGCTATAATTGCCGCAAGCAACGCGAAAGTCGTCTGCATAACGAGTTACAACGTGGCCATTGAGCGCAAGCCGGCGCCTGATGGGATCCACGTAGGTGTCGGCAAGGATGTCGGATGGCGATTGCATCTGCGGAAGCCCAAAACGACGCCCGGTACCGCCTTCGAGAAGCTCTACGACCGCGGTAATCGCAAGGTCATCGCCTGTTTGCGCGACAACTTCATCGATAAGTTGCTCGTGATCAATATATTGGTAGTAGGCGGAAATGTCCGCCTTAAGAACGTAACGACAGCCGTCCGCGTCCAGCGGGCTTCTCGTGAAGGCTTCGTAGTCTCCCCTGCCAGGATCATCAGGGAACCTATCGGCGAGCGTGGTGACCAGGGCGCGATAAACTAGGCGATCCTCGAGAGCAATGTACGGCAATGGCCGCGACCCCCGGCCCGCCTTGCGCGCCAGAATGCTGTCGTGCGGGGACGGATGAAACTCACGGCGCATCAATGTTTTGAGCCGGTCAGCGAGTTCCTCGGAATTGGCCCGCAGCGCCCGGTCGGCGAGAGGCGGCGGCAAATAGCGGTTGCGAACCGATAGCTCGGCCACTACAACCGCGTGATAATCAACGCTGGCTAGAACCGCAGAAGGTATCCGCAATCGCTTTTCAACTCCTACCTAGCGCTCGTTGCCAAGGTGCACAATTTTAGATGAAGATACTCCTACCGCCAGCAGCGGACAAGACCGTGACTCTCGGACACTGATAGACCGCGGTTTTTGGGAGGGCCATGCCGGACTTTCGCTGGTAGGCGGCCCCGGTGAGAACGGTAGCAATACCCTGCGGTGTCAGAGTGAACGACTTGGACGATGACTCGACGAATGTCAGCAGGAGGGTCACGCATACCCAGAGCTTCAAGCCGTGTTGCCACCGGGCGTCCAGGCTCAATTGGACCACTCTATAGGAGAGGTCATTCAAGGGGAGCTTCTGCGCGCGGGTCCGTAGACCTTCCGAAGCTTCGGATTCGGTCATGCCGAGTCCACCCACGGTGAACAGTTCGTGGAGTTTGAGAACAAGGTGGCCGCCATGATCCGCGAGCTGCGTGTGACTGGCGACGCGATTGACATCGCTGTCCGCGTCGTGGATTTCGGCGACATTCGGCCAGCCGTTGTAACCGCCCTCGGGCGTATCGGGATGACCTATGAGCACTTCATGGAGCGCATCGGTGGTGCTGGACTCATCCACTTCGTAGACGACCTGCCGACAGGCCACGTGACTAACGTGCTCCGCAGCGCGAAGCAGCGGCAGGGACAGCAGCGGTGGGAACCAAACGACATCATCGATATCGTCGCACCCCCGGTTCCGGCCGTGTACTGCGACGTGCTCGTAACCGAGAAGCAGTGGGGGCGCACCAAATGCGTCTGGCGAAGGTTCCCGACCGGTACTCAACCGTTGTGTTGTCGCGCGTTCCCGACCTCGTCGAGGTCATCATTCCAGCGTCGGTTTAAATCGCTCTACCCACACCAGGGTCACCGCTCGCCCGCCGGCGGACAGGTCCCGCACCCATCCCGGCCGACGGGCGTGCGGGCTCGCCGCCGCCCCGCACGACGAGCACACCGCGGTGGTCGCAGTGGTCTCCACTGGGTGCACGAGGTAGGAGAGTTCGCCGGGTTTCTTGAAGTCGACACCACCCGCGCCGCGCAGACGGACTGACATGCCACCCCGTCTCAGAGGCGGTGGCTCGACACTTAGAGCTGGTAACAAGGCGAGGGGTGCCCCGCAACGCGGGACCGCGATGTCCATGGCCTCCTTGCCGAACTCCAGTGGCAGCCGCTGTCCTAACGCCTAAAGCAGTGGTCTCGCCCGGCTCGAAGACACCCGCTGGCTGTCACCCTGCGGCCAACCGGAGGAGTGCGGCCGCACCGGCCTGCCGGTACTGGCTGCTCTCCGCCGCCCTAGGGTGATCCGGGGGCCGCCGGTCCGCGCGGATCAGGGGGGAGGATGCATGGCTCACATCGACGCACTGGTCGACAAGGTCGCCGACCCGGCCCTCCGCACCGCCCTCCGTGAACAAGTGGACTCTCTGTTGCACAAGCGCTCGTTCGGCCTTGTCTTCCAGGAACACCGGCCGGAGACGGTCGAGCTGCCGCAGCACCGCGTGCGCCGCGGGTGCAAGGTCAGGGTCCGGGACGAGCCGGACCAGGTGCTGTACCGCGTCGACAGACTCAGCGGCGGCCGCGCCTCGATCACGTCGCTGACCGAGCCCCCGGCCCAGCGCCGCTTGCCGGCGTCGCACCTCGTCGTGGTCCGCGAGTTCGGCGACCCGGTCTACCCCGGCCTGGCCAGGACGGGTCACGTTCACCGCGGTGGCGACAAGGCTGCCCACGTTGTGATCAACGCCGAGAACTTCCACGCCCTGGAGACGCTGCTCTACACCCACGAGGGCAAGCTCGACGCCATCTACATCGACCCGCCATACAACACTCGGGACAAGGACTGGAAGTACAACAACGACTACGTCGACTCCGACGACGTCTACCGCCACAGCAAGTGGCTGGCGATGATGCAACGCCGGCTCCGCCTGGCCGGGCGGCTCCTGAACCAGGACAACTCAGTTCTCGTCGTGACGATTGATGAGAAGGAGTACCTCCGGCTCGGCCTGCTCCTCGAGCAGACCTTTCCCCAGGGCCGCGTCCAGATGGTCAGCTCAGTCATCAACCGCAAGGGCAGCCCGCGGCGGCTCGGATTCTCGCGCGTCGACGAGTACCTATTCTTCGTGTTTTTCGGCGACGCCGGCCCCGGTCTCAACGACCACGACATGCTGTCCGAACCCAACCCGCAGCCGGCCGACGCCGAGCCGGTTACCTGGGTCGGCCTGCGTCGCCGCGGCTCGGAGTGGCGCCGCAGCGATCGACCGAGCTCGTTCTTCCCGATCTATGTCAGCGCTGAGACAGCACAGATCCGAACGGTCGGCGCGCCGATACCCTTGGACGCTGACCGCAAGACGGTGCCGGACGTCAAGGGCTGCCTGACTCTATGGCCGCTCAACGCCCGCGGTGACGAGTCTCGGTGGCAGCTTTCCGCTGAGAGCATCACTGAGCTGCTGGCCCTGGGCTACCTCCGCACCTCATGGCAGCGGAACGGCAAGGGGGTGACGTTGGAGTACCTGTCGGAGGGGCAACGTCGGCTGATCGAGACCGGCGGTATCGTGCTGCGAGGTAAGGACCCGAACGGCGCCGTGCAGGCGTACCACCCCGGGGCGCGCCAGCAGCAGGCGAAGACGATGTGGAACCTTGATGCGCACGGCGCTACGGCCTATGGCACCCAGTTGCTCACGGCCCTGCTGCCGGGCCGCGAATTCGACTACCCGAAGTCGTTGTACGCCGTCGAGGACACCCTGCGCTTGTTCCTTTTCGATAAGCCCGACGCCCTGGTGCTCGACTTCTTCGCCGGCTCGGGCACGACCCTCCACGCGGTGGCTCGTCTCAACAAGCAGGACGGCGGCCGCCGCCGCTGCATCTGCGTGACTAACAACGAGGTGTCCGAGCAGGAGGCCCTGGCTCTAACAGCGCAAGGGCACCGACCTGGAGAGGACGTCTGGGAAGCGCTGGGCATCTGCGAGTACGTCACGAAGCCCCGGGTCCGGGCGGCACTGACGGGTCAGACGCACCTGGGCAAGCCGGTCGTAGGCACGTACAAGTTCACCGACCCGTTTCCGATGTCACAGGGTTTGGAGGAGAACGCGGAGTTCTTCAGCTTGACCTACGAGGACCCCGACCTCATCGGCCTGGGCAAGAAGTTCGAGGCGATCGCACCGCTCCTCTGGCTCAAGGCAGGCGGTCGTGGCGCCGTCCTCGAGACCGTGGTCGAGCCCTGGGCGCTGGCTCCGGACGCCCAGTACGCGCTGCTGTTCGACACGGACCAGTGGCGGGAGTTCGTGCACGAGGTCGACAAGCGTGATGACCTGACACACATCTTTGTGGTCACCGACTCGGAGGCCGCGTTTCAGCAGATGGTAAGCGAGTTTCCCCGCGGTCTGGGATGCACCCAGCTCTATGAGGACTACCTGCACAACTTTCAGATCAACACCCGGGGACGCAAGTGAGGTTCGCACTCAAGGACTATCAGGTCACGGCCACCAACGACCTCGTCAAGGTCCTGCGCCGCGACACCAACGAGCGAATACAGGACGACGGGGAGTTCTACTCGGTTGCCCTCAGCGCTCCCACCGGCGCCGGCAAGACAGTCATCGCGTCGGCGGTCATCGAAACCCTCTTTGACGGTGCCGGAAGCTTCCCCGAGGATCCTGACGCGGTCGTCCTCTGGGTCACCGACGACCCGGCCCTTAACCAGCAGACGCGGCGAAACATGCTCCAGGCCTCCACCGGCCTGACGCCGGGTCGGCTCGTGACCATCGACGCCGGCTTCGACCAGGAGTCCTTCGAGCCGCACCACGTCTACTTCCTCAACATCCAGAAGCTCGCTAGAACCAACCCACTCGCACGCAGCAACAGCACAGGGGGCCGCGAGGGACGGGAGTACTCCCTGTGGCAGACCCTCGCCAACACAATCCGGGACAACGGAGCACACCTCTACGTCGTCATCGACGAAGCCCACAGAGGCACCAAGAGCGATGGCGACCGCAGCACGATCATCTCGCGCATCATCAATGGCCAGAGCGGCTTGAACCCGCCGGCCCCCATTGTGTGGGGCATTAGCGCCACCCCCGAGCGGTTTGTGCGGGCCATCAAGCGCTGGGAGGTGCAGCGCACCTCCCGCGAGGTGAGCGTACCGATCGAGGCCGTCCGCTCATCCGGGCTGCTCAAGGACAAGATCGTTCTAGACAACCCAGCCGGTACCCACGCCGGCGACACGACGCTGGTCCGCGCCGCAGTCGCACAAACGCTGATCTTCGAGGAGACCTGGAACAGCTACACCGCCGAGCAGGGTGAGCCCAGCGTCACGCCGGCCCTCGTCGTGCAGGTCCACAACACTCCTTCGGACGCGGATCTGGCCGAACTGCTCGCCGCGATCTTCGGGGAATGGCCCGGGCTGCAGGACGCCAACGTCGTCAACACCTTCGGCGAGCACACGGCGCTCAACATCAACGGACATACGGTCAAGTACATGGCTCCTCAGGAGATCCAGGACGACCCCGACGTCCGCGTGATTCTATGCAAGGACGCTATCTCCACTGGCTGGGACTGTCCGCGCGCTGAGGTTCTGGTGTCCTTGCGGAAGGCCGCCGACTACACGTGGATCACCCAGCTGATCGGCAGGATGGTCCGGACACCGCTGGCTAGACGGGCGCCTAGCGTGGGCACCCTGAACGACGTCCACTGCTACCTGCCGGGGTTCAATCGCAAGCAGGTGCAGGACATCGTCACCCGCTTCAAGAGCGGCGAGAACGACGAGCCCCCTGTGGACATCGTCGTCGACCCGGTCCGGGTTTGGCGCAACGAGCAGCTGGCGGCCGAGATCTTTGACCTTCTGGAGGGCCTGCCGAGCTATGTTGTCCCTGGCCGGCCATACCGCACCCAGGTCGCCCGGCTCCACACTCTGGCGACACTGCTCGCCGGTGACCACATTGTCGAGGACGCGCTCGCCCAGGTGCGGAAGCACCTGGTCAACGTGCTCGACGGGCGGCGGCAGCAACTCGAGCACGACGGCGCCTTCGACAGAGCCCTGAGCCGTGTCCGTAGCCTGCGCGTTGAGCGCAGTTACGCTTTGCTGGCGGCCGAGTCGATCGAGGCCCTGCCCAGCGAGGCGTCCTACGAGATGGACCTGGACGACAATAACGTGGACGACCTCTACAAGCTCGCGCGGCGCAAACTGCCGGAGGGAATCGCGCAGGCGTACTGGGACACCACCCTCAACCGCCAGGACCCCGATGACTACGACCCGACCGAAGCGAAAGCCGTCGTCGCCGCCCTCGCCCTGCACCCGGACGTCGTCGAGGCTGTCGAGGCCGCGGCCGAGCAGCAGGTGCAGGCCTGGTTGAGACAGCACCAGCGGTCGATCACCGGTCTGCCCGATGCGCGTCGCGTCGCCTACGAGCCGGTCAAGCGCGAGGCCCGCGACGCCGAGCTGACTGACCTCATCGCACCCGGCAGCCAGGTCGTCAGCGATGCGAGCACCAGATGGCCGCGGCACCTGCTCGCGACGGAATCAGGCAACTACCCCTGCTCCCTGCGGGGATGGGAAGAGGACGTCTTGCGCCGCGAGCTCCGCGACACCGACTTGGTCGCCTGGTATAGGAACCCGACTAGTGGTCCCAACGCCCTCCGCGTCCCGTGGCAGGGAGAGCAGCGCGACCGAGCCATGTACCCCGACTTCGTGTTCTTCCACAACACCGACGGCGGTCTGCGTCCCTCGATCGTCGACCCGCACGGCTACCACCTAGCGGACGCGGCCGCGAAGCTGCGCGGTCTGGCCATGTACGCGGAACGGCACGGCGGCGCCTACAGCCGCATCGACGCTGTAGCCAAGATCGGCGGCCGGCTGCTCGCCCTCGACCTGAAGTCCGAGACCGTGCGGGATTTCGTGGCGGCCGAGGCCGAGGACGGGGTCCAGGAACTGTTTGAGCGCCGCGGTGGCAACTACTCCTAGCTGGATCCATGTAGATCCATGCTGGCCAACCGGTGCTCCGAAACCCAGCGTTGCGGATAGTTGTGCGATGCTCTGCCCGACGACGGCCACTGCGCCTTATCGGGGTCTGAGTAGTAACGCTGCAGGATCGTGCGTTAAGGCGTGAGTTCGGCTCAGGCGTCGGGTGAGTTGGGGTCTCTAAGCGGTCGAAGCAAGTCTGTGAACGTCGGTGTGCCGAACTGGTATCGGCCAAGCAGGTTGATGTGCTTGTGTCCGAGCGGCGAGAGGCGCTTGACGTCCCTGTCGTCGAATGGCGACACCTTGTCGGCGGAGTTCGTTGATCGCGGCGTCTTGGTATCGAGTGTTCCACAACACAATGGCGTTGACAACGAGTCCGAGGGCTCCGAGTTGGTCTTCTTGTCCTTCCCGGTATCGCTGCCGGAGTTGTCCACGTTGGCCGTGGAAAACGGCCCTGGCCAGGGCATGACGGCTTTCGGTGCGGTTGAGCTGCGTGAGGATCCGCCGACGGTAGGTCTCGTCGTCGAGGTAGGCGAGGGGGTAGAGGGTCTTGGTGATGCGGCCGAGTTCGGCGAGCGCGGCACCGAGGGGTGTGGGTCGGCCACCGCCTTGAAGGACGCGCAGGAGGTCGGAGGCTCGGACGGTGCCGGTGGCGAGGCTGCCGGCGATCCGCAGTAGGTCGTCCCAGTGAGTGGCGATGAGGTCGGTGTTGACCTGATGGCGGGCGAGGCCGTTGAGCGGCCCGTAGTCGGCTGTCCGGTCAATTCGCCAGAACCGGGCAGAGCCGATGTCGGCGAGTCGGGGGCTGAACTGGTAGCCCAGGAGCCGGAAGAGTCCGAAGACCTGGTCGGAGTAGCCGGCGGTATCAGTCATGAGTCCCCGCGGCGTTATCCGTACTCGTTCTGCGCGTTCCCGGTGCCGGTGTTTGACTTGATGTTCGCAGCCTCATCAGATGCTGCGCCGCCGGTGGCGATGGGCGGGCGTCGCCGGTCTGGGTTATTGGCCCTTATCGCCGGCGGCGGTTCACTCCTCCCGCTCGTCATCACCACCCTTTCGGAAGGACATGACATGCCTCCCACTCAGCGTATGACCGACGACAGTCTGCGTGTGCGCCAACTCAGCCACTACCAGTTCACCTGGACCGCGGGCAAAGCCGCGGAACACGGCACCTGGACCCTTCAGCTCGTCCTTGACGAAGGCGCCTGGGAAGAGGTGCTCACCGTCACCGCAGAGGACGCCGACAACCTGCAAGACATGCTGAAGAACACCAAATCCGTGTTCTACGACATCGACCGGCGAGTCCTGATGTTCGGCGTCACCAAAACAGGCGACTGACCCCCGACAGCCGAGGACCTACCCACCCTGGGGTACGGCCCCCGGCCGCACCGCTCGCTGAGCTCTGGTTTCGACACCACTCCCACGACCTGTACCTCACCCCTTAGGCGGCGGCACGGCGTCGCTTGGTCGTGCGCATCATCCTCCGCACTGAGGCGTTCCTGATCGAACAGCGGTGGTTTTCACGGGGGGTCGCCGGCGGTCGTGTCGGTCTCGACCTGGACGTGCCCGCGCTGCAGTTCGGTGCTGACGGGTTGTTCGGTGGTCACCAGCTCGACGATGACGGTGACCTCTTGGTAGGGGCGGGTGCGGAGGTCGACGACGGGAACCTCTTATGCAGGACGACAACGAGGGGCTCTCGTGGTGCCCTGACAGCCTCGACCGGTGCCTCAGTCAAGGGTTCCCGGTCGATGACCAGTTCCTCGCCCAAGCACCTACGTCCGGGGGTCCAGGGCGGTGATGTCGCTGACGCGGACCGTGACCTGGTCGACGCTCAGCGGCGGATCGCGCGGACCCAACAGCGCAGCCAGGACGATGCTGGTGATGCGGCACACCTTTGCCACCCAGCTCCTGCGCGGCGGGGCAGACCCGGTCCTGGTCGCCGACCTCCTCGGGCACGCCGGCCTGGACACCCTCCGCACCTATACCCAACCCGACGACGCCGACCGGAATCCCCCGGCGTCGTGCCGACCAGCACCGAGGTCACAGCTCAAAGCCGTATCCGCCCGATTTTTCGCGCGTACTACCGCTACCCCCAGAGGGTGGCGAGTTCAGTTGTCGACACTGTCTGCTTGACTCGCGGCGTGACGACCATGGCCAGAATCGAGTTCGGGCGACTGTCTGCTGCGTGGAAGGGCGAGGCTAGCGACTTCACGCCGCTACTAGCCGAGCAGCTCGACGCGCTCGGCGAGCAGATCAACGTGGATCTCATCTCGATCGGCGAGTCTGAGGTGCCGACGACGGGCGGCCGCCGGATCGACATCGTCGCTCAGAGTGGCGAAGGCCTAGAGCTGGTCGTCGAGAACCAGTACGGGCGCGCGGATCACGATCACCTGACCCGAGGTTTGGCATACGCGGTCGCGCGCCATGCCCGAGGATTGATCGTCGTCGCCGAGCAGCACCGCGACGAATTTCGCGCGCTGGCCGAATACCTCAACGACCTGGCTGAGGTCGATCCCGAGCGTGGCATCAAGGTCTGGCTGGTCGAGGCCAAAGCAGTCCGCATCGCCAGCGGACCTTGGGCGCCACTGTTCAACGCCGTCGTGCAGCCCAACACCTTCACCGCCAGTGTCGAGGAAATCAAGAAGGCCGAGTCGCACGGAACTCTCGAGGACTTTTGGCTGCGGTTCGACTCGGACAGCTGCCGGGCTGCGGCTGAACAAGTCGTCGGCCGATGGCAATCGACCGGGTACCCGTATCGCATCGGCCCCGGCACGAGCCATGTCGTCCTTATGGCACCCGGCCCCTCCGTCAACGGACGGCGCACCGTCGTGGCCATCTACCCAGACGGCCGCGTCATGGTGCCCTTCGCCAGCTACGCCGGGTCGAACAGCGGCATACCGATCGAGGCTCTGACCAGCGAAGCCTTCCGGGCGAGCGCCAATGTCCTGTTCGGTTTTAGCGGTACAGAGAAGCAAGCGCGTACCACTCCCGGCTGGCTGCGTCCGGAAGTCGAGGACGACCTGTTCGCCTTCATCC
>JAABUY010005826.1_pt1 | contig 12235 bp, 12 predicted proteins | sample 5560271 | NCBI WGS metagenome assembly JAABUY01 (sample SAMN10711886, study PRJNA513374) | rock metagenome | isolation source: Antarctica rocks | place: Antarctica: Victoria Land, University Valley
TCGAGACCGGCAACGACAGCTGGCGATTTAGAAACCGCAACTAACGCCTCACACATTGCTGAAGGCGACCGGCAAGGGGGTCACTTTTGGAAGCCGGTGGGGGTCAATGTTCGATGCTGTTTGACAGACTACGTGCTTGCGGGCCTCACGAAGCGCCGTGCCGAGTTGGCCGGTGAGGCTGATACGCTCAAGGCGCGGCTGGCGCAGATCGGCACCGACCTGGGGCACTTGGACGCGGTGATCCGGCAGTTTGACCCGGACTATGACCTGGGCAGCATCCGGGCCAAGCGCCCGCGTGGGCCGGACGTGGCCGGGCGCGGCGAGATGAGCCGGTTCATCATGAAGGTGCTACGAGAGGCCACTGAGCCGGTTGCGACGCATGATGTGGTGCGGCGGCTCATGGCTGAACGCGGACAGGACGCGGAGGACTGCCGGCTTGTGAAGCTCACGATGAAGCGCGTGGGCATGGCGTTCAGCCGGCAGAAGGCGGCAGGGACGGTGCGGGCGATCCAGGGGGCGGGGCCGGTTACGCTTTGGGAGGTGGTGCAATAACCAACTATCGCTTTCCTTCAGTGGACCGAGTGTTTAGGGATTTGGCGATTGCCTCCAACCGTTCGGCATCGACCGGAATGGTTGTTTGAGTATCTGCCTCGAATCGTCCGAGTACTGCTCCTAAAAGATTCATAAGAAGTTTGGCTGATGGCAAGTTTAGCACAATACATGTCTGTTCTAGAACGCTCTCATCAGGTTTAGTTACATCTTCGCTTATACCGAAGTTGATCAATAGTTCATTGTTGTTCATTTGCATCCCGAATGCATTAGAATACATGTATTTGAATTCTGGGCTTCGGGTAGCTTGTTTAGGTTTAGGCGACTGCACGAGAGGCTCCTATAAAGACGGGACGGGGCGTAACGGCAGCGGTAATTGTATTCTTTGATGTCCCAGCCGATGACTTTGTTGCCGTAAAGCCCGTGTCGCCACTGTGCAAGAATGCAGTCGTACTCCAAGCAGACGATGGCAGAACAGGCGATGCATCTTGGGCAAATGGCTGCACAGTGTATTTATACTCAGATGGAGTAACGGCATCGCGCAGGATTTCGCTGTAGGGCACGAATTTCACCGTCAGGGCTACGTCGAATGCAGACGCGATCCTTTTAAGGGTGCCGATTGACATCCTGTCATATGACGGGTCTTCCAGTAGCGAAATCCTAGACTGCGCCATTCCAGAGGCTTCTGCCAGTTCCGCCTGAGTTAGATTGCGGTCCTCTCTCATCGTTTGAATCTGAGCAGCCATCCCAGTTGCAAGCTGTGCGTTGGAAAAAGCATCCCGAAATGCTTTGTTCCTAAACTTAATCCACAAGGACACAACTCTAGAATTCATGCGGTTTGACACGGCCAGGATCTTTCTCTAGTTGTTTCCGCCTTCGATCCGCGGTTTTAAGTAAACGTGTTGGCAATTCGTCCCCTTTTTCAATCGCGCCGCAAAGCAACACTAGCGTCAGGCCAGGACGGTACATACCTAGAGGGCGATATTGGACCTTGTTGTGCGGAATACGCAGTTCGAGCAGCCCATTCCATCCAGTCAACTGCGTTACCCATTTAGGTTGCCATTGTCGGACACTCTCCATCGCCAGCAATCGAACCGTGATTGCTGCCTGGGCTTCGACAGGCAGGCTTCCGATCCACGCTGCAACAGGGCTTTGGCGGTCCACATCTACGTAGTCCAAGATCGTCCATACAGGCATGTTATAATAAAAATATGATATTCCCGCAAGCTCGTTCGTAGTGCAGCCTTTGTCAAGACACGTTCACCGTCTCCGCTGCCAATATCCCTTCCACTGACGCGACACCGGATGCGCCAGAGCCGCAGCCGTCGCGGCTTGGTGCAGCGCCCCGTTTGGCAAACGGCGCCCATCCTCGCGCCAGGCCATCTCGACGGCGTAGGCCAGCAGGTACTTGCCGCTGATGTGGTGGTGCTGGCCCAGCTCGGCCCGGCGCAGGCTGGTTCGCCTCACTCTTCCTGACCAAGTGCGCCAAGCAGGGCACGCCCTTCGGGCGTGATCGTGATGCCGCGCTGCTCCTCATGGTAATCAGCATATCCGGATGCGATGAAGTTGGTTTTACGGTGCGAGATGAGGTTGCGGACTTTCTGCGAGAAAATGGTATCCGAGCGCCCCTCAAGGATGTCGGCGTCTCTCCCGGCTGGCTGAAACAACTCCTCTAATGCTGGAATAAGATCGGCCGTGCTGATGAACCCATCTGGTTTCGCGGCCGCCAGCCGGAGAGCAGGGGCAACAAGATCGCTCTCCCGGACGCGCCCATTATCATCCGGCATCCTGTCCTCCCTGAGACACCGGTCGGGGCTGCCTCCGCTTAGGAACTGATTTTACCGCATTCGGCTTCTGAGTAGGTTTGGGTGGCGGTGGGGTGCTAAGCGCCCGCCGTAGCGCATCGTCACGCCGGCGGGCGATGTTATCCGCATCTTCTGGAACGTCGTTCATTGACCCTCTCGTCGCATTATCTCCTCATTTTAGAGACTATCACACTTGCCATCGGAACGCTTCGTCGTCACGAGAGGGTTCTTCTGACTGTTAATGAGGCCGCGCCGATGCCTTCATTCTCTAGGGAGAACCCAGAGCACAAGCCGAAGAAGCTGAAAACCCCGAACCAGCCGCCGGCCCTGAAGCCCTGGGAGTCCCGCCCTTGGCCGACGAAAGGCACTCCGTCCCAAATGGACCTGCACACGGCTGTCGGGATAGCGGTTGATAGGTGGGAAAGGCTGGATGGCAGCTTCGGAACTCTGTTTGCGCTAACAACGTCTCCGCGCCAGATATGGTCTATGGAGGCCAGTTACGTCTATTCAGCAATCAGAACCTTTGAAGGCCGGCTGGCGCTTGTTAGAGCTAGTGGCGAAGGCTACTTCGCCACACATCCCACAGCCACTTTCCAAGACACTTTCAGGAAAGTCTGCGGCGAAGCGTTGAACTTCGCTGGCCGCCGGAATGAAATAGCTCATAGCGTTGTGGAATTCTTCCGACCTGTTGACTGGTTTGAGAACCCGTCCGAGATAAACATTTACCCACTTACATTTTCTATTTGGCCGTCCAACTCAAGTGGAGATAAGAGGCCCTACAAAGCAAGGCCTTCTTATACATACACTTCGGTAGAGATAGATTACTTTAGCGATCAGTTCCACTTACTTTTCGTCAAGTTACTGGATTTGATTATGAGTGTGGATCGGCACAACGCCTCATTATACGATAGAGGTGAGCGACAAGTAGGTCCGTAACTCCATCTCTCGGCTGAGACATGATATCTGCCAGGTAGGTAGCGCCGGCATCGAGCATTTCCGGCGTTACCACCTCTTCCTCATCTGCAATCTCGGGTTCATCAGCGCCGGCCTGTCGGTTGTCAGTAGTCATCTTTCCCATCCGCTATGTCAAAGGGATAATTGGGAAAATCTTCCTTGCTAATGTGATTTCCTCAATCGCCGTCTTTGATGCAGGAGGCGTGTCGATATCGTTGTATGCCAGGCGGCTGCGGCGAAGAGTTGGCAGATCACACGACGAAAGTCGGATTGCTGTCGCAATGCAGCACTAGTCAAAACACTACCGAAAAGCTCCACGTCCTATAGAGCCGCGGAATTTAGTAGGTGTCAGGATTGCTTAATTGCACCGCGTGCGGCGCGTGGTTGAGAGACGACTGGTGGAAGCGAACGGAATAAAGGGTTGATCTTATCCAGCCAGTTTGCCTTTATGGCCACACGGCCGTTCGGCGCAGTTGTTTGGAGCATCGGCCGAGACGCAGACGGACCAACGACGCGCAAGGATGGACATGATCGCACGGGCGACACTGGCTTTGATGCTGGCCGGACCGGCGCTGATGGGGAGCCTTGTCGTGGCCGCCCAGCCCGCCGCCGCTCAGACTCGAAAGCCAACCGTGTTGCCTTCGGGCGTCGACGCCCGAGAGCGCTCGGCGGCCTCGCGACGAAACCGCGTCGCAGCCGCCCAGGGCCGCCCCACCCGGCGCGCCGTACCGACGGCTCCAGCCAGCTTCGACGACGGCCTCGCATACGACACGCCGCGCGACGCGCAAGGCCGCCCCGTCGTGGAGCCGGCCCACAAAACCCGGGTCGGAGCAGTCCAGATCGGCACTGCAAGCTGGTATGGCGGCAGCGACTGGCAGGGCCACCGCATGAGCAACGGCGACCGTTACGAGCAAAACCGTCTCACCGCAGCCCACGCCACGCTGCCGATGGGCACCAAGGTGCTGGTCACGCTGATCAACAGCACGCGGTCCGTGGTGGTCACCGTCACCGACCGTCCTGGCACCAGGACCCGCATCATCGACCTGAGCCGTGCCGCCGCCGCCGCGCTCGGCATCATGAGCCAGGGCTTGGCACAGGTCAGCCTCATTCCGTTGTAGATGTTCAGTCCTTCTAGCGTGCAGCAAATCTTTCGCTGTCCTGCAAGCCGCCGCTTACCAACCGCCCCGCTTGTCAGTCAGTGTCAAAAACCAGCGCCGCGAGAGCTTTGTCGGTTGCCGGGCCGCTCCAATGCTCGCCCACCCAGGCCCGGGAGGCGCTGCCAAGACGCGTTAGCCGCTCGGCTCCGCTCCAAGCCTCGATCATCGCGTCCGCATACGCGGCGGGGTCGCGTTCGACGGTGAGGATGGGAGCCGTCGCCAGTCCTTCGGCCGCCACCGGGGTGCACAGGCAGGGCACGCCGTGCGCCATGGCGGTCAGAACCTTCCCCTTCACGCCAGCTCCAAAACGCAACGGCGCCAGCATCAGCCGTGTCCGCTGCATGGTTTGGGCCAGATCGGGCGCGTCGGGTTCGGCGACAACTCGCTCCGAGGCAGCCCCTCGAACCCAATCAGGCATGTCGCGCCCGGCCAAACGCAGTCGAATCGCTGGCGCACGCGCCCAAACCACCGGCATCACCGCCGTCAGCAGCCATTCAACGGCATCCCGGTTGGGTGCATGGCCGAAGCTGCCTAGAAACAAGGCTTCGTAGCCGTCTAAGGCTTCGGCAGCGTCAAGCGGCACATGCCACGGCGCCACGCTTGCGGCGACGCCCGAGGTGGCCAGCAACGCCGCTTCGAAATCCGAGTGGGTGATGACGTCAGCGCTCCTGGCCGCAGCGAGTTCGGCGGCCTCCAATCCTTTCGGGACGGGATGCCCAGTCACCTCCCATCGCCGGCGGGCGCGCAATCCGTGCAGGTCGCCAACCCCGTAGAGCGCCCGCACGCCGGGATTGGCGGCCCGCACCGCAGGCAGCCAAGCCATGCTCGGCAGCCGGTGCAGATAAGCCAGTCGCACTCGGCCAGCGTGCTCGTCCAGCGCCGTCGGCGTCGTCGCGTGCGTGGCCACCGCCACCGCGAAGCCGAGCCGCTCCAATGCGGCGATGTGCGACAGCGCCGCGTCCGAACCGGCGTCGCGACCAGCGGCCGGCAGCGCCTGGTCTACGAACAGCGCCAGCGGCCGACCAAGATCCGGCTGCCACTCGCGGCGGCGCGGCGTTGCGACCCGAGCCGCCGGAAAGCCTTCCACGATGATCTCCGTCCCCGGCCGCAACGGCGAGTCGAACCAGAGTTCGAATGCCTGCCCGCCCACGGCAGCCAGGTCGGGCCGGTCCTCGTTGGCGACTGCGATGCCGACCGCGACCCCGTCGACCCGCACCACGAGGCGAGTTCGCGCCGCTGCCCATCCGGCGACGCCGAGCCGGTCGGCACGTTCGAGATTGCCTATCCGAGCAACTCAGCCAGATTGAGCTTGGCCCAGTATAGCAGCACGATAGTCTTGGAGTCGGCGATCTCGCCGCGCTCCACCATTGCCAACGCCTCGTCCAAGGTCGGCTCGAGCAGCGCGATGTCTTCGCCCTCCTCCTCCAGGCCGCCGCCGTCGCCGGTCCGGTCGGAAGCGCTGTATCTGGCCACGAAGTACACCACCCGCTCGGTCACGCTGCCCGGACTGCTGTAAGCCTCGAGGATGCGCCGCAGCTGCGTCACCCGGACGCCGGCTTCCTCCTCCGCCTCGGCTCTTATCGCCGCCTCCGCCGAACGTCCGGATTGCGCGTGGTCCTCGACCAGGCCGGCCGGCACCTCGATCGTCCAGCCCTTGCGCGAGCCTGGGGGCGGGTGCGACAGCGGGTTTACATGCGCTGGATAGCGGAACTGCTGCACCAGCAGCACGCGGCAGCGCTGCGGGTCGAACAGCAGAATGGCGCAGCCATTGCCGCGGTCATAGGTTTCACGCTGCAACCGCACCCAGTGGCCGTCTCGTCGACGATAGTCGAACTCGGTTCGGCGCAGAACCGAAAACCCGGTATCGACGATCTGCTGCACCCCAATTAGGCGCACGCCGTCGGGCTGGTCGCCAGGCACACTCACACTTTGCATTGAACCTCCTGGCTGGGTCGGTTGAGACTGCATACAATAGTGTCGATCCCCTCGCTATGCCAACGTTGCACTGCCCGGTGGTCGGCGCCGAGCAGCCCGCCGAGGCGTCGCCAGCTGAACATATGCCGTTCGGTCGCCGGATTGACCAGCGCGCGGGCGCCGACGATCCGGCGCAGCACGTAACGATCGTTGGGGATGCGGCCGAGCCAGGCCCATGCCTCGTCCATGGCGCCGATCCGCGCCGGCGACGGCATCGGCGGCCGCAGCCGCTTGCCCGGGGTCCCGACCGCCTCGACGCAGGCTGCCCGCACCACTTCCAACGCCGAAATTCGCATCCGGGTCGACGGCCCGGTGTCGGGCAGGCAAAGCAGCGTGGCTCCGGCATCCTCAAGCCGTGCCACAACCCCCGCGGCGTCGATCGCGGCGGCCCTCATCCGCGCACCCGCAGGTCGGCGATGCTGCCCCAACCGGGCCAGCAGGTTCCGGCCAGCCAGGTTCCTTGGACCAGCAGGTCCCATGATTGCGGGTCGCCCGCCGGCATCGGCAGCCGATTGGGATCGTCTAACAGAGTCGATGTTGCAGCAGCCATGTCGTCCCCCTGGAGCTCACTTGTTAGTTAGTATATCTAACTTGTGCTGTCCAGCGAAATAACATTGTCAGGTTAGCGAGGCTCACCTACACTGGCGGGCATGGAAGCGATCGTAGCCGGTGCGCGCATTCGGGAGGCCCGTCGTGCGCGTGGGCTGACCCAGACCGATCTTGCGGCGGCGGTGGGCGTCAGCCGCAGCGCCGTCGCCCAATGGGAGACCGACCGTGCCGGCCAGGTTACCGGCAACCTCGCGCGCGTCGCGGCGGTGCTTGGCGTGCCGATGGCGCAGTTGATCGCCGCGGACGCGACCGCCGGCATGGTGACCGCCGATGGGTCCGAACTGGCGCTGGTGCGTCTCTACCGCGATTGCAGCCAAGCCGATCGGCAGCTCCTGCTGCGAACCGCGGTGCGGCTGGCCCGCAGTCCGACGCCGCCGGCCGAACCTTAGCCAGCCCGCGTTTCAGTCGGCGGAGTTTTAGTCGGCGTAGTTCTCGCCGCGGGCGTCCAGCAGCAGGCGAGACTCCGCGAAATGCACCCGAGCAGCGTCGCCATAGTCGTCCCAGGCCTGCGCCGTGGACTCCGCCACGGTGTCCGGCAGCACCGAAAGCGGGCGTCCCGTCGCATAGGCCAGCATCAACGTCTTGCAGGCGCGCTCGAGGTGGTACATGTCGTCGAACGCCTCGGCCACGGTCGGGGCCACCACCAGCACGCCATGGTTGCCCATGAGGAGCCGCCGCCGGTCGCCCAGCGCCCGCGCCAGCCGCTCCCCTTCCGCGTCGCTGTCGGCCATGCCGCCATAGGTGAGATCGACGGCCACGCGGTTGAAATAGCGTGCCGAAGTCTGGTCGACTGGCAGGATCGTCGGGTCCGCCAGCGCCGCCAGCGCCGTGCCATAGACCGGGTGCAGGTGCAGGATGCACCTCGCCTGCGGCAGCAGCGCATGGATGCGGCCGTGGATGCACCAGGCGGTGCGGTCGGGCGCATCGGCCCGCTCCATCACGCCAGGGTCGCCAGCGTCGAGGTGCAGCAGGTCGGAGGCGCGGATGCGCGAGAAATGCATCCATTTCGGGTTCATCAGGAAGCAGCTGCCGGAAGCGTCGGTGGCAAGGCTGAAATGGTTGGCGACGGCCTCATGCCAGTCGTTCAGCACCGCCAGCCGAAACGCCGCCGCCAGTTCGACGCGCAGCCGCTGCTCGTCGGTTTGCGCGCCCGGAAACAGGTTGGTGACCGGCATCGGTCCGCTCCTTTGATGACAGGCCGCACGCTAACGCGTCTCGGGCCGACGTAAAAGCCGCCAGCTTGCCGCAGACCTCGGGACCTGTCGTGGCATCTTAACGAATCTGTGAACAGGGTCGTTACAATGCTGCCTGGAGTTTGCGAGGGTGGCGGCGTCGCCATCGCTCCGGCGTTCGAGGAAATAATCGTGGCGACCACGCAACTTGTTCCCCACCAGGAACTTCATATTCGCCGGGCGGTGACGACCCATCAGGCTTTCGAGCCGGTCGAATTGCGTTGCCAGTACGCTGCGACCGAGTTCCTAGCATCGTCGCCACGTCATCTGCGGCTTCAACAATGAAGGAAACAGACAATGGCCAATCAAACCATCACCGCCATGTTTTCGACTCGCGCCGAAGCCGACCGGGCGGCCGATGCGCTGCGCTCCGACCTCAACCTGTCGCCGGCCGCAGTCAACGTCCTGGCCGGTGACAGCAGCCAGGCGGCCAGTGCGGCAACCTCGTCCCAGTCCTACGAGGACCGCGGCTTCTGGTCGTCGCTGAAAAACCTGTTCGTTCCCGATGAGGACCGTTACGCCTACGCCGAGGGCCTGAGCCGGGGCAACTTCCTGGTCAGCGCCTCGCTCGAGGACACCATGGCGACGCGCGCCATGGATATCCTGGAACAGCACGGCGCGGTCGACCTGGACGCCCACGAGAAGAATTGGAAGCAGGGTGGCTGGCAGGGCTACACCGGGGCGACTGCCGGGGCTGCTGCGGTCGGCGGCATCGCCGGCGCCAGCGCCGCCACCGCCAAGCCCACCATGACCACCGCCACCAGCGACATGGCAATGGCTGGACGTGCCGCCACTGGAACGGCTACGGCTGGAGCGACCAGGACTGGAGCGGCCACGACCGGCATGGCCGCGACCGCAGCCGCCGGCGACCAGACCATTCAGCTGGCTGAAGAGACGCTTCGCATTGGCAAGCGCGACGTCAGTCATGGCCGCGTTCGCGTACGCAGCTACGTGGTTGAGACGCCGGTGAGCGAGCAGGTCACGCTGCGCGACGAGCACGTGTCGATCGAGCACCGCGCGGTCGACCGTCCGGTCACCGCGGCAGATGCCGACCTGTTCCGCGAGCGCACCATCGAGGCGACCGAGACCGACGAAGAGGCAGTTGTCGCCAAGGATGTCCGTATCCGCGAGGAACTGGTTCTGCACAAGAACGTGGAGCAGCGTACGGAGACAGTGTCCGACAAGGTTCGGCGCACCGAGGTGGAAATCGAGGGCGATCACCCAAGCGCTCAGAAGATCGCCACTGCCACCCCCACAACCGGAACCACGGCCACTGCGTCCGCTAACCCGCTGCGTAAGCCGGTCTAAGTCTCTGTCATAAGCCCGCAGACGCCCCGCCGCACGACGCGGCGGGGCGTCTCTTTCGAGTCCGGCTGGGTTTGGTTGCTTTTATTTACACGTTTCGATCTTGCTACGTATCACTGTAACGTGCTTTGTTGCCTTTCCGATGGGAGGCTACTTTGGCGAACGTTACCTGGAAAGGCACCAGCGGGAGCTGGAGCAACTCACTCAATTGGTTGGGTCTCGTCGCACCAAGTTCGTCCGACACTGCTGTATTTGATTCCACAGCCGCCAGTACTGCAACTATAACCGCCCCGGTCTCTATTGCTGCAGTGAACATGGCGTTTGGCACTGGCACCACGCTTCTAGTCAACTCCGCATTGTCGCTGTCCGGTATCCTAAACGTCGCCAGCGGAACGCTTGATCTGGCCCAGGGCGGCGTTATTCACGGCGGCACGCTCGAATCGGGCACTTACGGGTCGTTTGTTGGAACCGGCGGAATTCTCGACGGCGTGACGGTCATCGGGAAACTGGGCGGTGGCCTAGCGATCAATGCAGCGACCGCCACGTTGACGGCTGCCGCCAATGGCGGAACGGTGGCCGTCTCGAACACGCTGCATTTGCTCGCTGGCTCATACGACGCGCTCACCTTGACCAACGTCCTAACCACAACGCCCTTCAGCCTTGTCGTCGACCCGGGAACCGTCACCATTGGTTCGGCTGCACTTCTTGATTTCAGCCTGCATGACCCGCATGGCCAGTATGAAGATTATCCTAAACAGGCGCCGGTCGCCATTACCGGCGCCGGCACACTGGTCAACAACGGCCTGATTTACTCAAACATCAGCGACAGCACCGATCCGTTTCAAATCTCTACTAATAGTTTCATCAATGCTGGGACTCTACAACTTGCGCCTGCCATCGTGCCGGGACAGCAGCAATCGTACACCATCAAAACTGGCCCGCACACAACGCAAATAATCTCACTCAAGTGGCAGGTGACACTCGCGTCGCAATTCGTGGTCACAGGAAACGCTTTCACCAATAGTGGCACGATTGAAGGCTCGTCGGCACTGATCGACGTCAAGGCTGCCAGCTTCATAAACTCCGGGCAGATCACGCTGGCCGACGGGACGACCCAAACTCCATCGGTCACTTCGACTACGGCCGTGGTCAATACCGTGGCACTTCCCTCCAGCCTTAAAGTCGAATCGGCCACCTTCTCGAATACCGGCACGATCAGCGCCTCGATCATCGAGATCGACGGCAACGTGACCTTGCTTCAGCTCGGCACCCTGTTAGGGCATGTCGTGCTGGTCGGCACGCTCGACCTGCAAGGCGGTACGCTCGATATCGGAGCCGTTCAGGGAACCACCTACAGCTTCGATGGCGGCATCAAGAATGGCACGCTCAGCACCGGCGGCCTGCCGCTCGACGACGGCCAAGCGACATTAGTTGTCTGGTTGTGAGACCTCCTTTGCGGCTTCAGCGATGAGGCGAGCTTTGGTGGCATCGCAGGCGCTCGCGTGGCCGGTTGACTTCGTGTTGGCGCGTCGTGGTTGGGCTTCGAGGCGTTCGGTGACGACCTGGTTTGGCGTCCTGCCGCCCAGCACGCGCTGGCGGCGGGCGTTGTAGGCTTGGTTGAAGCCGCGCAGCAGCTGCTCCAGGGCGCGGTGCGAATAGATGTTGATCCCGAGCACCTCGCTGGCGATGCGGCCGTTGAACCGCTCGACCATGCCGTTGGTCTGGGGCGTGCGGGGCTTGGTGTGGCGATACTGCGCCTTCAGGTCGGCGCACGCCTTGGCGAAGGCTGGCGTGAAGCAGCTGCCGTTGTCGGTCAGCACGTGAGTTAGGCGGAACGGGAACGCCGCGGCGGCCTCGCGCAGGAAGGCGATGGCGCTGCGCTCGGTCTCGTCGTCCTTGACCGCTAGGTGGACCGAGCGTGAGCAGCGGTCGATGGCTACGAACAGGTAGCGCTTACGCCGCTCGCCCTCGCTCGTCTGCAGCTTTGGGAGATGTTTGATGTCGATGTGTACGAAGCCGAGGTCATAGTTACGGAAGGTACCCTGGCCTTTGGCGGGGCGATCGGAGAAAGGCTTTGACCTGCGGTTCAGGCCCTCTGCCTTGAGAATGCGCCAGATGCTGTCGCGGTTGAGGTGCGGCAGGAAATGGATGACGACGAAGGTAAGATCGTCGAGCGGGAAGTTGGTCGCGCGTCGCAGGGTGCAGACGATAGCGCGTTCCTCTTTGCTGGCTTTCCACAGCAGCAGATGCGGACGCGCAGAGCGGTCGAGGCAATCCGCGACACCTCGCTTGCGCCACTTGCGCACGGTTTCTGCGCTGACGCCGTAGCGCTGCGCCACGATGCTGCTGGATTCGACGGAGCGGGCGATTTCGGCGCGGGTGGCGGGGGTGGTGCGGGCGTTCGGATGGATATGCAGCATGGGTCACCTCTGTCCTGGTGCGGCGAGCAAACGCTGGAACCAATAGGCATAGTCGGCGATAGCCAATCCTACCGGATCCCAACAATGTTCTGCAACCAGACAATTAGTACTACAGCCGGGTTTGAGCGTTATGCCTGTCCGGAGGTGGATGGGATGACGACCGAACGGGATGTGCGCGGGTGGGCTACGGGTTTGGACGAGGTTGCTGGGCGGATTGCGCCTCGGTTCGG
>JAABUY010005827.1_pt1 | contig 12234 bp, 13 predicted proteins | sample 5560271 | NCBI WGS metagenome assembly JAABUY01 (sample SAMN10711886, study PRJNA513374) | rock metagenome | isolation source: Antarctica rocks | place: Antarctica: Victoria Land, University Valley
CATCGGTACGAACAATGCTGAGGGCATCGGCCAAGATATGGAAAAACTATTCTTATTTTACCCTTTCTATAACCAAACTAAAAAAGCTTCGAGGACCTGCAGAATCTCCCATTACATAGGCTAGAGCTAGAGCATCGATAGACCAAGCTCTCCAACAGCCTCTCAAACTATAGCCAGAAATGTGACGTCGATGCGTCCACTTCACATCCTCTAAGAGCCATATTTCCGAGTCCTACGATTATTGGCACGCGATAATGTATATTCAAATGTACTACCGTGGTGGCGAATTTGACCGAGGATAAGGCGGCCTCAACAAAGGCAAAGGTAAGAGAGGGCACAATACTACCAGATGTTTCCTGCATATCAAATGGCCCCACCAGTGGCTACTTGGCCTCATAGCAACTTCTCCTCTGTAAGCTGACCCATGCTTATCAACTCAGAGAACGTCTCGGAGACCATCCAAAGTATCGTACAAAACCCGTGCGCAGACTGCTACAACCGTTGCCATCGTTCTCTAGAACAACACTTTCTGTTAGGATGGGATGTTCCATGTTGACTACTTATTACTCACAGTGGAGCAACTTAGCAAGCATGGGCATCAATCGGTGGTCGGTCTATATCCTCGATACATAGTAACTTCACACTACGATCAAGAGCAGTCACTGGAACAAAGAGCCCAATCTTGCCGAGATCAATTACCTATATGCGTCGTTTTTCTACCTCTAGCACTATCAGCCTGAGGTCAATGCCGCTGTACGCCTCGCTTACGTTCGCCTGAGAGTTTTTTAGCAGCCTCGTCATCTTAGCTAGAGCCAATGACGGCACCTCAGTGACATTCTCCTCTGCACATCTTGTGTGTCATTACAGCTCGCTGGCAGTCGTTTTTGATCAGGTCAACCTGTAGTTCACCTGCTGTGTGACGGACATGGGCGTGCAAAGAGCGACCACTTTCCATACTCACTGATTGGCGACCATAAGCGCTCGTGATAACAATTACAGCCGAGTTTCACAATATGCGGCAGGAAATTGTACTGAGGCATTTTGTGTAATGACGTTGGTCGGAGCTTGTGTGGCTGTTGAGTGAATCGAATCAACATGGGAAAGTATTTACATTGGCAGCGGATCTACCCCTTAGCTATGACTGTGAGTTTACGAATCGGCCAAAATGTGAACACACTTTGGAACAATCCTATTCAGGTATGTATAGCATATTTCAACAATGACAGGGTCTATGCCTAAGAAAGACGGCCTTTGGAGTTTCGAAGAGAGAAGCTGCACTCACCTCCACTCGCCATAGGAAAACCGTAAGAGTGGCATGGACTCACGAATGCATCTTCGAGAGATGCCCACCAACGATACGGTACTCTAACCTCGAGGCAGGCAAGCTTCACATAGCGGCTGCCACAAATTCTCTGTGCCGAGAGTGGAGCAAATGGTATTGAGAGATACGTTTGTGATGTGATTCCGAGCTGCTCAATTCCATGCCCAGGTTGGGTGCACAGGCCGTTCACTACTTATGCACGTACTTGACTAAACAGTGGTGCCTGGCCGAAGTCTACAAATTCTGCGAAGGAACGCTGCACCTTTTCTGTTTGTCGTTGACTCTCCTGGCCTAGGTTCAACTACGCAAATCGTCGATACGGACGGCTCAAGAGGTAGCCGTCTACCTTGGCAAGATTCACAAATTCTTCTACCCTGAAGGCGCGAAAAGGGGCCCGTGGTTTATGAAACTTAGGAGAGTAAACGAAGACTGCGGATGCCGCACAATATTGTACAACGTCCGGACTCAAGTGGCAATGGTATCAAGAGCAGGTCGTGACCAACGTGCAGAGTCCTTAGGACTCGAGTGGATATTCCCAACGTTCAATGGGACAATCCGACTTACAGAAGGTATTTCAACTCTCGATATGCGCACAGTATCAAGATTCAGAGGTGAGCCGTTAGAACGTGGTGATCGGTGATGCCCATGGTTCTGGATTTGTTCCTTGCAGCGAGGCGTTTCTCGCTTCATCATTGGTGATGAACGTGCGTCGAATTTTGCGAAAGGAGATATTATTCGTGGCGCCACCCAAGTTGAGGGTCGTTCTCATCTGTATTGCGCGGCTAGAGTGGTCAAGGCTTGAGCGTTGGCCTAGAGGTATCATGCGCTTCGGCGCTTCTACACATCTTGAAAACAGCGCGTCTCTGCGACGACGAAACCTCGCTTCCCCAAGTACGTCTGGGATTAGATTTTACTGTTGTCGACCTCGAGCGGTGCGCATCCTAAGCATTTTCCCTATTTGCGATATCACTTTCGACGCGCCTTCTAACCAGATAGGAACGTCATGCTTCGAGAGCGCTTTATATATTAACAGCAATCTTCATTTAGATCTAGCCTTTCTCCATTCGTTCACTTCTAACATCACAGCTATGTCTTTCTTACGCCTCGCATGCTTACTGAGTGCCACTGCCCTGCTTCGGATGGGTTTGGCTCAGTCTGTGCAGTTCAACGGGACAATAGCGGTGGACTCCGATACAGCCAACATTATAACAATTTCAATCACTAATGAAGGCGTACACAACTATTCGATTATGGCCAAAAACAACATGTTCGACAATGGCCATCCTTACCAACCATTTACCATTCAAACATCTAATGGGACACCAGTACCCCTTGCTGGCTCCCGCTTCGATTACGTTACCTTGAATGATGCCCAATTCATGAGTTTTCCGCCTGCCACAGTCTGGACACGTCAATTCAACGTCTCCGAGTTCCTACTGCCAGATGCAAAACTGGCGGTGGCGACTTCGCAATGTTTTACCATTAGTTTACCAGGCTCCGTGCCGGCTATCCTCACCGACAACATAACCAGCGATCAGAAATTAGCCGACGTCTTCTTCAGCGGAGGTTTGGTTGACGTTCCGCTGGGGTCCATTCCACTTCATCACAATGTGTCAGATCCAGCCAGGGCGGCTCTCGCGGTTAGTAAAGTCTCCGGCAGCAACTCCATAGCTAGCGCATTAGCAGCAGCTGCTGCTGCTTCTAATGCAACGGTACCTACGCAACCATCTGGAGTTATCAGCACACAAGCTACAGATACACTCTCTCCTTTAAACATGCCAAGCAGGTTGGGGCAAGGATCCCAGGGATCAACCCTAGGGGCATAACGTAGCAAGGCAGCTTGAATCTGTGCGCTGACTCCCGTGCCGGGAAGCATTGGCGAGTGGCATTCCGACTAGTGGCTCCTCCAACCTCCATCGGTCTTTACTCTGAGTATACGAGCATACAGGCTTCTCCTCCCAGCAAACATGGCAGATCGAAATCTAAATGTGTTGGACTGAGCAGCCCGTTGGCGCGGCCCTTGTGCTTATACGCCCAGCGCTCGGCCTACGACACGCTGTTCAGCACAGGTCGGAAGCATGCACAAATAGGAAAGCGCGTGGAGTTTGAATTTGGATTACAGCATGCGGCACGCTCGACATTGCTTAATAATTAGATGAGAGATCTTGAAATGTACATATGGGATCTGCGGCGTTCTGGGCATTGGGTTTGGGGGTTGTGGTTGGGACAAGTGGATTTGCATGTGCTGGCATCAAAACAAAGGTTGTAAATAGCGAAGATAACGGCAGCAACGTAACCAGTTTGCTTCGCTCTAATTTGATGCCCACATAGTTGAACACTTTACGAGGTCATCGTAAGGCCATTGACCGAGCGAATGGGGATATCGCTTCGCTCTGCCCGAGTGTAGTTAGATGAAACTGCATGGAATCCACTGTTTTCTACTTTTGAAGCACCCCAGCCACTGTCCTGAAGTACCTCGAATGAAAACTTCAACCTGTCCCAACAGCCATCCAAACACAACTCCCTCGGACTCAAAACCCCAGCTCCTCCCTTCCTCTCTTTCCCCCCAACCAAGCACCGCAACGCTCATCTCGCCTCTACAATCTTCCAGCAACATCAACGACCTATCCCTCCATCACGCCGAACACCCCCCTGCCCAAAACCCCTGCCCAAAACCCCACACAAAGTCGGCAGCAGCTCCAAATGCCACAGACCACCCAGCACAGGCAAATCCGGGGTACCTTATCGCCTGCGGCTACAGCCGTAAGCTGCATATGTCGACCAATGCTTAACATGTAGCTGATAGCGGCACTCGCCACCAAGCCTATCGGCGAGAACGAACACGTCAAATGATTGTCGGATGTTGATACACGGCTCCAAAAACTGAGCGGCATTGTTCCCCGCCGGCCATGTGTATTCCAGACCTTCACGAATTGCAAGATCGATGATGTTACATTCCTTAGTAATCCCACATGCAGGAACGCCAAAGCCGGATTTCTCATGGATAGAGTGGACATGCATGCATTCCATTAGCGAGGGGAAAGCCATTGTGCGCCGGCGTGGAGAGCCGACCACCGGGGAAGGGAGCTGGAGAGCCGGTTAGGTAACGGCGAAGGTGTGAAAGTACTTGGAGAGCTTGGACTTCAGGGTAATGGATATGGGGAGGGGGAAGATAGACGGAGGTACCACGCGGGAGTTCGGCTTTGGGGCTTTGATGGAACTGTTGATGTAGGGGTTGAGGACGCTGGATTATGGGTTGGAGATTGAGGAGTGCTGTGGCCGGAGTGCCTGCAGAGCCTCGATTTTGGTTTCATAGGTCGTGCGTCAGGGTCTCCTGGCTGCAGAACCCCATGGAAGCGAGGCTGACCACGCATAGCATTATCGCGCCAATATCTGTCCTGTCTGCCTTGGCGCTCTCAGACCCTTGCGTCTTATAGCTCCTGCCATGCTGAGTGGCAACGACAAAATCAAAATCCCTTCACTCGACCCTTTCAGTCGACAAGGAGCGCATCGCAGCAAGTACCAGGACATGGCCTTTGGATGAGAGATGATAAGCCTTTGAGATTGGTGGTGGGCTTTGCCGGGTAGTTGATGACCAGTGGATATATGGCAACTCCGCCGTGGTAATAGAATCTTCAGAGTCTTGAACGGAGTGAGCATGATAGGGTGTAACAGCTCTACGATATTGATCTACCTCAAGATTCCATGTTCAACCTGACTACCTTACTGCTCGCAAGGAAACGCCCCCATTTCAGCCATGAACCCAAAAGCCAACAAATCGAGATGGATCCGGCAGCTTGGCGCATTGTCGCTCGATAGGCGCGGCTATCTGCATGTATAATGTCGCTTAGGTCCAGTGATTCGTCCATCCAACTCCAAGAGCAATCATTAGCAGTGCTTTGAAGAGACACCAATACTTCGATGACTAAGTAGGCTCGCCTTCAGATGGGAAATGTAGCTACCTGCTCAAAGATGTTATCCTTGAATTTTCCAAAATGAATATTTGGGGCGAGAAGCGCACTATATACGATGACAGAGGAGATTAGAGAGATATGCCACTGCAGATCAAAGCCAGCAAGATAGGACAGGATATAATTGCTTCCAGACGCGAAGGTGTTGATCTGAGTGGAGAAGATTGCACTTATTCCTAGCTCTGACGATCGAAAAGTCAGATGGATATATCGAGGAAAATACATATACAGCTTATATCTGACCTATAATTATACGTTGGCCAGTATACCGGGTTGAATGCTCTCTAACTTCTGTGATAATTCCTCCCATACTCGTTTCTGGGCCTTTGTACCCTCTTCGCTTCGTACCAATGGAGCTGGGCTAAGCTACGGTCAGCAGCAAGATCTCGCCGCGAGCGTACGCAAAGGACAACTTACATCCCTACTCGACTACAACTCATGTATTGTCCATGGCTCTCCGGGCCTGACTCCACTGCATTAACCAGTGTCCGGCTTCCTACTTCGGTGGTTCTTGCAAGGAAGAACTTGACAATATGAAAGATCAAAGGCCCATCTCGAGCTAACTCTGAATGGCAAAGACCTGGGTTGGTGTAATTTATGATGACATCTGACTTGTTGTTCTGCTTGGTTCGGTCGGCAAGTTCACGGCAGTAGAAGACTTCGAGTAGCTTCGAGACATTGTATCTATGGAGTTAAGATGTATAAGCTAACAGCTCAAATACTAAGTGCACGGTCAACTTACCTGTCTCCCATATTGGCTGTCTCTTTGTCATTCAAAGTCTTGAAGATGTTCGGGCTACTCTTCTCTGGGAAAGACGTAAACCCATGGACCTCGGAGCTAACGATTGCTAGATGAGGTGTGATGTTGTATCGGGTCGCTGTTTCTCGAAGCTTAGGCAGGATCATTAAGCCCAACAAGAAAGTGCTGACAACATTCGTTGTAATAGTCGACTCGTTGTCCTCGAATAGAGTATACTTGTTCGTAGCAATACCAGCGTTTTCGACCACGGCATCCAGGCGCTTCAAGCCTTCCGCCTTTCTCACAAACTCCTTGACAGACTCGTAGCTCGATAGATCAAGCTGCCAGACCACTGGGACACCCTGCCGCCCTGTTGTCTCTTCAATGGATCTTTTTGCTGCCTCGCCTTTTTCTAGGTTCCTCACGGCAAGTACGACTTTCTCTGCATTCAGACGTGTGAAATGGCGGGCTGCTTCAAGGCCAAGACCAGTGTTGCTGCCAGTGACAATAATCGTCTGCCCTGAGAAATTCGTTTCGGGATAGGGAATGGGGGAAAATTGCTCTTTGAGGAAGAGAAGCAATGCAGACATGGCGTGGGACTCGGAGGTTGTTCTAATGTTATTAGTTTTGGTAGTCTTCGCCGACAGCTGCTATGAGATTGAAGTCCAAAGCGAATATACAGAGGGGCTTAGAATGAGAATATCAATGGGGGAAGTAGGTAAATAAAGCCTGAAGGCTAAGTACTCTGAGTCCACTGTTTTCTTCCTCCATGCTTGGATACACCCACTGGTGACGGCATTGAAACGGGGTTAAGGCCAGTCGTAAGGCCGGTGCTAGTTGATCCAGCGAACTCCGTCGGGAATCGTCTTCAAGACCGAAGGCTTCGTTGAGTAGAGAGTACATCCATCGGCCTTGACAGCATGCAATGGCACAGGCATTGCCAGATTCGAGATTTCTTCTGCGTTGTCAAAACTTGTACACAGTAATCGAATGAGCCACACTAATGAGAAAGCCAGCTAGCTACGTTAGCTCTAGCGTCTTCGGAATAATGGAAAGCGCCGCTTTCACGTGATCGCTTCTGCTCATCTCAAAAACCGGTTGGTTGAACTCCTAGAGACATGTCCAAAAACGAATGGAAAGCTCCCGTTGATCTGTTGGTCAGGACAATCTGTGAGACTACAAGCCCAAATGGGATATCTTCAAACTTTCAACAATAAAGTCTTTGGCTCAGATACGTGTTCCACCCACGAAGTCATAATCGTCCTCAACCTCATTACAAAGGGTCCTTTAGTGCTAAGGCTTTTGCTACTTTCTTACCCTACTTGTTATGTTCCGTCCTCGTCTTCCTTACCTACGACTACTACTTCAGCCTCCTCTTTTCTCGCCGTCTGCTTGGCTGCTTGATACTTTGTTGCAGATGATGATAATACAGCCAGGGTCTTGTCACCTTGTTTGAGCGTTTCTACCGCAATGCCGGATACACTCGATTCTCCCAAAGTCGAACCCTGGGCCGAAAGTAATTGGGCCATCTTTTCTGAAAGACTCTCTGACGAAGCTTTCGTGGAAAGTTGGCGGCTAGAAGTGAAACGCTCGCTTGAAGTCACAAGACCTTGCATTTCGGCCACTGCGGAATTGGTCAGTGAAGAATATATCTAGGGTTTGATCAAACTCACTGGGATCGGGAGTGCGAGCTAATTGATAGAGACATTCACTGTCATGCACTGGTTGAAGTCGATTTGCGCGTTTGATTGCGCTTTGTGTGTCGATTTCTGAGCGAGAACGAGAGGAATGATGAACTGGCTCGTTTAAAAGCTGAAAATTCTTATCAGTTTGCTCGACTTGTCGTGCGATCAGCTGCTTGTACTTGAGCCTGAGATCCCTTGTCGACTTGATTAACCTGCTCGATTGACTTATCATTCCGTCTAGTTCCTCTTCTACATATGATGGCCTTGCGGCCTTGCTCTTCTAGCATATCGTCACGTCGACGTACTTTTACGAGCTGTTGAATGGATTTGAAGGCAAGCAGAGTAATGTTAAAGTGGATTGGAAAAGCTGACGCCGTAAGTTTCGTTTACGTGACCCAATGAATATTCTGGACACAGTGACTGGCAATCTATCGAGAACATTGTATCTATACTCTTGTGATCCATGTGATACTACTGCACAATGTCAGACAGTGGCGAACAATGTTTGTTCAAACATACTGAGCTGACACATTTTACAATGATACTAAACTGTAATTCTCATGTCTCATCTGAATCTTATGATTAAACGTCAAGACAAGCTCGTGCTACTGTCTCGGCAGAGGCGCAGTCATCATGTTCGCTCATCTTTCCACTTCTATTCTTCAATTTGAAAACAAAGTCAAAGCTTTTTATTGGTTAAGGTACCTTCTCTTCTTTAAGTCACGGTCTGAGATTTTAACAAAGGTTAGAATCTAGTGAGTTCTCTGAACTGTCTTACTCACCTCAAAGGCTAGGTGATGGGTACTCATCTTATTAAGCATATTGCTAAATATATCATCCGAACATAATCAACGACTGAAATTTAGGGTCGGTTAAGGTTTCTACTGTCCCAGTGATTCGCTATACCGAATTCTTAATACAATCCCGAACTCTGTCAGACTTCATTCTTCTCAGATAAAGCCCGAAGTCCTGGTGGGAAGTATCGCTTAACCATGCACTGCTTGACTGGAATGTAGATGAGAATTCCTCGCTTCTCGATCCGGAGTCTCAAACACAACTGCGAAATCAAAAGCGTTTCACTGGTACTGCCTGCGCATCGCCAAATTCGATCTGGAAGTTGTCCTTTTACGGCATCTGTTCTAGGGATTATACCATTGAACGTTCTATTGCGTCGACAAGCACATTCAAACGGGCAATTGCAGCATCCGGTGCTGCAGGTTGGCTACAATGGGACCCTCATCGGTTGGTGAGCGATTAAAGCTGCAATTCAGTGGGATATCGCCACTGACATATAGATACAGGAGAATCCAGTGGCTTGACAGTAGATTCTGGAAGTGTTTCCACTAATCAAGCTAAGCGGTCAGTTCGACATTTCCGGATTGATAGCGATGCTAAAAAGAAAGTCCACAGTTCCAGCAGCCATGGTTCCAGACGGACCAGAGCATCAGCTTCGAGATCTGGCTCGCGGTTCCCTCCTACACTTACGCCTACAGTCGTTGAAGTTACCGACGACGCTGAATCAAATCAAGAGATTCCTCCAAAACCTTCCCTTACATCCAAGAACCTGCATAAGCACCAGGAGGGACAAATCGAGCTGGATCCCGAAGAAGATGGCTGGGAACCGCCTCCTGCAACTGTGGATGAGAGGCTTCTCCAGGCCAGGAACTTTCTGTCGGATGAGGATCCGGATTCACAGCGTGATTTCGCGAAAAGGCTCGAAGCAATAGGCAAGTATTTGCGTAAATTGGCCAACGAGAAGGTGCCATGCAATATCAAAGTGTACAAAGAGGTACAAGATATGCTTCGCGTCCATCAGTCGCGAATGAACCAGCAGAACGGCCAAATCTGGCCACCTTTTGAAGAACGACTTCTCCCAAGACAGAGTGTGCGTTTGGCATTGTTTGACATGGATAGGGCTCAACTCCGTGGAGCTCCTTTACGAGAAGATCACCCGCCTTTCACCATCAAACGCCCAGTCGACCACGATGCATTCATAGAGGCTTTACGAGCAAATACGCCCAGAGGGCAAGCACTACGAAAGATTGAGAACGATGCATACTCGCAAATACTGAACGATCCATCTCTTGTCCGTGAACACATTGAAGAAGAGAACCAGCAGACCGAGGATGAAAGATTTAATACTAGGGCGACGAACAGAGGTCGTAAACGTGCGGCTGTACAAATTGCACTTCGCTCTTTTGCTACTAATCACGAGCAACATTTTGAAGGTGGCTGGAAGCATCGGGTCTTGCGATTGCCGTCTGCACCTCATCCTGAGCCTTCGGATCCGGTAATAGCTATTACTGCGGAGGAAGGGGGAGGATCAAATCATGATGATCCGTTAGAGTGGACGAAGAAAGTATTGGCCTTCCAAAACAGCGCCAATAAACCAAGTCAGACCCGCGATGCAGAGCAACCGTCCCAGATCCGAGGCGTAATCAAAGCAGCCTGTCAAGCCCGCTTTACATTCCTAGCCACCCATCTCTTCAACCTGCTCTACAACTCTCCCATTTCAAGAACCGACTCCGAAGACGATACCCGGTATTTTGGCGAAGAATTCATCGAAAAGATAAATGGAAGCGGCCTCCCTTCTCCGTTGCCCGTGCAAGATCAGGTTCGAGAAGTTACTGAATATTGCGATAGTCGTGGGTGGTTCCTAGAGGATTGTTTGACCGAATACGCGAATTTGGATCTCAACGACATCGAACAGCTTGAAAAGTGCGTAGCGACCCCATCCCATATCCCAAAGCATATACAGTAGCTAACCAGCAAACCAGCATACTCGCAGAAACCATGCAACTCCACCACCAAATCCAAAACGAACAATTCAGCCCCACACCACCTACCATCGCGCCAAAATCCGCAAAAGCAAAAGGCACACAAAGAGAAAACGCTGCACAAGGACAAAGAGAGCAAGCACTGCAAGAACTCGCCGAACCTCTAAACAGCACCAACGGCCTCCCTTCCTACGCGGAAGCCATCGACCTCCTCACCAACAGGATCCTACAAGAAAACCACGAGAACAGGCCCTCTTCAAACCTCGACTACGACAGAATGTGGTCCTTCGCTTCCGACCAACCCGCCCAGTCAAAGAAGAAGCGATTCTTCTCTCGCGGCCAACGGCCTACCAACCAAAAATCACCAAGCGACGTCTCCCTGGGCAAAAGGAAAAGAGCAACCGACCCCCCCCCAACCGAACGCCCATCCAAACGCCCACAACACCACCCCTCCCCCTCTTCCACCCACCCGCACCCGTCAAGCCCAGGCCCCACCGCACCGCCGCACTCCAGTTCCCGCTCCTCCACCCCCGAACTCGGCCGCGGCAACCTCATGCCGCCCGAAATGCAAGAATTCGACGTCTCGAAACACGGCGAGGTGTTGGAGAACGCGCCGGACGCAAAGGAGAGGCAATGGCCCGGCGGGGAAGGGTTTCCGTTTGCGGAGACGGGGTTTCTGGGGGGGGTGGTAGGGGGCAGGGTCGAGAGGGATTTGGTTGCTGGTGGGTTGGTTTTTTGGAATTTTGAATTTTGAATTTTGGCTCTGGGGGTTTTCTGGCATTGGACCAGCCCTGTTATGGATGATTCCACTAACCACGTCTCCCACAGGCTCTCCTAACGACCCCGCCCCCGCCCCCGCACCCACACCCCCTTCCTCCCTCGCCCTCAACATCCCCGCCATCCGGTTCACCCTCCCCAAACCTTCCACTTCCCATCCAGGTACCCCTTCCCCCCCCTCCAACACCCGCAGTCGTACATACTAACACCGCACAGCCAAACCCCCCCCAAACCCGACCTCCTCCCCCCTCCTCCCCCTCGCTGAACCGCGTCCCTCGCGTTCCAAGGCGCCTAGATTAGTCCCGCGCCCTGACCCCCACGCCCCCAGCATCGAAGTTGGCACCTCGACACGCGCTCCGTCACCGCGCCCGGAACTGGTGGTTGGAAGTGATGGGTTCCGTCGGCCTGTTGAGCGTGAGGTGGGGAGTGGAGGGGTGGGATGGAGGGAAGGGGAGGAGGTGGAGAGTAGTGCGGTGGGGGATGGGGATGAGGATGGGGATGGGGATGGGGATGGGGATGGGTGAGATTTGTACGGGGTGAGTGATTAATGTTTTGGGGGTGGTGATGTGGGTGGCGGTGATTGTGGTGGGTTGCCTTGGAGTTGGTCGAGTAGTCGTGCCGTGGGTCTTCTCTGTTGACTTGGTAAGATGTGGCGTTAGCTGTGCGTTTCCTGGAGCGGTGGGAGGTTAGTAGGGAAGTTTCAGCAGCTGTCCAGTCGTGTCTTCGGAAAAGACTAAAAGAGCGCTGCAACCTGGACGAGAGATAGGACGTGAAAGACAAAGCCACATCAATTGCTCTACCTCACACCACCACAGTCCACTACTGAACCCATTTTCCCCCCGCGATAGCACAAAACACCCCCTAATACCTCTTCCCCTCCCTCAACACATCCCCAAACTCCTCGAGCGGACTCCGGTTCAACTTGTTATCCTTCCAAAGATTCGGTGTCAAGAACCCATACGTA